>Ga0207718_100571_pt1 | contig 30738 bp, 36 predicted proteins | sample A23M2SouthBayCA_FD_187749 | JGI IMG/M metagenome (GOLD analysis project Ga0207718, IMG submission 187749) | Aerobic enrichment media microbial communities from Eden Landing Ponds, California, USA - A23 M2 (SPAdes) | ecosystem: Environmental > Aquatic > Marine > Unclassified | place: Emeryville... | reverse complement strand
CGAAACAAACACTGCAACGGCTGCATCTGTGCAAAACGATCTCGACGAATTATGGCAGTCTGCGGACTCTTTTGACCTCCGGACGCCGGGCTGGTCTCATTTGCTTGCGACACTGGAGGACAGATTTAGCTCGGCGGTTGCGACTGACTTTGAGCGCATTCTCAGCGCGACTGATAACGCTAATGTCGATAGTAGTGAGGTAGACGAAGTCGCTATAGCAATCTTTGCTGCAGCCGCCAACGAGGTTTTACTGTATGATATTGGCCGCTGGGGCGAAGATACCGGCTTCGCTAGCAAGGCGACATTCTCCCGAACGAAGGGGCAGATGGAGGACGCGAATCTAATCAAAACTGAGAAAGTTCCAATCGACGTTGGGCGTCCACGACTCCGACTCCAGATCGCCGACGATCGACTTGAGAATGCCGATGCTGATGAGGTAATTAGAATTCTCGAATCACTCACCTGAACTCCGAGCCCTCGAAAGCGTGTGGGAGGTGGGGTTAGGATCAGCTAATTCACCCTACCTCGGGTAGGGTAACGCAGCTAGAGATAAGCTGCAATCAGGTGTTTGAACAGGTACTTCAAAACTCTTTCCAATCACTATTAGATGTAATAAACTAGACTGCCGTCACTTAACTGCAGTCACAGGCAGACAAACCATATGACCTCTACTAGACTGGTGTTTTTACATCCCTGATAGGTGGAGGAACAAAATGTCAACCACCACTTGTCTGCAGAATTCGTCCTCGACAACTTCCCTTGATGTTGAACCGCCCATCAGCGCATGGTATCGCGACCGAGAGCGCGAACTCGTAGAGTCGAAGATTGATCTGATCCGAGTCCTCGAATACAAGTGCCCACTCGAATATGACTGGTGGGATGTCTTCTGGGAATCGTTGGATCGTCTACCCGAGCGCCGGCGCGAGTCCTGTCGGAACTATCGTCGACGGCATAGTACAACTACGCTGGCGCTAGTCGGCTGTGGCAGTGCCAAGCAGGACACCGACGAACCGGTCCCTGCTGAGGAGCTCTACACGTCGTCATACTTCGCGAAAAAGCGCCGTTGGGTGAAGTTATATGCCGACGACTGGGGAATACTGTCAGCCGAACACGGCTTTCTTCGACCTCGCCAAAGGGTCGAATCCTACGACACGCACATCGATGACGTGCGGACGAGCCGGTGGGCCTGGGAGGTCGAGCAGGAGCTGTGGTCGTACATCCAGGGGATTGCTGAATCGCTGGATTCCAGACCGTGGCCTGACCCGTGCAGTCTCTCGCCAGCAGTGATGCACGAACGGTTGGCCGACCTTCCCGTCGAGATAGTACTGCTGGCCGGCAAGACGTATCGCGAGCCGCTATCCGATTCTCTGGCGTACTTCGAGTCGGAGTTTAATATCACGATTCGAAGCCCGTTTGAGGCGACGTCGGGGATAGGTGACCAGCAGTGCTGGTTGACCGATCAGATTGAGGCCTATCCCGGGCTTGAGGATCTCGACGAGTCGACGGCCATTCGAATCGATCGCGACTGGGCCGCTGCCCCGCTGTATCTCGTTCGACACACAAGTGGCCACGTCGCGACGGTGGCCTCCCTTGATGGTCGAACTGACCAGCCTTGGCGGTTGCACGTCCACAACGATGTCGAGCTCCCACGAAAGATTGAGTCAGCACTCACTGGGGACGATCCAACGCTCGTCGATCGCTCGTCTGTGCCCAATGTCGAGGCTGTCGAATGGGAAACAGCTCAGCGCCGGCTGGCTGCGTGGGGCGTCTGAGTCTGCCTGAATACACTTCGATGGAGGGGTGTGTCGAGCAGTGACGCCCGACGTGTTTTTGCTTTCCAAAGCGGTGAGATGGTATCAAATCCTCATTCGCTCACGATCGATAGTATCACCCTCGGGACGTCCCTTTCGGAACTTCGGGACAATATTGACTTGTGGTCAGATCGCGAGGACGCCAAAATGGAGCTGTGTGCAATCGCCCGCGAGCACGACCTTGACTGGCGACCGTTCGTCCACCCGCGAATCGTCACTGCGGTGCTCGACTCGGAACACGGTGCGTCAACCGTTCGGGAGGAGATTGAGCGAGCCCTGGACACGTTCGGGATCGGCACGACTCGCGAGCAGGTCACGATGGTCGTCAAACACGCTGCGCTTGACGGTCTCGACATCGACAGCTGATCCAGTTGCTCCGAACGGAGGGTTGACGGCCTCGAGTAGCAGCCAGCGTGTTTGTTCTCCCCGATCGAGTGAGGGAACCACTATGCAGGAAGGAGTCGATCCTGATCCCGTCGTCGTAGAGTTCCGATCGAAGGATGAACCGCAGTTCCAGAAGCCAGACCACGATCCGCACGGCGAGGTCCCGGCAGCTGCCGCCCACAGCACGACGAGTTGCGATCGCTGCGGGAAAATCGGCTTTGTCCCTACTCACGCCTGCGAAGCCGCTGCCGGATTCCTCGACGATCGAGGCGAGCGCGAGTTGCTCTGCAGTGAATGTGGCTCAGACTGATCGGCTCAGTGGCCGTGTTTATCCTACTCTTGGACCGTGGAAGCATGACCGAATCCAAAGCGCGACTAGACAACGACGAATTCGTCCGAGAACTAGCAGCCCACGACCGTGAATTTCTCCTCTGGGAACTAGATGCACGGTCGGCTATGTGCAAGCTCAGTTTCGTCGACGTCGTTGTCGAGCGCGATCTCAAAGACGAACCGCTGAACGAGCAGATCGACACCTACGTCGGAGATCTCGATACATGGTTCGAAGAGATGTCCAAGCAAGATCAGTACACCACCTGGGCCGAATACGCCGAACGGGAGTACGGCGGGCTCGCTGACGAAATTGCTGCTCGGTTCGATTCGGCCGACGAATCAGATCAGCCTACATTGACCGTCAGCATGGATAATCCGCTGCAGCGTGGTGTTTGTGTTCCCTTCCGGTGGTGGAGGTAGACAGAATGCCACCGATAGATTTTGACGATGCTGTCCAGCATGCGCTCCAAGCAGCCCACGATCCCGAGAGTCACGTCGAACGGGACGCGACAACGTTCCACCCGAGTCAGATTGCAATGTGTCCTCGGCAGGCGTATCTCTCGAAGCTGGGGCTGAAAGACCAGACCGACGCCCTCGGGTACTTCCAGCCGGGGACGCTCATCCACAAGTTCCTAGAGGAGCAACTTCGGTCTGCGTATCCCCGCCACCACTTCGAGTATCCGATCTTGCACGAGGTCGCAAACATTACTCTACTCGGTCGTGCTGACTGCTATGACCCACAGCGCGGGATCGTCTATGACGTGAAGACTCGTGGTGGTTGGTACAACTTTGATCCGCCGAAGGATCGGCATCTTGATCAGCTCCATGCGTACATGGTGGCACTTGACGCCGATCGAGCTCAAGTAGTGTACATCAACAAGAAGGATCTTTCAGACGTTCGCGTCTGGCCCGAGTGGGACGATGCGATCGATCGAGAGTACGTCGAGTTCGACCTGGACCGGTTCGACGACCTGCTGCAGAAAGCCGACGACATTCGTGCGGCGATCGAGCGCGATGGTATCCCGGAATCACCCGCCGATATCTCTTTCCCGAAGTGCGGCTGTTACCTCTGCGAGAAGGAGGCGTTGGCGCTGCCGGACGAGGCTGTTTCGATCTCGGCTGACACCGACGGAACACCCCATCGTCAGCACTCATCATCCGACTAAATCACTTGCATTGTCTTTATCCAGAGTAGGCCGGCAACAAGCGCCAGACAGACGTTCGTCGCGATGAATCCCCATTCGGTGAACACGTAGTATTCGTTGGTCTCGTGGCTCGCAAGCCAGATATTGAGCAAGTCCCGATCCGAGGGTACGGCAGAAATTGCGCCGGTAATCCCCAGGTACAGAAACAAGTAGTTCAGGGGAACCGGAGCGTATTTCGCCGGGATCGCGGTAAATAGAACGGGTACGAGCAGTGCGAACGGGGCCAACGAGGCAACGCCGTGGGCTAGCGCCGACATGTTATCGTCGCACTTGCAGAACGACACTGGCGTCCCGGGCTCGAAATTCAACAGCCTGAGTACGACCTCACAACCGAAGTGCCGGTAGGCCATGTAATGGCAGAGTTCATGGGCGATCGTCGCCGGTAGCATCAGGTACACTATCGGCCGGGTCACGAATCGACTTCCACCACGGGTGACCCGCCGCAATATCCCTCGCCCCATTTCACTCTTGACTGGGACGGTGACGTCCTTCATGGTTCGGGTGAGGGGTTTTGACCCACTGATCGAAGAAAAGTGAGATACACTATATTGTTGTAGTAACGCATAATCTTCGATGCAGACGCAACGGAAGATTTCACCGGGATCTCACTCGAGAAGACGAAAACACTCGCGACAACAGCCCTGGATCGATCAGTAGTCGTCCGGCGATTGCGCGACATGGTCGTTGTGCGCTACCTAGCGGCCGACTTCGAGCAGGTCGGTCAGTATCACTCCGTACGAGATATACAAGATGAGCCGTCAGATGTCGATCCGGAAGTGGTCTTGATCACAGGCAGATCGATGGCTGTCACCGATGAGGCCGTCGACGATGCTAGAGCTTCGGCGTAGTGACTCCCGGTTTATTCTTTGTGGGTGGGATTTTTGCTGACCGATCTCGAACAGCCGTGTATGCCTAATGGGGATTGGATCACGGAACCGGGAACTGTTGGCGAAGTCCCGGTGAAAATCCATCCGGACAACGAGGCGGAGTTCGTTCTCGATTTTGCTGAGGGTGTTCGGATAGACTCGTACGATCTGCTGACTGATGTCGACCTCTCGCCTGCCGATATCTGTATTCTCACTGTCCGCATCGAGAACGTGGATTCAGATCACGACCCCACGCGGATTGGCGTGACTGTTGGTGATGTCGAAGTCGTCCGAAAAGCGAGCGACAAACGGCGGGTGATCACCGAGATGATGCAGCGCCTCGACGATGCTCGCGAGCGTCGCGATGATTCGAAAACAGGCTGTGAGAACTGCCTCTCGATCACTTCCCAGACCACGCTCATGGTGAGTGACAAGCGCAGTGGCCGTGATCTCCACTATTGTTCGAATTGCGGTCGAATGCTCACAGCTGAAGAGTACCAGGAGTGGAAACGCAAAAGCGGGCCAATGTGAGCGCCCAGCGGGCCAATTTGTCTTCTCCAAGGAAGTGAAGGAACTTTCAATGAGCAGTATGCACTCCCGAAGCCGAGCAGTCCGACTGTTCGCATAGGAACTCGTTGAGGCAACGCAGACCCTCACCTTCTCTGACGCCGAGAAAGCGCCACAGTACCAGTTGGTCCCATCGAGCGGGCTGGCCAACCGCGTGTTCGTCGTCGGTACTGTCACTGAAATCGAAGAGGTCGGGTCCTCGAGTGGGTACTGGAAAGCTCGGATCGTGGATTCAAACGGAGACACGTTCTTTGTCTACGCCGGGCAGTACCAACCCGACACAGTCGCCTCGATCCGCTCACTTGAGTATCCAGCGTACGTCTCGGTAGTTGGCAAGCCCCAGACATCCGAGAGAGATGAGTCGATCTACGTCTCTATTGAACCAGAGTCGGTGACCGTCGTCACCGAAAAGACGCGCGGTCGGTGGCTGGTTGAGACGGCCCAGCAAACCCTGTCCCGGATCGAAGCCGGACTCGACGGCGAGGACTCACCCGGCGGGTCTATCGATGCGGACGTGAGCCCATTTGCGATGGCAATCGAGGAGTACGGGCAGGAAGCGGCCGAGCAGGTTCGACAGCGTGCGACCGCGGCCGTCGCGACGTTACGGGCCGAGGACTCCCTAGCGCCGGACGAGGAGCCAGCGTCCGATAGCACCGGTGCTACAGCCGACTGATCGGCGACTAGCTCTGGACCGGACCCTCCACCGCTGGTGTGTGTCGATCCCCACTCCTTCCCAACCTCCTGGCTCCGTTCCCTGGCGGAGACGATGCTCGTCCCTTACGTGCGTTCCTCGCATGCGCCGGGTTTTATGAGCCAAGTGGTCGACACAGAGCGGTATTTTTGGTCCCCTGAGATGGTGGAGGAAAACTTCCGATGGCTACAGCAGTATCCCCCGGAGAACAGTGTCCCGAGTGCGGCGGTCAGCTCCAACAGACTGGCGAACTCGTCTGCACAGAGTGTCATATCGTCGTCGACGACGCCGTAATCGATCCTGGTCCTGAGTGGCGACACTTCATGGATGATGACGTAGACCGAAGACGAACGGGGCCACCGAACACGAAAAAGCTCCATGACGGTGGGCTCTCGACAATCATTGGTACTGTGAATGATCGGGCACAGCTTTCGGGCCAAAAGCGTCGCCGTATAGAGCGTCAACGGACCCACCACACCCGGGCTCAGACCCGCTCGAAGGCCGAGCGTAACCAGCGATACGCACTCAGTCAGATTCAGAGGATCGCCTCGGCGCTCGACTGCAGCGACGAGGTTACCGAGCGAGCCTGTCAGCTGTTTTCCGATGCCCAGGAGGCTGAGTTGACTATCGGCCGCTCGATTGACGCGCTCGTTCCGGCGTGCGTCCTCGTCGCCGCTCGCCAGACTACTACCGTTCGGACTGTCGAAGACATCGCAGATGCTGCCCACTGTTCAGCGGAGAAGATCCGCCGGTCTCGACTAACTCTCCAACGGGAATTGGACGTTCGAGTCCCAGTCTTCCAGCCAACGGACCTTCTCCCCTCGATTTTTGAGAGCCTCTCGGGACGAGTCCCGGAGTCAGCTCGAGTCGACAGTTTTCGACTTGCTGAGGCTGCCGAAACATCGATGGAGATTCGCGGATCGCCATCGTCCCTTGCCGCGGCAGCAGTGTACGTTTCAGTTGGTGGCCGCGGACGGTGGTCCCAACAAGACATCGCAGAAGCGGCTGACATTTCGCCAGCATCGATCCGTAACCACTACGAAGCCCTTGCCGCGCTCGATTTCTCCACAATGTCCAGTGAGGACTAACTCTCCAATTCGTTTCTCTCTCCCGCCGAATGTGAGGCGATAATGATATTTTCAACATCCTATCCGACCGACGAATCGGAATCTGATCAGCCAGTCGTTCAGCACCAGTCAATCGACGCAGATCACGATCTGCAGTCGACGATCGTACTCGAAATTTCGCGACTTGATGCGCTTGACCACCTCGAAGCCGTGCTCTTGCTCGAACAATCGGGGCTTGTCGTAGCCGACAACGCTTCATCGAGGCTTCAGCAACGGGTTGATCAACTCGGGCGAGCGATGGACGCTGTTGCATCGTTGTGCGGCCTCGCCGACGACGTCGACGTCACTGGAACGGTCAAGTTCACTCCAGCCGAGATAACGACACTTGCACTCGGACACACCGTCGCTGCATACACATATCGGGCCGAGGGGGTGCCGGATACGGCGGCCCTGTACGAACAGCGAGCAGTCCAATTGCTCGAATCGCTCGCTGAGGCGGTAGTCAATGAAACGTAAATATCTGAGCTACCCGAACTGTAAACCAGAGGCAGCCTGTTTCTGTTCCTCTCGGGAGGTGGAGGAAATCCGAAATGGCTACTGCCCAAACTGACGAGCCGTCTCTTGAACCGACTGCAACCGTCTCCTTCGACGATACTGACGATCGGGCCGACGCGATGCAAGACTCGATCGAACAGTGGGTTGAGGACCTAGCAGCGATGACTAACGAAGCCCGCGCGAGTGAGGAGTTCCAGGAGTGGCTGGACGTCCACTCCCAGTTCCATGACTACAGCCCGCGAAACACGTTGTTGATCAAGATGCAGATGCCCGACGCGACGAAGGTCGCCGGCTTCTGGACCTGGCAGAACAAGTTTGATCGTCACGTCAAGAAAGGGGAATCCGCGATTTGGATCTGGGCTCCCATCATCTCTGAGCAGTGTCCCGAGTGTGGCAACGCACCGTCTTATCACGAACGCGAGCACGTTGACTGTGAGCATCACGAAGAATCTGATCCAGAGGTATGGTCTGAGGGAGTTGTCGGCTTTAAGCCGACCTCAGTCTTCGACATTTCTCAGACTGAGGGAGAACCACTCCCCGAACTCGAGACTGATGCGCACGGTGAGGTTGATGGCCTCGTAGACGCACTCCTGGACGCTGCTGATCGACTGGAATTTGACGTTACGATCGTCCCGGACGAGGAGTGGTCGCGATCTTCTGAAGGATTCTGCAAGCAGAGCATGATGACGATGCGGCCGATAATCAAAGCGCGAGATAGGGCCAATCGGGCTGCTCTCGCCCGAGTGTTAATCCACGAGTTCGCCCACGCAGAGCTGCATGGTGGTAGGGACGAAACGACCGAAGCGAAAGAAGTCGAAGCCGACGCTGTCGCCTATATCGTCTGTCGATACTTCGGACTCGATGCATCCAACACCGCCAACTACCTCGCCGCGTGGGATGAAGACGCCCCCGAAACACTCCAAGACCGCCTCGATCGCATCTCTGATGCGGCTGCACACCTGATCGAGGCGATTCCTCACCAAGCCTTAGATTAATCGCAGCTCGAGATTTGTTTCGCCCCACAATCGACTGTATACGACCCTTTTTAAGATATGACGACTGAATCTATCGACAGAATGGACGATCGGAACCCTGGTTACGACTCATCGGATCCTCGAGGAGTGGCCGCACCACCTGATCCTCATGCACACCCCGAAGCTGAGGACTCACTGTCAAGTGAAACCTATCCTGCTCAGCGTGAGAACCGTAACTGGCATACGTGCAACCAATGCGACCGAGAGGTCGCGCCAAGCGATGACTTCTGTAGTGACTGTTCTCGTAAGACGTTCGCCTCTGACCGATCCAATGCCCGGTACGGTTCGCGATCACTTACACAGGGTGCGAGGGTCACCAGAGATTGGACCCTCGATAGAGTCGTCGCTGCCGTCGTCGCTAACCAATGCAAGCACACCGCGAGAATCGCCGGTGAGGTCGCCCTTAAAAAGAGGGTTGAATCCCAGTGGGAGACGTCGACGGATACGAAATTAACATTGGTGAGTAACTTCGATGGTAAGGTGCCTTCACCGATCGGTGAGGACTATGACTCTATACTCGACATCGCAAAGGCCAGTTCAGACGCTGGTCAGCAGCTGCTAGCGGATCTTGCCGCCGATATGCAGGATCAGGGCGACGATGCGCCGCAGCTATACAGCGAATTCGGCAAGGCGATCGACGACTGGGATACGGCTGAGGACCTCCAGGAACGGTTCGGCGAAGAGTACTGGATCATCTCCGGAGTTGTCCGCCAGCGTGATTTCGCGTTTTCTGACATCGACCAAGCGGCAACCGCAGTCAAAATTTGCAAGGAATGTGGCCCTGCGAAGCACGTCTACACAGGTCAAGATCGACCAGACGACGTACCCATCGGTGTCTGGATGTGTATGACCTGTGGAGTCGCTCGAGATAGTGATACATCGGATTCTAATGATCACTCAACATCCGACACACTTTTCGAAGAACACGAGAGTCACGAAGCACACATGAAACGCTATTGGGAGCAGCACGGTTACTACCCCTTCGAGGAGTGAACCAGTCCCTCTTTTGTACTTCTCAGATCGAATCGAAGATGAGCGACAGCTACACGCTCGGTGATTTCGGGGCTGGTGGGAACTGTTCAACCGCCGGCGACGAGCTGATTGATAAAGAGAAAGTCGGCGAAAAAGTAGCGACTGGTGCTTGGGAATTCCAGGCCAGCACTTCCAATGTCGTCGGCTGGCACGTCCCAGGAACACCAAAATCGCTGCAGCTGTGGAACGAACGGGCTGGCTGGCAACTCAAGCGGGCAGGAAAAATAGTCGGATCGGCGGGGACACTCGCTGACGGGCTAGAGCTGGCGCAGAAATACATGCGAGAGAACCCAGGGACAGACGGGTGAATGGTCGCGTTCGGTATTTATACTCTCTAATAAAGTGAAAGATGAAGCACCGTACTACTCTCGCCGGGGAATCCGTTATGATCGACCACGCTGAGCAGATCCAGATCGAAGGCTCCGTTGAGGAGCTCTTCGATGAGGTCGCACAGCGAGTTCGCGAGACTGCGCCTGCGACGCCACAAGCCGTCGTTTCCGAGATGGTCGTAGCGCTCGGTCGAGAGATCCCATCGCTCTTACTTGAGGACCAACTCGAACTGAAAACAGTCGTCGACTACCCGGGCGATCCAGCTGTCTGCCCCGAATCGTCGCTCCTCGCTCATGTGTTTGTCACCCTGCTGTCGACGGTCGGGTCCTGGCGAGCCAACCGCGTGTCGCATATTCGAACTGCCCCATGAGCGAGCGAGCCGCTCAGGAATTTCCGACGCTTCCGCCCGCACAGTTGTTGTCCGGCAACCGCCACCAAGTCGAGGCCGGACTCCAATGTATCGACGACATTGAGGTCCTGAAAGAGTACCTCGCGTACGAAAACACCCACCAGGACCGCACGCCTGTCCAACATGCAATCCATATCCGCGCTGTTGAGATACGATCCGAAACGCGAGCCAGATACTAGTATCTATCAACCAGACAATCTGATATCTGTCGAGTTCTGGAACGGGATCACTATGAAATGTGAGCGGTGTGGTGCCGACACATACGTCGAGCGCCACGAAGTCGACGGGTTCACCGGGTACCTCTGCGACTCTTGTCGGGACGCCTGGGACGAAATCTCCAGTTGAAATCAAGTGATGCTATGCCATCTTACCTCGGTTTCCCACTGGTAACCTTTCGAGGAATAGGGAGGGGGTGTTTGTGTTCCCCGTGACGGTGAGGGATATCCTCCCCGATACCACATGTCCACAGACGATTCGAGCCTGCAGTCGGCCGATCCGGAAGCATCGACTACGACAACCGACGCTCTTGACGGATGTCCTCATTGCGGGATGTCGCTGGAGTCGTCGACTCAGCACGTCTCTCGACACCGCTCGATGCAGACGTTCCTCTGCCCCGACTGCGGGGTGGGTGCCGGAGCACGTCTCCAGCACGAGGGCGTACTCACCGAACTGTGTAAACGAAAACTTCAGGATCGCCGTGACGCGATCGCCCACGGACTCAGCGTCGAGCGCCTCGCAGCGTTCGTCAGTGAAGGCTGTCCGCCCGGCGAGTATCTGCTGCAGCGTCGCGACGAACACACCTACGAACTCCTCATGCCGGACCGAGCTCTCCACAGTCAGACCGCAGCCCTCGCCGATCGGATTACGAGTACTGCCGACCATCTCGACGTCCAGCACGTCACAGACCGGCTGACGGTCTCCGATAGCCGGGTGGCCGACTCTCACGAAACCGTCACCGACGGGGGCCTCGCCGTCGACGACGGGCGGCCAGAGCGTCCACTCTCGCCAGTTCACCCAGACGACGATCCCCGAACCAGGCGAGCGAAAACCGAGGACATGGACGTCGTTCTCGCCACCAACACCGGCGTCTACGAGGTCCATTCCGAATCGGGCAATACCTACGAAGTGGACGTCCTCGAGGAGACCTGTAGCTGTCCCGACGACGTCGAGCGATGCAAGCACCAGCGCCGCGTCGCGATGGAGATCGAGTCCCAGCGAGTTCCCCGACCAGACGGACGTCTCCCCAACTGACGACTCCCGTCTCGCGTCGTATCAGCAGGTGGGTGTCTTGCCTGCAACGGTCGTCTTTGTCTTCCCCTGGCAGCTGCGGGCGCACTCGCCCCTGTCTTGCCATGGCTTCTGCAACGGATTCCAGCGTGTCGACCAGTCGTATCGTCGAGGCACAGCAAACCGACTATGTCGCTTTTCTCCATCGACATCCATTCGCGACAGATGCCTACGAACTCGGGTTCACGACCGGTGTTCGCGAGGACTACCAGTACCAAATTGAGGGCCTTCGGAACGTGGACTTCCCGGTCGGGATGCTCGACAACGATTTCCGCGATCCCAATCTTGACAGGTATATTGCCCGGTTCGAACAGTACGAACCAGACATTGCTGTTCTTGGAGACGCAAGGAGTCCTGTTGATGCCCAACAGTTCCTGAACGCCGCTGAGGATCTTCGAACCAGATTCCCCGGCACTACGTTCATTGTCGTCCCGAAAAGCAATGACGCGCTCGCAACGCTCTCTGAAGCCGCCGTGACACTCGGGTATCCGATGGGATATTCAGACGTCCGGGCGACAGACTTCAGCAACCCTGCTGATTGGCGAGGGCTCGACGTCCATCTTCTCGGAGGGTCACCACCACGGCAGTACGAGACAATTCAGGTGTTGACCCAGCCAACGGTGACCGCTGCTCCGCCGGCGAACATCGTTGGGCTCGACTGGAACGGCCCCGTCCAGATCGCATATAAGGGGGAGTTCTGGAGTCGCGATGGCTGGCAATCGGCCGATCACCTGGAGATCCGTGCGACAGTCAAACGGAGTCTCGAAGAGATGCGTGCATTCTGGCAGGACCGCGGGATCTGGCCGGGATCGACACCACGCGAGGAATATGGCGCTGCAATCCGCACGCCCGATGACCATATCTGGGCCGTCGACGGAAGCCATATCGGAGAGACAGAGCAGCTCGAAGACGCGATTGTCGTCGACTACGACGATGGCCGAACCTATGCGTATCGATCAGAACTCGAACGCAAACGCGTCGAGTACTACGAGGGTCGTCTCAATTGAGATCACTCTCAGTGATGAGTCAACTGTTGTCTTGCGGGCTTCAGACTGCCACTACACCTGTCTCACTTTGGCTAGTTCTCAATGTCCGTGCAACATACAGAGGCTGCATCTTGCACACGCCATGAGACCTGTGTATAGAATAGGTGAGTTGGTGGAGTGGGAACCCGAACGTCTACGGTATTTGAATCACTGAGCAAGCCGTTTCCGTGTCGGCGTGCAGGCAGCCCCGCTCAGGAGGCAAGACGGGCGTCTGGTTCGGCCGTTGCCCGAATCGGGCCCCGGAGTTTCGAGCAGCAAGGTGATGGACTACAGGGGTATCACTGCTCACCGCGACATACGAGGTAATCGAATTATCAGCGAATCTTCGACCGTTCTAAACGGAGATAGGACATCGCCTCATTCAAAAAATATATCCATATTTTCTGCCTATAATTTTATTTTGTAGTGAAATAGGCATAATATATTTATATTTGTGGCTTCAAGTCCGGGATAGAGGTAAACGGAATGAGCTTGACGAACTTCGTGGAGCAGGAGGAGATCCGTTCACGAATCAACGAGGCGTACCCGAACCAGGGTGACTCGGCAACCGGACCAATGGGAAGCGAGCCCCGCACTTCCGATCCACAGCGCGTCGGAACCGCGTTCGACTACCTTTGTCGCTGGTGGATCCAACGACGGACCGACGACTGTACCGAGTATCGCTGGGTAGCAGAGAAATCGCTACCCGTTGCGGAAGAGAGGTTCCCCGACAAGGTCTCCGAGATCGAAGACGCCATCCAGACCGCAAAGCGGCACCGGAGCGAGTACTTGGAGACAGGGACGGCAACACGGCCGCTCGTCGAATCGGCCCTCGACCTCGCCTCCATCGACACGATCTACCGGGCCCAACGACCGCCGGACGGTCTCGGGAGCTACGACGACGCCGATATCGTGGATTGTATCAAGCTCCTCGGTGCCCTCCCCGACTCGGAACTACCGCAGGGGGACGAAGCGTTTTTAAACCCGACATTCGGGGCGGCGTCTCCTCTTGTCGGGGGTGCAGACGCGGACCTCATCATCGACAACACCCTCATCGATATCAAGACGGTCAAATCTCCGACGTTCAAAGCCTCTGACTGGCGGCAGCTCGTGGGCTACCTGGTCTTGGCCGACCTGCACGCCCTCTTCCACGAAGAAGGGGTCTACCAGCACTACGACGAGTACCGCGAGACGAAGTTGCCCGAGATCGAGTCGTTTTGCATCTACTTCTCACGTTACGGGGAGCTGTCGAAGGTACCCGCTGACGAGATCTACAGTGCGCCACACTACGAGGAGTTTCGATCGTGGTTCGCGACAAAGGCGGAAGAACAGTACCCGCGGTGGAGCACCTATTTTGGTAATCTCGTGCAGGACCTGCTCTGAGGTCACGCCCAACTCGATCGCCGACTGGGACCTATTCCGGCGGGAATGCGTTGAGTACGGTCGCGATCTAGCCTACGAAGTCCCCACGCGAAAAGAGGTGGGACAAGGTCGGATTTCAGCTGTTCGGTCAAGCGGTGATGCTCCTGAACCTGATCAAGCGACACTCGGTCCCTGGCAAAACTGAACGAACTTGGCGGTATTTGTGTTCCCCAATAGAGTGAGGGATTTTCCCATGAGCGAAGCAGCAACACCGAACTCGGATGCAAAAACTCCAGAACAGGCCGATCAAGCCGACGAACCGATCGTCGAGATCCACCTTTCGGGGCCAGCCGAATTCTCGCGATCGATCAGCGACAACCACGACGTGACAGCAACACACGAACGAGCAGTCGTCGACGGGACAGTCACTGTCGACAAGCAGATGCTCTTCGAAGTGGCTCCACCGACAGCCCACTTGACTGCAGACTTCGTGCTGCGGAAGCTGTTCGGTCACGACGAGATTATGACCGGCTACCGGCCCGTCCTCACTGACGATGACTGGGATGTCGAGTTTCAAGCCGATGTCGAGACCTGGAAAGCGATCACGAACAACATCACCGACGAACTCGGATATCGGACACCCGACAGTGACGAGGACCAAGCCCAACGCTACCTCTCGAAGCTGGAGCAGGAATCGCTGTTGGATGAATCCGGCCTGCTCGCGATTCTCGAACTAGCCCAGCTTGAGGACGTCGGCTTCAACGATCGTCGTCGCGAGGAGATTCTGGATGCGCTCGCGGAGGTCCACACTGATGACTGACGAACAGTCACATCGAATTTCGTTCCTCGAGCGCGAGTACCGGCGTAGAAAACTTGTTCTAAGTGAAGCGGGAGGCTTCGAAAAGACCTGTGGTGAGTTCGTCGGGACCGATCCCGAATACAAACTGGAATTTACCTGCGATTGCGGCGAGACGTTCGACAACGAAGAGGACGCTACAGCCCATCTGCGCGACGTCAGCTAAACTTTCCCCTTGTATTCCCATTTGAGTGAATCGCCTTCGCGATGAACCTCATACCGATACGGACCATGCGGACAGCCACCGCAGTCCTTGCCACAGGGGATCTTCTTTTCCACAATCGTGCCACCACTGCTGGGTGTTTCGATGTCTTCCAACTGTTCGTCGGATACCAATTCCTCTTCAATATCTGCCGGCTTAACCTCGCGATTTTTCCACTCAGCCAACTCCTCGGCCCACTCAGCTAATTCCTGGAGAGTGTCTGTATCCTGGCGTTCGACCCCCTCTCGGACGTATTTCGGCAGGCTCTTCGGAGGTGCTGGTTGCATTGTCTTACCTAACATTTGGAGAGCATATACCAAAAAGTTGTTTGGTAAGACTGAGCCTGTTTGTTCCCTCCAGAGACAGCGAGGAGAAGCCTCATGCCAAATAGAAATCACAATCAGCGTAACCGCGAAGACATCCCTGGATCGAACCGCGCCACTGGAGTTGATGATCCGACGCCACGAAGCGAATACGGAGACGATTCCGAGGATATCGCTCCACCACACGTAGCAACAGGCGATAGTGAAAAGGAATCAGAAGCGGCTGACTTACCGGATTCCCTCGAGTATTCGATCGAGTGGACTGACTCCTACGGTTGGACAATTACAATTGAGTCGGGCTGTCCCGAATGCGGATACGAGGACGTGTTCAACGCCGAGATCGAATTAGGTGCTCAATTCGTCACCTATGACTCCGATGATGCCGGTAATCCAGTCCTCGGTCAAGACGACACCTACAGAGCTGAACTAACCTTCGCTCGCTGCAACAACTGCTGGACGACCCTCGTCGACGAACGCAACGGGAAGGACGATCGTGATGAGTGATCATACCTACGATGACGTTGTATCTCGCTAGTAACTTTTCCATCTGAAAACGATATCTTGAAGGAAAACAGCTTGGAAGAAACACGCAGTCAGATATACAATGGGTGGTAGCCAGCGCCTCGCTGTGCTCCTTTGTGGGGGAATCCTTTTCGTGGGGCTTCTCACAGCCGGAGCAGCAGCGCTCGATTCGCAAACACCGACAGCATCAGCGCCTTCAAACAACACAACAGAGACAGCTACTCAAAGTACCTGCTCAGTAACCCAGTCCACAAGCTGCTCTGTCCCCGCTGACTCATCTAGGGCACCAACAGCGACACGAGCCGACAGAGCCTCAGAATCTGCGATCCATCTGGTGTTTTTCTACTCCCCCTCGTGTTCGCATTGCCAGGAGGTCGAAGACCATCTCGCTGAAATCCAAGAGCAATCGAACATCTCACTTCATATCCACGAGAAACGAGCATTGGTCCATCAGGAGTTAATGCAAGAGTTCGCAAACGAGTACGACATCCCACAAGATGAGCAAGGTGCTGTGCCTGCCACGTACTTCGCCGATGGAGACTACGCAGTCGGGGCCGACAGGTCGATTAACCTGATCAACCAGAAAATCGAACAATACAACGAATCAGGAATCGGTCCACCAGACCTAATTCAAGGCACATCAGCTGATACCCTTCGATCACCGCCAGGACAGCTATCATTTCTCTTGCTGGGCCTTACCGAAGTCGTGACACCCGTAGCGTTGGCGATGATCATAATCGGGTTTGGACTGCTAATTGGTATCGCGAAATCTGATGATGAGTTCCTCACTGGCGAAAGAGGGTTTGTTCTTGCTGTTGGTCTCGGGTCGACGCTTGTGGGAGGCCTACTTGCCGCTGGCGTAGTCAGTGATTCAATTACTGCCCTAAAACACTGGTTTCCGGTGATGCTGGGACTTAGCGGACTCATTGGTGGGTTCATTGTGCTACTCAAAGGTCGTCCCCAAGAGCTTCGCAGTTCCTCTATAGGAGAATTCGCCGACGATCTACAGGACAGGTTTGTCCTCAGTCTGACAATCTTAGGAGGAAGTATGATCGGCGCTGGGATCGCTATGACATCGGACTCGTATCGGTTAGCCAGCGCGTCCTTGGTTGACCATAGTCTCTTCAAAATAGGTAGTTCGCTCTTGCTCTATAACGGTATGCAGCTACTCGTGGTCGGAGCAGTAGGTCTGAGTATATGGAAAGTAATCGCAGTACTTCCAGACCCTTTTGCAACTGAGAGTGGCTACGGGAAGCGAGTCAGTGCTGTCATACTGATTGTCTTTGGAGTTGGACTCGTCGTGAGCGGTCTCGTATAGATGGCTACGATTCGTCGTCGCTCGAGAGCCTCTTTGAGAGGCGGTCAAATCTATCCTGGGCTTCTTTTTTCCGACTTTCAGTCAGCGATTGATCGTAGGAGAGCTCTTCTAGGTCACCGTGATCAAACTGAAGATGGAATATTGCGTCCTGGTGGCGGCCGTCCTCCGGGAGAGCTGCTTTGTCGAGGTGGTAGTCCGTAATAATGTCCTCATCGTCTTCAACGAGTAACACGGCAAGCTCCTCCTCGAACCGATCAAGTACGGCGATATACTGGCCATCAAGAGGGCCGTGTTCAGTCATGAGTAGGTCTCCTCAAGGATAGTATCGCCGTCGTCGGTTGTGACAATCACGGTGTCCCCGTCATTGTTCCAGATTGGGCTCGAAGCGCCCCAGTAGAGTTCACTGTCCGTATCGGAGCCACTTCCCGTTCGGATAGTAAGTGTTTCCTCTGACTCGAGTGTTACGCCTGCTGGCACCTGATAGGTGTGGCCGGCACTGTCTGCGATCGTCCAGCCGCTAAGATCCAGCGTCGAATCCCCAGTGTTACTCAGGATGATATACTCGTCGTTGAGGTTATCTCCGTCTCTCCCCTCAGCGTCGGCATGGACGTTCGCCAGTGCCAGAGATCTAACCTGGGACTGGGTCGTCGTCGGGTTCGTCGTACTCGTCTCGCTCGTAGAACCAGAGCCACTCAATTGGTACGTTCGTCGCTGAGATATAGGTTTGTCACTGCCTGGTTCGATCGGATCGGCCTGCCGGAGTTCTAACGCGTTCGTCGGTGCACTGGCTTGCGTGGCAACGGTGAGTTGGTCTCCATCGCTCGTGAGGATGATATTCCCGTGAGTCGCCGTCCAGTAGGTGTCGATATTGCGCTCGGTTAACCGTTGTAAGACCTCATCATGGGGGTGACCATACTGTGAATCATATGCACTGGATATCACCGCGACCTGTGGCGAGGCGGCATCCAGCAATTCACTACCAGTGCTTGAAGAACTGCCGTGATGGCCAGCTTTCAGTAGCGAGGAATTGAGTTGGGCACGGTGTTCTGAAACGAGGTAGGCTTCCCCGTCATCTTCAGCATCACCGGTAGTGAGAAACCCGAACTCGCCGTGCGTGATTTTGAGCACGATCGAGTTCTCGTTCCGGTCGTCACTCGCAAGATAGCTTTCTGGTGGGGCCAAGACGCTGGCTGTCGTTCCGTTGAACGGGATCGTATCGCCAGCGCGGACCTCATACAGCGTGACGTTGTGTTGTTCGATCGCATCGAGATAGGCGCTGTAGGTCTGAGTACTAGACGTAATCCCGGGGTCGTATACTGCACCGATACCGTCAGCTTGCGTCTCGAAATATGAGATTACGTCAGCATGCCCGCCGATGTGGTCAGCATCGCCATGGGACGTAACGAGGTGATCGATCCGGTCGATTCCGCGGGCTTGGAGGTACTTGACTACATATTCCCCATCATCTCGGTAGTGCCCGGAATCGATCAACATCGTTTCACCTGACGGGGCGATAAGGAGTGTCGATACTGATTGCCCGACATTGATGAAATGCACATCAAGCGTTCCCTGTGCACCCGGTGCGGTATCTGTCGGTGTTGGTGACGTTGCTGTCGTCGTCGGACTAACACCCGTGCTGCAGCCAGCTAATACGACAACGAGGACGAATGCCACTGTGGATACCGCAGAGCGAGTGCGTGCTGACGTCACTAGCGATTGGTTCGGGAGTTAGCTGTATCGCTCTTGCGTAGGAGATTGTGGATACTGCTGAGCGGTAGCTGTAGAGTCGAAGAGGACAAGGGCACCGCGCCAGCGGTGCCCGACACGGATGATTCCGCTAGATGTGTTTGGGTCGGAATCGGTCGCAGCGGACCTGTTGGAGCAGGTTCGCTGGCGTGACGGAGTTACCTGTCCCCGCTGCCGTTCTGACCGAACGGTCAGAAACGGCAGCTACAGAGAGTTTCAACGGTATCTCTGTAAGAATTGCGACCGCACGTTCAACGACAAGACGGGCACAATTTTTGCTCACTCGAAGATCGCGCTCCGTCGGTGGCTGTTCTCAATTTACGCGTTTCTCCGGTTTAACACGAGTCTACGCCAACTACAGTGCGAAATCGAGGTAACACACAAAACGATGCACCGGCGCATCGAGCGCTTTGCCAGAGCGCTCGATGCGCCTTCCCTCGATCTCGTCGGACCGGTCGAAATCGACGAAGTGTACGTCAACGCCGGGAAGAAAGGCCGCGAGCGCGACCGAGAGTCGCGCTCGCGTGGCCTGTCCACGCGTGGGCGTGGTTCGTATAGCAGCGACAAGCCACCGATTTTCATCATCGCCGACCGCGGCACCGGCCAGCGGTACGTGATCCCGTCGAAAGCCGCAGACGAATCGACGATTCGACTCCTGCTGGCCGACCGCCAGCAGGAGTCGCTCACCGTCTATACCGACGGCTTTCGAGCGTACGAACCGCTTGAAGACGACGACGCATTCAACCGCGAATACGTCGTCCACAGCGACGGCGAATACGCCGACGACGAGGTGCACGTCAACACCTGCGAGAGCCACGCGTCGCAGGTGCGACGCTGGCTCTCGCCCCATCGAGGTATCTCCAAAGACAAGCTAACACAGTATCTCAGAGCGTTTCAACTACGTCGAGAGCTGTTCCGGAAACCCGGGCGAGACGCTCTCAAACACGCTGTTCGAGCCACTTTGTGAAATCAACAATGTGCTACGCATGAGCGTTGTATCTTTTACCGTTCTTGACCCACATCACTGGCTGAAAGACCAGCTTCAATTCCTGCGACTGACTCAAGCTATCTGAACCTGCGTGGAGTCTTGGAGACGTTTCTTCACTCCGGCACGGTGAAGAGCACCGATAACAAGCAATGCATCCTAAACAGAGTTCTCCTCGCTGTACTTCTGAACGTCGTAGGCCATCCTCAGGTCTCTGGCAGCCATCGTCCCCGTGGCGAAAGCAACGAATATCAGAACAGCAGCGGCGACAAAGACGGAGGGGACAAGTACAGGGATTGGCACCCACCGAAACGTCGCGACTACCTTCGGCTCGTCGACGCATCTGGCTGTCTTCCACCGTGGCTGGACGGCTGGCCGCGACGCCGACGCGGAGGCCGAGTGATGCAGCAGACCCTCGTCAGCTGTGCCTTCTGCGATGCGCGACCCAGACGGAACCAAATCCCGAGGAGTCCGACCACTACGCCTGCAACAACTGTGGGCTCGTCGTCGACGCTCTCTCGGAGCTGACGCGCTTCCGTGTCGAACTCCGCCATCTCGAAGGCTCGTTGCAGCTGTGCGCTCGCTGTAGTCCGGGCGTTCTGGAAGGGTCACTTATAAGGCCAGTTCGCGGCTCTCAAAGACGTCATTGGCGACATGATCGACGAGGGTGTGTTCACACCGTCGACGGCAAGACAGTATCTGATACGGGAGCTCGCTGGGGAATTCGGAGACCGACAGGAACTGGTCATTTCTGTCAGTGAACACTCTTCTACGTACCTTGAATATCGTCTTACTCAGTAGCCCGCCGACCAAGCGTGAACACGAACATCGCCAGTAAAAGAGCTCCTAATATCGATTCGAGCAAACCTACCACAACACCAAATCCAACTGGCTGAACAGCACCAGGGTTCGCTGGCGTTAATAATCGGACAATACTCAGTTCCCCGACGGAGATAGCTCTCTCAAGGTTCTGATAAAATCCGGGGTCACATGACCAGCAATAACTAATGACTTGATTCGAACCAGATCCCCTCACGCCCCATACCGGATAGAGCACAGCCGAGAACACGATGACGGCGAAAGCAACCCGAAGCGGTTGGGTGGGCCGCTCACCGTACGTCATCATCCACCGCGCCATAGAAAGCCAGATGCGGCTGGAATCATCCTTCCGGAGCGCATTCTTCCGTTTACAATCTTTTTCACGGATCGCGTACTCTCGAGCTCGCTCCGGCTCCTCGTTCTCGCCGAACACGCGGGATAGATCTCGATAACGGTACCTCGCGTGAACTAAGTGTCCAACGTCAGGACCATCATCAGTGCCAGGACGTTGTGCGAAGAGTCGGAGGAGTGACTTCCAGACCCCATCAATCCGGCCTTCAGAGCTCCCGAAATCCGTAAATTCTATTGGTACATCGCCTCGACGATTGTGGAGGAACTCCTTACAATCTCTCGCCACATCAGCAGATAGACTTCCCTCACAGTATCGATCCGCGAGATATTCCTGGACGAGGATCGTGTCGAACTGCGTCTGATGATTAACCCGGACCGAGTCAAATTCTGGCGTCTTCAGAATCGCGTTTCGAAGATCAGCCGTTCGCAGGTTAGCTTGTAAGAACTTCGTGCTGTCTAAGAGACTCCCATGAAACGTGCTGTTGTGGAGGTCACACTCCTCAAAGGTAGTTTCGTGGAGAATAGAGTACGAGAAGTCACTATCTCGTAGTGTTTCGTCATAGAAATCAAGCTCTGACAGCGAGCAATCCAGAAACTCTACGGATTTCATATTGTCGCACTCCAACACCGATCCCATAAGATCAATTTCGCGAAATGTGGTATTAGTTAGTTCAGCACCACTGAAATTATTCGACTTCATATCATTGCGTGTCCGGACGACACCATCCTCATCACCTCCGTCGTCGTTTTCGCCATCCTTCTCCGAATACAGGAACAATGCGTTCGTCAGATTGGCGCCTTCGAAGCGAGACTCCGTGATTTCCACATTCTGAAAAGTACAGTTTGAGAGATCAGCGTTTTGTAGATCTGCGTCGTAGAGCTGGACTCCGCTGAGTTCAAATCCATCTGGAAACGATTGACGAGCAATTTGCAGGCCGTGGACGCGGTCAGCGTCTGAAAGTGCGTCTGTTACCTTCGTAATTGGTTCGACACGATCGGCAGTATGGAGTACACATCGGTCATCCGATGCTTCCTTCCATGGTTCGCGGTCACAGGTAATCTGCGTGATATCCGGAGGCAGGCGTTCCCTGGGTAACTGATGACCACACGTTGACACAGATGTAAACTAGTCTCCCATCACTCAAATAAAAATGGGTATGATTACAGGAAGGGTAGTTTCAAGGAGACTGATGACTATGTGCGAACGATGGAAATATTTGGAGTGGGCGACAGGACGTTTGAATCACGTTCTAGCTTTCATAGCTACCTCTCCGAAAATCACGACGATATTGTCCAGGGGAATCTCTACATCTGTGCCGGGATCACCGAGCACAGCGAAGAAGAGTTTATTGACGTAATTGAGTCCGAGGGATGGGAGCGAACCGAATCATTCGGACGCATCGATAGTATCGAAACTGAATACGGGGACGGGGCTGCGAAGGCGTATCTCTCGTTCGATCAGGATCGTGGACTGTTCTTCTTATATACCGACCAGCGGAAAAGCGAAGAGATAGATAAGGCGTTGCTGAAGTTGTTGAAGAATGGTGATGGTCTGCACTACCTGTACATCGGTCCCAGGATCATCCACGATCTCTGTGACGAGGTCAGGAATGAGTGGGAGTCTTCGAAAGTAACGACGTTCATCGCGAAGCGGACACCAGGAACGGAAATCGGCGCCCGAAAGCGACCCGAGAGCAACCGGACCATCAATTACTACGGGGATGACGGGATGGAGGCTCTGGATGAAGTAGAACGAGAGTACGGCGTTCTGCCGCACACTGTTGAGTTTCATATTCCGGCAGAACTTCGTTTTAGGGTAAACAAGGAGGGAGTGTTCACTCTCAAGCAGGGAAGCATGAGTGTCTTATTCGAATATATGAATTCCTGTATCTCGCAAACGCTTGCGATGAAAGAGGAATATGACGAGACCGACTTCAAGGTCCTGAAAGTCGGGAATGGATATGATGTTCCAGAATCGAAGCCAGCGACCATCGAGCTCTCTCATTCACTCTCGACACAGGAACTGAAGGAAGCGAGAGAGACCATCAATAACAGCGACTATACGATGCTGGACGTGTATCTCGATGATTCTTCACGGACCCTCTCAGCCAAAGTCTTTGATAGCGATGAGAACCTGTTTTTCAACCTTAGAATTTCACCGACCAAATTGCAAGTCTTCCCTCGTGAGGAGAGTGAGATGGAGGTTTTCCTCCGATTCTTCGAGTTCGTTCAAAGTGAGATCGATGACAAAGCCGAACCGCAACAGAACGCAGAGCCGGCGCTGTTGGAGAGGGCATAATGAGTGCACTCCCCGATCCAGAGTGGTATGAGGTTCTAACTGATTTTAAGGACAACCGCAATGACTTTCTTGAAGATCAATTTGAAGAAATCCTGGAAAACAAAGACGACGATGAGGTCGATGAGTTGCGGGAGCAGTTCGGCACGCGATACGCCAATCGGCGATCAGCCTCGCAACACCGGAAAGATGCATTAACCACAGTCATGGGGGCATTCCTCAACCGCCACGGAGACAACGGCAGCATCTACCAGCAGACTGGGTGGGAGTTTCGCGAACTGGAGCCATTCAAGATGGATGACGATCTGGAAGCTGATATCCTATTGGCGAAACCAGAGGAAGGAAAGACGTTGTTGGTTTTACTGCTCCCGAATCGTGAGTCACCAGACACGGTTGTTCAAAAATCGAAAGAGGCGATTGAGAGCGTTGAAAATAACCTAAGCATATTTGGCTATCAGACCGATCGTGACGAAATCCATAGCGCCATTGTGGTCAACCCGTCGCGAGACGAAGAGACAAACAGAGCAATTGACACCGAGGGTGGCTCGTATAAACGCGAAATCCTTGTCTGGCGTATCTTCGACGTTGATGATGAGTCAGACGACGAGCAAGAGCGGAAGAAACTCGACTACTATGCTGACTTGGATAGCCAACTCCAGCAAACCGGACCAAACATACATTTGCTAGATGTATTGGAAGACGAGGTAACGATCCAGCGAGACCGTGAGATTTTGCCCGACTTCTTTATTTCTAGCCATCACAGTATCTATCTAGAACACATTGTCGGTCACGTGGTCCAACGGCGTGAAGATGAAGACGACGGACCACTTACACACTTCAGCAGAGAGGAGATCGTTGATTACATCCAAGACACACTTTTCGAGCGCGGGGTTTCAGAGGAAGCCTCAGATAAGACGGATCATCTACTTGCACGGTGGAAACAAATGGAGGCCATCACCGGGATTAGGGACAGCCGAAACGATATCGATGGATCAGAGTTTTACAGGTTCACTGTTAATGGCAAATTGAGCCAAGACAACGTCATAGAGGCAGTAACGGACGATTACCTCGATCAGACCTCCGAATTCTACATCGAGATAGAAGCGATGCGTGAAGCCCTTGACGACTACCGTAATAAATACGGCGAGCAGAGTACTCTCCGAGAACTCGCGTCAAGTGGATCGTGAGCAGAAAGAACCCGATTGTCCCCTCCATTGAATCCCATCCAACAAGGTCGACGTGGTGTTCCAGGAGCGTATTCTTCACCCGATTCGATCGGGCCGGGTGCGCGTCGATCCGCTCGTCGTCGACGCACTACTCGAGGAAGGCTCGGACGATAGTGAAGTACGGAAGCTCTTGGTTTCTTAGTCTCTGATTCTCGAGTCCGAATCCCTCCCCTTGGTTATACGAGAGAGCCGTTATTTCTCACTCTCCGGTCCAAACAGGACTGCACGATCCGCATCAACTACCTCATTACTCAGTGCGGAGTCGACTTCTGAGGTGATCGACTTCTTCCAGAGCTTCCGTAGCGACGTCACCGAGTTCGCCGGCTTCGATGTGCGAGTACCGCTCTCGCACCATCTCCTCTGAATTGTCGAGATATCGGGCTGCCACGGTGTATCCAAACGCACGGACAAGCACCTCGCCCATCCCTCGCCGGCCACCGTGTGGAGCAAGGTAATCGTGTTTCGGGTGGTCGATGTCGATTTCGGCAGCCCCTGAAAGCCGTTGGAGAATCGACCGTGCGCCGTCCGTCGTGATCGACGGCGGTCGAATCTCCTCATCAAGCGTCAGCAGGAGGTCGCGAGCGTACTCATCACGACGCTCAGTAATTGCATCCGGGCGTTCCCCTCGGTCGGCGAGCTCATCCTGGACGAGCCCTGCGAGCGTCCGTTGGTCAAAGGTCGGAAACACGGGCCACCGCTCCGTCGGTGGGTCCATCAGCTGGCGATAGCTTCGTAGCGGCGAGATCACCGGGTCGGGGAGACTAGCGGCGTCCCACTGCTGTTTCTTCCGATAGACGTCCATACTGCCGTCGTCGAGGGAGAGGTCCTCCCAACGGACACCGCGTCGGCGCGGATCGTTCGGATCTCGAAGGAGTTCCCCGACGCGAACGGCGGTGTACGCGAGGACGAACACCAAGGCCCGGTCACGAGCCGCCTTCAGCGCCGCGTAGCGCGCCCGCTGCTTGTCGAGGGAGTCCGTATCCTCCGGGAGTGTCGTATACGTCTCGATGGCGTCACGGGCTCGCTCGTCGACGTGGCGGGTGAGCACGTGGCGTTGCTCGGACGTCCAGGCCTGCTGGTCGCCGGGCTTGCGGCCGTCGTCTTCGGGGAGCGGCGCCATCGCACTCGCCCGCTGTGCGTAGTGTGCTTCAAGATACCCCTCGTTGACGCACCAGCCGCACCACGCGGAGATATAGCGATAGTAGGTTTGTACGGTATTCTGCTTGAGTCCACGATCTCCACTGAGATGTCGGGCATACTCCCGGAAGATACGTTCGTCGAGGTCCTCGAAAGCGGGCTCTCGGTCGACGTCGTCGGGAACGATCCCGTTCCAGTCGTCGTCACCACGGTCGCCGGCGGCCCACTCGACGAACCGCTCAAGCTCGCGTGCCGCGTTTCGTCGATAGTTCCCGCCGTCGCCACCGCGACCTTTTCCCTTGTCCTGGAGGTAGCGCTCAAACGACTCGGAGAGTGGGGTCAATGGCGTTCGTTCCGTAGATGTAGTCCGGTCCATAGTACTCTTGAGGTATCCACTGTGGTCAGTCACACAGACAGACGCCACCTTCTCGGATCTGGCTCACTGCGAATTGATGGACTGCGTTGGCAAGGTCGGTCATTGCTTCCGCCTGTTCTTCGGTTGGACGTCCGCCGCCGTAATAACTCTCTGTGCGGTTCTCGCTGTAGAGGTCCTTCATCGCTTCTGCAGTCTCCCGCTCAAACAGACCGACCTGGTGAGCACGCTCGTAGCTGAATTGGTGGTCCTGAAAGTCTTGAAGCGTATCGTTCGTCATCGCGAGCGCGTACGCCTCGATAGACCGTTCGATAGCGCCGAAACAGACCTCGATGACGGCCGTGTAGTACCCATCCTGTGACTGGAGCGTGTCAACGACCTCGAGGAGGCGGCACGCTTTCGTCAGTTGGGTCTTCCAGTCTTCGTCGGCACTAATCCCGTCCTCGAACGCTGTTCGACCGCGGCCGACCATCTCGAAGGCATCCTGTGCGCGGTCGAGTGCTTTGAGTACAGCGGTCGGGTCGGAACCCTTACTCATCGGCGGCTCCCTCCTCCAAGAGGAGGTTTTCGACGGTTTCGAATTCACTTGTCTTGTAGACCGGAATTCCTGAAACGACGATCTCCCGGATGTCCTCGGTGTATGCCGGAATCGCTTGGACGGCTTCGACATCGATATCGTAGGCGTATCGATCACCATCGAACTCCCTGTCTTCGAGGTCCCGGGCAATAGTATTCGCTTCTCGTTGGCTTTCGGCTCGCTCAGAACGGGTTAGCACCCAGAGATCGATATCGCTCCGTCGATCAGCCTCACCCCGAGCCACACTCCCATACAGGATGATGCCGACGACGTCGTTGATGTTCTCGCGAAGCGCCGTAACTGCAGCTTTGACCGGTCGGTGATACTCTGATTGGGGAATTCGGAGAATCGGATCGTCTGGAATAGACAGGCGCTGTCTGTTGATCTGGATGAGTCGCTGGTTACTTTCAGGAGAGTCGATGACTAGGTCGTTTGCGCTGAGGACGTTTACTGCCCGTCGGACGGACTGGTGTGAGTGACCGATCTGTGTCGCGAGTTCTCGCAGTGAGAAGTCACTAAATCGGTGATTTATTAAAAAGAGAAGGACGTCGCTCGTCGCTTTGTGTTTGAATAAATCTGGATCTAAAGGTGGTATTGAAAGCGAAATAGCCGCCCCAGGCGAATTCTGACTATTCGTCTCGCGGTTCATATGCCGTATCACGGCCCACTACTATAAAAAGATTATATGTGAATCGCCTTTATCGTAAATATCCGTTCTGACAGCAACGGAGGTGTGTAGAAAAAGATCCGCTGACTCCAAGTCTCACAAGGATTTCCTCCGCTGTCTCTGCGAGTTCGACTGAAGCGAGCCAGTCGAAGCTGGAATCCTGATCTCGACGGCTCTACCTGGGGGAAACGCCTTCCTGAGCCGATTGCAGCATTCGTGCTTCACCGACGGCGCCGGAGTACTTCAAAGTGGTCGTGATTACCAGAATAATCAGGACCACTCTAAGATTTCGACCTATCGCCCAGGTTCGGCTGTTTAGAGACTCCTAACGCCGAATTCCAGCATTAAGAGACACCATATACCATATACCGCTATACAAAATCTTGAGTGACGTGAAGTTGAGACTATACCTGGTTTAGCGGGGCTGTGATGCGTGAACTTGGCCGGTTCTGTCAACGCAGACCACCTCAAATCACTCCCCAAGCGGTCATTCCTATCACACTTCCAATTGTATGGGCGAATTTTCGCGACTTCCAACAGTGTAGCCACTCAGACGGCGCGCTAACCTAGACTGAGTGTCTCTCTATCCGATTCCAGTCTCCTTCTTCAGCAGCGTCAGCGTGTTGTCGGCTGTTACGATCGGTGAATGTTCGTACTCACCAGTCAACTCAACCTGCACGAGCAGATCGACAGCCCGCCAGATCGAGTACAACAGGCAGGCGAATGCGAAGTAGAAGAACCGTAGCCCGAAATCCTTCGACGTCGTCGCCGCCATGAACCGCTTTATAGATCTATAGCCGCTCTCGATCTCCCACCGATACCCGTACTCCGTGAGGTGACCACTCCCGCAATTCGTCATGAACACCGAATATTGTCGATGGTCGTCGTGCTCTGAGTCTTCTTTTCGACGATAGATGAGCGTCGTCTCGTGCCACTCGTTCTTCCCGAGGTGGAGCTTCCGGTCGGTCTCGTATCGGTCCCGGTCACGCTGGAGCAATCGCTTGGCCTGGGCTTTCTCGCTAGTCTGCATCCGCTTCGGAACGACGTAGGAGAGCCCTCGCTGGCTGATCATCTCCAGGACGTGCTGGCTATCGAACTCCCGATCCATCAGCACGTTATCGACGTGAACGAGGTCCTCAGCCGAATCGAGCAAGTCTTCGACGATTTCCAGTCGTGTCTCCCCCTTTCGGACGGGGCGCGCGTCCAGCACGATTGGGACGGCATTGCCGACCAGCTGTACTGTCGCCCACTGGTAGGCGTATTGGTCACTCTTCTCTTTCGTTCCGATGATTTCGTCTTCGTAGCCCGTCCTGTCACCGGTGAAAGGGTCGGCTTCGGTAATGTCGATGGCGACGACTCCGGCTCGAAAGAACTGCTCTGTCTCCGCAACTTCGTTTAGGAGCCGAGTGGTGGCCTGCTGGTACATCGCTCGAATCTCTTCAATCGAGAGGTCTCGAATCTGCTCCCGATGAGCGTGCCCCAGCGGTGTCCGATCCCGAGTCGACTCGTAGAGGAAACTACGAGCACCTTCGTTTGCAGCCAGCCGCTCGCGAAGGCCGAGATATGTCTGCAGGCCCCAGTAGGCGTTCTCGTGGATCTCACAGCCCTCTCCACGGTCCAGAGAGAACGCGGGAAAGACGACACGGCTGACGTGCTTGGTGACTCTATCGGCGTTGTCTAGAATGGCTCGATCGTCTGGAACCGATTTGTCCACGTCATCGCCACGAGCCGGGAGGATCTGCTCCGGTTCGCGGGGGACGGTGACGTCGGCGTTCTGCGCTTTGATGAGGATCGTTCGAGCCGCTTTCTGGACCGTCTCGCGAAACTCATCAGTGAAGCGTGTGTGCCAACTGCGCCAGAGTGTCGATTGGTCAGGCACTGTCTCCAGCCCAAGCCGCTCGCAAAGTTCCGGATGACTTTCGAGGTACTCGTAGAGTGCTGTTTCGTGCTCCCATCCGTGAAGTTCTTTCAGAACGAACACGCGAAACAGGGTGTCCATCTCGTAGTGTGTCGGACCCTCGTAGCAGTCGTGAGCCTCGAATTGGAAGTAGGCCAGCGGAAGTTCGGAGACGAACTGCTCAACAGAGATGTGCTTATGATGCGTGAACCAAGCTCCTGAGACGATCCGGACATCCGACTCTAATCCGGTAAGTGAGGTGCGGTCGTACAACGGTGTCGAATCGTACGCTGGCCACTCAACGTACGACAGTCGTGCAATTTGTCGAAAGACGGTTCTCCGAGATTCAGTAGTAATGGGCACTACCGGACAATCGTTCTGGCCCCCTCAAGAACACGTCTACATCTAACGAAAAGGCCCGCTTCTTACAGAAGCTGACGTTTTATTCGTGATCTTTTGGTTTAGTCGCTTCCGCGCTCCCCTGTTCAGAAATGTCAACAGCTTCGCTTGCCGAGGCAGCCTGTCTTTTCTCTTTCACTCGTTGTTCAATCGACGCCTGCATCTCACGCATAAACTCGTCCACCGTGTTACCCATGAGGATGACCGGTCGGCCATCGGTGAACAGTTCAGTTAGAACCTGCTCTGGGTCCGCATTTTGACTGTGGCACTTGGTTGGAACATCGACGTTTTCGGCGAATGCGCGTGTGTTAGCCCCACCGATGTGAGCTTCATCGATTAACTCTCGCTCGAATAGCAACTCGATATATTGAGCAAATGACGCTGTACGCCCCCGCCGGTCTCTTCGGAGGTACACGAACGGGGTGATACATTCGTCATCGACGAGCACCCGTCGAACCATCTCAGTACTTTCGACGTCGTTCACCTCGGCAGCGTTGAAGATGAGTCCGTCTTCAAGTTCTATCCACGTTGGTTGGATCGCACTGAGGAACGATTCGATCTCCTCGGCTGGAAGTGGCGGTTCGCCAACAACATCTAACACCGCATTGACTGCGTGGATCGTTTCAGAACCGATTAGCCCTTCGTGTTCGTCGGGAATATCAACCTGCTCGATAGTCCCTCCGCGGCGTTCGATCTCTTTTTGCATATATTCGTGCAACACCGGGTGTTGCTCGCCGCTCACAACGTGTGTTCCCGCTGGGACCGACCGCGCAAACGAACGTGCAAGGTCTGTCCTGGTCTTTCCAAGGGTATCTGTGTGGTCCTGACGGACGTTTGTTAACACGATGATGTCCGGATCGGTCAGACGCTGGTTGAACAGCCGGGTCGTGTATTCTGTGATACCTTGATTCTCGAAGATAGCGACGTCGTCCGGCTCGTACGCATCGAGTTCGGGGACGAACTCAGCGATGAGACTGATATTCTCGTAGAGCGTCGTTCGAGGCCCCCGTCGTTCGATAGGATGGACCTCGCCGTTGTGGATCAGTAGTGGATGGTTGCCGGTGATCTTCGTGAGCGTGTCGTACCCTC
>Ga0207718_100559_pt1 | contig 31064 bp, 31 predicted proteins | sample A23M2SouthBayCA_FD_187749 | JGI IMG/M metagenome (GOLD analysis project Ga0207718, IMG submission 187749) | Aerobic enrichment media microbial communities from Eden Landing Ponds, California, USA - A23 M2 (SPAdes) | ecosystem: Environmental > Aquatic > Marine > Unclassified | place: Emeryville... | reverse complement strand
CCGCCGGTCACCGTCCCGGCAGATCGGAGAAAGTCCCGTCTATGCATGTGTACCGACACTCGGAGACGAGTTTGTATAAAACCGCCAATTACGGTGCCATTTACCGGTTGCCCCCGGCGAATCGAGACTCCTTCGACCCGGATCGCTCGGCAGAACGCCCGACTGGTTTCGTTCGTCACCCGTCATCGGCTTTCCCGGCGGCCCTGCCGTCGGTTGTATCCGACGCATGCAACTGGTCTTCGTCCTGGTTTCGTTCGTTCATCTGTCCAGGGCCATCTGCGGCCGCTGGGTTCCGGTCAGGCACGAACGACGGCCGTTCGTCGCTGGCCGCTCCCATCTTCCGGAGACGCGTCCGATAGGCGTCGGCCCGGAAGGCCTCCGAGAGGCGGGCGTTGGCGACCACCACCAGCAAGAACAGGCCGATTCCGAGCAGGAACAGCCCGGCCACGAACGCGATGCCGTTACCAGTGAAGCCGTAGGCGACCAGGACGACTCCCGCGAGAAGCTGGACGATCGAGAGCAACTGGACCATGACGTTGCCGAGTTCGCCCTCGCTCTCCGCCACCTCGTCCGGGTCCGGGAGGACATCGCCCGTCGGTGGCTCGGGCACCTCGTAGGACTCCATCGAGCACAGCGCCACGGACGGTTCGACGTCACGACGCACCGTCCCCTCACCCTCGACTGAGCCGTCGGCGTACACGATGGCGTAGCTCTCGTCGGAGTAGGCCAGGATCCGGTCGTCCTCCCGCTCGATCCGGGCAAAGACGTCCCGGTCGGCGACGCGCTGGCGGAGGTCGGCCTCGAGGCGGTCGAGCAACCGGTCGCCCGTGATCCACGTCTTCGCGTCGAAGGCCGCCACCCACTCCTTGGGCTCCATCTCGTCCATCTCCGCAGGGCCAAACGACTCGAAATCGTACTTCTCCTCGACTTCCGCACGGAGTTCCGACAGCGACGGCTCGCTGTCGCCGTCAGTGTCATCCGTGGATTCGGCGGGAGCCATCGCCGGCGCATACGGTCCCCGGACGCTTACCGTTTCTGTTGGCAGCATCGACGCGTCACCCTCTGTTGGCAGCATCGACACGTCACCCCATGTTCAGCCGGTAAGGCCCGTGCGTGACCGGACTCGACGGGTGTCGTGCTCCGACGCGTTTTAACACCCGCCCGCCGAAGGACGGGCCGATGGTCACCGATGGGACGACCGCCACGCTGGTGGTACTTGCCGTCTCGCTCAGTCTTCCCTGTTTCCTCTACGGTGCCTGGCTGATGCTCGTTCACGAGCCGATCACCTGGCGCGTGCTCAGGCGACATCTCGCGGTCGTCGGGATCGGTCTCGCCCTGACGACCGTCCCGCTGGTAGGCTGGATGATTCCGAAGCTCTGGAGTCAACTCACCGGCTTCGCGGTGGTTCACGCCTTCCTCGGGCTCCAGGCCTACGCCTTCTTCGGGCTGGCCGCGACCGGGATCGTCCGCATCCTCCGGGCGAAGTGGACTTCCGACGCCTATCGTCGCGCCTCGACCTTCGACCTGGACGAACTCGAAGCGGAGACCGGGGACCTGGACCTCGGGCACTGGCGCGCCCGTCTCCGGATCGGCGTCGTCGGGTACACGAGCTTCTGGATGCTTGCATTCCTGACTGGGATCGTTCGATACGCGATCAAATACCAGCCGTTGGGCTGACGTCGGTCCCGGGAGGGCTTCGCACTCGGCCAGTCACTCCCAGGCTTCGCCGCTCGCGAGGTCGACGTCGCTGTCGAGTCGAGACGACGGACAGACGTCCGCCAGTGTACACTCCCCGCAATCAGGATTTCGAGCCGTGCAGACGGCACGGCCGTGACTGATCATAAGGTGGGTGAACGCCTGCCACTCGTCTTCGGGAACGATCGCCATCAGGTCGTCCTCGATAGCTTCGGGGCGTTTCTCCTCGGTGAGCCCCAGGCGACGGGTGAGTCGCTGGACGTGCGTGTCGACGACGATGCCGGAGACGACGTCGTGGCCGTGCTGGAGGACGACGTTCGCCGTCTTGCGCCCGACGCCGGGGAGCTCGGTCAGCGCGTCCATCGTATCCGGTACTTCGCCGTCGTGTTCGTCGAGAAGGATCTCGCCGATTCCCTTCAGGTACCCCGCTTTGTTGTTGTGGAAGGTGATGCCGTAGATGTCCTCGGCGAGTTCTGCTTCGTCGGCTGTGGCGTAGTCTTCGGGAGTCCGGTACTTCTCGAAGAGTTCGGGCGTCGTCTCGTTGACCCGCTCGTCGGTACACTGCGCCGAGAGGACGACGGCGACGAGTAGTTCCAGCCGGTTCGAGAAATTCAGCGAGATGGTCGCGTCGGGGTATTCGTCGTGCAGCCGATCGATGACTTCCTCCACCTGTGCGGTCCGCGATTCCAACGAGGTGCCCATACGCCTCCTGCGGACGGGTCGCCCTTTGGCGTGTCGGGTTCGGCGATCGCTGCCGGCGTGAGTATGCCAACCATCGCTGCTTCCGGTTTGGCGATCGCTGCCGGCGTTGGTTTGCCAACGATCGCTGCTTCCGGTTTGGCGATCGCTGCCGGCGTTGGTTTGCCAACGATCGCTGCTTCCGGTTCGGCGATCGCTGCCGGCTGTTCGGGACCGATACTTTTGTAACGACCCGCACAGATCGAAAATCCATGCCGGGCCACACCTTCCTCCGCGGGGAGACGGTCACGTTGCGACCGATCGAAACTGACGACGCCGAGTTCCTCGCGGAGACGATCAACCATCCCGACGTCTGGCCGATGCTCGGGGCGTACGAGCCACTGAACCACCAGCAGGAACGCGAATGGATCGAAAGCCTCGACGACAGCGACGACGTCCACCTGCTGATCTGTGCCGAGGACGAACCAGTCGGGACGATCGGTCTCAACGAGATCTTCGACGTCTGGGGAACCGCCGAACTCGGCTACTACCTCCACCCCGAGGCGCAGGGGAGCGGCTACGCGAGTGACGCCGCCGAACGGCTCGTTCGATACGGCTTCGAGGATCACCGCCTGGCGAAAGTGTACGCGAACGTCTACGCCGGCAACGACGCCTCCCAGGGGGTGCTCGAATCCGTCGGATTCCAGCGCGAGGGTGTCTTCCGCGACCACGCTCACGTCCGGGGCGAACGCGTCGACGTGTATCGCTACGGCCTGTTGGCCGAGGAGTTCGAGGCCGAACGCTGAGTGTCGACAGAAAGCATTTGACCCTGGGTGACGGCGTTTTAGTATGGCCGTCCGTCGGTTGTTGCGCGGGCAGATCGCCTGGCCACAGCTCGAAACCATCGTCGAGGCCGTCCTGGATCGCTACGACGAGCCGGCGGGCCGGGTCGAGTTTCTGGACGCCAACAACTGGCTGTCAGTGCCGCTGGTCGTCAACGATCGGTACTTCGTGAAGGTCATCTCGGGACAGCACTCGCTGGTCCACGCGCTGTTGACGACCGGCCGGAACCTCGGCGCGTTCACCAGCGGGACCGAGGGCTTTTTCGAACACTTCGGGACGCCCCTGGAGATGGCCGAGCACGAACTCGAGGCGGCCCGGCGAATGCAGTCGGTCGACGTGAACGTGCCGGAACCGAAGGAGGCCTTCGAGGTCGACGGCTTCGGCGTCCTCGTCCTCGAATACGTCCCCGCATTCCGGACGCTCGAGGACGTCGACGTCGCCACGGTCCGCGAACTCGCGCCCGATCTCTTCGCGGCCCTCGATCGAATGCATCGGGCGGGACTCGCCCACGGCGACCTCCGGAGCGAGAACGTCCTCGTCGTCGGAGACGAACTGTACTTCATCGACGCGACGAACGTCCGCGGCGACATCGCCGAGGCGCGGGCCTACGACGTTGCCTGTGCGCTCGGCGTCCTCTCACCGCTCGTCGGTCCGGCCGAATCGGTGGAACTCGCCATCGACGTGTTCGGAGCCGAGACACTGCTTTCCGCCCGGGACTTCCTGGACTTCGTGACGATCCGGCCGGACCACGACTTCGACGCGGCGGCCGTGAAAGGCGAGATCGAGAAAATTGCCACGGGGTAATCCGGCTACGTCCCGTCTTTTCGCGCTCGCGCGGTCAACACGATCCCTGTAAGGACCACGACCCCGCCGAGGACAGTGGCAACACCCGGGATCTCCCCGAGAAGCACGAGCGCCAGCAGGGTCGAGCCGACGGGTTCACCCAGCAACGACGCGCTGACGACGCTCGATTCGAGGTGGGCCAGCGCCCAGTTGACGACCGTGTGACCGAACACCCCCGGGCCGACCGCCATGCCGAGAAAGAGCAACCACTCTCGCGGCGGATAGCCCGCGAGCGGCGCACCCTGAGCACCGAGAACGACAAGCAGCGTGACTGCAGCGACCGTATAGACCACGATGACGTACGGGAGTAGCGGCAGTCGCTGGCGGATCGACCGCCCGGCGAGGACGTACCCGGCCATCGCGAACGCGCCGAGGAGCGCGAGCGCGTTCCCGTAGCTTGGATTCGGGCCGAGGACGCCCGCGCCGAGTAGATCCGCTGCCGACATGACGGCGATGCCCACCACGGCGACGACGATCCCGGCGACAGTTCGGGGACCGACCCGCTCGTCGAGTAGAAGCGGCGCAGCGCCGGCAACGAACAGCGGCTGGGCCTGGACGAGCGTCACGGAAGCGGCCACGCTCGTCCACGCCAGGCTCTCGAACCATGCAGCGAAGTGGATCGCCAGCGCGATCCCGGCCAGAGCCGCGCCGGCAAGGTCACGCCAGGCGAGTTCCCGGAACGACTCGCGCTCTCGCCAGATCGCGACGGGTGCAAGCAACAGCGTCGTGAAGAGCACGCGGTAGAACGCGGCGACGATAGACGGGGCGGTGCTCCAGCGGATCAGAATGGCACTGGTCGAGACCGCAAGCACGGCGATAGCCAGCCCGGCGAGCGGCGGAACGGATTCGATCCGATCGAGGAACGAACGCGACACGCCGAGTGATCGCAGGCGATTCGCTTACACCTTGCGGGTCGCGAACGAAGACGCCACTCCGCCGAGCGCGCTCACTCCAAGCGCTTTTTCGTCTGTCGATGGCGGTACCGGAACATCGGGGCGAATCCGACAACTGCGAGCGGGCTCGCGAGTCGACCGACGGCACCGCCGGCAAGCCGATACTCCACGTGGTCGGTGACTCGCGTGCCGCCCGCGACCGCCTCGAAACGGTGGGTGTGTCTCCAGTGGTCGAACGGCCCGCCGGACATTTCGTCGACGAAATAGCCCGTCTCCCGTCCATCGCCGTCCGTCCGCTCGCGCTCGACGATTCGCGTCGTCGATTCCTGGCGTGGCCCGACGCCGAAGGGGCGAAGCGAAACCGTCGCCGTCGTGCCGGCGACCATCACGTCGGGATCTTCCTCGCCGTCCGGACCACGGACGGATTCGGCTCGAAGATTCACCCACCCCGGCGTCAGGGCGTCCAGTCCGTCGATCGTCGAGTGAAACTCCCAGACGTCCTCAAAGGGGGCGCTGACGTGGACCGACCGCTCGTAGACAGGCATACGGCTGGTAGGGGACGGATCGGGAAAACGTCACGGGACGCCTTCAGTCGGCTCGACGACCGGGGCTCGGAACGTCGACTCAGCCCCAGTAGCCGGCCTGCTCGCTCGCAGAGAGAACGCGCCGAAGCGCAACGACGTAGGCGGCGACCCGTAGCGTCGAGAGATCCTCGTCCTCGTAGGCGCTCACGAGATCGTCGAAGGCAGTCACGATCACGTCTTCGAGTTCCTCGTTGACGCGCTCCTCGCTCCAGTAGTTACGCTGGCGGTTCTGAACCCACTCGAAATAGGAAACGGTGACGCCGCCCGCGTTCGCCAGGATGTCCGGAATGACCAGGACGTCCTCGTCGGCCAAAACCTCGTCCGCCTTGGGCGTCAGCGGCCCGTTGGCAGCTTCGACGATGACGTCCGCCGAAACCTCCTGCGCGAGTTCCTCGTCGATGGCGTTCTCGAGTGCGGCGGGCACCAGAATGTCGACGTCCAGGGTCAGGAGTTCGTCGTTGGTGAGTTCCTCGTCGGCCCCGTCGTAGCCGACGACGCTGCCCGTCTCTCGCTTGTGATCCTTGACCGCGCGCGGATCGAACTCGTCGTCGGTCCGGATCGCACCCGAGGAGTCCGAAACGGCGACGATCGACGCGCCTAGGTCCTCGAGGAGGTCGGCCGTGATCCAGCCGGCGTTGCCGTAGCCCTGAACGGCCACGGTCGCTTCACTGATGTCCCGACCGAGGTACTCGAAGGCCTCGCGGGCGACCAGCATCGACGAGCGGCCGGTCGCCTCGACGCGACCCTCGCTGCCGCCACTGTCGAGGGACTTCCCGGTGACCACGCCGGGTTCGGTCGTGTTCTCCAGCGTCTCGTAGGTGTCCTTGATCCAGTTCATCTCGCGCTGGCCGGTGTTGACGTCCGGCGCGGGGACGTCACGGTCCTCGCCGATCAACGGTCGAAGTTCCACCGCGAACGCCCGCGTGATGCGTTCGAGTTCGCTCTCCGAGTACTCGCTCGGATCGATGACGATGCCGCCCTTGCCGCCGCCGAGCGGGATCCCGACCGTCGCGCACTTATAAACCATCCAGCCCGACAGCGCCTTGACCTCGTCGCGGTTGACGCCCGGGTGATACCGGATGCCGCCCTTGTACGGGCCGCGCGCGTCGTTAAACTGTGATCGGAACGCGTTGAACGTCTCGAGACTGCCGTCGTCCATCTCGACGGTGAGTGTCGTCTCCAGAACGCGCTGGGGGTGTTTCAGGCTCTCCAGTACGTCGTCGCCGGCCTCGAGGTACGCCGACGCGTCGTCGATCTGTGACTGTAAGCTCTCGAACGGGTTGACCGAATTTGACATACGTCCACTTCCGATGGGGGATTGTTAAGTCCATCGTTGTCGATCGGGCACCCGCAGATATTGCCGGTTCGGCGCGGGCGGGTGCCCGGTTGTCGCCCACTCGAACGGACGGTCCGCTCGCGGGCGCCGAACCGTCCCGAACACTGACGTGGACGCCGGTGCTGTCACCCCATATGACGTTCAGTATCTGTGTTCGCGAACGCTACACCGACGAGGACGGGACCGAACAGACTCGTTTCGGTGTCGCTGTGACGACTCGCCTGCCCGGGGTCGGAACGCTGTGTCCGTTCGCCAGCGAGAACGCGGCCGTCGCGACCCAGAGTCTCGTCAACGTCGAACTCGGGCGGAAGGGCGTGGCGTACTTAGACGACGGCCTCGCCGTCGAAGATGCGCTCGAAGCGCTGCTCAACGCCGACGATGGACGTCCACAGCGCCAGCTCCACGGCGTCGGCACGGCCGGTGAATTCGCGTTCTCGGGCGAGGAGTGCAAGCCCTGGTATGGCGACCGGGTCGGTGAGAACTACACCGTCGCCGGCAATCTCCTGACTGGCGAAGCGGTGATCGAAGAAGCGGCTGCGACCTACGAAGACAGCGCGCCATCGCCCGATCCCGAATCGGACGTCGACCGCCCACTCGCGGCGCGATTGATCGACGCCCTCGCGGCCGGTCACGCTGAAGGAGGCGACAAGCGCGAGGAGTTGCCCGTTCAGAGTGCCGCCCTGATCGTCGAATCGTCCGAAGATCGGTCGATGGATCCGTATTACAACGATCTCCGGGTAGACGCGACCGAGACGCCGATCGAGGACCTCCGGGAGACGTACGAACAGGCCGAGCGCGGCTTCGAACTGGCGCGCGAACGGTACGAGGACGCCTACGACGAGGACGATATCGAGGAAAGCGGGTGAACTGTCGGTTCGCGTATTCGAGGCCGTCGAAATCCAGAATGGACAAAAGTACGGGCCCAGGGTCGGCACCACTCCGCTGGGGAGCAATCACCGTCGTTCACGGGGAGAGGGACAGTTCGGGAGCTCCCACGGACTCGCTGTCAGTATCGAATCAGGCCGCCGATCACGACGAACACCGCCATCGCGAACGAGCCGAAGACGACGAGCCACCCGCTCGCGACGACCACTCTCTCGGTGAGAGCGGGGAACTGCTCGACGATCGGACCGAAGACGCGCACGTCGAGAGCGACGACCACGATCGCGCCGACGAGGTCGAAGACGAGGTCGATGGCCGTATCGTCCCAGCCGTAGTGGACGAGCACCGGTTCGACGTCGAGGCGGTCGGCGACGTCGCGGGCAACGAGTTCGAGCAACTCCCAGAAGACGCCGATCACGAACGTGAACGTGACCGTCAGCGAGCCGACGTCCCTCGGAAATGGCGTGTGCTCCGGCAGGGACGGGAACGCGAGTAACGCGGCGTAGAGCAACGCCGCGACGAGCGCCGCCGAGACGGTATGCGTGAGGTGATCCCACCACCACGTCGAGTCGTACAGGCCAAGCATGCCGAGCGAGTGGAGGAACCCGGCGACGCCGAGCCAGACCGCGAGCAGCGGATCGAGGGCGAGCGGTCGCTCCAGCAGGATTCGGGAGGTGATCCCCAGAACAATGGGAAGCATCGCGAGAACGAGCGCCCCGAAGGCGTTGACGGCGGCCGCGACGTTCCGGCGACGGACGGCGACGACGAGGAGTCCGAGGATCGACCCCTGGAGCGAGAGTGCGAGGAGGGTGAAGAGATTGGACACGGTGGGTCAGTCCATCATCTCGGTGACGTGTGCCGGCGGCACCATGACGTTTTCGTCCAAGATGGTCTCTGGCGTCAAGGTGTAGTGGAAATCAGGCTGCTGTTCGGGACCCGTTCAATCAGACACGCTCGATCCGACAGGTTCCGGATGGGCGTCGAGATAGCGCGACGGGATGGCCGACAACACGTCCTCGGGAAGCCATGGCCCGACGACGCCGAGCGCGACGACGGCGAGTCTCGGGAGGTACCGCCGGATGGCCGCGTAGACGCTCGCGACGACCAGGGCCACGATCACCGCCCAGTGGAAAGGACCATCGACCGAAAGCAGGAGCGGGGCAGCGAGCGCGGACGAGAGCACGAGATCACCGGGCGAGCCGTCGTAGGTGATCCATTGCCGGGGTGCGATCCAGCGCTGCCGATAGTGATCGTAGACGGCCCGATCAGATGTCCCTTCCCACGGCCGAAGTTCGAGGCCACCCCCGAGCACGTCGGCGAGACTGTGGAGGGCCGCTCCGGCCAGGAAGACGGCCGCGAAGACTGTCCAACCCGACGGCAACAACACCGCCGCTACCAGCACCGGCACCGCGAGGACGGAATAATACACGGGATAGTGCAGCGTCTTTCGGTGACCGACGTACATGTCGGCGTCCGGGATACTCCCGCCGAGTAACCCCGCCAGAAGGGCAACGCCGGCGAACTCCGGGGCAGCGTACGCCACCGGGAGTGCCAGGGCCATCCCCGCGAGGGCGTGGGTCGGGAGCATCATTGTGTCGGGATAGATGGGACACGAAAGGATGAATGTGTCGGTCGCGTTCAGACCGCTTCGAGGAACGCGATCACAGTGTCTTTCTTCCAGTAGACGACGACAGAGACGGCGGCCAAACCCACGAGGATCGCGGTGGTTCCGGGGTAGTTCGCTGCCGCGAACTGCGTGCCGGCATAGCTCACCAGCAGATAGCCCGGTGCGCGCCCGAGCAAGGAGATCGCCACGAGTTGCCGGACCGGGATCCGGGTGACCCCAGCGAGAAAACAGATCGCGTCGTCCGGCAGGCCGGGGAGCAGAAAGACGAGGAACAGTGCGAACCGGCCGTCCCGGGAGACGAGGTTGTCAAACGCCGCCAGGGTCTCCCCGTGGATCGCTCGCTCGACGTAGAGGCGTCCGTACCGCCGGGCGAGCAGAAAGACGATCGTACTCCCGATCGCAGCCCCGAGCAAGCTGTAGATCGTGCCGTGAACGGCCCCGAACGCGTAGCCGCCGACGAACGCGACGAGTTGGCCGGGGATCGGCGCGACGACGATCTGGGTGGCCTGGAGAGCCACGAACGCGACCGGCGCGAACCAGCCGGCCCCCTCGATCCAGTCAGTGAGCCACTGCGGATCGGTGATCCCCGGCACCGTCCATCGAAGGACGGTCGCGGCGAGCGCGAACACGACCAGAACGGTCGCAACGAAGACGAACGTCCGCGTCCGGGTCCTGGTCGACGTGAAGATCGGCCTGGAGGGACGGGACGACCCCATCGACCTATGTCATCTCCCGGATGAAGATCACCGTCCCGGTGACGACTCCCGTGGCGATGCCGAGAACGATCGCCATCGTGACACCCAATCGAGCGAGGAGTGTGACGCCGAACGTGACGACGAACGCGAGGCCGGCCGAACCGAGCCCGCGAGCGAGGGCTCGGCGCTTGAGGCCCGGTTCCGCTCCCAGTTGCGTGAGCACGAACGCCGCCGCCAGCGTCCCGCTCACGAGCCCCGCCGGAAGTCCGATCAACACGGAAAACTCGACGGACGAAAGCAACGCCTCCGAGACGGCAACGAAGACGACCAGAAACGTGGCGACCCCCGCGAAAGCGGCGAAGGCGACAGTTCGAACGCGCATACCGATCAGTAGAGTGACGTGGTCAAAACGATTGGTATGGCGGAGGATCGGTCCGAGCAGTCCGCACGGGTCCTCAGTCACTCGACACCGAGGGCTGCTGAGTCGAACCGGTCATCGATCGGTCCCATCCCCTGTGCCCAGCAGATACCCGCCGACGGCGACCAGCCAGATCATGGCCGGGTAGACGATCATGGGCTCGGTGCCGCCGTGACCGATGGGACCGAACGCGGCGGTCGTGCCGGCATCGCCGATCGCCATGAGGACCAGGAAGACGAGGCCGATCCCGCCGGCGAGGATCGAAAGTCCTCGCATCGCGCCATCGAAGTGGGTAGCAGTTCCGATCGCTTCGAGGTTGAAGAACAGGAACGCCACCAGCGCGAACAGGCTGTGGGCGTCGCTGACGTCCAGCGGGACGAGACCGGTGCCGATCGCGCCGACGCCGGCCAGCACGAATAGCGAGAGGAGCCAGCGCTTACCGTGGCTGCGATAGAAGTACACCCCACCCACGACGTTGAGGATCCCGACGAGGATCAACGAGCCGTTGAAGAGGAGAGCAGTCTCCGGAAAGACGCCCAGATCGCTGATCGCGCCCGCCCCGAAGTCGTAGTCAGGTGCCATCGCGGCGGCGAGCATGATCGCAGTCATGAACTGTGCCGAGAGTGCGAGAAACATCGCACCGGCGAGTCGCCGGGGTCCAGTCAGGGTTTCCCGAACCGGGACGGTGTCAGTGAGTGTTTGAGTCATTTACATATCACCGCCCTCCAGACGATCGGAGAGGAGATAGCGATAGCGGTAATTCTCGGTGTGTGAGATCGAAGATCACGACCGTCCCACGAGCATACTGGAACCCCGTCATTCCTCAGCGTCACCGTAATAGTCGTCTGTCGTCGATGCGGAGCTTGCAGCCTGTTGTGCTCCGTACGAGGCAAGGCGGTCATCGTCCCCGATCGCCCAGTAGCGTCCCTGATGTCGGACGAGTCCACGGTCTTCGAGACGGGACAGGACGACGCCGACGCTCCCCCGGGGGATGTCGGTCGCTTCGTGGATTTCGGTCTGTGTGAACGCCTGCTCGTCGTTGGTTGCTAGGAACGTGAGAACTGTGTGTGGCTGTGTTCCCTCCTGAATATCGAGAGCGTTCTCAGGACCGCTCTCGAATCGATCGATGTTGATTGGCATATGTAATAGATAGTTGTAAAATGTAATAAGCCGTTCGGTAAGACGGTCATTTTACTGCGCGTATCTTGCACGGAGTTCCCAACAACACCTCCTTAGTAGCCAATATAGACGAACCAGATACCACATAGAACGAGAGAATTGAATTTCAAATTCTCACCTAGCTCATTGCAGCTATGTCGAACGAGCAGATCTCTGGCGGTATTGACGAGCAATCCGAAGCTATGGAGGAGGTCACCGCGAGCGCGCAGCAACTCGCGGCCATGAGCGACAAATCGCACGAGCGGATCGACCTGTTCAAGCTCGATTCCGACGAAAATGCGAATCTTGATGCAGATCCGATCGGATAGTAGTCCCGTTTAATATCAATTTCCCGATTGTGACAACTCTGAATCATTTCACGGAGGGGTCCCATTTTGGAGCTACGTTTTAGGTCGCGCTTTCTCCGCAACCCACCGTATTATCCACGCCAATTTGTTGCTATTCACCGCTGTTGGGACTTATAGTGAAATAACCGTCATATGTACAGAAGTATTATTTGACATGGTGTATAATGTCGATGGTATGGCTAGCGATGGGAATGGGGAGGTTCGAATCCTTCACGTGGAAGATGATGCCGAGTTCGCTGCGCTGACAGCAGATTTTCTCCGACGGGAAAATGAGCGATTCGCCATCGAGACTGCCAGTGACAGCGAGGAGGGGTTCGACCGATTGGAGGACGCGAACTTCGACTGTGTCGTCAGCGATTACGACATGCCTGGCCGAAACGGTGTCGGGTTTCTCAAAGCTGTCCGAAAGCAATGGCCCGATCTACCTTTCATTCTGTACACTGGCAAAGGCTCCGAGGAAGTGGCTAGTGAAGCAGTTTCAGCGGGTGTGACCGACTACCTACAGAAGGAAACCGGGACCGAACAGTATCGCCTGCTGGCAAATCGGATTGATAACGCCGTTGAGCATTCCCGCTCGATTCATGAGCTTTCTCGACGGAATGAGACATTACGGCGGTACCAACATATGGTTAATTCACTGGGGGAAGCGGCCTGTATCTACGATGGAGACGGCCGCTTTGCGTTCGCCAACAAATACACAGCCGACTGGTATGACACGACTCCGGAAGAACTTGAAGGGACCCAGAGCCCCGTTATTGCAGCGGTCCGTGACGCCGCGGATGGAGACCCCATTCAGGAACTACTCGCGGGGGAGCGATCGGAGTACAGTGGCGAAATAGAGGCCGAGTTTCCCGATCACGGACGGGCAGTGGTAGAGTACGAATTCGCGCCGCTTTACGCCGATGGGGAGATCGAAGGCATTGTCGGGACGCTACGAGACCGTACGGCGCAGAAGGACCGCAAACGGACTCTCAAACGCTTCGAGGCAGCCACCGAGAACGCTGGCCACGCAATCTACTTCACGGATCGTGAGGGGACGATCGTGTACGTCAATCCCGCGTTCGAACGCATCACGGGCTATGACGCCGAGGAAGTTATCGGGGAGAATCCTCGAATTCTCAAATCCGGTGAGATGGACGACGAGTACTACGACGAACTTTGGGAGACGCTACTTTCCGGAGAGCGGTGGGAAGAGAACGTCGTCAATCGTCGCAGCGACGGGGAACGCTACACGGCACACCAAACAATTGCGCCGATCACTGAGGACGGTGACGAGATTACCGGGTTCGTCGCGATCCAGTCTGACATCACCGAGAATCTTGGGCGCTAACGTCAGAATCCAGGCTACGCATGCCAGCTAGGAACACGATGGTTTTGATATCGTGGCTACTGGGGTCGATAGTCCCGCCGAAAGATGTTCAGAAGAACGCTGAAACCATCGAGTGGATGGGTGCCGGGTTTCAACCAGAAGCAGACACAACGGACTCGAAGAAGCTGACGATTTTGGTGGCAATTTAGTGGTTTGTGAAGTTTCTGGGGCGCAGTTCGAAATCACTGGCGTCACTGTTTGTCCAGAGGCTCTCTATATGCAAAACGGACCTTCAGACAGGTCATGAGGGGTCTGAACGGCGACCTCTCTGCGGACTGTAGTCACGTCCCCCTCAATCAGCGATTGATTTTCTGGACAGTCATCAGTTTGGCTGTACGCGAATTCCCGTGTGACACACTCGCCTGCTCGCCCATCGAACGAAAGCACGGACTTTGCGTTCGTCCAATATTGACCCGTCGTTGTCGGGCGATTATGACCGCGGAAATGCGGGCGCGAAGGGCTCTCGTTCGGCTGTCGAACGAATCGTCCTTTAGGGCGTGAGACGGTCGAAATCAACCGTCTCATAAACGGGGATATATCAGAAATTCCGATTGTTTTCTTGAAAGTGCGAGATACACAGCGCTTATTCAGCAGTATTCTGGTCAGTTTCAACACCGGTGATTTCGAACCGTGCACCTCGATCATGGCCGTCCGTCACATGAATCTCCCAGCCATGAGCTTCAACGATTTCCTTGACGATGTTGAGTCCGAAACCTGTTCCCTCCTCGGTGGTTGTGTACCCTGCTTCGAAGACCTGTCCTCGCTCGCCGTCTGGAATGCCCGGTCCGTCGTCTTCGATGTAGAATCCCGATTTGTCGGATAGTTCACCAATCCGGACTGTAACCTCGGGACCCCCATGTTCAATCGCGTTCCGAATCAGATTCTCCAAGAGTTGCTGAAGACGACTCTCATCCGCTCGGATCCATCGATCGGTCTTGACTATCAGCTCTGCATCCATCGTATCGACGTTCCTCCAGCATTGTTTCACAACAGCAGACAGAGAAATGGATTCGACATCATTCACTGATTCACCTTGCCGTGCAATCGTCAGCACGTCGTCGATCAACGCATCCATTCGTTCATGGGCCTGCCCGATAGCGTCTAGATGCTCGCTGTCAGATTCCTCACGGGCCAATTCCAGCCGGCCCTGCGCGACTGTCAATGGGTTCCGTATGTCGTGGGAGACGACGCCCGCGAACTCGTTGAGCCGCTCATTCTTTCGCTGTAATTGCAGCTTCGTCCGTTCTAGCTTTCGCTGTTGCACGAGCGAGAGTGCGTAGAAATGACCGTAAATGAGACCGAAGAGTGCTCCGCCCATCGCCATTTCGGTGATGAAGACGAGTGGATCTGCCATCGTTATACCATACGTCTGCTGGCCCCACACGATACTCCAGGCAGTGAGTGCGAATATACCAGAAAAAAGTGCAGTTCCGATGGCCCCCACAACGATGAGGGTCTCCCCAAATTCATGTCGATAGTACCGGTAGAGATAGGCAACTATTGCGGCCGTTATGACGAGTGGGGATAGGGTCCCAATCACAATGAACACTGCTGAGGTAGAGTCACTACTCACAGACGTTCGAACCGCGACAATGGGGCCGACGAGAGCGATGAAACTGAAGACGGCACCTCCGACTTGGCGGTGAGTGGGGCCCATCCTCTAGAGGAATCGATGATAACTCTGCGTAAAGATTGCTGTCAAATTTTCAGTGATGATATTAGAGCCTCGATACGTGAGGACAACATTACGGACTGGGATAGATCTGCGCATTGAGTCTCGTGTGACGAGAGTATCAGTTATTGGCAGTTTCTGGCAGCTGTTCACCAAATCTTTCGTACCGGTGTGATGAATCTCTTGCACAGATCTTCTGGCAGGCTACGAACAGTTGAACGACGATCTCTCTGAGAACTGCAGTCGGCCCCAATCAATCAGCGATTGATTTGCTGGACGGGCACCAGTTTGGCTGTACGCGAATTCCCGTGACACCCACTCGGCCGCTCGTCCATCGAACGAAAGCATCCGGCGCTCTGTTCGGTCGGAAGTCACTCCGATGCCATCGGGCGATTATGACCGCGAAAATCCACTACGGGCGCGAAGGGATGTTGAACCGGATGCAGACGTTCCTGCTCACTTCGTTGCGCGGGCTGCGACTGCCTGGGTTCAAATCCCTTCGGTACAACTGACAGTGCTCACTACCGTTCACACAGAACAGCGGGCGCGAAGGGATTTGAACCACGCGAACACGGTCGCCTCGTTGCACTCGGCGCTGCGTGTTCTCTACTTCAAATCCCTTCGATGGCACATGTTGCTGCTCGCGGATTGCTCGCAGCAAAATGTTACGGGCGCGAAGGGATTTGAACCCTCGACATCTTGGTCCGGAACCAAGAACTCTGTCCACTGAGCTACGCGCCCTCATTGAATCGTTTCGGATAGACCGATAAAACCGTTGTGGACTGGTTCCGCGACGTAAATCTCGACAACGGACCCTGGGGTCGAACGGAGCCTGCACTCAGGGCGTCTCGCCGGTCTCGATGGTAAAGTCCGTCGTCGGGTGGGCCGTACAGGTCAGGCAATAGCCGTTCTCCATCTCCTCTTCACTCAGCGTGTCGTTGTTCGAGTGCTTCACGAAGTCCTCGGCCGGCCCGTCCTCGATGTGGCCCGAACACGACAGACACTGCCCCTGCCGACAGGAATAGGGCAGGTCCCAGTCCTCGTCCTCGCCGGCCTCTAGGATCGTCTCGTTGTTGGCCACCTCGATCGTTTCACCCTCCTTCTCGAACTCGATCTCGTAGTGTTCGACCTCCTCGTCGGGGATCGCCTCGGGATCGAATCCGGTCTCAGTCTCCTCGGCGTCGCCGGCAAGTTCGCCCTCAGCATCGGCCGTTCCGGCGGGAATCGCGCTTCCACCACCGCCGATCGACCGGTTCATCGGCTCCGGGAAATCAGTCTCCGGAACGGCGGCCGCACGCTGTTCCAGCAACGTGGTGGAGACGTCTTCGGCAGGCTCCCAACCTGTGCCCTTCGCATAGTGTAGTAGCACCGCGGTGAGCGTGAATCCGACCCCAAGAGCGATGCCCAGTACCTCGACCATTGTGATGTACGGCGGTACGGAACAGGGGTTTAATTAGCTGTTGTTAGTCCCAATTTGGCCCGGTATAGCACGCTGGGCGCGCCACGTTCACTCTGGAGTCGGTATGTTTCGTTCAGTTCACCGAGGACAGTCACAGGAGACGTGGGCTCGGAGTCCGGGTTCAGTGACCGGCTACACGAGTCATCGCTGTGTCGCTGACGATGATCGCTTGACCGATCGACACCGAATCCCGACCGGAAGACGAACCGATCCCGAGCGTGTTTCTCTCCATCCCGCGAGATTTCGACAACTGTCGCACTCAAAATATATCACCGAGAAGTCCGACAGTCCGAACGGAGGAACACACGTACATGTCCACACCGATCGCAGGGGTCGGAATGACGAAGTTCGGCGAAATGGCCGACCGGACGGGCCGGGATCTGTTCGCCGAAGCCGGCAAGACCGCAATCGAAGACGCCGGCATCGACCGCGCGGAGATCGACGCGCTCTATCTCGGGAATTTCATGGGCGAACTCTCCGAGCGCCAGGGCCACATGGGTCCGTTGATGGCCAAGATGCTGGGGCTGGACGTCCCCGCGACACGCGTCGAAAGCGCCTGTGCCTCGGGCGGCATGGCCGTCCGGCAGGGGATCCATGCCATCCGTGCCGGCTCGGCCGACGTCGTCCTGGTCGGCGGCGTCGAACGGATGCACAACATGGGGACGACCGGCGCGACCGGCGGACTGTCGGTCGCGGCCGACGATCTCTGGGAGATCAAACACGGGATCACGTTCCCTGGCGCGTACGCCTTGATGGCAAAGCGCTACTTCGCGACGCACGGTGGCGACCGCGAGGACCTCGCCGAAGTCGCCGTCAAGAACCACGCCAACGCCGCGAACAACCCGCTCGCACAGTACCAGACTGAGATCACTGTCGAGAAGGTCCTCGACGCGTTCCCGGTCGCCGACCCGCTTGGCCTGTTCGACGCCAGCCCGATCACCGATGGCGCGGCCGCGGCAGTCCTCGTCAGCGAGGAGTACGCCGCCGACCACGATCTCGACGCGTCGGTGTCGATCACCGGCACCGGCCAGGGGACCGACGACCTTGCGCTCCAGCACCGCGACTCGATCACCTGGACGCCAGCGACGGCTGACGCCGCCGAGGAGGCCTACGCCGACGCCGGCATCGACGCCGACGACGTCGACTTCCTCGAGGTCCACGACTGCTTTACGATCGCCGAAGTCCTGGCCCTGGAGGGGCTGGGACTGTACGACGAAGGGGAAGCGATCACGGCCGCCCGCGAGGGCGAGACGACTGCAGACGGCGAGTTGCCCGTGAACCTCTCGGGCGGCCTGAAAGCCAAGGGCCACCCGGTCGGTGCGACCGGCCTCGCCCAGATCAGCGAGATGACCAAGTTGTTCCGCGGCGATCACGTCAACAGTGACGCCGTTTCCGACGCCGAAGTCGGCCTGACGCACAACGCAGGCGGGACAGTGGCTTCTGCCGTCGTCCACGTCCTGGAGGTGGACCAATGAGCGACGAGGCACGTGACGACGGATACGACGACTTCATGGACGCCGTCGAGGACGGCGAGCCCTATTACGTCGAGTGCGCGAACGGGCACGCTTCCCTGCCGCCGCGGCGGCTCTGTCCCGAGTGCGCAAGCGAGGATTTGAGCGAGGAACCCCTCGTCGAGACTGGCGAGTTGCTGACGTACAACGTCACTCACGTCCCGACCCCCGAGTTCGCCGACGACGTGCCCTTCGTGCTCGGGATCGCCGAGTTCGGCGACATCCGCCTGACCGGCCAGGTTCGCGCCGACAGCGAAGACGTCGAGGTCGGCGACACTGTCACGATCGGCACTGACGTCAGTGAAACCGACGGCGAACGCTACATCGCGTTCGATCTCGCGTAACGCGGGGTCGTCTTCGGTTCAACGCGGGGTTGCTTTCGGTCCAGTCGTTTCCGAGCGCCTTCGAGACGGAAGTCGACCCGACCGATCCGCAACTACTTTGCTCGCGGCCGTCCCCTCCCCGCACATGAAGGTAGCCGGAATGGCCTCGAACAAGGGTCGCAACCTCATGAACATCGCCGACCGGACGCCGGGTGGGGCCGAGCTGTCGGTCGTTTTGACGAACGACGCCGACGCACCCGTCTTGGAGAAAGCCAAAGAGCGCGGTATTCCGACAGAAGTCGTCGAACACGAGGCGAGCGAGTCACGCGAAACTCACGAACAGCGCGTCCTCGATGCACTCGCCGACTACGAGTTCGATCTTGTTGCGCTCGATGGATACATGCGCATTCTGACGGACACGTTCCTCGACGCCATGCCGACGACGCTGAACGTCCATCCCGCGCTCCTGCCGGCATTTAAAGGCATGAACGTCCACGAAGACGTCCTCGATGCGGGGGTCAGAATGACGGGCTGTACGGTCCACGTCGTCGACGAGACGGTCGATGACGGGCCGATCGTCACCCAGGAACCCGTCCCCGTTCGCGAAGGCGACGGCGTCGACGATCTCAAGGAGCGCGTCCTCTACGAGGGCGAGTTCACAGCCTATCCCCGTGCGATCCAGTGGTTCGCCGAGGACCGGGTCGAGATCGACTGGGAGGCGGGGACGGTCGTCGTCGAAGGTGACGACGGTGGGGCCTACCCCGAACGCCGGATCGCGAGCGACGACCGCGTCCGGGAGTTACGCTACGGGGAGAACCCCCACCAGGACGCCGCGCTGTACGCGGACCGAACCTGCGAGGAAGCCAACGTCGTCGACGCCCCACAGCTCAACGAGGGCGCAAAGGGGATGGGCTACAACAACTACAACGACACTGACGCGGCACTCAACCTCGTCAAGGAGTTCGAAGATCCCGCCTGTGCGGTCATCAAGCACACGAACCCGGCGGGCTGTGCGGTCGCCGACTCGATCAGCGAGGCCTACGCCGACGCACTCGCAACTGACCCCAAGAGCGCCTTCGGCGGCATCGTCGCCCTGAATCGGGAGTGTGACGCCGCGACGGCAGAGCAAATCATCGAGTCGTTCAAAGAAGTCGTCGTCGCGCCGGGGTACACCGACGAGGCACTCGAGGTCCTCTTCGAGAAGGACAATCTCCGCGTGCTGCACGTGGGCGGTCGGACGGGCGAGTCCGACCGATCTGATGTCAGCAACCAGTACGATCCCACGGAGACGCTGACCGAGAAACCGATCGTCGGCGGCCGGCTCGTTCAAGACCGGGATCTCCAGGCCGTCACCGAAGACGATCTGGAGGTCGTGACCGAACGGGAGCCGACCGACGACCAGATCGAGTCGATGCGCTTCGCCTGGCAGACCATCAAACACGTCAAGTCCAACGCGATCGTCTTCGCGAAGGGCACGGAAACCGTCGGCGTCGGTGCCGGGCAGGTCTCCCGGGTCGACGCGGTCGAGATCGCCAAGATGAAGGCGGAGAGTGACGCCGAGGGCAAGGACGCCGACGGCGCGGTGATGGCCTCTGACGCCTTCTTCCCGTTCCCGGACGGCATCGATGCGGCCGACGAAGCGGGTATCGAGGCGGTCATCCAGCCCGGCGGGAGCGTCAACGACGACGCCGTGGTCGAGCGCGCCGACGAACTCGATATCGCGATGGTCTTTACGGGCTCGCGTGCGTTCCGGCACGACTGACGGGCGCTAGGGCGCGTTCGTTACTGGAGATCGAACTCGGGGGACGGTGACTGGATCAAGCACTGCTCGAGCGTTGTTCTGATCGAGAGATATGCGATCATTTTTAGGTGTTTGCCCGCCAACAGCAATTGCATATATGCGAAGACGAACGCTCGCCCTGCTTGCCCTCGCCGGACTCGTGGTCCTCGCCGGGTGTAGTGGGGAGACGACGGATACAGACACGCCGATCGAAACAGAAGGCAGTGAGACGCCGACTGAGACACAGACACCGACTGAGACGCCGGCACAGACAGACACGTCAACGCCGGCACAGACTGACACGCCGACGCCTGAGGAGACGACGACCGGAGACGATGACGTCCCGCCGATCCAGTCCGATGCGCTCGCGGCGATCGACGGCGTCGAGTCCTACCACCTCACGTCGAACACGACGATCGTGCAGGCCGGGAACAACCAGCGCCAGACCCAGGAGATCGTCGCGGAGGGTGCCTTCGACCGCGCCCGTGAGCAATTCCAGGTGAACCAGACGGTCTCTCTCTCGGGGATCTCCCAGGAGATCAGTTCCTACCTCGTCAACGGGACGGTCTACGAGTACAGTCCGACCTACGCCAGCCAGTACGGCTCGGAGTGGGTGACCCTCGAACCCGACGCGGGCTTTTTCGCCCAACAGGACACGCTGACGCGCCAGCAGACGTTCCTCGCGAACGCCTCCGTCTCGACGGCCGGAACGGAGACGATCGACGGCACCGAGGCCCAAGTCCTCGAAGCGGACGTCAACGAGACGGCGACGACCGCCGCCATCGCGGCGCGGCTTGGATCGACGGGACAAAACGTCGAGTACAACGTCACGAACGTCGAACAACGGCTCTGGATCGACACGGAAACGAACCGACCGCTCCGGACGGCGTTCTCGATGAACGCCACGGTCAGCCAGGCGGGTCAGACAGTCGACCTGACGATGGAGGCCGACATGCGCTTCACCTACGATCGTGCGGTTTCGATCACCCTCCCCGAGGGAGCCGAGTCAGCCGTCTCGATCGACTGATCGGCGTCGCTGGACCGTATTTGCTGGTTTTTATTGTCGGCGAAACCATCTGATCGAGTGGCTAACATGACACGAGGTCTTCGTGCGGTGACCGTGGTGTTCGTCCTCCTGGTCGCGGGCTGTCAGACTCCCGTGTTCGGCCCGGATGCGACCGGGACGGACGTCCCTGAAACGACCCAGACGGACACCGCCGTCGACACGGTCGAGTCTGAACCGGGTACTGAGACGGCGACGATAGGCACCGACGTGGCCGAGACGGAGACAGGAAACGACGAGACGACGACAGAAGAAAGGAAAACGGCGACACCGACGCCCACCGAAACGACTGAATCTCCCCCGCCGACGAATGAGACAGAGGGGAACGACTCGATCGCAATCGAGGGCGGGACCCTCTCACTGTCTCTCGATCACGTGTTCGCGGGCGTTCGTGACGTGATGGCCGCCGACGTAACCCCGCCCCGGCAGGTCACCGTCTTCGAAAACGAGACCGAAATGACGGCCACCCTCGGCGGCGGGACTGCCCGAGTACCCCGGTTCTACAGCCTCCTCGGACTCGAACCGGGCGAGGGGCTGAACGGGACGGAGTTCGAGCGGATGGAGAACGGTCTCACGTTCAACACCGGGTTCATCTACATCGTGAAACGTCCCGATGGCGATCCGGCGAGTACGGAGTGGGTCCTCGCTCACGAGTTCGGCCACTACGTCAACCTCCGACTGGATCGCGTGACGACGCTCCAGTCGAAGCTCGGCCAAACCACCGACGAACGCTTCGTCGTGCGTGCAGTCCGCGAAGGGGCGGCGGTCCTGACGACGGACACCTATCTCGCCCGGCACGGCAACCGAACTGATCCGACGGCCCCGATGTACGACCGTCTTCTCGATGCCGTGCCGCCCGGTGAGATCGACCGGTACGGCTTCAGCCAGTACGTCTTCGGCCACCAGTACGTGGCCGACCGGATCGACGACCCAGCCAGCCTCGACGCCGTCTTCGAGACCCCACCGCGAACGAGCGAAGCAGTGATCCACGGCTACGCGCCGGGGGCAAAACCGCCTGCCGTGTTGAACGTCACCGTCGAAGCGAGCAAGTCCTGGCGCCCGGGCGGCTCCGATCGGCTGGGCGAGGCGTTCGTTCGGTACGCCCTGGAGAACGGCGTCAGCCCCGAGCGGGCGGCCGAGGCGGCCGCCGGCTGGGGAACCGATCGACTCTACTATCTCCGACCGACGACAGGCGGCAATTCGAGCTACGCCTGGACGTTCCGATGGGACGACGCGGCGAACGCGACGGAGTTCGAGCGGACGCTTCGGGACTATCTCGACAAACGCGGCGAGCGACGCGCGGACAGGTGGACAGTGGGGAGCGTCTCGGCAGGTCTCCGAAGCCCGACCGACCGGACCACCGTGCTCCTGTTGGGAAACGAGAGTGTGGTCGATGGGACGGTCGTGACTGCACTGGCGTCGAGAGAGATCCGCTTAGAACTGCCTCAAACGGACGAGTGAACGGCTTTCAACTCGTGGGCTGGCCACGTGGCCCGGGAGGCGACAGACTCCGATAGCCTAAAACGCGCCGGGCCGATTCCCACAGATATGCACTATCACGAGGCCGCCAACTTTCTCTTCGATCTGCGGCGCTTCGCCCCCAGGCCGGGGACTGAAGCGACCCGGGAACTGCTCGACGCGCTCGGCGATCCGCACGAATCACTCACGGCCGTCCAGATCGCCGGCTCGAACGGGAAGGGCTCGACCGCACGCATGCTCGAAGCCGTCCTCCGGGAGGCCGGACACGACGTCGGGATATACACTTCGCCACATCTCGACGACGTCCGCGAGCGCGTCCGGGTCAACGGACGAAAGATCTCGAAGGCGGCGCTCGTCGAGTTCGTCGAGGACGTCGAGCCGTACGCGACAGAGAAGGCCGCGGACGGCGACTCGCCGACGTTCTTCGAGACGCTGACCGCGCTGGCGTTCTGGGAGTTCGACCGCCAGGACGTCGACGTCGCCGTCCTCGAAGTGGGCATCGGCGGCCGCTACGACGCGACGAGCGTCGTCGATCCGGTCGCGAGCGCGGTCACGAGCGTGACGCTCGAACACACCGATCTCCTCGGGGACACCGTCGCCGAGATCGCCCGCGACAAGGCCGCCGTCGCCCCCGCGGACGCGCCGCTCGTGACGGCGACGACCGGCGACGCGCTGGCTGCCATTCACGAAGAAGTCGGGGACGTCGTTCGAGTTGGCGGGTCGGGCGAAAACGCTGACCTGACGGTCGAACACGGGGGACGCGACGGGCTGGAGAGCCCGGTCACCCTGTCCGGACAGGGGTGGCGCGTCGAGACACGACTCCCGCTGCTGGGCGAACACCAGGCGCGAAACGCCGGCGTCGCGGCCGCCCTAGCCCGACAGGTCGCCGACGTTACCGACGGGACGCTCGCTGCCGGCCTGCGCCGCGCCCACTGGCCCGGCCGCTTCGAGGTGCTCGATCGCGAGCCACTGGTCGTCCTCGACGGCGCGCACAACCCCGGCGGCTGTGCGCGCGTCGCCGAGACGCTCGAAACGTTCGAGTACGACGATCTCCACCTGGTCGTCGGCGCGATGTGTGACAAGGACCACCACGGCATCGCCGCCGCGCTGCCGGCCCCTGATCACGTCATCGCCACCCATCCCGACGTCGACCGCGCCGAGGACGAGCAGGTGGTCGCCCACGCTTTCGAGTCCGAGACGACGGCAGACGTCCAGACGCGATCGGACGTCGCCGGCGCGCTCGCAGATGCGCTCGACGCGGCCGGGCCGGAGGACGCCGTGCTCGTCTCCGGGTCACTGTATGCCGTCCGTGAGGCCCGGACGCGATGGACGCGGCCGAACGTCCCCAAGCGCGTCGAATCCATTTCCGACGCCGAAGGTGTCCTCGAAGGAGCCCACGTCACCGAGGCCGGCACCTGGCGGATGCGCGGCAAGGGCGTCCACCGCGTCCTCAAGACCCGCGTCCAGCCAAGACAAGCCCAATATCTCAAGGAAGAACTCCTCTCGCTCGGCGGGGAATGTGCGGTCTCCGGCCTCGGGGATCAGGATCGCGAGCACGTCGACGCCGTCATGATGGGCACGCTCGCGCAGTTCAAGCGCCTCGCCGGGAAACTCGACGGCCAGCCCTACGGCCTCTCGCCCTTTGCCGACGATATCAGGCAGTCCCTCGAAATCGGCGTGAAACCGGACGAACGCGGCTACCCCTGGGAGGACGGCACGGCCGTCATGGGAATCCTGAACGTCACGCCCGACAGCTTCCACGACGGGGGTGAGTACAACGCCGTCGACGAGGCGGTCGGACGCGCCGAGGAGATGATCGACGCGGGCGTCGACATCGTCGACGTCGGCGGCGAGAGCACCCGCCCCGGGGCCGATCCGGTCCCCGTCGAGGAGGAACGCGATCGGGTCGTTCCAGTGATCGAACGCCTCGCCGACCGGGACGTCACCGTCTCGATCGACACGCGGAAGGTCGACGTCGCCGAGGCCGCCCTGGCGGCCGGCGCGGATATCCTCAACGACGTCACCGGGCTCGACGACCCGGCGATGGCCCACCTCGCCGCCGAACACGACGTTCCGATCGTCGTGATGCACTCCATCGACACGCCGGTCGATCCAGACCACGAGGTCCACTACGACGACGTCGTCGAGGACGTCATCGAGGAGTTGACCGAGCGCGTCCTGCTCGCCGAGAAGGCCGGCCTCGATCGCTCCCAGATCCTCGTCGATCCCGGTCTGGGCTTCGGGAAGACCAACGCCGAGAACTTCGAGATCCTCGATCGCCTGGGGGAGTTCGAGGCGCTCGGCTGTCCGCTGCTGGTCGGCCACTCACACAAGTCGATGTTCGGGCTGATCGATCGAGATGCTGACGAACGATACGAGCCGACGGTCGCGGCGACGGCGCTGGCGGCCGAGCGCGGCGCAGACGTGATCCGGGTCCACGATGTGGCGGCGAACGTCGCGGCGGTCGACGTGGTCAAGGCGGCCGACGATCCGGGTTCGTTCGAGGACAGCTAGTCCGGCGTGTCGTCGATACCGAGTTCTCGGCGGGTGTCGAGATGGCGTTCTGTTCGAACCGCAGGCGGATGAATGCAGACCCCTATTCAGGGGAATCTATTTGAGAGTTTAGCTATAATTCTAACGTTGGGCTGAACCGGATGTCCGACCAGTTCACCCTGACAAAATAGCGTGAATCCAAATGCAAGTTGGACAGATCGGAGATATCGTGTATCTCGTCGTGGTACTCGGTTTACTCGTGTACCTCGCGTACGTATTGTTCTTTCCGACACGATTCTGACGAGGTGTAATACATGTTTGAGATAATCGCACAGATTTCGATTTTTCTGGGAACCGTAGTGATGCTCATCTGCGTTCTGGGGGAGTATGTGGCGTGGATATTTCGCGACCAAGTGAAGGCAAACGGAACTCTTCCGAGTCCGTTACGGTGGCTCGAAACTCTCGAATGGGTTTTCTCCCCAGTAGAGGATCTCATCTATGGATTTTTGGGGGTCGATACAGCAGACGGAATGAGTTGGCGTCAGTATCTGCTCTCCGCATTACTATTTAATTCTGTGTTGTTCGTATTCATATATGGTATTTTCAAATTCCAGGGTATCTTCCCGCTGAATCCGCTTGATCGCCCCGGGATGAGGTGGGACCAAGCGTTTCATACTGCCGCAACGTTCGTGACGAATACGAATCAACAGCATTACGCCGGCGAGAACCTGTCGTATTTCAGTCAGCTATTCGGCGTCCTTTTGGCGATGTTCATGTCCGCCGGTACCGGGTTGAGTCTCGCGGTTGGCTTTACGAGAGGCATAGTGAACGAGGAGGACGGAAACCTGGGGAATTTTTACGAAAACTTGGTCAGAGGGTCCGTGAGACTTCTCCTCCCGATCTCGATCGTCCTTGGGATATTTCTGGTTTCGCAAGGAGTTCCGCAAACGCTGGGCGGACAGGTTACCGTAGACACAATCAGCGGCGGGGACCAGTCACTACGGATCGGTCCAGTGGCAGGAATCGAAGCGATCAAGATATTTGGGACCAACGGTGGCGGGTATTTCGCTGCGAATGCGGCTCACCCCTTCGAGAACCCGACGGTTCTGTCGAATCTGGCTCTCAATCTGTTCCTGCTAGCTGCCCCGATATCGGTGATGTATGCATTTGGCGTATGGATCGGAAATCGATGGCATGCTGGCGTCCTGATCGGGGCGTATCTCATACTGTTCGTCGGCTTGCTTTTTGTTGGGGTGAGTGGCGAGATCCAGCCGAACCCGGGTGTCGATGTCGAGACCGGTACGGCGAACGTCAGCCAGTCGATCGGAAACATGGAAGGCAAAGAAGTCCGATTTGGACCGGTCTTAAGCAGTCTGTGGGGTGTTTCGACGACGGCCACAACGAACGGTGCCGTGAACAGCATGCACAACAGCTATACCGCCCAGGGAAGCGTAGCTCTCTTTTTCGGGATGAGCATGAACTGTCTCTTTAACGGTCTCGGCGTGGGGCTGCTAAATCTAATGACGTTTCTGTTCATCGGAATCTTTCTCGGCGGGTTGATGATCGGACGGGCACCCAAATACCTGGGAAAAAGTATCGAATGGCCCGAAATCAGAATCGCGGCCCTGATCATTCTGCTGTTACCGACCCTGGTCTTGATTCCAACGGCGATGGCCGTTGCGACCGATCTCGGAAAGGAAGCGATACATAATCCTGGCTTTCGAGGGTTTGCAGAGATATTATACGAGATGTTTTCAGCGTCTGCGAACAACGGCAGCGGTTTCGAGGGACTTGCCGATAATTCAGTCTTCTTCAATATAACAAATAGCATCCAGATCATTCTCGGACGGTACCTTCCGATAGTCGGACAGATCGCAATTGCTGGCGCACTAGCCAAGAAGAAAATCAGGCCCGAGACTGAAGGAACGCTCAAAGTGGAGAGTACTGCGTTTCTGATACTGTTTATCGGTGTGATGGTCGTCATCGGTGCACTCATTTTCCTTCCATCACTGTCCCTTGGACCACTGGGAGAGCTTCTGCAAGGAGGGGGAATCTAGATGGTGGACTGGGAGAAGCAAACGGAAGCGATCAAAGAGTCTCTCCGGAAGCTGGACCCCCGCTATCTCATCAAAAATCCCGTCATGTTCGTCGTGGAGGTCGGGATGATACTGACGTTGATTCTCACGATATATCCGCCATTTTTCCACGGTCAGCAGTCCCAGTGGTATTATGCAACGATCACCGGGTTATTACTCTTTACCGTACTTTTCGCGAACTATGCCGAGTCACTTGCGGAGCTAGAGGGCGAGTCCCACGCGGAAAGTTTGCGGGACTTGAAAACGGAGACCAAAGGGAAACGACTCGTCGAAGACGCCGATCTAGACGAGATTTCGGAAGAAGAGTATCACGAGGTGGATAGCGACGAGATCGAGAAGGGAGATCTCATCTTTGTGGCGGCGGGTGACGTGATTCCTCGTGACGGAACAGTGCTGGCGGGGAGTGCTTCGATCGATGAATCGCCCGTGACCGGTGAATCGGAACCGGTTATCAGGGAGAGCGGGGGGGACCGGAGTTCTGTGACTGAGGGGACTGAAGTCCTCAGTGACCGCCTGAAGATCGAGGTGACTGCGGCACCTGGTGAATCCTTTCTGGATCGAATGATCGATCTAGTCGAATCCGCGTCCCGGGAAAAGACTCCAAACGAGATCTCAATGACGCTATTGCTGGCTAGTTTTACGTTCATCTATCTGATTGCCGTGACGACGATGAAATTTTTCGGGGAATACGTTGACATGACTGTGGACATCGCGAACTTGATTGCGTTATTAGTGGGTCTCATGCCGACGACGATCGGGGCGCTGCTCGCGACGATCAGGATCGCTGGAATGACGACTGTTACTGGAGAGAACGTAATCGCGAAATCAGGAAAGGCGGTCGAATCCGCAGGAGACCTAGATGCGTTGATACTGGACAAAACTGGCACAATCACTACGGGCGAACGAACGGCGGAAAACTTCATCCCCGTCGGTGAGTGTCACGAATCCGACATTGTCTCGGCAAGTCTCAAGGCATCCTTTTTCGACGAGACCCCGGAAGGGAGATCAATTTCCAGATTAGCTGAAAAAGCAGGCGTGGCGGTCAAAGACTCCGAATTGTCCGAGGAGAACTTCATCGAGTTCTCTGCGAAAACCAAAATGAGTGGCATCGATCTCCCCGACGGTACCGAGATACGGAAGGGGGCGGTGGACGCTGTGATAGAAAACTCCCAAGACGTGCCGGCGGATGTCCAAGCGAAAGCAAACACGGTTTCGGATAAGGGGAGTACCCCGCTCGCTGTTTCCGTCGACGGGTCGGTGGTTGGACTGATAGAGTTACAGGACGAACTCAAGCCAGGGATCAAAGAGCGGATCCAGGCGTTACAGAATATGGGGGTGACGACGATAATGGCCACGGGAGACAACGAGAGAACTGCAGAGGCTGTCGCGGAAAAAGTTGGCATCGATGAATATTATGCTGAATTCAAGCCCGAGGAAAAGATCGAGCTCGTCGAGCAGGTTCGGGGAGAGGGGAGGTTGGTCGGTATGACCGGTGACGGGACGAACGATGCGCCAGCACTGGCAAAGGCTGATGTCGGGCTGGCCATGCAGGCTGGCACAAATGCTGCCAAAGAAGCGGGAAATATGGTTGATTTGGATTCGGACCCAACGAAACTCATCGAAGTTGTCGCGATTGGAAAGAAACTGTTGATGACGAGAGGCTCGTTGACGACCTTTAGTATTGCCAATGACCTCTCCAGATATTTTGCCCTGGTCCCGGCGATCTTTGCGGCGGGGATTCCAGCGTTGGAGAAGATGAATGTTCTGAATCTGACGTCTCCGCAGAGTGCAATCATCTCTTCACTTATATATAATGCCCTTATCATTCCATTCTTGATTCCCATTGCGATGAGAGGCGTAGAATACAAGGCCGAAAGCGCATCGAAGTTATTGCGAAAGAATCTCCTGATTTACGGCGGGGCAGGTCTGATAGCACCCTTTGTTTCCATCAAGGCCATCGACGTACTCCTTACTGCGACGGGGGTGTTTTCATGACGGGGAAATTTACGGATCTCGCGACATCAGTTCGGCTCGTGATTTTGGGCGTAGTGATTTTCAGCGTCGCCTACTCGGGATCGATCGGACTCGTCGGCCAGACAATCTGGAACGAGAAGGCAACGGGCAGTTTGATCCAATCCGACGGAGAAACAGTCGGGTCCGAGTTGATAGGACAGGATTTCGACGAGTCAACCTACTTCCATGGGAGACCGTCGTCAATCGAGTATGACGCCATGCGATCTGGCAGTCAGAATCTCGCTCCGAACAATCCGATTGTGGGTGAACGGGTCAGAGACGATCTGACAGGTCTTACCGAGAGTAACTATCGGGATGGTGCATATATCGAGGTCCCCGCAGTGCTTCTGACGGAATCAGGTTCCGGTCTCGATCCGCATATCACGGTCGAGTCAGCGCTGTTCCAGATTCCGCGGATCGCAAACGAGACCGGAATTTCGGAACGGAGATTGAGATCCGTAGTTAGGGAACACACTGAAGAGAAGCTCCTGGGGGTATTTGGGACGAGAAAAGTTAACGTCCTGCGACTGAATATAGCGTTACTGAGAATACTGGCGGAGTGACTAGTCAGGGAGAAAACCATGTACAAAAAAGCGCTGGTTCCGATAAAGCACCCCGACGATGTAAACAGACTCGCGGAACTCGTTTCGATCATACTCGATCGTGGCGAGATTACTTTTTTAACCGTGGTACAAAATAGAGACTTTTTCACTATGCAAAAAAACTGGCGTACCTCCGTAAACGCAATTGAGAAACACAAAGGGAGCATCATCGATCGGCGAATCGACGTGGTGCCGAAAATTCGCTACAGCGATGATGTAGCACAGGGGATTATGGACCAAGCGGCGGAGGACGATTCAGATATAATTGTACTTGGATGGAGGGAGGAAATCACGTCATGGCGTCTGGGACGATCACACATTGACCGGATATTCGCTGATTCACAGAGAGATGTGATCGCGTTCAAAAATAGAACCGAGGGAATAGAGAACATCGATCGGATTCTCTTTGCTGTCGGGTACAAGGACTACGACTACAGTAAGCGACTCTCGTTTGTCACTAAATTAGTCAACGAAACAGGTGCGGAATTCGTCATGGCTCACGTTCGAAAAAAGGGCGGCAAGGAAGAGAACGTCGAGGACGTCTTCGCGGGGCCGAAAGAGTTCCTAAAAGAATCAGGGATCGAACCAAACACGAAGACAATTATTGCCAAAAGTATCGATAGCGGACTCATTGAAGCGGCGAAAAACTACGATCTAATCGTGTTAGGTCCCACGCAGCAGTATCTATTTTCAAAGTATATACTAATGAGCTTGACCGAGCATATTGTAAGCAGTGTAGACTGTTCTGCGCTGGTTTTTCACAGTCAGTGAAAGGGGCCACGTCACGGTCGGAGAGAGGTGACAAAGCCCCTCGTTCGTGAACGAAGGCCGGTAGTGTCGGGGCAAACACGAATCCGTTCAAAACAGCCCGTGTGATTCCTGCACCCGGCGATAGAGATCGAGATACGACTCCAGGATCGCGTCGCTGTCGTACGATTCGAAGGCGTCGTCGATCGACCGGCGCTCGATGTCGCCCGCCGAGACGATGGCGTCGGCGAGTTCCTGGGGATCGGTCACGTGGAAGCTCCGCGGATGGTTCTCGATCAACTCGTGCGCACTCGATTCGGCCTGGTACTCGACGATGCCGACACACCCCGCCGCGAGCGCCCAGAGCAACTCCCGGGCGAAGTGTTCGCGATAGGCGGTCTGGACGAAGGTGTGGGCACCGCGGTAGATCGCAACGC
>Ga0207718_100558_pt1 | contig 31094 bp, 33 predicted proteins | sample A23M2SouthBayCA_FD_187749 | JGI IMG/M metagenome (GOLD analysis project Ga0207718, IMG submission 187749) | Aerobic enrichment media microbial communities from Eden Landing Ponds, California, USA - A23 M2 (SPAdes) | ecosystem: Environmental > Aquatic > Marine > Unclassified | place: Emeryville... | reverse complement strand
GGTGGTGACGAATGCCAAAGTGCAACCATTGCGGCGCGCACGTGTCGGATCAGTTCGCACGCGTGTTCGCCGACGAACTCGGCGACGTTCGCGCGTGCCCGAATTGCTCAGCGAACGCTGGAATCGCAGAGGTCTCACGAGAGCGTACCCGCGAGGCGTGACTCGATGACGGGGGACCACCACGTCTACGTCCTCGAATGTGCGGACGACACGCTCTACACCGGATACACCACCGACGTCGACAGACGTCTGGCCGAGCACGAGGCCGGTGACGGAGCGAAGTACACGCGTGGCCGCACCCCCGTCGAACTCGTTCACGTCGAATCCTACGCGACCCGCAGCGAAGCGATGTCCCGCGAGTACGAGATCAAACAGCTTTCACGCGCCGACAAAGAGCAATTACTCGACGACTAGCGACTCGGCGTTGCTCGACGACTGATAGTGACTCGAACTGCGAACCCTCACTCTAGCGACGTCAGCGTGATGTTGCGAGCTTCGTAGTCCTCGAAGTAGGCACCGTGGCCGCCCATCGTGACGCGGCCGTCGTCGGTGTACCCGATGAGCCCGATCTCTCCGAAGAAGGAGTTCGTACTCGGGTCGACGTAGCTCTGGCGGGTGGCCGAAAGCTGCCCCGTGAGAACCTCCCATGTGTCGTCTTCCTCGGCGGGCGCTTCGCGGACCTCGGCCTCGAAGCCGATCTTGTTCTCCTCGCGGAGATGCAGCGTCGCGTTCAGCGCCGCGTCCCGGAGGTTCGCACAGTCGTAGGGGAGTTCACGGGCGGGCGTGACGTACACTTCCTCGCCGTTGTCCCACTGCTGGGACATGAACTGCAACATCGCCATGCCGTAGAGACGCTCGGTGTCGTACTCTAGGCCGACAACGTCTTCCTCTTCGTCGGGTTCCAGAAGTTGGCCGACGACGCCGCGCTCGTGATCGACGCTCACCATAGTATCAAGCTCCTGCTCCCACGCCCGAACCAGCGTCGCCGTGGTCTCGTAGTCGTACTCGGCGGCCGTTTCGGGGTCGCTGTACAGACAGAGCGCGATGAACGTGCCACTCTGATAGCACTGTTCGAGGCTATCCTCGATCCGTTCGAGCATCTTCGGCTGAGTCGCGATGAGCACCTCGCTTTCGGCTGACTCCAGCTGTTCGCGGACACTGCGCACCAGCGCGTCGTTTGTCGTGAGTTGATCGACTTTCATTCCGCAGATACGCTCGCATTCTCCGAGCGAACGAATAAGCGTTGCCGTGCCAGTATCGATTCTGGTTCCCGCCACTGACCGACGCAACCACTCCTTCGACCTCCGCTGTCGATCAGTGCTGATAATCACGGACACGCTTTATGTACGGTGGCGTGCAACGTCCGTCAATGGCCGCGAGCACTGGACGGGTCCTGGTCGTCTGCCGACCGGACAACGAACAGGAGGTCCTCGAGACGATCGAACCGGCGACGGGCACAGTCCCGATCGAAACCGTCTCGTCGATCCCCGAGGCCGAATCGACCCTCGAAGCGGGACAAATCACCTGTATCGTCTCGTTTATCGAAGTCAGAGACGAGCGGGGCAACGAGTGGATCAGCGGGATCAAATTCTACGAACGGGTCGCCGAGCGCGAGGAGAACGTCCCGTTCGTCCTCATCTCCGAGACGGGCAACGAGGACATCGTCGAAACGGCACTCGATGCAGGCGTCTCGAACCTCGTGCGCCCCTGGCCGGGCGAGCGAGCAGAGCGCGATCTCACCGAGGCCATCGAACAGATCGTCACTCGGCGGCGACTCTTTACAACTGTAGACGCCGTCACGCAGGGCAACCTCGACGTTCGTGTCGACGCCTCGGATCTGGAGGGAGATTTCCGGGAGATCGCAGTCGGCATCAACCGGATGATCGGATCCATCCAAGAAGACGTCAACCGAAGGGAAGATGTCGCACACGATCTGGAAGGGTCGATTCAGGAACTCCGCTCGCGCTCCGAACAGGTGGCCGACAGCTCCGCGGAGATCACCGACGCGACCGAGGACATGACCACGCGGATCGAGGAGGCCAACGACGAGGTCTCGACGCTATCTGCGACCGTCGAGGAGATCGCCTCGACGTCCGACGAAGTCGCGAAGACGAGCGAGCGAGCCGTCGACGCCGCCGACACGGGCCAACAGTCCGCCGAGAGCGCCATGGACGCCATGGAGAACATCGACGAGGCTGCAACGGAGGTTGCCGAAGACGTCCGGAGCCTCCAGCAACGTGTCGACGAGATCGACGAGATCGTCGAACTCATCAACGACATCGCAGACCAGACGAACATTCTCGCGCTGAACGCCAACATCGAAGCCGCCCGCGCGGGCGAGGCGGGATCCGGATTCGCCGTTGTCGCCAACGAGGTCAAAAATCTCGCGACTGAAGCCCAGGAGCACGCCGAGACGATCGAGCGGATGCTCGACGGGGTTCAGGAAGATACCGAGACCACCGTCGAGAGTCTCGAAGAGGCGACCGACGAGATCGAGACCGGCGTCGAGGAGGTCGGGTCGACGATGGACGCCCTCGACGAGATCGCCGAGACGATCAGGGATGCGACCACCGGAATCGAGGAAGTCGCCAGCGCGACCGACGACCAGGCCGCCTCCGCCGCGGAGGTCGCCTCGATGATGGACGACATCGCCGAGATGGCCGACGAGACGGCCGCAGAGATCCGCGAGATCGCCGACGCCAACGGTGAACAGGTCGATGAGATCGGCCAGATCGAGCAGTCGATGCGACGGCTCGTCGAGGAAGATCGAGCCGAGGGCGAGGCTCGCATGGGTGCGAGTACGACAGACTGATCAACAGGAAGACAGCGGCCCAGGCCGAGAGACGATTCGCTCCCAGATGCTGGGATGGTGACGGCAGCTTTTTGCTCGCGGACGGAGCACATCTGGGTATGGGAGACGACGCTGACGTGGACGCGATCACGTTCGGGACCGACGGCTGGCGAGCGACACTGGACGTCTTCACCGAGCCGCGGGTCCGGATGGTGGGACAGGCCGTCGCGACGTACCTCGACGAGACAGGGCAGGACGAGCCCGTCGCCGTCGGCTACGACGCACGAGAAACCTCGCGCGGATTCGCCGAGGAACTCGCTCGAACACTCGCTGGCAACGGCTTCGACGTCCTTCTGAGCGAGACCGACTGCCCGACGCCCGTCGTGGGCTGGACCGTCCGTGAGCGCGGCCTCTCGGGCGCGCTGATGGTCACAGCCAGCCACAACCCACCCAACTACAACGGCGTGAAGTTCGTCCCTGACGAGGGTGCGCCGGCACTGCCCGAAGACACCGACCGCCTCGAAGACCTGCTGGCCGAACCCGATCCCGTCGAGGAGGACGCCTGGGGGACGATCACCGAGGAGGATCTGGTCGAGCCGTATCTCGAACATTCCCTCGAATACGTCGACACCGACCTCTCCGGGTTGACGGTCGCCTACGACGCGATGCACGGTAGCGGCCGCGAGGCGACCCCGGACCTGCTCGAACGCGCCGGTTCCGAGGTCGTCGAGCTTCGTTGCTCGCTCGATCCGGAGTTCGGCGGCACACCCCCCGAACCCGAGGCCGAACGCCTCGAAGACCTGATCGAGACAGTACAGGCCGGCGAGGCCGATCTGGGGATTGCAAACGACGGGGACGCCGATCGCATCGCCGTCGTCACCCCCAACGAGGGCTTTCTCGATCCGAGCCTGCAGTACGCCGTGCTCTACGACTACCTGCTCGAAGAGCGCTCCGGCCCGGCGGTCCGGACGGTTTCGACCTCCAGCATCGTCGACAAGGTCGCTCGCGGCCACGGCGAGGAGATCGTCGAGACTGCGGTCGGCTTCAAGTGGGTCGCTCAGGCCATGGCCGAGCACGACGCCCTGATGGGCGGCGAGGAATCGGGCGGGTTCGGCCTGACCGACCACCTCCGGAACAAAGACGGCGTCCTCATCGCCCTGCTCGCGGCCGCTGCCGAAGCAGAGCAGTCTTTCGACGACCGGATCGCCGCGATCCACGACGAACACGGCCACGTCCACCAGGATCGGATCAGCGTCTCGTGTCCGGACGAGCGCAAACAGCCCGTGCTGGACGAACTCGACGGGGCGCTGCCAGAGACGGTGGCGGGTGCGGAAGTCGACCTAGTCAACACCGTCGACGGCTTCAAGATTACCTTCGTCGACGACAACTGGCTGCTCATCCGGCCCAGCGGAACGGAACCCAAACTGCGGGTCTATGCCGAGGCCGACTCGGTCGAACGGGTCGAGGAACTGCTCGAAGCCGGACGCGAACTGGTCGAACCGCTGGTCTGAGCTACGCGAAAACTAATATTTTTTATCGACTAGGTGTCTGCACGTCCCTATGCGCGATTGGGTGTGGGTCCTCCTGGGTGGTGACAAGTTCGAGGCGTCGATTCGCGAGCTGTTGCTGGGCTTGCTACTCTGTCTCGCTTTGATCGGCAGTAGCTATTATCGCCTCACGCACTGGCTCCCGGCGGTGCCTGTTGGGGTCGTCGCGACGCCGACAATCATTGCGGTAGGGATCGCCGTCGCCGGTCGTTTCAGACACCAGGTTCCCCGAATCGGCGGCCGTACGGGGGCAGTGTTGTATATCGGGGGCCTCACGCTGTTCGGGTACTTCGACATTCCCGAGCGCGTTGCAGCGACACTCGGCGTCTCGGACATTGCCCTGAATGGCTTCGTGCTCGGCGCACTCGGATACTGTGTGCTCGTGCTGGCGATTCGAATCGGCCTCTCGCTCCGACAGTCGGGGTCGCTCCGACGCACAACTAGCCGGCCACGTTAGCCGCGAGAACCACGCAGCCGTCCGTCGCTGGTCGGCTCAATCTCAAACCCCAGCGACTCGTAGAACGGCCGAACGCGCTCGTCGAACTCGGCGATAACGCACTTGTGATCTTCAACAATCACCTCGACCAGCGCCGTCCCGACCCCTTGTGCCTGCCGGCGCTTGCGCACGGCGATGGCGTCGATCTGGACGCCCGACTCCGCAGGGGAACAGACCGCAGCCCCCAGTAGCCGCCCCTCCTCGACGGCGACGACTGTTCGCCCGGCCGCGACGCTCTCGCGAGTCAGTTTGCGGTCAGTTTCGAGTGCAGCAGCGTCGAGAATCTGCAAGATTGCGTCGAGGTCATCGGGAATCGCGGTCCGTATCTGCATCACTGTGCTTCGTCGATCCGGTCCAGAAAGTCGTCGATGCTCGGTCGATCGAACGTCGAGCGACCGCTGTGGCTCCAGACGATTTCGGGTTCGTCCCGGACATCGAGCAGGACGGCCTCTGGCATCCGGCCGAGAAAGTCACTCCATTTGCCCAGAATGCCGAACCGCACGGGCTGGTCGTAGGCGTCGCCGACGGCCGCCTCGGGATCGGCCAGCAGCGGGAACGGGAGGTCGTACTGCTCCTGCCAGGTTGCGACCTCTTCGGGCGAGTCGGGAACGATCGAGACGACGGCCGTGCCCCGGTCCTCGAACTCGGCGTAGCGGTCCCGGACCTGCTGGACCTGCTTGCGACAGTTCGTACAGTAGTAATCGCGCTGGAGGAGAACGAGCACGAAGTCGAGATTCTCCGCAGCGATGTACTCGGTGAACGTAAACGGATCCGGGCCCGAACCGACGTTCGGAAGGCTCACGTCGGGAACTGAGGGCGACATCGACCGTGAATAGTGCGTCCGGACACAAGATCCTTCGCCGTCCTGTTGATCCGGCCGAGTGCGACTGCCTTAGCCGCCTTGGACCAGGCGCACCAGTGCGGCTGCCTTAGCCGCCCTGGACCAGGCGCACGACCCGGACCTCCTCGACATCGACCGGCTGATCCTCGGGGACGGGCCGGCCGTCGACCATGAACGACACCTGGTGCTGGCTGTATGCGGTCGGCTCCAGCAGATCGGCGTAGGTGGCCTCGTCGTCGACCTCGATCTCGTAGGTCGCGTCGCCGACGACGTCGACGGTCACGCGCATGGATAGATGAAACGCACGAGCGAGTATGAGCGTGTCGTTGGCTCGCGAGTCGTTCCTCCCCGCTCGTCCTTTTCGAGACGCTCCCGCCGGTCGCGTCTCGCTATACCTCACGGCTCGCGGCTCAGTTTTTCACCGCTCGCTCAAACCGAGGACTCCCTGCGGTCGTCCTCGCGGGCTTTATACCCAACCGGGGCCTCACCACGACCATGAGCGAGGCCGACACGGAGTCGCGGGCGGGCCGGGAGGAAGTCTGGATCGAAAAGTACCGCCCCCAGCGACTGGCAGACGTCGCTGGCCACGAAGGGATCATCGAACGCCTCCAGAGCTACGTCGACCGCAACGACCTGAGCCACATGTTATTTTCAGGCCCAGCAGGTACAGGTAAAACTACTAGCGCCATGGCCATCGCCAAGGAACTCTACGGTGATGACTGGCAGGACAACTTCCTCGAACTCAACGCTTCGGACCAGCGCGGGATCGACGTCATCCGCGACCGGGTCAAGTCCTTCGCGCGGACTTCCTTTGGAGGGTACGAGTACCGGGTTATCTTCCTCGACGAGGCCGACGCACTCACGAGCGACGCCCAGGCAGCACTGCGACGGACGATGGAGCAGTTCTCGAACAACGTCCGCTTTATCCTCTCGTGTAACTACTCCAGCCAGATCATCGATCCCATCCAGTCTCGCTGTGCCGTCTTCCGATTCTCGCCACTCGGCGACGACGCCATCGAAGAGCAGGTTCGGCGGATCGCCGAGGCCGAGGACATCGAAGTCACCGAAGACGGCGTCGACGCGCTGGTCTACGTCGCTGGCGGGGACATGCGAAAGGCGATCAACGGCCTGCAGGCCGCCTCGGTGACAGGCAAGGTCGTCGACGAGGATGCTGTCTTCGAGATTACCTCCACTGCACGGCCCGAGGAGATCACCGCGATGGTCAAGAAGGCCCTGGATGGGGATTTCACCGCCGCTCGGTCGGAGCTCGATACGCTCCTCACGGATCAGGGGATCGCTGGCGGGGACGTACTGGACCAGATCCACCGCTCGGTGTGGGAGTTCGACGTCGACGACCGGGCCGCCGTTCGGATTCTCGACCGCGTCGGCGAGGCTGACTATCGGATCACCGAGGGTGCAAACGAGCGCATCCAGCTCGAAGCGTTGCTGGCGTCACTCGCGCTTGAGGAGTAACGTAATCGCCAGGAGCGCGACGACCAGTCCTACGACCACAGCGCCGAAGCCGGGGCCGCTGCCCTCACCAACGGGAGCCGTCGACTCCGACTCGGTCGTCGATTCCGTCTTGGTCGTCGATGAGGAAGTGACGTCACCGACCTGAACAGTCGTGCGCGCCCGGTCGACGCCGATCTCGTGGACGCCCGCCGTCTCCAGCGTGATGGGGGTCGAAATCTCGGTCGTGGCGTCACTACCGAGAACGACCGTCTCCGTGCCGACTCGCTGCCCGTCGACGGTGATCGGGACGGTCGCCCTGGCGGGACGGTCGGCAGGATTGGAGACCATCGCAGTGACTGAAACTGTCCCGCCTGGGTCGACCGATTTCGGGGTCACAGTGACGGATTCGACCGTCACGTTCCGAGCGGGTTCGACGACGGAAACCGAGAGCTGGGCGGTGCGGCCGGTGCCGAAGACGGCGACGAACCGACCCGCAGCCTCGGTCGGGACAGTGAACGGGTGCGTTCGCGTCCAGCCGGCCGGGAGATAGCCCGAGACGCGCTCTCTATCGGCAGTCCCGCGTGGAGTCGTTCTGAACGTGACGTCGTACTCGCTGGGCGCGTCGCCCTCGTTGCGGACGATTCCGTCGACGAGCAGCCGTTCGCCGGGGAGCAACTGCAGGGCCGAGTGCTCGGCCGAGAGAGGGCGCGTCCAGTTCGGGCCGACGGCTCGCGGAGACTGGAACTGGTAGGCAAAGCGAGCCGTCTCGTAGCCGAAGTAGCGTTCGTGGTCGGACTGTGACCACGGCTCCGGGACCGCCGTCGTCGTGACGTACCGGCGCGCTGCCTCGCCGACCTCGGGTGTGCTCACATTCGCGACAGTCCGGGCGAACGTCTCGGCATCGACGACACCATCGTGTCGCTGGAGTCGCCTGATCACGTCGGCCAGCGTGTGGGTGCCACCACTGGCGGCACGAATCCGCAGGTCGAGCCGCCCCAGTACGAGTGCTCCTTTCTTGTAATCAGACTCGTAGCCCCAGGTACTCCGATTTGCGAGTTGGACGCCGGTCTGTCCCGTTCCCCGTTCGAGTGGCGAACGGAACTCACCGAAGCCGATCAGGCCCTGTCGTAGCGGGTTTTCCGCCGCGTAGTAGGTCGCCATCGCCTCTTTGAGCCAGGCCATGCTCCGGTCGGTGGTGATCGAGTCGCGCGTGTGAACGTACTCGTGGACCCAGACGTTGCCGGCCGTCCGGATCCGAGCGCTGTCTCGCACCCAGAACGTCCGTGGCCCGGTCGCCGTTCCCGAGATCGCCCACCCGACTGACGAGGGCGCGACCAGCCCTGTGACAGTCTCGTCCCGGCCACCGATCCGTATCTCTCGTGAAGCGTTCCCCAGCGTTTCAATCACGCGACGAGGGTCGTCAGCCGTCTCGGCCGCCAGCGGGACGATCAACCGGATCGTCTGGCCGTCGGCCCACGTCTCGTAGCTTCGGTACGGACCGAGATAGACGAATCCCTCGGTGGCGACACCCTGGCCGTCGACTGTGTAGGACTCGACGACAGCCGTCTGGCCGTGTCTGATGCGCGTAACGCCGATTGCGTACGTCACGGGTGCACGCGGCGGCGAGAGGATCGCCCACCTACCCGTATCTGCTGCCGTGAGGCCTGCGCCGAGGAACGCGTCGGTCGACTGGTTGACCGCGAGGTCGTAGGTAAAACTCGGTTTCTCGGTCTGGCCGTCCCAGCGGTACTCGCCGCCGCGGCGCTCGAAACCCTCCGTCTCTCGGACGGTCACCGCCTCACGGGAGTCGATCCCGAGCAAGACGACATCTTCGGGGTTCTGGATGGTCGCCTCGACAGTGATATTACCGGTGTTGTTGGGTGCGAGCGACAGCTCCATGTCGACGTGGAGTTCGTTCTCGGCCTGTCCCACCGCCGCGGATGAGTGTTGGGCGACGTCCGATGACGTATCCGGGGACGACGAATCCAGATGGCCCACCGCCCCGACCGGCACGACCGTGCTCGTGAGTACCACCACGAGAAGGGCCAGCAGAACGCGACCACCCGGACGCCGCTCCATAGCCACACGATACCGGGTCGGTAGCCATCAACCTCTCGGTGACCCCAGTGGCGAAGCGATCCCCTGGCTCACGCAGCGAGGACGGCCGCGTTCTCGACAGTCATGGTCGTCCCGTTGCCGACCTGGTCGCCAGTAACGAGGTCGGTTTCGTCGACGGATTCAGAGAGTTCGACTTCGGCTGACCCCTCGCCGAAGTGCAACACGACGATCAGTCGCTGCTCGCCGTCGTCGCGGGCGAACGCCGTCACGCGCTCGTCGTCACCTGCCCGGACATCACAGCCGACCCGATCGACCGACCCGTCGATCAGAGCCGGCGTCGACGCCCGGAGATCGATCAGCGAGCTGACCCGCCGGGAGAGGTCGCGATCGCCGCTCGTCCAGTTCATGTCCGCCCGCGTCTCCCGAAGGCCCGTCTCCTGGCCGTAGTAGACCATCGGCACGCCCGGAAGTGCGAACGTCGCGGTCACGGCGGCTTCGAGGGCGCCTCGGCCACACTCCTCGATGTAGCGGTCCTCGTCGTGATTGTCGACGTAGCGCATGGGAGCGTAGTCCTCGCGGATCCCGTCGACTGCAGGGCTCTCGGCCACGTCAAGCAGATCGTCCGCCGGTCGTTCGCCGCGGCCAATCTCCCGCAGGCCGTAGTAGTGGCCGGTGTCGTAGTGCAGATCGAACTCCAACTCGCCGTACCGGGGGTCGCGCGGAACCGTCTCGTCCAGCAGGAGAAAGTCGCCGTCGAATGCACTGTGCTCGGATTTGACGCGCTGGCGGACCTCCTTCCAGAAGCCATGGGGGGCGCCCCAGGCGACGTCACAGCGGAAGCCGTCGACCACGTCGCCCCACTCGTCGACGACCGAGAGGAGATGGTCGCGCACTGCCAGTGAGTCGTAGTTCAGGTTCGGAAGCGTCCACCAGTCGAAGTAGTGGTCGTAGACCCGCTCGACATCGCCGGTCGATTCGCCCCGGATCTGCTCGGAGACGAACGCGTCCTCGGCGTCGCGCCAGGAGAACCAGTCCTCGTATCTCTCGACGCCGCGGGCGCTCTGCTGGAAGGCCGGATGCTCGCGGGAAGTGTGGTTGATCACGAGATCGAACAGGACGTGGATACCCGCGTCGTGACACGATTCGACGAACGACTCGAAGTCCGCGCGCGTCCCGAGATCCGGGGCGACGTCGAAGTAGTCGACGATGTCGTAGCCGTGGGGACCGTGTTCGGCGTCGTCGCCCAGCGCTGCGCTTCGCGATTCGAGGATCGGCGTCAACCAGAGGACGTCGATGCCCAGCCATTCGAGATAGGGGACGCGTTCTTCGAGGCGTTCGAAGGTCACCCCGGAGTCGCCGACGAACGAGCGGACGTAAATCTCGTACATCGTCGCGCCGTGGAGCCACTCGGGAGGCTCGTTCGGGCGGCCGACCGTCCCATCGGCGTCGATCCGAACAGTGTCGCTGACGCCGGGACGCTGGGCGACTGCTACTGCGTGGACTCGGAGTTTGTCCTCGATAGCTTCCAGCGGACAGCGAGCCTCGGGTCCGTCGACGGCGAGACCACCGCTGATAGAATCTCGATCGTCGACGTAGAACTCGACGTCCAGGTCGGCTGGCGACTCGTCGCTGTGGGGGCCGGGCATGGCGTCGGCCTCGATCACGATCTCGTCGCCGCCAGTGCTCGATTCGACCCTCGCGTCGAGCCGAACCCGCGGTCGTTCGGGACCCTCGACGACGACGCTACCCCAGTCGCCGCCCATGAAATCGTCGCCGACGGTGATAGCGTAGTTGTACCGACCCGGTGGGACCTCGTCCTCGTAGACGTACGTGCCGTCGACCAGATCGGGTTGGAGCTCGCCCACCCGGAAGTCGTTGAACGTCGTCGTCACCCAGACGTCCTCGGGGTCGTGTTCAGGTAGTTCGTCGGCGTCGTATTCGAGTCGAAACGGTCGGGTGACGTCTTCGAAGGCTCTCACAGTAAGTTCGTGTGTGTCGTCTGGCGCGTCGAGTTCCAGCCGGTAGATCCCGGGTTCGTCCGGGACGAGGTGTTCGACTGCGGCGTCGCCGACGCTTGCCTCGCTGTCTGTCGGCTGTGTGTGGAGTGTCCACTCGAACGTGGCGTCTGAGTCGGGTCGTCTGGGGGAGAGTTCGACATCGTCGCCGACGGTGACGAACCGTGGGGGGCCGGGGTGGTGCATATCCGTAGCTGTCCCCTCGATTACTTACATTTTCTGTGGGTCACGGGCACACGCGAACGCGCCAACGGAACTGATTTAGGCGCGGGCGGGGCAAGAATACGCTAATGAGCGACCTCACCGAGGAATACCGGCTCGACTATTTCGAGGAGCACGGGTTCCGACGCACCGAGTGCCCGGAGTGTGGGGATCATTTCTGGACACTCGACCCCGATCGGGAGACCTGCGGTGAACCGCCGTGTGAGGAGTACAGTTTCATCGACGATCCCGGCTTCGAGGCGAACTTCGAACTGGGCGAGATGCGCGAGGCGTTCCTCAGTTACTTCGAGGACCGCGATCACACGCGCATCGACCCCTATCCCGTGGCCGCTAATCGCTGGCGTGACGACGTCCTGCTCACGCAGGCGTCGATCTACGACTTCCAGCCCCTGGTCACGAGCGGGACGACGCCGCCGCCGGCCAACCCGCTGTGTATCTCCCAACCCTGTATCCGGATGCAGGACATCGACAACGTCGGCAAGACCGGCCGTCACACGATGGCCTTCGAGATGATGGCCCACCACGCGTTCAACGCCAAGGAGGAAGTCGGTGACGAGTACGCCTACGAGGGCGAAGTCTACTGGAAAGAAGAATGCGTGCAGTACTGCATCGAACTCTTCGAGGAACTGGGCGCTGACCCCGCCGATGTCACGCTCATCGAAGATCCGTGGGTCGGCGGCGGCAACGCCGGGCCCGCCTTCGAGGTCATCTACAAGGGCGCGGAACTGGCGACGCTGGTGTTCATGCAGTTCGAGGAAGACCCCGACGGCGACTACGAGATCAAGGGCGACACCTACTCCGAGATGGACACCTACATCGTCGACACCGGCTACGGACTCGAACGCTGGACCTGGGTCTCCCAGGGAACCCCGACGGTGTACGAGTCGGTCTATCCCGACATGATCGACTTCCTCACCGACAACGCCGGGATCGAGCACACGGCCGAAGAGGAAGCGATCGTCCACGACGCTGCGCGTCTCTCCGGAAATCTGGATATCGACGACGTCGACGACGTCGAGGCCGCCCGCGGCGACATCGCTGACGAACTCGATGTCGACGTCGACTATCTGCGCGACCTCGTCGACCCTCTCGAAGACGTCTACGCCATCGCCGACCATTGCCGGACGCTGGCGTACATGCTCGGCGACGGCATCGTCCCGAGCAACGTCGGTTCGGGCTATCTCGCGCGGATGGTCCTCCGCCGAACCAAGCGACTGGTCGACAACGTCGGCGTCGACGCGCCGCTAGACGAACTCGTCGACATGCAGGCCGAACGGCTGGGCTACACCAACCGCGACACCATCCGCGACATGGTCCGCACCGAAGTCGAGAAGTACAGAGAGACGCTCGACCGCGGCAGCCGCCGGGTCCGCCAGCTGGCCGAGGAGTACGCCGAGCGCGGCGAGCCGATCCCCGTCTCCGAGTTGATCGAACTGTACGATTCCCACGGGATCCAGCCGGACATGGTCGAGGAAATCGCCAGCGAGCACGACGTCGCCGTCGAGACGCCGGACGACTTCTACTCGCTGGTCGCGGAACGCCACGGCGACGGCGAAATCGCCGAGGAGCAAGCGGGCCTCGAATACGCGGATCGGATCGCCGAGTTGCCCGAGACCGACGCGCTCTATTACGAGGACCAGCAGCGGACGGACTTCGAAGCCGTCGTGCTAGAGGTGTTCGACCGCGGGGACGAGAAATACGACGTGGTCCTCGATCAAACGATGTTCTACCCCGAAGGCGGCGGCCAGCCGCCGGATCACGGAACGCTCTCGACCGACGACGTCACCGCCGAAGTCGAGGACGTGCAGATCTACGACGGTGTGATCGCCCACACTGCCGACGCCGACCCCGGCAAGGGCGAGTTCGTCCGCGGACAGATCGACGCGACTCGCCGCCGTCGCCTGATGCGCCACCACACTGCGACTCACGTCGTCATCCACAGCGCCCGGCAGATCCTGGGCGACCACATCCGTCAGGCCGGCGCACAGAAGGGCACGGAGTCGGCCCGGATCGACGTCAGCCACTACGAGTCGATCACTCGCGAGGAGGTCGAGGCGATCGAACACCTCGCGAACGAACTCGTGATGGAGAATATTACCGTCTCCCAGTCGTGGCCCGACCGCAACGAAGCCGAAGAAGAGCACGGCTTCGACCTCTATCAGGGCGGGATTCCGCCGGGTGAGAAGATCCGCCTCATCCAGGTCGGCGAGGACGTCCAAGCCTGCGGTGGGACCCACGTCTCCCGCACTGGCGACATCGGCGCGATCAAGGTTCTCAATACCGAGCGCGTTCAGGACGGCGTCATCCGGCTCACCTTCGCCGCGGGCGACGCCGCCATCGACGCGACCCAGCGGACCGAGGATGCCCTCTACGAGGCCGCCGACATCCTCGACGTCAGCCCCGAGGAAGTTCCGGAGACCGCCGAACGCTTCTTCGAGGAGTGGAAAGCCCGGGGCAAGGAGATCGACGAACTCAAAGCCCAGCTCGCGGAGGCTCGCGCCAGTGGCGGCGCGGACGCCGAGGAAGTCGAGGTTGCGGGGACGACGGCCGTGATCCAGCGGATCGACGCAGACATGGACGAACTCCGCGCGCAGGCCAACGCCATCGTCGAGCAGGGCAAGATCGCCGTGCTCGGCTCCGGTTCAGATGGCGCGACCTTCGTGGTCGCCGTTCCTGATGGTGTCGAGGTCAACGCCGGCCAGGTCGTCGGCGAACTCGCGGGACGAGTGGGCGGCGGCGGTGGCGGCCCCCCGGACTTCGCCCAGGGTGGCGGTCCTGACGCCGACAAACTCGACGCGGCGATCGCGGATGCACCCGAAATTCTGCAGGGTGTGACGGCGTCGGAGGACTAGCGAGACGTCGGCCAGGGGGAGACGTCTCGAAAAGCGAGCGAGGAGAACGAGACCTGACCCAAGGGAGGGTCTCGGATGCGAACGGCGGAGCCGTGAGCGGAACGACCCGCGAGCGCTCCTGCTACTGTCGGCTCACTGCTCGTCCAGCACGACGGGCACGCCCGAACTCGCCACGTCGGCGGCAAACGCTCGCGAGTCGATCTCCTGGGTCGAGAAGGTGTTGTAGTGCACAGGCAGGACGAGTCGGGGATCGATCGTCTCAGCGAGCGCAGCTGCCTCGTGGCGATCCATCGTGAAACGCTGGCCGATCGGCGGACAGAACAGCGAGCAGTCGATGGTTCGATGCCCGGGCAGGACGTCGGTATCGCCGGGATACAGGACACGTGTGCCGTCGACGTCCACGACGTAGCCACAGCCGAATCCCTCCGGATGATAGGGCGTGCCGTCGGGGCGGGTGTTGGGGCCGTCCTCGACGTTGTAGGCGGGGATCGACCACACTGTCACGTCGCCGACCGAGAGCGAGTCCTTCGTGCCGACCCGCTCGACATCGTAGGGTAGTTCGTCCAGTGCGGGGAGATCGCGGCCCGGGGCCTGTGTGTCGATACCTTCGTAGGCAACGATCGTGGCGTCGTCGCTCGCGACGCGTTCGATGCCATCGGGATCGTAGTGATGGATGTGGGTGACGACGATCACGTCACCGTCTTCTTCACGGTAGTCACGACTCGGTGGATGGCCGATATCGTCAGTATCGGGTTCCCACTCGCCGGTCAGGACGCCGTAGCGACCAGGGTCGGTGTAGACGACCACGTCTTCGGCGGCGAGTCGGAGGGTGGCATACCCGAGCCAGTCGACGGTGAGCCCCTCGTGTCGGACCGTCATTGCAAACTGTAGGAGTAGCGAGCCACATAAGTCGGCTGTTTCGGGCGAGCAGGTGTCCCATCAGACGGATCGCTGTCCGTCCGTTCGGCATCGACGCCCGAAGTCAGGCAGTCGGAGCGGTAAATCGTTACAGCGGTCCGTCTCCGTCGACGTACGTCCGCTCGATGTAGTCGAGCACATCGTCGACGACGGACGCCTCGAACGTCCAGAACCCATCGTACTCGTTGGGGCCGGTCTCGACGGCGACCAGAGCTGCTTTGCGTTCGTCCTCGCCTGCACCGTCGTGGACGACGAACCACGCCTTCGGGATCTCACCGTCCTCGTGGGCGTGGACGGTCACGTCCCGGTCGAAGGGGTCGGTCCAGTCTTCGCGGCCGTAGACGTGGACATCGACGCCCTGATCGGCCAGCTGGCGGTAGGCTCTCTCAGTGCCGCGCTCGTCGGTGATCCGCGACAGTTCCTGAAAACCCGTGTGGAGGACGCCACTACCGGTCTCGTAGGCGATCTTCTCGACGTGTCGGGAGATGTGGATCAGCAGGAACTTCTGCTTGCCGGCGACCGTGAAGGTGACGTCGTCGAGGTTGACCACGACATCGGGGGTGTCGATCTCGTCGAGTGAGCGCGTTCCCGTGATGTACAGGTCGGAGTTGACCATCAGTAGTGATCGCTCGACGTCTTGCAACGGAGAGGTCGCGATCGCCGGCTGCTGTTCGCCGTGCAGAATCAGCATATTGGCCGGCCAAGCGGGGTCGCCGCTCGCCTCGGTGACCTCGACCGAGTCGGCGTCGAACATCGACTCGACCATCCGCTGGATCGGGTCGACCTCTTCCCGGTTGAGCACCGAGAGCGACTTCTCGCGGTCGTCGACTGCCTCGATGAACCCGGCGAAACTGTCCGCACGAACCATTCGCCAATAGGTCGATCACTCGACCATAAATATCTTCGCCGCCGAATCTCAGCCGCGAAACCAGAATACACAGGGGGACCGGCGCGCAACCACCGCGCATGCCGACCGCACACAACGGCAACGTCGCGCTCCAGTACGCACTCGCCGGCGACGGCGAGACGATCGTCTGCTGTGGGGCCGCTGGGCTGGGGGCCTGGCAGTGGAGCTATCTCACCACGCCGTTAGCCCGCGAACACGAGGTTCTGGTCTGGGATTACCGCGGGACCGGTGGGTCGGACGCGCCGGGTGGCGACTACACCGTCGACGATCTCGTCGGCGATCTCGACGCCGTCTGCGGCGAGCACGGCGCTCGATCGATCCACCTCGTCGGCGCTGGTCTGGGCGGGCAGGTCGCCATCGAATACGCCCGTCGTTCGGGCCGAGTCGAGACGCTGGCACTGTTCGGGACGCCGATTTCGGAATCCGACATCGACCGCGACGCGCTCGACCGTCTCCGCGCACCCCGCGACGATTCTGAGGCTCTCCGAGCGTCACTCCGGGCAGGCCTCTCGGACGGGACGATCGACGCGTATCCCGACGAAATCGATCGGATCGTTGGCTGGCGTCGCGAGGACGACGCCGGCGCTACTGGATGGAACGGACAGATTGCCGCGATGCTGGACGCCAGTCTCGAAGACCTCTACGAGGTGACGACGCCGGCGCTGGTCTTCCAGGGTGTCGAAGACGCGATTGTCGCTCCCGACACGGGCGAGCGACTGGCAGGCGAATTACCGCGGGGGGAATATCGAGCGGTCGAGAGCGGTCATCTCGTCCACGTCGAGGAGCCACAGGCCGTCGCCGACGAACTCCTGGCGTGGCTGGACAGCCAGCGGGAGTGAAACCACGCGATAGCGGGTATCCCAGACTGCCTCCGAGAGAGCGGCACGTTCTGCCGCCGAATGGTGGGTTTTTCAGTGGTGAGAGCATTGCGTAGGGTGATGAGTCGTCCGCGTATCGCGTTGCTCAACGCCGCCCACGACGGGGCCGACAACAGTCGGAACTTCGAGCGGGAACTCGACGCCGATGTCGTCGAGTTCGACGTCGTCGATTGCGACCTCCCCGCCGGTTTCGGCTTCGACGCCGGCGTCGTCACGGGCTCGCGAGCCTCCGTCTACTGGGACGAACCGTGGATCGCCGACCTGCAGGAGTGGGTCGGCGAGGCGATCGACCGCGGCCTGCCGTTTCTGGGCGTGTGTTTCGGCCACCAGTTACTCGCGGACGTCTGTGGCGGCCGCGTCGACGCGATGGGCGAGTACGAGATCGGTTATCGGACCGTCGAACACCGCGGTTCGCGACTGTTCGAGGGGATCGACCCGGAGTTCACGGTCTTTACGACCCACTCCGATAGCGTGGTCGAACTCCCGCCCGAGGCTGAACTCCTGGCCGAGAACGACTACGGCGTCCACGGCTTCCGCAAAGGCCAGGTCTACGGCGTCCAGTTCCATCCTGAATACGACACCGCGACCGCCGAGTCGGTCACCCGCGGCAAGGATCTCGCTCCCGAGCGCAAACAGCGCGTCCTCGACGGGATCGACCCGGCGACCTACCGGCGAGCCTGTGGGGCCAAACAGTTGTTCACGAACTTCGTCGGGATCGTCAGCGAGCGGACGGCCGCCGCCGACGCTCGTGCTGGCACGGCCGCGGACGATTGAACGGCGGCATCAGCGATTATAGATTGCGAACGCGAACGGAAGCGACGCGAAGATCGTGATGATCCCGAAGAGCGGCGAGACGACGAACACGAACAGATTCATCGCGATGATAATCCCGAACGCGAGGAGTTTCTGCCCGAGCGAGAGCATATCCACAGCCCCACGAGACAGCGGAATAAAATTTTCTATCCGCCGGGCTGAACACGTGCCACGGACGGCCGGAGTGGCTGGGTGAGTTCGTGTGCGACCAGGAGGCTGGCGACGGCGAGGACGATCACGACGGCCTCGATTGGGGTGGTGAGCAGGCCGAGCGAGACGATCAGCGTCGTCGCACAAGCAGGTGGATGACGGGTGTCGGTCGCGACCATCCCGACAGCAGTCAGCACGAGCGCGAGCGAGCCGCTGGCGACCAGCGCGAGCGCGGCCGTCGACCCGCTGACGGTCGTCGCCACGGCCCCCTCGGCCAGCAAGTGATAGGTCGCCATCCCAGCCAGCACGCCGATCACGTGCCCGCCCAGGACTCGCCGCGGTGTGGCTGTCGGGGAGTTGGGGGACATCGCGAGGACGAACGCCGAGGGGCCGAGACTCGGAAACAAGAACGGTAATCCCGTCAGGTAGACGAACACGCCGGGGACGAGCAGTAACGCACCGCTGGTGATGCCGACCGAGAGCGAAGCAGACAGCCGCTCGTTCATCACTCCCGACCTGTCGAGTCCCACCGAAAAGCCCGTCGGATTGCTGCAAACTTACTTTACGCATGCCCGAGACATCTGGAACGAACGATCATGAGTGACGACGAGGAGAGTACCCATCCCTTCGAAGATGTGGCGGGGGACAGCGACGACGGCGACGCCGACCCGATCGCCGACAGCACAGTCGACACCAACACGACAGACGACGAAGAGACCGGCGGTGTACAGACGAAATCCGACAGTGACGATGAGAAAACCAGCGGCCTACAGACGAAATCCGACAGTGACGACGATCACGAGCGCGACCTCGAAAAGTGGGAAGACCGGCTCGAGCAGCGTGAGGAAGGGCTTGATCTTCGGGCGGAGAAACTCAAAGACCGTGCCGAGGAACTCGACACACGCGAAGCCGAGATAGAAGCCGAGCGTGCTGACCTCGAAGGGTGGCGCGCAGATCTCGAAGACTGGGAAGCCAGACTCGAACAGCGCGAGCAGGATCTCGACGATCGTGAGGCGGCGATCCGCGAGCGCGAGGCCGAGCTGGCAGACCGTGCGGCCGACCTCGACGAGAAAGAACAGACGCTACACACCTACGTCGGCGACAATCTCGGCGACGTCGAGACGAAGATGACCGACGCCGTCCGGGAGTCGATCGGTCGGGCCATGCAGGATATCGAACCAGGAAAAGCCGAGGTCGACCAGGAGTCGGTCGACCAGACGGTCTCCGCAGCGATCGGCGACGCGATGGCCGACTACAAAAAGGGCCGGTTCGGGACGCCCGGCACTGTCGTCTTCGGGCTGGTCGGGCTCGCGCTGGTCGCCGGTGGTGTCTCGACCGTCTTCCTGGCGGAGTCTGCGAATCTCACGCCACTGTTCGCGGACGAACTCTCCAACTACGGGGCCGCCGCCGCGCTCGTACTCGTCGGGCTCGCGATCAATCTCGCTGCTGCCGCTGGTCGGCTGTGAACACGGATCAAAGCGCTCGCAGCCAGCGGGACAGTTTTGGTCCGTGATACCGATGTACAGATATGCTCGACTATCTCGACCTGCAGGCCGATCTCTCGGGCGAGGATCAGATGATCCGCCACACTGCCCGGGAGTTCGTCGCCGAGCACGTCACCCCCGAGATCGGCGACCTCTTCGAGGAAGGACGGTTCCCGGACGACCTCGTCACACGGATGGGTGAACTGGACTTCTACGGCCCGAATCTGGACTGGGGCGACTTGCCAGACGTCTCAGAGACGGCCTACGGCCTCCTGTTGCAGGAGCTCGAAGCGGGGGATTCAGGTGTGCGATCGATGGCCAGCGTCCAGGGCGCGCTCGTGATGTACCCGATCCACGAGCACGGGAGCGAAGCCCAGCGCGAACGCTGGCTCCCCGAACTTGCGTCGGGCGAGTCCGTCGGCTGTTTCGGCCTGACCGAACCCGAACACGGCTCGGACCCGGCCAGCATGGAGACCACAGCAACGCCTGACGACAGCGGGTTCAAACTCTCGGGAAGCAAGACCTGGATCACCAACTCGCCGATCGCGGATGTTGCACTGGTTTGGGCCCGGACTGGTGGCGAATACGACGACGAGATCCGTGGATTCCTGGTCGAGACTGATCGCGACGGCGTGGAGACGCCCGAGATCGACGGCAAGCTCTCGATGCGGGTCTCCAAGACGGGCCAGATTCACCTGCGGGACGTGTTCGTTCCCGGGGACGCAATGCTGCCGGGTGTCGGCGGAATCAAGGGACCACTGTCCTGCCTGACGCAGGCACGGTGCGGCATCGCCTGGGGCGCGGTCGGGATCATGCGCGACTGCTTCGAGACGGCCCGCGAGTACGCGACCGACCGCGAGCAGTTCGATCGCCCGATCGCTGCCACGCAACTCCAGCAGGAGAAGCTGGCGGAGATGGCGACCAAAATCACGACGTGCCAGACGATGGTGTTTCGGCTGGCAGAGCTGAAAGAGCGGGGCGACCTCAGGCCACAGCAGGTGTCGATGGCCAAACGCCACAACGTCCGGGCTGCTCGGGAGGTCGCCCGCACCGCTCGGGAGATGCTCGGTGGTAACGGTATCACGACCGACTACTCGCCGATGCGCCACCTCGCGAACGTCGAAACAGTGTACACCTACGAGGGAACGCACGACATTCACTCGCTGATACTGGGCGAGGACCTGACCGGCTTTTCGGCGTTCTGATCGGTCGTCTACTGGGTTCGGTACACCCGAGCTTCCCAGGGTTCCAGCGAGAGCGGGTCGGCGTGCTCGTCGCCGTTCGCCGTATCGTGCGTGCCGAGCAGCAGTGACGGGTTCGAGCCGAGATCCAGCCCCCCGACTGTCGCCGACTCGCCGGACCAGTTCAGTACTACGACAGCCCGCTGCTCGGACAGGGTTCGCTCGAAAGCCCAGACGCGGTCGTGGTTCGGGACCAGCAGGCCGTACTCACCGTAGACAAGGAGGTCCGAGCCGTCCCGGAGGTCGATCAGGTCGCGGTAGTGATGCCAGACCGAATCGGGGTCCTCGCGAGCGGCTTCGACGTTGATCTCCGTGTGGTTGGGATTGACTGCGAGCCAGGGCTCGCCGTCCGTGAATCCCGCTTGCTCGTTATCGCTCCACTGCACCGGGGTTCGGGCGTTGTCCCGACAGCGGTAGCGGACGATATCTTTCACGCGCTGGAACCCCTCGTCTTCGAGTGCGACGCGCTCCAGTTCCGTCAACGAGCGCGAGCGAGCGTCGTCGAGAATAAAGCGGATCCGCCCTCTCGTCTCGGCGTCGCGGATCTGATCGATTCGCTCGAAGGGGAAGTTCGTCATGCCGATCTCGTCGCCCTGGAGGAGGTAGGGAGTCCCCTGCAACGTGAACAGGAACGTCGCAAGCAGTTTGGCTGACTCTCGGCGGTAGTTCTCTGCGTCACCCCAGCGGGAGACGATCCGTGGCCAGTCGTGCGTGCCGAGGAAGATCGTGTTCCAGGCGTCGCTGTCCTCGAGTTCGCGCTGCCACCTGGAGATGACGTCCCGGAGGTCCCCGACCGACCAGTCGCCGACCTCCCACCACCCGCCTTCCGAGCGGAAGTCGAGCATCATGTGCTCGTAGTGGAAGATCATGCTCATCCCGCCGTTGTCGGGGTCACAGAAGCGCTTGGCACGCTCGGGGTCGGCGTCGATACACTCGCCGACGGTCATGGTGTCGTAGTTGCCGTAGGTCTCGTCGTGGAGTTCGTCGAGATAGTCGTGAACGCGCGGGCCGTTCGTGTGGTGTTCCATGCCCGTCCAGCCGCCGGGGTGGCCGTCGGGCAGGTCGGGATTCTTCGAGATGAGGTTGATCACGTCCATCCGGAAGCCGTCGATTCCCTTCGAGAGCCACCAGTCGACCATGTCGTAGACGTCGTCCCTGACCGCTGGGTTCTCCCAGTTGAGGTCGGGCTGTTTCGAGTGAAAGAGGTGCAGATAGTACTGGCCGCGGTCGACGTCGTAGGTCCAGGCCGGCCCGCCGAAACTGGAGGTCCAGTTGTTCGGCAACCCCCCTCCTGTGGAGCGCCACCAGTAGTAGTCGTCGTAGCCGTCCTCGCCGCGTTTGGACTTGGCGAACCACTCGTGTTCGTCGGAGGTGTGATTCACGACGAGGTCCATGATGAGCCGCATCCCGCGGTCGTGTAGCCCCTCCAGGAGTTCCTCCCAGTCGGCCATGCAGCCGTACTCGTCGTGGATCGATCGGTAGTCCCGGATGTCGTAACCGCCGTCGATCTGCGGGGAGTCGTAGACGGGATTGAGCCAGATCACGTCTACGCCCAATTCGTCGAGGTAGTCCAGCTTCTGGATGATGCCGCGGATGTCGCCGATACCGTCGCCATTGGAGTCGTTGAAGCTCCGGGGATAGATCTGGTAGACGAACCCTTCCTTCCACCAGGCGCGTTCGTCCTCGGGAACCAAATCGTCCGCTTCGGTGCCCGCGCTGGGCTCGGTTGCCATACTATCGCCACGCAGACCAGCGGTAAATATGATCGGCTTACTGTCGGTAGTCCGATCCTACCGCCGGCCGAGCACGCGATCTGAACCGTCCGTTCTTTTGGGGCCGGACCCGGTAGCAAGAGCATGCACCTCGCGGAGGCCACCTGGACCGACGCCGACGACCTGGAGACTGACCTCGCGCTCCTCCCGACCGGCAGCACCGAACAGCACGGCCCCCACGCGCCGATGGGTACCGACGCGCTGAGCGCCGAGACGATCGCGAGCGAGGCCGCCGACGCATACGAGGGCGAGGTGGTCGTCGCGCCGACGGTGAACGTGGGGATCTCCGAGGAACACCGCCACTTCACGGGGTCGCTGTGGGTCAGCGAGGATACTTTCCGGAGCTACGTCCGCGAGACCGTCGCCAGCCTGGCCAGTCACGGCTGGAACCGCGTGATCGTCGTCAACGGCCACGGCGGCAACACCGACGCGCTCCGGGAGGTCTGCGGGGCGATCACGCGCCACGACGACGCCTACGCCGTGCCCTGGACCTGGTTCGACGCGCTCGACTTCGACGACTACGACATCGACCTGGGCCACGGCGGGCCGGCCGAAACAGCCTTCGTGCAGGCTGTGCGTCCTGATCTCGTGCGAGAAGAACGGTTCGACGACGCTGCAGCAGGTGCTGGCGACGCGTTCGGCGAGTTCGAACAGGGGACGAACCTGGCCTACGACTTCGCGGAGTTCAGCGAGAGCGGCACTCTCGGGGATCCGTCCGACGGCGACGCACAACTGGGCGAGCAGTTGCTCGCGGACGCGACCGACGCGCTGGTCGCGCTGCTGGAGACGGTCGCAACGCGAGACGTGTCACGACCCTCTCACCGCTGAGGCGGCCGTCTACCGCTGTCGGCAGTATCAGTCTTCGTCGTCCTCTTCGGCATCTTCGAGGGCGCTCTTGATCGCCGGGATCGTCCCGGTGAGGTCGCCGACGGCGTCGTGAGCATCTTCGATGTCGCTGATCAGCTCTTCGACGTCGGCGATCGCCGCCTCGAGGTCGTCGGCGTCCTCGAAGGCGTCGGCGCGCTTGCCCATCGTGTACCACTTCTTGGCGTCCCGGAGGGCGTCCTCCGCGTCGCCGACGTCCAGCGCGTTCTTCAGGCCGTTGAGCACGCCGAGCGTGTTGTCTGCGTCGGTCTCCCAGACATCGTCGGCGTCCGGAAGAGCCGCCCGTGCCTCGTCGAGGCTGTCCTCGACGTCCGCGCGCATGTCGCTTGCGGCCTCGTCGAACAGTTCGTCGTCGTCGAGCGTCGCCTGGCTCATACTGTGTGGTTCGACACCACGCACCCTAAAGGATTGCCCGAAAGTGAAAGTGAAATTAGCCCGAAGCAGTCGTCTCGAAGCCATCTTCCAGCGGCGGTCGAATCTCTCCCAACACGTCGAAGTCGCGCTCGACGTCACCGAGGAACAGCAGCGCGAAGTAGCGGTGGAACGACTGGATCGGGACGTAGACGAGCGCGCTGATCAGCGCGACACAGAGGAAAAACACCAGTGCGAGCACGACGATCCCGGCGACGACGGGGACGGTGAGCGTCCCGCTGACGACCGTCCCGAATCCGAGCAGGAGACCGATGATGACGAAAGGGATCGCCAGCACGACCGCGACGATCCCGATGGCGATCCCGCCGGCGATCGCGGTGGCGATCCGGAGGCCGAACGCGAGGATCACGTAGACGACGTACTGTTTCCACTCGGCTTTGATCGTCGGCCAGAGGTGGCTCCAGCCCGCGAGGACGCCACACTCGCGAGCCAGCATGATCGGGACCACGAACTCCGTGGTGAACCCGTGGATCAACACGAGCGGGATGCCGAAGACGAGTCCCGCGAGCACGAGCAGGCCGATCCCGATCGCGATCTGTGAGCCGGTGATCGACGGATCGCCACCGTTGAGGAGCGTCGTGATCGGCTCGAAGAACAGCGCCAGCGTCAGGCCGAGGAACACAGCGAGCACGGCGATCAACAGTGCGAGCCGGAACGCCAGTAGGCGAAAGCCGCGGCCCCTGTGACGGCCGAATCCGCGTCGGATCGAGAGCGACTGGTCTCCCAGCGCCTCGACGAAGACGAACTCCATAGTCGCGCCGATCCAGGCGAACACCAGCCATATCAGGAGCAGTATCACGGCGATGCCCGCGAGGAGTGCGATTACGTCTCCCGGAATCGAAACCGAAGGGATATCGACCGAGGCACCAGTGCTGGGGACCGAGGCGGCCGAGGAGGGTGCGTTCGAGACCGACGTCCCGACGTTTCCGCCGCCCGATCCCATCCCGAGGAAGAACACGACGACGGCGAGTCGCGCCCACAGTCCGAACTCGAAGGGGAACAGCAGCGATCGCGTCAGCGAGACCGCGTCGTCGATCCGCTCGATTGCATACCACACCATGGTCGGGTCTGCGACGCCCGTGCCTAAAAAGATAGACCGAGAGTTTCCGGGCCTGAAGTCCTATTCGACGCGGTCGAGCACCATCAGCGGATAGCCGTCGTCCATCTCCATCCGGGCGACGACTTCGCTGCCTTCGTAGTCGATCACGATCTCCACCTCGGCAAATCTCCCTGTGAACTCGGTGTACTCTGCCGGCCCCTCCGCGAGTGCGGCTTCGAGTTCCTCGCGCTGGATGTCGACCGTGACGGCCTCGCAGTAGGGTTGGTTCTCGATGGCCGCTTCCATCGCTGTGGCCAGCGAGCCAGCACTGTCGAGGCTGATCGGGGTGCCGGCGAACTGGTGGTAGAGCGATCCGAACTTGATCCCGGCCTCGAAGCAGGCCTGCTCGGCGTCGGTGGGCATACTGACTCTCAGCGGGCCGCACGTCTTAGGGATTGCGTGGCGACCCTACCGGAGTTTCCAGAACAGCGACCGAATCTTGTAGCTCAGCGACCCCTTCTGGTAGCCGCGCCACCCGCTCATCCCACCCCGGAGTGTGGCGGCGTCGTAGCCCTCAGACTCCAGTAGCCGGGTCGCTCTCTTTGTGACGATCCCCATCTTGCAGACGACGACCACGTCTCGGTCGCTCGGGATCTCGTCGAGTCGATCCCGGAGCGTGGCCTCCTCGCCGCCCCGCAGGTCGTCGTAGACCGGGATGTTGTGGCTCCCGTCGATCGCGCCGGACCCGTAGTTCGATTCGGGGCGGATGTCCAGCAGGAACGGGTCGGAACCAGAACCGAGGCGGTCGTCGAGCTCGTCCGGACGGATGGCACTCATTGGTCTGATATTGGAACGGACGGACAAAACCGCGGTGGTTCGGCCCTCGACACAGAGGGTTGGCGCGCGCTGGCGCGGCTCTCGTGCCGTGCCGGCGTTGCGCGAGGGATGAGCGAAGGGAGTGAGCGAATCGGTTGGGGAGGCGTGTGGTGCCGTTGCGGTGGCGGTGGCGGTAGCGGTGGCGGTAGCGGTGGCGGTGGCGGTAGCGGTACACGAGCATACGCCGAGCGGAAGCGAGGCGTTTTCCCGTCAGAGCAAGCTCTGACGACGTCTGCGTCGCGCTGCTCCGCAGACCCCCGGAATCGCCCTCGCAAGGCGATTCCGGCCTTTTTCCCCAAGTTTTTGCGATGAGGGTTCCCGCAGCGAGCGGCTTGGCGCTCGCGAGGAAACCCGAAGAGGAAAAAGTGGTTTAGAAGAACTTGAACAAATCGTCCCGATTGACGTCGTGCAGATGCGAGCGCACGGCCTCGTTGAGGGACTCAATATTCCCGCGCTTGGCCGAGATGGGCGCGATCGTGTCCTGCCATTGCTTCCACGGGGGGTACAGTCCAAGTCGGTCACAGAGGTCGTTCAGCCGTTCATCTTCGTCGTCGACTTTGTCCATCTTGTTGACGGCGACGACGGTCGGAATCTCCAGATCCTGCAGGAAGTGGAACATCTCGACGTCGTGTGGAATCTCGCCCTCGCCCGAATGGCGGTCGATGATGTCGATGACGCTCTTGCCGTCGACGACGATCACGCCGGCCAGAATCTTGTCGGCGTTGGCCTCGACGTAGCGGACGATGTCGGTTTTGATCTCTTCGCGGACGTCTTCGGGGACGCCTTTCATGAAGCCAAACCCGGGCAGGTCGGTGATGACGAAGTCCTCGCTGGCCCAGTCGTAGTGGTTGGGCGAGCGGGTGACGCCCGGTCGCTGGCCCGTGTTGAAGGTGTGGCCGGTGATCTCGCGCATCAACGTGGATTTCCCGACGTTCGAGCGTCCAAGGAGGACGACCTCGGCGTCGCGATCCGGCCGCGTGTCGAACATACATCTCCTTTCCTATCAAGAGCGAAAAGACTGTCTTGTTGGGCTTCGAGTTGTGAACCGATGGCACTCGGTCGGACCGTCGGCTATGGCCTGCTCGCGCTGGTCGACGCGGTCGTCGCGACGGTCGTCGCAATCGTGATCGTCGGATTCGGCCTCGTCGGTATCGTTCCCGACGCCGAGTCCGTGGTCACGATCGCACTCGGACTCGGAGGGGCGACGTTCGTGCTGACGCTGATCGCGAGTACGATCAGTCACTACCGCGGTGGTACGCCCTTCGCGTTCACGAAACTGGCCAAGACCGTCTTTCACTACTGGCTGACCTGGCCGCCCTGGGCGCCGATCGGGCGGCGGCGCAAGAAGCGCTGACCGGCGTTACTCCATCACCGTAGTCAGCACGCGGACTGCGTCGTCGTCGAGGGCGGTGTAGTAGAGCCTGATCTCGGAGATTTCGCCGTCGAGGTAGTCGCCGTCGAACTCGACGTCCTTGCCGATCGTCAGGTCGCCCATGCTGATCTCGCCGCTGTAGTCGCCAGTGTTCACTCGCTCGCCATCGACGTAGAGGGTGTGCTCGCTCCCGTCGAACGTCCCTACCAGCACCTGTCTCGTCCCCGACTGTGCGCCGTCACCGAAGATCTGTTCGTTCTGGTTGCCACCCGCTTGATCGACGCTGAAGACGGGGCTGTAATCGTCGCCAGCGGCACAGGTGCCACTCGGGACTTGCCCGTTCGAACACGGTTTCAGTTCGAGCAGCCAGTTGTCGTCGGCGCTCTTGTGTTCGAGTAGTTCCTGTTTCTTGCTCCCGTCGTCGGTTCGGTACGCGACGGCGACAGTGAACTGATCGACGCTGTCGACGGGTGTGTCGAAGTCATCGACGGCGACGTACTCGCCGGCCCCGTCGAAGGCAAGCGAACTGGTCTGCCACGCTGGATTGCCTTGCAGTGCCCCGTCGTTGCCGTTGCCCGAACGGTCGATCAGGGTCGTCCCGCTCCCAGCTTCGAAGGTGTAGTAGGCGATGAAGTTCCCGATCTCCTCGCGGTCGTCGATCGCTCTGTCGACCAGCACCGACTGGTCGCCGTCTCGCGAGACGACGACGAGCCGATCGCCAGGTGCGGTCGGGACCAAGATGGACTTCCCCGCGGACCCCTCGTCGAACGACGCGACGGACCGCCCGTTCAACTGCACAGTAACGTCGGTGCCGATGGCCGTCGCAGTCATACGGAGGCCGACCGATGTCTGCTCGTACTCGAACGACGCCTCCGCAGTGGGCGCGCCGACCCCGTCGAGAAAGGTTAGCGACAGCGTCACCAGGACGATCCCCACGACGAGTGCGACACCCACCAGCAAGACGTTGCCAATCACTGGAGTCACACCCCGATCGTCACCGCTGGCGAGAGTCATCGACTCGTTGCTATGCACCCCGGCCGAATAAAGACCCACTCCACGAGCGACCCGCCGGTTATTTGGCTCCGCCAGCCGACCATTCGGCCGTGCGACTCCTGCAGGTGACCATCCCCGCGGGCAAGCGACAGGCCATCGAGCGAGCACTGGACGACGAAGGTGTCGACTACGTCCTGACTGAAGAGACCAGCAGCCGGGAGTACACTGCTGTCGCGTACGTTCCCGTGCCGACGGCGGCTGTCGAGCCGGTACTCGAACGGCTGCGTGAGGCCGGACTCGACGACGAGTCCTATACCGTCATTGTCGAAGCCAACACAGTCATCTCGCGGCACTTCGAGGAGTTGCAGGAGCGATACGCCGAGGAAGAAGACGAAGAACGGATCGCTCGCGAGGAACTCCGCTCGAAAGCCGGGGAACTGGTCCCCAGCAGGGTCAACTACGTCCTGTTGACGATGATAAGCGCGATCATCGCCACGGCCGGCCTGCTACTGGACTCGCCGGCGGTCATCGTCGGCTCGATGGTGATCGCGCCATTGATCGGCCCGGCGATGGCCGCCAGTGTCGGCACTGTGCTCGACGAACACGACCTGTTCAAGCAAGGAACGATACTCCAGATCGGCGGCCTGCTACTGGCGGTCGCCAGCGCTGCGGTGTTCGCGTTGCTCGTCCGGACTGGGCTATTGATCCCGCCGGGGATCGAGATCACGTCGATCCCCTCGATTCGCGAGCGTCTCTTGCCCGATTTCCTCTCGCTAGCTGTCGCGCTCGGGGCGGGTATCGCCGGCGTCGTGAGTCTGACTGCCGGTGTCTCGACGGCGCTGGTCGGTGTCATGATCGCCGTCGCGCTCATCCCGCCGGCCGCCACGGTGGGCATCGGGATCGCCTGGGGCCAGCCGATGGTCAGCCTCGGTGCGGGCATCCTGACGCTGGTCAACGTCCTCTCGATCAATCTGGCGGCGATCGCGCTGCTGTGGTATCGCGGCTACAAACCCAGCGAGTGGTTTAACGTCAAGGGCGCTCGGCAGGCGGCGCTGCGGCGTGGTGCCTTTCTTGTCGTCTCCATCGCGTTGCTGTCGGTGTTTCTCGGCGTCGTCACCTACGACTCCTACCAGCAGGCGACGACCGAGCAGACCATCGACGACGCCGTCGCCCAGACGCTCGCCGAGTACGAGGAAGCCAGCTACGAGTCGCTCCGGATCGACTACTCCGACGGCGTCGTCCTCCGCGAACCACGCCAGGTCGTCGTCACCGTCGGGCTTCCGCCGGACGGCACACCCCAAGATATCGCTAGTCGGCTCGACGCACGGATCGAAGCCGCGATCGGCGCCGAGATTTCCACAGACGTTCACTACGTCACCGTCCAGTCTGCCTGATAGTACTTCGTGTAACGATTCTGCAGCAGTCAGTTCCAGCGAGTACTACTCCTCGAAGGGCAACTCGGGTTCGTAGCCGATCGCTTCGATCGCGGCGTCCAGCACCGTCGTGACGTTCTCGTCCTCGGTGACGCTCATGTAGTAGTCGGCCTCGACTTCGCGCGAGCGGTCAGCCTTGTTGCAGACGGTGAGGACGGGCGCCTCGTCGAACTGTTCGACCAGTGCGTCCCGCAGCTCCAGCTGGACCTCGATGGGGTACCCACACTCGCCGCTCGCGTCGACGAGGACGAGGACGCAATCACCGAGATGCTCCAGGGCGCTGACGGCCTGTGATTCGATCTGGTTGCGGTCCTCCGGCGGGCGATCAAGCAGCCCCGGTGTATCCACCAGCTGATACCGGATGTGATCACGTTCGAGGTGACCGACGTTGATCTCTGTCGTCGTGAACGGATAGGAGTTGATCTCGTTGCTCGCACGCGTGACCCTGTTGACGAACGACGACTTGCCGACGTTAGGATAGCCCGCGACGACGATCGTCGGCTCGTCCGGCTTGATGTCGGGGAGATCACGCAGTGCCTCGCGGGCGGCTGCGATCGCCAACAACGAGTCTTCGACCTGCTCGACGACGTCTGCGAGTCGAGCGAAAGCCTGCTTGCGGAGTTTCCGAGCGTGGTCGATGTCGCTGGCATTGCGGAGTTTGCTGTGATACTCTCCGCGGATATCCGCACATTTTCGGGAAGCCCAGGTGACCTCCGAGAGGTGCTGACGGAGTGCGCCAGTCCCCCTCTTTTCCTCGCTGCCGATAGCAGTTTCACCAGCAATGACGGCGTCGGCGAGGTCGGTGTAGAAAGGGTCCAGATCGTCGAAATCCGGCCACTCGGTGACGACGTTTTCGAGGTTGTCAGAGAGGATATTAGCGGCAGTCTGGAGCATCGAGGACTGGGCCTCGAACCCCTGTTTGGCCCGTCCGGCACGGGAGGCCCGCGAGAAGGCTTTGTCGACGAGTTCCGACGATCGCGGGGTCGTCGGGAGATCTTCGAACGGTTGGCTCATTAGCCACTCCTACCGGGCCAGGCCGGAAAAGGACCGCGAAACGGGTGCGCGAGCGGACAGAAACGATTTTTCCCCCGCGCCGGGAACGCCCCATCATGGCGCACCACGACGCAGACGAGATCGTCCCCCCCGGATTGCTCCAGCGACGTGTCATGATGGGGCGCGTCAGTCAGGTCCATCGCCCCGATCGTCCCGCCGAGGAAGGCGACACCTTCGAGATCAACGGCGCTGCCTACGAGATTACCGACGTCACCGAACGGCCAGTGTCGGAGGTCGGTATCGGCGACGCCCGTACAGAAGCCGCGAGTAGCGTCGCCGAGTTCCGCCAGCGAATGCAGTCACTCGACCCGGGTTTCGAATGGACTGGGGAAAACACACTCGTCCGCTACCAGTTCAAACGGAAGCTCCCGAGCGACGACGAGTAAGCAACCCAAAAGTCGTGGTAACGCGACACTCACAAGCCTTACATAGCCCCAGCCCATCTCAACAAAGGCAATGGCAACCGGTACGGTTGATTTCTTCAACGACACAGGCGGTTACGGTTTCATCGAGACTGAAGACGCGGACGAAGACGTTTTCTTCCACATGGAGGACGTTGGCGGTCCGGACCTCG
>Ga0207718_100556_pt1 | contig 31222 bp, 22 predicted proteins | sample A23M2SouthBayCA_FD_187749 | JGI IMG/M metagenome (GOLD analysis project Ga0207718, IMG submission 187749) | Aerobic enrichment media microbial communities from Eden Landing Ponds, California, USA - A23 M2 (SPAdes) | ecosystem: Environmental > Aquatic > Marine > Unclassified | place: Emeryville... | reverse complement strand
TCGACATGGGTCTGAACCTCTCGAAGGTCCTGATCCACGACAACGTCGAAACCGAGCGCATGCACAGTCTCGACCTGATCGACATGGGCGCCATCCCCGACGACCGGGTGATGTCCGACCTCGAAGGTGACGTGAAGGCCATCGTCCCCACTCACGGTCACCTCGACCACATCGGCGCTATCGCCAAACTCGCCCACCGCTACGACGCTCCCATCGTCGCGACGCCGTTCACCATCGAACTCGTCAAACAGCAGATCCAGAGCGAGGAGAAGTTCGGCGTCCAGAACGACCTCGTGAAGATGGAGGCCGGCGAGACGATGAGTATCGGCGACGAGAACGAACTCGAGTTCGTCAACGTTACTCACTCCATCATCGACGCGATCAACCCCGTCCTCCACACCCCCGAAGGGGCCATCGTCTACGGGCTCGACAAGCGCATGGACCACACCCCTGTCATCGGCGACCCGATCGACATGGACCGCTTCCGCGAGATCGGGCGCGACGGGGTGCTGTGTTACATCGAGGACTGTACCAACGCCAACAAGAAGGGCCGCACTCCCTCGGAATCCGTCGCGCGGCGCCACCTCAAGGACGTCATGTACAGCATCCAGGACTACGACGGCGGCATCGTCGCCACGACTTTCTCCTCGCACATCGCTCGCGTGAAGTCGCTGGTCGAGTTCGCCGACGACATCGGTCGCCAGCCCGTCCTGCTGGGTCGCTCGATGGAGAAGTACTCGGGGACCGCCGAACGGCTGGACTTCGTCGACTTCCCGGAGGACCTGGGGATGTACGGGCACCGGAAGTCGGTCGACCGGACGTTCAAGCGGATCATGAACGAGGGCAAGGAGAACTTCCTGCCCATCGTGACGGGCCACCAGGGCGAGCCGCGTGCGATGCTCACCCGGATGGGTCGGGGCGAGACGCCCTACGAACTGGAAGACGGCGACAAGGTCCTCTTCTCGGCGCGGGTCATCCCGGAGCCGACGAACGAGGGCCAGCGCCACCAGAGCGAGACACTCCTGCGGATGCAGGGCGCGCGCATCTACGACGACATCCACGTCTCCGGCCACCTCTGTCAGGAGGGCCACTACGAGATGCTCGACGCCTTGCGCCCCCAGAACGTCGTCCCCGCCCACCAGGACATGTCCGGGTTCTCCTCGTACGTGAACCTCTGTGAGGACATGGGCTACACCATGGGCGAGGACCTGCACGTCACACGCAACGGGAACATGATACAGCTGGTCGACTAGCATGGCAAACCAGTCCCAGGCGGCAGTCGAGCGGGCGATCGAGACCCGGCGCGAGCGGGTCAACCGGGCACTCCCCGAGGAGTTGCCCGACACCGAGCCCGAGCGTCTCTACGAGGCGACCCGGTACCTGCTGGAGGCCGGCGGCAAGCGTCTCCGGCCGACGATCGTCTTGCTCGTCGCCGAGTCGCTGGCCGACGCGGACGTCGACCCGGAGACGGTCGACTACCGGTCGTTCCCGCCCGGGGTTGCCGAGGAGGAGACGATGGACGTCATGAAAGCCGCGGTCAGCGTCGAGGTCATCCAGTCCTTTACGTTGATCCACGACGACATCATGGACGACGACGACCTGCGCCGCGGCGTCCCGGCCGTCCACCGGGAGTACGACCTCTCGACCGCGATCCTCGCCGGGGACACTCTCTACTCGAAGGCCTTCGAGGCCATGTCCGAGACGGGTGCCGACCCGGAGCGTGCGGTCCGTGCCGTCGGAGAGCTGGCCAGCACCTGCACGAAGATCTGCGAGGGTCAGTCCCTGGACATCGACTTCGAGTCCCGTGACGCCGTCGCGCCCGACGAGTACCTCGAGATGGTCGAACTCAAGACCGCCGTCCTCTACGCCGCCTCGGCGTCTATCCCCGCTCGACTCATGGGCGACCCCGAGGCCGCCGAGTCGCTGTACGGGTACGGCCTGGACGTCGGCCGCGCTTTCCAGATCCAGGACGACCTGCTCGATCTGACAACGCCCAGCGAGAAACTCGGCAAGCAACGGGGCTCGGACCTTGTCGAGGGCAAGCAGACACTCGTGACGCTGCACGCCCGCCAGCAGGGCGTCGACGTCGACGACCTCGTCGACACCGAGTCGGTCGAGGCGGTCGACGAGGTCGAGATCGAGGCCGCCGTCGAGCGTCTCCGCGAAGCGGGGAGCATCGAGTTCGCCCGCGAGACCGCACAGGACCTCGTCGCCAGCGGGAAGGCCAACCTCGAAGTCCTCCCGGACAACGAGGCCCGCGCCCGACTCGACGACATCGCCGACTACCTCATCGAGCGCGAGTACTGACCCCGCCTTCGAGTACGGGACGCGGATTTTGCGCCGCTTTCATACGGTCGGTTGTAACGACTTGCCGGTATTTCGCCGAGTGGTCCGGCGAAATCCGGAACTGACGGACAACCGACCGTATCGGGCGTCGACTATCGGGAGGAAAGTGCGTCCGCAGACAGCACAACACTCGTCAGTGATCGATGACCGCGGTTGCGGCAACTGCCTTCAGATGTCGACCGCACTCCCTGTAATCTCGACGACCTCGTCGACCTCGTCCCTCCCGATTTCGCCCGCCAGATACGCGTCGAGCGTCCGCAAATCACTCACTTCGACCCCGAAAGCACCGACGTCGTTGTCCCCGGTCGTATTGTCGAACTGGAGCGACCGGTACTGGTCGCGGCCCATCGGAATCACGGGGAGATACTCCGCGACCGCCAGGCCGAACCCCGCGAGCGCCATCGGCACCGGCAGGACGCGTAGCGACTTCCCCTCCGACCGGTAGATCTCACGGGCCACGTCGGCGAGTGTCAGCACCTGGGGCCCGCCGATCTCGTAGGTCTCGCCGACGTGGGTGTCGTCCTCGACGGTCGCGGCGAGCATCGGCGCGAGGTCGCCAACCCAGATGGGTTGAAAGCGGGTCTTCCCGCCGCCGGGCAGTCCCGTGACGTAGGGCGTCGTCAGCAGCCGCGTGAACCCGACGAACTCCCCGCCGTCACCGAAGACCACCGAGGGACGGACGACCGTCCAGTCGAGACCCGACTCGCGGACGAGTTTCTCGGCGCGACCCCTCGCCCGGATGTAGGCGGTCGGTCCCTCGGGGTCGGCGCCGAGCGCGCTCAGCTGGACGAACCGGTCGACGTCGTGCCGTTCGGCCGCCCGGACGCAGTGTTCGGTGCCGCCGCGGTGAACCCGGTCGTGGGCGTCGTCGCCACCCTTTGGCTCGAAGAGCGGCGAGAGCGCGACGAGGTTGAAGACCGCGTCCCGGCCGGCGAAGGCGCTCTCTATCGAGTCGTAGTCGGTGACGTCACCCGAGACGGTTTCGACATCTTCGGAGACCGCCGCGTCGGTCGGGTTGCGGGCCAGTGCCGTCACGTCGTGGCCACGGGCGAGCAGTGTCTCACACAGCGCGGTGCCGACGAAGCCGGTCCCGCCAGCGACGAGTACGTTCATGTCTCGTCGTAGGCCGGTATCGGGTTTCACGCCATTCGCTGGCAGTTACGTCGGGGGTTGTCGGAGCCGACAGGGGATGTCCGTTCGGAGCCGACAGGGTGTGTTCCGTCGAGACCGACCGGGCGGGCCAAAGAAAGTAGCAGTCAGTTCCGGAGCGTCTCGGCGACGGTCTCGCTGACGTCAGGGGTCACTCGTGCGACCGCGGCCGCGTAGATGTACTCGCCGACGTCGCGGCGGATCCAGTCTGCCGGGACGGATTCTCGGTCGTCGTACGGGCCGACCTCCTCGTCGACGGTCGCCACGAGTTCGGCCATATTGTGGAGTACCTTCCGTGAGAGTCCGGGTTCGGCTGTTTCGTCGAGTGCCGTTTCGACGGCCGTGACGGCGCTTTCCCGGATCGCGGCCACGTCTTCTGTGCTCTCGACCGCGAAGCTCTCACCGGACTCGACGCGGTCACGGAGGTCCTGGAAGGCGCGGAGGCGAGTGAATTCCCGATGGACGGCGTCGAGCGCCGAGGCCAGTTCACCGTCGTCGCGGTGAGTGGTGATGGACCCGGTGCGTGCGATGTCGCTGTGGAGGTACTCTAGAGGGAGCTCGACGGGCGAGTCTTCGATATCTGCGTCGACCACCGCGGAGACTGGGTCGTTCCCGTCGAAGTCCGCCGTCTCGGTCTCCAGACTGTCGAGCAACTGGTCGAGCGCACCTTCGAAGGTCCCCACGAGGACTCGGCGCTCTGTCAGGTCCTCGCGGAGTCGGTCGAAGAGGTAGGCGGCGTCGGTGAGTGCTGTCCGCCCGCGTTCGATGTCCGCGGCGAACTCGCTGACGGTGACGAGGTTCTCGGCCAGTCGCCTCGTTCGGGGGTTCTCGGGGCGTCCCTCCGCGTTGTTCGCCGCGCTCGCGACAAGTGACTCGATCGATTCGTAGACGAGCAGCGCCCGCACGGGGTCGTCGCCGACGTACGAGAAGCGGTCGCGAAACGCGGCGACGTCGTCTGCGAGGGCGTTCGCGTCGCCTTCGAGGTCTTCTCGCCGGAGTCCCTCGTCGGCGTACGCCCAGGCGGTGGCGACGGTTCGCCCCTTCCCGCGGGCGTCACGGAGCGTGGAGACCGCCTCGTATGGTGACCCAGCGTTCTGGCTCTCTTCCACGGTCGACCGTGCCGCCTCGGCGGCGGTGTTCATCTCCTCGCGCATCGCGCCGTTCGGGATTTCCCCCTCGTCGAAAGGCAGTGGCGCCTCGGAGAGGAGCGTCCGGGTCCGGTCGGCGTGCCCCTGGACGTGGGCGTCGGCGATGGTGACCGGCACCGTCTGGGGGATCGTGGGCGTCTCCCCGGTCGTGATCTCGTCGAGGCGCGCGGCGTCGAGGGTGGGGGGTGACGAACGCAGTGGGTTCGGAAGCGCACCGCACCCGGCCAGGACCGCACTGCCCGCCAGTGCCAGGACGCCACGCCGGGTCGCCCGGAGGTCGTCGCTCATCGGTCCCCTCCGCTGTGGCGAATGTCCGCACTCGTCCCGTCTGTGGCGGTCGTCTCGTTCGCGACGGTGGTTCCGTCTGTGGTAGTGGCGTCGTCTGTGGGGGCGGTCGTCTCGCTTTCGGAGTCGAACCGTTCCTCCATTCGCCACCGCGGGACGGGACAGCCACCGTATCGCGTGTGCGTGCCGTCGGATTCGATCTGCTGCGGGTCGACGCTGCCGTCGAGGCGGACGAACCTGGCGACGCTGTCGTACTCGTCCGTGCTGCAGGCGACGTCGTAGTCGCGGTAGACCTCGGCGTACGTGCGGCGCAACTCGAAGGCGTTCCACGTCACGTAACAGAGGTGTTGCTCGTAGCACTGGCGAACGCTCCCGCGGTCGAGGAACACGAACGCCGACCCGAAGTCGGTCTCGTCGAGGAACTGCCGGGCGTCGTCGGCGCCCTCGACGTCGTCGATCTGGAGCCACGAGGCCGCCTCGTCGCTGGTGACGAAGCCGTCCCGGACCACTCGTCGGCGTTCGCGTTCGGTCCGGTTCACCTCGCCGTCCGCGTCCGCGACCGCTACGATGCGCTCCCGCGTCCCCGATTTCCGGAGTTTCACCGTCTGCGGGTCCATCGCGACGTTCTCCGGGCGATCGAACCGGTCTCCGCCGTCGTCGCTGTCTCCGTTGCCGCCGTCGCCACCGCCGCCACCACCGGACTGTGAGCCATCGGTGAGGCTGTTACACCCGGCGAGCGCGGCGAGGAGGGCGACGCCGCTGGAGAGGGCTTGCCTGCGTGTGGGGGCCATCGTCGTGAAGTCTCTCGTTCGATTCGTATGTACTTGCTGTTCGTTCCTCAGAAGGGGCCGATACCGTCGACTTCGCTCGCCCCCTCGCGATAGCGCTCGAACCGTTCGATCGCCCACTCCCGGAGTTCGGGGTCGGTGCTATCGACACAGACCTTGAGGTTTCCATCCCTGTCGTAGGCCAGGACGAACGTCCGGTCGTCGGTGACAGTGAGCCCCATCTCCACGGACCGGTCGGTGCGATAGAGCGTGAACGACGGAACCGCGAGTACCGTCTCGAACTCCAGGGGATTCTTCTCGCGGGCGGCCGAGACGCGGTCGCCTGGCAGCACCACTTCCGTCGTGGCCCCGCGCTGGACCTGTTTCGCGTGGGGTTCGTGGAAGAGCCGCGAGAGGACGGGCGCGAGCATCCTGACGTGGTCGGTTTCGAGCGCGCGGACCGCCTCGACGTAGTGGGTGACCGGCGCCTGGGGGTGGTCTTCCTCGGCGGTGACGTACGTCGCGTCGGCCAGCCACGCCGGATCGGGCGCATCGTCGGGGCCGGGGAGGTGTTCGTAGAGCGTCGACAGGTCGCCGAGCGCGTCGAGTCGGTCCAGACAGTCCGTGTACGTCTCGCGCACGAGGTGTCCCGTCGTCGTGAGGTGGTAGTCGCCGTCGCGTTTGTCCGCCCAGCCCCGGTCTTCGAGTTCCGAGAGGTTGCGCTGGGCGCCTCTGCTGGAGACGTCGAGCGCTTCGGCGACGTCACGGGGAGCGGCGGGTTCTTCTGCGAGGTAATCGAGGAGGGCCAGCCGCTCAGGTGAGCCGGCCAGGAACGCGACGACCTCTCTGGACATGCGCGACGATCCGACACCGACCGGGAAAACTGTACTGTCGCCATACCCCTCCGTGGCGCTCGATCCCCACACCCAACCGTGGCGTTTGATTACCACACCCCTCCGTGGCGCGCGCCGTAGAGCGCGCCCGAACACTGGGAGGGCCGCGAGACGAAGCCGCGCGAGGGACGAGTAGCGCAGGAGCGAAGCGACGAGCAGGGAGGGACCGACGGTCCCTCTGGCCGTGCGGGCGACGCCCGGGTCGCCCGCACGACAACGCAAGAGGCTGGGGAGGTGTGAGGCCGTCGCGGTGCTGTGCGGTGCGGGGCGGTTGCGGGGCGGTCCCTGGCGGACTGAAAGGGCGAGACGGGCTCGCGGCGACCACCGGGAGCGCAGTCGCCTGAGCGGGCCACTATCCGCGCGAGTGCGGGGCGGTGCGGGTGTTCGAGCGCGGATATCCCGCTCAGCGAGCGCGAATGCGAGGCCGACCGAAGGGAGGCCTCGATGCGAACGGGGAACGCAGTGACCCGTGAGCGAGCGCGTCGAGGGCTTTCAACCGTCGCTGTGAGTTGTGGTCGATCTCGTCGCATTTCCTAGGGGCGGATCCAAGGATTTCGCTGCATTGTCGGAGTCGCTGGTCTGGACCACCCGTCAGGACAAGCGATGAACAACACAGTGGGTGACCGATGAAAGCCCCCGGCCCGCTCGCTAGCTGTTGGCTCGACCGCTGCGTATAGTGTTGGCTGAAAGCCCTCGGGCCGCTCGCGGTCGCTCAGCGACATATCCGCGCTCTCGGCACTGCCCGCGCGGATAGAAGTCGCTGAGGCGACTACGCGTTCGCCGCGACCGGCCCTCGCCCTTTCAGTCCACCAGGGACCGCGACCGCCCCGCACAGTACCACACCGCGCCGTCCCGCACAGCACCGCCCCGCAGACGGCCTCACACCTCCCCAACCTCTTGTGCTTCTCGCTTCGCTGCGCTCGCTGCGATGCTCGTCCACCGTCAGAGCAAGCTCTGACGAGCCTTCTTTCGCTCCGCTCACGAAGACCTCGCGCGATGTCATCCTCGCGCATGAAAGCGCGAGACAGCACGCGCCGACTCGTCAGCTAAGGTCGCTGTCCCGGTCGGTTGCTGGGGTCGCTGTCCCAGTTCTTCGCTACGGTCGCCGCCTCACGTCTCGTCTCAGTCACTCGCCTTCGTGAATCTTCTCGCCGGCGATCAGGCGCTCGGCGATGGTGAACGTCTGTTCGCCCTCGCGTCGGGTGGGGAAGTGGGCGGCCATGTACCGTGCAGGGGCGACGAGCGCGAGCCGTCGTTCCTCCTCGGTCCGGGCCAGTTCGAACTGCCGGAAGCCGGCCTCCACACTCTGAAGCGTGTGGAAGCCGGCGTCCTCGCGGAGCAGTCCCTCGCCCATCGTCTCCTCGAGGGCAGCGGGGTCGCCCCCGGCGTCGAAGTGGTGACCGACGATCTCGGCGGCCTCGTCGACGCGGCCCTGCTCGTCGAAGGTGTCGAGCAGGCGTTCGCGGAGTTGGGCGGGGTCCTCGTCTTCGCCCTCGCCGGGCGTGGGGAGCGTCGCGCGGGGCTGGTTGAGAAACCGGTCGAGATAGACCGACATGGCGCCGTCCCAGCAGGCCTTGTAGACGTCGTCGGCGTCGGTCCGGCGAGCGAGGTTCTCGGCGGCGTTGGCGTACGAGAACGTGTGATGGACCGTGTTCCAGTCGTTGAACTCGTTGCTCGTCGAGAAGTGTGCCACCCGGCGCATCGCGGCGACGGCGACGGCGTGGGCCAGTTGCTCGCTCGTCGCGCCCGCGGCGACCGCGTCACGGAGCGCTCCGTCGATCTCGGAGGGGTCCTCGGAGAGGAGCGTCTCGACGAAGTCGTCGGGTCGGTCCCACGATTTCCCGGCGCCAGCGGCGACCAGTTCGGGGAGGTCGTCGTGGGCGTCGAAGCAGAGTTGTGCGACGTCGGTGGGTTTGCGCCAGGAACTCGTCTCCTCGGCGCGGGCGGCGTCGGTGATGGCGTCGACCGTCGAGGCGAGCACGTTCTCCCGTTTCTCCCAGCCGACGTGGTCGAGTGTCTCGACGGCCTTGTTGACGAAATCGAGCGTGTGACTCGCGTTCATGTAGAGGTGGTCGGTGCTCGCGGCGACGAGCAGCTCGACGAGGTCATCGTTGGGGAGGGCGTTGGCGGCGGCCCGCAGACAGCGCTCGGCGCCGTTGCTGTCCCGGACCTCGCAGGTCTCGCGGAACCACTCCTTGAGTCGCTCCTTCGTGAGATCCTCGTTTGAGAGGGCGTACTGGTCGAATCTCGGGGGCTCGCCGTCGCAGTTGTCCGCCACCTCCGTGACCCCGACGTACATCGCTCGTCGCTTCTCGTCGTGGCCGACGTCGTCGTAGATGTTGGCCATCGCACCGAGCGTGGTGAGCCCGCGGCCCCAGCCGTCGGCGCGATAGGTCGTCCCGAAGTCGACGGCAGTCTCGACGGGCGTCGTGAACCCCTCGCCCAGCGCGTCGAGGTGGAGGATAGCTTTCCCCGTGACGAGCGAGAGGTTCTCCGCGAGGCCGTCGGCGAGTCGGTTGCGCCAGTGTGTCTCGGGCGGGACGTCGGGTTCGGGGTCCGGGTCGACGTAGACTGCGCCGTCCCGGACTTCGGTAGGGAACGTCTGGACGTCGTCGGCCCAGATGTCCAGCGTGTCACCGCGAGAGAGTTCGAAGCGCGCGTGGTGCCAGTCACAGGTCAGCAGGCCGTCCTCGACGCTGCCTTTCGAGAGGGGGAACCCATGTGCGGACAGCGGTTGTCGACCGCGTAGACCTCACCCTCGTGGTGAAAGAGCGCGACCGGCCGACCGCCGGCCATCGTGACGGTGCGTCCGTCGTCGCGGAGACTCTCCATGTCGGCGACTTCCGTCATGTCGCCTGTCGTGGCGTCCGATGACATGGATCGGGGTTCGACCGGGGAACACATAGGCGTTCGCTGAAGCGCGTTTTTGAACGCCAGCTGTCAGGAGGCAGGCACCTGATGCCCACCAGGACCCGAACTGGTAACTACGCCCATACACGGCGGTGCCCAACCCGGAGACATGGCCGACACCAAAGACGGTCGTGAGGAACAGGCCCACCACGCCGAGCGTCGCCAGCGACAGCGCGAACTCGCGGAGGCGCTGGCCCGCGGCGACGAACCGAATCCCGAACCGGAGTTCGAAGCCGTCGACACCGACGACCTCGCGGCTGTCGAGTCGGAACTCGATGCGCTCTCCTATCCCGCCACCGGTGCGGCGGTCGTCGAGCGGGTCGGCGACAGAGAACTCGCAGCGCCGGACGACACCTACACTGTCGGCGAGCTGATCTCGGACTCCGGGCGGGTGCGATTCGACTCGCCGGGGACGATCCGTGCTCGACTCGCCCGCCCGACAGTCGCCGCCGCACTCCGCAGAATCACCCAGGCTGTCGGCACGGTCGAGGAACTCTCGGACCGGGAGATAGACGAGCGTCTCGCCGCCTACGAGCGGACGTTTCGAGAACTCGTCGCCGTCGCCCCCGACGACTACGAGGACGCGATCCAGGTCGTGACCGAGTGGATCCTCGACGTGGTCCGCGGTGACGAACGCCTGCCGAGTTCGCGGGCGGTTCGGCGCCGCGGCGCGGTCTACTGTCGCGCGAACGGCTACGATATCGGCGACGACGACTGGCTGTCGGTCTGACTGGTTCCGGTCCGCTGGTCGCCCGGGTGGCGCGCGGGTCCTACAGGTCGGGTCACCGGTCGTTCCGACCCGTTCTATTCAAGTGGTTCAATCTTCTACGGAGGGACAAGCGATGAGCGAGGACTTCTATTCGGTGCTCGGGGTCGGCCGTGACGCCGACGAGGACGAGATTCAGGAGGCCTACCGCGAGAAGGCCCGCGAGTACCATCCCGACGTCAGCGACGAACCTGACGCCGAGGAGAAGTTCAAGAAAGCCAAGAAAGCAAAGGAGGTCCTCACCGACGAGGAACAGCGCCAGCTCTACGACCAGCTCGGCCACGACCGCTACGTCGAGGCCGAGAAACACGGCGCTACCGAGGGCGGCGCCGGCGGTCGCGGCGCCGGCGGGATGGGGGGCATGGGCGGGATGGGCGGCGGCCAGGGTCCCTTCGGCGACATGGGCGACATCTTCGAGACGTTCTTCGGCGGCGGGGGCGGCCGCGGCGGTGGCGACCGCCCACGACAGGGCCAGGACCTGCGTACCACGCTCTCGATCGACCTCGAAGACGCCTTCCACGGCGTCGAGAAGCAACTCAACGTCACTCGACCCGCCACCTGTGGGGAGTGTGACGGATCGGGGCACCCGCCGGGGAGCGACTCGCGGCGCTGTCCGCAGTGTGACGGCCGCGGCCAGACCACGCAGGTCCAGCAGACCCCGATGGGTCGCGTCCAGCAGACCCGGACCTGCCCGCGCTGTGAGGGCGAGGGGACCCTCTACGAGGAGACCTGTTCCTCGTGCCGAGGCGAGGGCATCGTCCGCGAGGAGACCTCGCTCTCGGTCGAGGTCCCGGCGGGCATCGAGGACGGCCAGACCCTCCGGATGGACGGCGAGGGCGCGCCCGGCGAGAACGGCGGTCCCAACGGTGACCTGCTCATCGAGGTGTCGGTCGCCGACCACCCCGACTTCGAGCGCGACGGCGCCGACCTGCACCGCCAGGAACCCATCTCCTTCCCGCAAGCAGTGTTCGGCGACACCGTCGAGGTCGAGACGGTCGACGGCGCCGTCGAGGTGGAGGTGCCCGCCGGCACCCAGAGCGGCGAGACGTTCCGTCTCCAGGGCAAGGGGATGCCCCGCCTGCGACGACGCGGGCAGGGTGACCTGTACGTCCAGGTCCAGGTCGTCACGCCCGACAGCCTCAACGAGGAACAGCGCGAGGCCCTCGAAGCCTTCGCCGAGGCCGGCGGCGAGGAAGTCGAGGTCGAACAGGGCTTCTTCGAGAAGATCAAGAGCTCCTTCTGATACTGCCGGACACAAGCGATGCGACCGCTCGGTGGCCGTTTTCGGGGCCGTCGAGACGTCACGTCCCCCAACGCGGACGAGTTCGTTCATGTACTTGTGTCCGACAGTATGAGCGCGTTCCGAGTGTTCGACGATTTCGGCGAGGCTGTCCGTCCACTCCCGTCACGTCGTCTCTCGTCCCGCGCTCGATGTGAAGAGGTTTAGGGGACCTCTCGCGTACGGACGAGCGAATGCAGTTCGCCACGTTCGCCGAGTACGCACGCGAGGCCGAAGCAGCAAGCGCCGACTCCGACATCCGAGATCGAGTGACCGAATTGCTGCTCGAAGCGGGGTCGGACCTGCCGGTCGTCGCCCGCTACGTCCAGGGGCGGGTGTTCCCGGCCCACGACTCGACGAAACTCGACGTCGGCCCGGCGCTCTGTTACGCGGCCATCGCGAAAGCCGCGGGCCGGAACGTCGACGCCGACGACGTCGAGACGCGCGTGGCCGAGGTCGGCGAGGTCGGCGAGGTGGCCGCGAGCTACGACTTCGGCGCACAGCAGGGGCTGGGTGCGTTCACCGGCGGCGAAAGCGGGAGCGACGGTGCGGTCGGCGGCGGTGCCGACTCGCTGACCGTCGCCGAGGTCGACGACTCGCTGCGCGAACTCGCGGCCGTGGAGGGGTCGGGTAGCGAGGACACGAAACGCGATATCCTCTTCGGGTTGTTCAACCGCGCCAGCGAAGACGAGGCCCGGTATCTCGCGCGACTCGTCCTCGGCGAGATGCGTATCGGCGTCGGTGGCGGGACGGTACGCGACGCCGTCGCCGAGGCGTTCGAGGTACCGGCTGACGGCGTCGAGCGGGCGCTGCAGGTCACGAACGACCACGGACAGGTCGCGGTCGTCGCGCGCGACGAGGGCGAAGCAGGCCTCGACGCGCTCGGACTCGAAGTCGGTCGCCCGGTCGACGCGATGCTCGCACAGGCAGGCACCGTCACCGAGGCACTCGCCGACTGGGAGCGCGCTGCGGTCGAGTGGAAATACGACGGCGCTCGCGTCCAGGTCCACTACGACGGCACCGGAGTGACGCTCTTCTCCCGGAACATGGAGGACGTCACCGACCCGCTCCCCGAAGTCGTCGAGTTCGTCGAGGCGGCCCTCGACGCTCCCGCCATCCTCGACGGCGAGGTGGTCGCGGTGGCAGACGACGGGTCGCCGCTGCCCTTCCAGGAGATACTCCGGCGTTTCCGGCGAAAACACGACGTCGCACGGACCCGCGAGGACGTCGCCGTCGAGTTCCACGCCTTCGACTGCCTCCACGCCGGCGGCGAGGACCTGCTCGAGGTCCCCCTCACGGAGCGTCACGACCGACTGACCGACCTCCTGAACGGGGATCGGGACGCCGTGTCGGACCTCGCGGTCTCGGCCGACGCCGAAGCGATCGAGGACATCGAGACGGAGGCTCTCGCCGCGGGACACGAGGGGATCATGCTCAAGAACCCCGAGTCGGCGTACACGCCCGGTCGGCGCGGGAAGAACTGGCTCAAGCGCAAACCGGACGTGGAGACGCTCGACCTCGTGGTGACGGGCGCCGAGTGGGGCGAGGGCCGCCGGGCGAACGTCCTCGGGACGTTCCTGCTGTCGGTTCGCGGTGACAGTGATGGCGTCGGTGGTGGCGAGACAGCTGCCTTCGATACCATCGGCAAGGTCGCGACCGGTATCACCGACGAGGAACTCGACGAGTTGACCGCTTTGCTGGAGCCACACGTCCGGAGCCAGGACGGGACGGAACTCGACGTCGAACCCGCCGTCGTCTTCGAGGTCGGCTACGAGGAGATCCAGCCCTCGCCCACCTACTCGTCGGGGTACGCGCTGCGGTTCCCGCGGTTTCTGGGTGTCCGCGACGACAAGGACCCCGACGACGCCGACAGCGTCGAACGGGTCGAACGACTGGCCGACCGGCAGTAGCGGTGGTCGCCGCCGGTGTTGCGTGTGACTGGCCGGTAACCGGGGACACTGACCGATACCCACACGGTTATTGACGCCAGAGAGCGATCTTCTACCATGACAGTTCGACACGACGGGCTGACACTCGACTGGTACGGCTACGCCACACTCCGGATCGAAGGTGCGGACGCGGTCGTCTACACCGATCCCGGCCGCTACGGCACGCTCGACGGCACGTGGGAAGCGCAGTACGGCGGGGCTGACCACCCGAGTCCCGACGCCTACGACGCTCAGGACGGTGACCTGGTCCTCGTCACCCACGACCACCACTACGACTCCGACGGTGTGCGCCGCGTCGCCAGCGAGGACGCAACGGTCCTGGTCTACGAGGCAGTCGACGCCGGGCGCATCAACGATGGCGGGCGCGACGTCGAACCGCCCGAAGAGTTGCCCTACGACGTCCAGCGGGTCGCCTACGGCGACGAACTCACGGTGGCGGGCGTCGACGTCGAAGTCGTCCCCGCGTACAACCACGAGGACGGCCCGCGCGCCGACGTGGACGGTAACGTCACGCACCCCTACGAGTTCGGCTGTGGCTTCGTCGCCACCGTCGACGGGACGCCCTGCTTCTGGCCGGGTGACTCGGACGTCGTCGACGAACACGAGGGACTGGACGTCTCGCTGCTGGCGCCCTCGATCGCCCAGAGCTTCACGATGGACCGGCACGACGCCGCCGGTCTCGCCGACGACCTCGACCCCGACCTCGTGCTCCCGATCCACTACAACACGTTCCCCGACCTGGAATCGGACTCGGGTGCCTTCGCCGCCGACGTCGCAAAACGGAGCGTCCCGGTCGTCCTCGACGAATCCTGAGACTGGCTATCCTTCGGCAGCCGACGCGACCGTTTTTCCGTCCGTGTCGGCTGTGCACACGACCGTCGCGGACGGGATACGCCCTTTCTGGGACCCGTCCACGGATCGCCTATGGCGACCGAAACCCGTTCGCTCGCTCACGTACAGAACCCCGTCGACCGACTCCAGCACGGCCTCGCCGGCGGACTCGTCGCCGGCCTGGCGATGGGTCTGCTGGTCCAGCTCGTCCTCGAACGGATGACTGCCATCGGCGCGCTCTACACCCTCGGTGACCCCAGTCTGACCGTCGGCTGGCTAGCGCACCTGTTTCACAGCGCCCTCTTCGGTGCGCTGTTTGCCGTCGCCGGCGGACCGGGGCTGGTCGAACGGCTCACTGTGCGCTCGCCGGTGGGGGAGTCGCTCGACGGTTACCCTGCTGGCCTACTCGGTGGGATCGCCTTCGCCACGGCGCTGTGGGCAGTCAACATCGGCTTCGTCTGGCCGGTCTGGCTGGGGACCGTCGGACTCGGTGGCCCGCCAGTCCCGAACTTCGCCGTCCAACCGCTCGTCGGACACCTCGTCTACGGCGGGCTCCTGGGACTCGCCGTGGTCGCGCTCGGGTCGAGAACCGGCCAGTCCACGGCCGGTTGACGATGTCGTCGCCCCGTTCGTGTGCCCGGCACATTCCCGACCTTTCGTATGCGGGGTGAAGACGGAACTTGCTGGCCCCGGTACCGTCCACATGAGCGGCGACCGCCACTCACGGACCGGCGAGACAGAGGACGTCGAATCGCCCGACACCGAAGCGGAGAAGATGGAACTGGAGTGGCACTTCTGGGTGCTGGCCCTGCTGATCGTCGCCGGCGGCGTTCTGGTCCTGTTCCCGCCGTCTATCTGGCCGAACATGGGGTTCGCACTGCTGGCCGTCGCAGTGATCGGGTGGATTCTCAAGGAGGCCCTCGAACGACTGTAGGGATCGAAGCCAGCGACAGTCGACGCGACTACAGCACGCCCATCTCGTCGAGTCGCTCGGGCAGGTAGGTGTCGGTGACGAAGTCCAGGCCGTAGGAGGCCAGTGACTGCTGTTCGGACTTCTTCTCGATGTCGAGTTGCAGCTGGATCTGCTCTTCCCAGTAGTCGGTCTGGAACCGGGGGTCTTCGAGTTCGGATTCCAGCGCGTTGACGTCCGAATCTGAGAGCGGGTCCGTCGGGAGTTCGTACTCGACGATGTCCTCGGGCTGGATGCCGATGAACTTCGCCTCGGGCGTCGCCAGATACTCCGAGAGGTGGGCGCTCTTGATCGACCCGTAGGAGACCGAGCCGAAGATGCGATAGGACCACGGGTCGCCGTCAGTGAAGACCGTCACCGGCAGGCCGAGTTCGTCGTGGAGTCGCTTCGTGAGCCGCCGGGTCGCCCGCGCGGGCTGGCCGCCCAGGTGGACGACGATCGCGTCGTGGTCCTCGTCGAAGCCGTTCTCGACGAGTCGGTCGCGCATGCCGCCGGTCTCCACACAGAGGACGAACTTCGCGTCGTTCTCGAGGAACTCGATGGTGTCGGGGTTGTTCGGGATCTGGTAGCCGCCCTGGCCGACGTCGTCCTGGCAGTGGATCTCCCGGTCGCCACGGCGGGTCTGCTCGCGGATGAGCAACGGCCCCATCACCTTCGCACCGGACTCCTCGGGGCGCATGTGGAAGTCCTCGCGCTTGACCTCCGAGACGATCTCCAGGTCCTCGATGAGGCTGTTGGACTCGTCCTGTGAGTTGAACTGGGCCTCGTCCAGGTCCCAGGACTCGCTCAGGTAGTACAGCTCACGCAGGGTCGACGAGCGCCCCTGGTCTAGCTGCTCGGAGAGGAAGTCGATGGTGTAGACGGCCTTCAGGAGCTTCTGGGCGCCCGAGACCGACTTCGCACTCCGGGTGCTGGTGCGGTCGCCGTACACCCAGACGTTTTTCTCCTCGTCGTACTCGATGTTCGACTTCGTCCGCGTCGGGATCTGCATCCGCGGGACGTCTCCCTCGGCGAACTGGTCGTAGAAGTCCGCCGCGAGGTCGATCAGTTGCTGGCGCGCCTGTGCGTCCGTCGTCTCGGGACCGTCCTGGTCCTGGGGTGTATCTGTGCTCATGCGTCCACGGTAATTCGCTCTTCTTCGATCCCATCCACCGACACGTCGAAAGTGGCGTCCTCGTCGACGTCGTACTCCAGTGTCGCGGTGTCACCGGCCGACACCGACACGGACCAGTTGAGGAACCACTCGCCGTCCATCTCGACGACGCTGGCCTCGCCGTTTTCGAGGGCGGGTTCGCTCCCGGCGACGATCTCGGTCAGCTCTATGTCCGCGCTCCGGTCGGAGTTGTTCTCGACCACGAGGGAGACAGTGTCGCCGTCGCGCTCGCGCTCGACGAGGACGTTGTTCATGATCCGCGCCAGCGAGTCGTCGATGTTCAGGTCCTCGTTGCCGGTGACCGCCGACAGTTTCTCGGCCATCTCCGGCAGGATGGTCGCGAGTTTGTCCTGTTTCTTCCGGCGCTGTTGCATCGAGCGCCGCTTTTTCAGGAACGACTTCAGTTCCCGGGCGGCCTCCCGCACCGCGAGTTCGATCTCCGATTCGAGTTCGGGGATGTTCGCGACCGCGTCCTTGGATTCGCTCGTAAAGGGCACGTTCGTCGAGGCGATGTGAACCATGATGACGGCGGCGTCCGTCGGGATGCCCGACCCGCCCGGCTGGTTCAGGTTGTAGTTGCGCCAGTTGATCGCCTTCACGACGTCCGTCGTCGCACACGCACCGCGCTGGTAGACCAGCGGGACGCGATTCGCGAAGCGCATCACGTCGGCTTTGCTCCCCTCTTCGAGTTCACCCCCGTAGGCGATGCCGGCCTCGACGATGAACGGGTCGCCGCCGTGGACCGACGCGTCCCGTGTCGAGGCCGCGTAGAAGTCGGCGTCGAACTCCTTGCGCAGGCCCTCCTCGATGAGGTCGGCCGTGATGGGCGCGAGGCAGTCCGTCGGCGGCGCGATGATGTCCGTCGCACGCATCGCCTCCAGCAGGTCACTCGCGGTGTCCCGGTCGCCCGCGATCTCTCTGACTTTCGGCGGGTCGTCGGGGACGCCGACTGCCGCGTCCCAGAGCGCTTCGACGACGTTCTCGCGTGCCGTCTCGCCGAAAGTCGCGTCGTCGTACTCCTCGGTGGCCTCGGCCGCCCGCCGGACGAACTCCTCGAGGTCGTCGCGGGTCACGCGGTGGCGCTCGCCCGCCTCGGCGAACTTCGGCGCCAGCCTGTCGGCCAGTCCCTCGATAGTCGCGTCGTCCTTCCGGGTGCTCGTCGCGTCGTCGACGAGCGCGTAGAGGTCCGAACGCAGTGTTTCGTGCTGTCTGTCCGGTTCGTCGTCTCCCTCGTCGCTGTCTTCGCCCTCACCAGCCGTGCTCCCGCCCGCATCCCCGCTCCCGGCCCGTCCCAGTACCGCGTCCCAGGCGGCTTCGACGGCGTTCTCGCGGACGGTCGTGCCGAAGGTCTTGTCGTACTTGTCCTCGACGTCGTCGGCGATGTCGTCGACGAGCGCGGCTATCTGGTGGTGTGCGACGCGGTCGTACCCGTCCAGCGCGTCGTCGAGTCGCTCGGCGAACTCCGCGGTGGCGTCCGCACCTTTGTTCGCGACGACTGCCTCGACCGCCTCGGAGACGTCGGCGTCCTCGTGAGTCTGCGGTGGTCGCCAAGCCATCTCGCGGCCGAAGTGACGGTCGCGGAAGTTGTCGATGACCGAATCGGATGTCTTCCCGCCGACCCGGGTGAACTCGCCCTGCAGGAAGCCCGACACGGAGTAGGAGTCGGTCCCGTCGAGCATCTTGATGAGCGTCCCGAGTTCGACGCCGTGGGGGTGTGGGCGTATCTCTTCGGTTTCTTCGGGTAGCTGGTCGGTGGCCCGCTCGGATTTGATGTGTGCGTCGGGCTCGCGCAACTCGATCCGCGCGTGGGGGTTGACGACCGCCGTGTGTTTGATGTAGTCGTGGAGCTGGCTCCGGGCTCGCATGTTCCCCTCCATCTCCAGTTCGATGCGGGTCCCGTGTGGGCGGTCCCAGGAGGTCGTCTCCTCGACGTCGATCTCCGGTTCGTTCGTATCTGTATCGATGATGAGCTCGAAGTATTCGGCCTCGACACCACCCTTCGTCCGGGAGGTTATTTTAGCGGGTTTCCCACTCGTAAGCTGGGAGTAGAGGACTGCTGCGGATATTCCTATGCCCTGTTGACCGCGGCTGTTTTTGACCGACAGCGCGCCATCGTTGACGACGACGAAGTTCTCGTCGTGCCCCGTCGATCCGGGGACCGAGATGTCGTAGACGTACTCCGGCGGTTCGACTTCCTCGATGGACTGGACCGGGAGCAGACACATGTCCGTCTCCGTGAATCCGTGGAGGTTTTGCACAGTCGACCAGAGGTCACGGAGTTTCTCGGTCGGCCGGTGGTCCTCGTCCAGTAGCTCCATCTCCTTCAGATTGTGGACGTATCGGGGCTTTTCGACGTACTGACCGTCGAGTGCGTCCTCGATCAGCGACTGGTACACCGTGGCGTTTTCCAGATTCGACCCGATGCCGGCACCCAGCAACAGTCCGGGGATCGTATCAGGGACAGTCTTTTTGTCGACGTACCCGGCCTGGACGTCACCCAGGAGGTCCGTGGGAATCCGTCTGTAGCCCTGTTCGCCCGTTTCGGTTTTCGTGTCGAATACGTTCGAGCGTTCGACGTCTTCGCCGTAGACTTTCGTCCGGTACTGCGTACTCGGTTCGTCGGCGTACCCGTGACACGTTCCCGTTTCCGTACTCGCGAGTACGCCCTGCATGTTCCACAGTACCGACAACTGCTGTGACAGCGTCTTACTCGTCGTCGTGTGCGAGAGTTCGTTGCTCGGGTGACTGTCGGAGCCATCACCCTGATACAGCGCGTCGATGAACTCCTGCTGTGTCTCCGAGTCGGCCTCGAAAATGAACTCGGGAATCCGCTTGTTCCTGGCACTGTCTCCACAGACCTGTTCGAGGAACATCGAGAGCGGCGACCCGAACGCTTTCACGCGGGTCGAGTTACGCTCGCGGGCGACGGTGGTGGTCCCCCCGCCGACCTCCGCGACAGCCTGCTCGGTCGCCTCGACCAACTCCGACTCGTGGGAACCGAAGGTGAAACCGACCTGTCGATCGCCCGTGTGTCCTTCCGAGATGTAGTACGCGACGAGTTGCACGAACGAAGACGACAGTGGAACCGAGACCGGCATCGACGTCTCCTCACCGCCGACCTGATAGGTTCTGAACGTGCAGTCGGTGGCTCTGTCTTCCCAGCCGAGTTCGAGGACTTTCCCGGCCGGCAGGTACCCCTTTTCGAGGTAGTTTTGTTCGAGACTGTCTTTGAGTATATCGACGCCCTCGTACCGGTAGTACGTCCGTTTCCGGTCGCTGTCCGGGGAGGGTTTCTTCCGTATCTTCTCTCCAGTCTTCAGCTGTTCGAGCGTCTCCCGCTCGAACCCGTACACGTACAGTCGCCGACCGTCGAGTTGTGCCGGCGTGATGTAGTCCAGGAGGTTGACTTCCTCGGTTGTCTCTTCAAGAGATGGCAACGACTGCGGTGTGAGGACGGTATCGCCGGGGTTCAGTTCCGACGCTTTGACCTCCTTCGTCTCACCGTCTTTCGTCAACGTGAACAGACAGTGGTCGCCGGTGACTTCGACGGTTCGGCCCTTTTCCGTCGTAATCTCGTAGACTTTCCCGTCCGTCTCGTGGCGGATCGCGTGGGTGACTGGCTCCCACGTCAGTTCGTGAGTGGTCCGGTCGAAGGAGGGTACCTCGATATCGCCGGCGACCGGGCGTGTAGCTTCGCCTCCATCCGGGAGATATGCGTCACAGAGCACTCCGATCGGGATCGTCTCCATCTCACCGTCTCGTCTGACGAGGAGTTGCTGGTCGGGCGTCAGTGACTGCTCACGCTTGTGGAAGCGAGATCCGTACAATAATTTACCGAACACTTTGGGGATCTGTTCTTTCGTGATCCCGGGGCCGTTGTCCTCGACGACGAGTCGGTAGTAGTCACCGACCTCCTCGATCTCGACGTAGATGTCCGGGAGCACCCCGGCCTCCTCGCTGGCGTCGAGCGCGTTGTCGACGGCTTCTTTCACTGCTGTCACCAGTGCCCGGGCCTCGGAGTCGAACCCGAGCATGTGCTTGTTCTTCTCGAAGAACTCGGCGATGGAGATCGACCGCTGGCTCTCGGCCAGTTCCTCGGCGATCCCGCCGCCCCCCTCACCGAGTTCCGACTGGAAAGAGGTCATCGTGCCCTGCTGTACTCCCGGGCAGTTTATAAGGCTCTCGCCGCCGGAGTGAAAGTGAAAATCGCCGAAAACCACGAGAGCGCGCCGGTTCGTCAGACGGGCGTCGGACGACCGGCCGGACCAGCCGTTCGACTGGAGGTCGAGCGAAACCAGTCGGACTCGACCGGGTGAATCGTGGCCAGGACCAGTCGTGACTGGCGTCAGTCCTCGCCTGTGAGGTGCTCGGCGACAGTCCGCTCGACGACGCCCTCACGCTCCTCGACGTCTTCGGCGTGTGCGTCGCGCCCCGTCTCCCGGAGGCGCTCGGCGTAGGTCTCTTCGTGCCCGTTCGTGTGATAGGGGCCGCCCTCGGCTATCACGCGCCAGAGCGGGTCCTCCAGGGCGCGTGGGCCGGCGCTCGCCCCACCAGCCTCCTCGGTGGCGTTCTCCCGGAGGCGCGCACTCGTCCAGTCTTCGAGCATCGCGAGCCCCTCGCGGACCAGTTCGGGCCGTTCCCGGGCGAGGTCTGTCGTCTCGTGTGGGTCGGCGTCGAGGTCGTACAGTTCCACGGGAGCGAACTGCTTGAGACCGTCGTGGTACGTGCGGACGAGGAGGTACTCGTCCCAGCGGACCGCCCGCTGGCAGGCCCACGCGCCCTGGCTGAGCACGAGGTAGTCGCGGCCGTCGTCGTCCCCGCCCGCCAATGCACCGGCGAACGAACGACCGTCCCAGGCGTCGAACACCGCCGCTGCGAGGGCGGACTCCTCGCCGTCGTCCCCGTCGGCATCTCCGTCGCCGTCGTCGGTCCAGGCGAGGCCGTCGTCGCCGAAGCCCTCGTCCTCGCGAGCGAGGAACTCTACCAGGGTCGGGCCGAAGTCGACGTTGTAGTGGAGTGCGTCGTCTTCGCCCGGTTCGACGCCGGGCCCGTCGACGACCAGGGGAACGCGGCAGGTCCTGTCGTCTGCAGTCTGGTGGTCGCCGTAGACGTTCAACTCGCCCAGGTTCTCGCCGTGGTCGGCCGTCACGACCACGAGCGTCTCCTCGCGGACGCCGGCCTCCTCCAGCCTGGCCAGCAGTTTCGCGACGTAGTCGTCCATGTAGCGGACGCCGACGTCGTAGCCGTCGACCCAGCGCTCGAAGTCCTCGCGGTCGGCGATCTCGTCTGGCGTCCGTTCGAGGTCCGCTGGCCCGTCGCCGGTCAGGTAGCCGTGGTGGACGTCGTGGGCGCTGTGGGGACCGTAGCCGTCGTACTGCTCGGCGATGGTCTCTTGGTCGGGGAACTCTGGTGCCGGGTCGTCCGCGAAGGGGTTGCCGTACTCCTGGGGGGTGTCGTAGGGGGTGTGAGGGTCCCAGAAGTTGACGTGGAGATACCAGTCGTCCTCGGCGGCGTGGTCGTCGAGCCAGCTTTCGGCGCGGTCGTAGACGACGTCGGCACGCTCGGTGCCGAAGCCGCCGGTGTCGCGCCACTCGCCGAACCCGTCTGTGACGTGGTGAGCACCGTGCCGTTGCGGAAACGAACTCACGAGGCAGGTCCGATACCCCTCGATGCTCAGGGCGGCAGGGAACGTCAATCGGGTCGTCGCCGTCGCGAACTCCCTGTCTTCGCCCGCTGGACGAGGGTCGGCGTTCGTGCCGCCGTGGTTGACGACGCCCGAGTGAATCCCGAAGCGACTCGAGAACAGCGCCGTCCGCGACGGGAGACAGGGCACGTCGCTGGCGTAGTAGTTCGTGAACACGCGGCCACTTTCGGCCAGTTCGTCGATCGTCGGTGAGGTGTTCCGATGGTAGCCGTAGCAGCCGAGATGGTCGGGTCGCAGCGAGTCACAGTCGAGATACAGGATCCGCATGCCTCCACGGGCGTCGCCGACCGACATAGTAGTCGGTCTCCCGGAACACTGCGCCGGATCTGGCGATTCGTCGTCGCTCTCGAATCCTCCTCGATTATCTCGGCGATCCCACGCCAAAATATACGAAATCTGTCAACACAGTCGTACGCGCGCGTGACGCGTGCGGGGAGTTTAAATGGCCCCGTGTTGTACAGGTAGTCATATTGTATGTCAGGTGAGCCTGATGAGTACGGCGCAAACCAGATACAGGCCCTCGAAGGGCTCGAGGCCGTTCGCAAACGGCCGGCCATGTACATCGGTTCGACCGACGACCGGGGACTCCACCACCTGGTCTACGAGGTCGTCGACAACGCCATCGACGAGGCGCTGGCTGGTCACTGCGATACGATCTCCGTCACTATCCACGACGACGGGTCGGTGTCCGTGGCCGACGACGGGCGCGGGATCCCCGTCGATACCCACGAGAAATACGACCGCCCCGCCGTCGAGGTGGTGATGACGAAACTCCACGCCGGCGGCAAGTTCGACAACAAGTCCTACCAGGTCTCCGGGGGACTCCACGGCGTCGGTGTCTCCGTCGTCAACGCGCTCTCCGAACGCCTGGCCGTCGAGGTCAAGCGTGACGGCGGCGTCTATCGCCAGGGGTTCGAGGCGGGCGTCCCGCAGGGGGAACTCGACCACGTCCGCGATCTGGACGCCGGCGAGGAGACTGGCACGGAGATCCGGTTCTGGCCCGACGAGGGTATCTTCGAGACGACCGACTTCACGTTCTCGACGCTGGAATCGCGACTGCGGGAACTCGCTTTCCTCAACTCCGGCGTCGAGATAACGATCGTCGACGAGCGCGACGGCGACTCGAGTACCTTCCGCTACGAGGGTGGGATCCGCGAGTTCGTCGAGTACCTCAACGAGACCAAGGAGGCGCTCCATCCCGAGGTCGTCTACTTCGAGGACGAAGACCAGGGGGTCCACGTCGAGGTGGCGATGCAGGGGACTCACGAACTCCAGGGTTCGATCCACGCCTTCGCCAACAACATCAACACCCGCGAGGGTGGCACACACCTGACGGGGTTCAAGACCGCACTGACCCGCGTCGTCAACGACTACGCCCAGGACAACGGGCTCCTCGGTGACATCGACGGCACCCTCAAGGGCGAGGACATCCGGGAGGGGCTCACGGCCGTCATCTCGGTCAAACACCCCGACCCACAGTTCGAGGGACAGACGAAGACGAAACTCGGCAACAGCGAGGTCCGAGGGATCGTCGAATCGGCGGTTCACGAGCAACTCGGGACCTTCTTCGAGGAGAACCCCGACACCGCACAATTGATAGTCCAGAAGGCCGCCGAGGCGGCGAAAGCCCGGCAGGCCGCCAAGAAGGCAAAGGAACTCACTCGCCGGAAATCCGCACTCGAATCGACGACGCTGCCCGGGAAACTCACCGACTGCCAGACCCGCGACCCGGAGGAAGCCGAACTGTTCGTCGTCGAGGGTGACAGCGCGGGCGGAAGTGCCAAACAGGGCCGAAACCCGGAGTTCCAGGCTATCCTCCCTATCGACGGGAAGTTCCTCAACGTCGAGAAACACCGCCTCGACCGGGTTCTCGAAAACGAGAAGATCCGGACGATGATCCGTGCCATCGGCACGGGGGTCGGCGACGAGTTCGATATCGACGACCTGCGCTATCACCGGATCATCCTGATGACCGACGCCGACGTCGACGGCGCACACATCAGGACGCTCCACCTGACCTTCTTCTATCGGCACATGCGTCCGCTCCTCGAACACGGACACGTCTACGCCGCCCAGCCCCCGCTCTATCGCATCCGATACAAGGGCGAGACCTACGACGCGATGACCGAGGCCGAGCGCGAGCGGATCGTCGCGGAGAAGTGCGACGGGAAGCCCGACCAGGTCCAGCGGTTCAAGGGCCTGGGCGAGATGAACCCCCAGCAGCTCTGGGACACGACGATGAACCCGGAGACGCGACGGCTCAAGCAGATCACCATCGAAGACGCCGCCGCGGCGGACAAGATGTTCTCGGTGCTGATGGGTGACGCGGTCGAACCGCGCAAGCAGTTCATCAAGGAACACGCGCCGGAAGCGGAGTGGGTCGACATATGAGTTCGGACGTCCCCGGCCCCGAAGACGTGAGTAACGCGGCGTCGAGTGTCGACCGCGTCCGCGTCGAAGACGAGATGGAGCAGAGCTACATCGACTACGCGATGAGCGTCATCGCGGGGCGCGCGTTGCCCGACGTCCGGGACGGTCTCAAGCCAGTCCAGCGGCGCATCCTGTACGCGATGCACGAGATGGGCGTCTCGTCGAACTCGGGCCATCGCAAGTCCTCGTCCGTCGTGGGCGAGACGATGGGCGATTACCACCCGCACGGCGACTCGCCCATCTACGACACGCTCGTGCGGATGGCCCAGGACTTCTCGATGCGCTATCCCCTCGTCGACGGGCAGGGCAACTTCGGGTCGATGGACGGCGACCCGCCTGCCGCCATGCGCTACACGGAGGCCCGAATGGCGCCTATCGCCGAAGAACTCCTCGAAGACATCGAGAAAGACACCGTCGACTTCCAGGCCAACTACGACGACCGCCTCACGGAACCGGCGGTCCTCCCCGCGAAGGTCCCCAACCTGCTGGTCAACGGCTCGTCGGGCATCGCGGTGGGGATGTCGACGAACATCCCGCCGCACAACCTGACCGAGGTCGTCGACGCCGTCGTCCACCTCATCGACAACCCCGACTGTAGCGTCGACGACCTCGTCGACACGCGCGACGACCGCGGGAACGGCACGCCGGGGCCGATCAAGGGCCCCGACTTCCCGACCGGCGGCACCATCGTCGGCAAGGAGGCCGTCTACTCGGCGTACTCGACCGGTCGGGGCCGCGTGACGGTCCGTGCTTCCTACGAACTCGAGCGGGAGGAAGGGCGGATCGTCGTCACCGAGATCCCCTTCCAGGAGAACAAGGCGCGGATGGTCGAGCGCATCGCCGAGGACGTCAACGAGGGGAAGATCGAGGGCGTCTCGGACCTGCGCGACGAGTCCGACCGCAACGGCGTCCGCGTCGTCATCGAACTCAAACGCGGCGCGAACATCGACGTCGTCGAGAATCAACTCACCAAACACCACCTCGAATCCACCTTCGGCGTCATCAACCTCGCGCTGGTCGACGGCCAGCCCCGGGTGCTCACGCTCAAGGAGACACTGAAGGAGTACCTCGACCACCGCAAGGAAGTGGTGCGGCGCCGCTCCGAGTTCGAACTCGAAGCGGCCGAGGACCGTGCACACATCCTCGAAGGCCGGCTGAAGGCGCTCGAAAACGTCGACAGCGTCGTCGCAGTCATCCGCAACAGCGAGGACCGCGACGAGGCCAAGGCTGCACTGCGGGGTGAGATCGACCCGGTCGACCTCGACGGCGACCACGACGTCGACCCGACCGTCACCTTCGACTTCTCTGGCGATCAGGCAGACCACGTCGTCCGGATGCAACTCGGCTCGCTCACGTCGATGGAGTCGGCGGAGATCGAAGCGGAGTACGAGGACGTCCAGGCCGAGATCGACAGGCTCGAGACGATCCTCGAGGACGAATCCGAGTTGCTCGCGGTCATCAAAGACGAGCTGCGCGAGATCCAGGACGAGTACGGCGACGGACGCAAGACCACCTTCGTCGAGTCAGACGAGATCACGAACGAGGACCTCATCCCCGAGGAAGACGTCCTCGTCGTGATCACGGAAGACGATTACATCAAGCGCATGCCCGTCGAGCGCTTCGACCCGCAGAACCGCGGCGGCAAGGGCATCATCGGCTCCGACCCCAAGGAGGGCGACAGGGTCTCGAAGGTCTTCCGCGCGAACACCCACGACTACCTGCTCTGTTTCACCAACCAGGGCCAGGTCTACCGGTTGAAGACCTACGAGATCCCCGAGATGTCCCGGACGGCCCGCGGGAAGTCGGCCGTCAATCTCATCGACTTCGACGACGGCGAGGAGATCACAGCCGTCGTCAACACGGACGACTTCGAGCCAGAGGAGTGTATCACGATGGTCACTCGGAACGGCTACGTCAAGCGCACCGGTGCCGCGGAGTTCGAGAACATCCTCTCGACCGGGATCATCGCCGCGAAACTGGAGGACGGCGACGAACTCGTCGACGTCGAGGTCACCGACGACGAGTCCGACCTCGTCATCGCCACCGAGCAGGGGATGACCATCCGCTTCGACGAGACCGAAGCCCGCAAGATGGGCCGCAACACGCGCGGTGTCCGGGGGATCGACCTGCGTGAGGGTGACCGCGTAGCCGGCCTCGTCGCGACCGACGAGACTGACGACCGCGACCTGCTGACGGTCACCGTCAACGGCTACGGCAAGCGCACGCCCCTCTCGGAGTACCGCGCCCAGTCGCGGTACGGGATGGGGCTCATCGACATCAAGACTGACGAGCGCAACGGCCCTGTCTCGACCGTGAAAGCCGTCAGACCCGACGACCACCTCGTCATCATGAGCGAAGCGGGCCAGATCATGCGGATCCGCGCGGGCGACGTCAGTGAGGTCGGCCGGAACACGAAAGGCGTCATCGTCATGCGCCTCGAACCCGAGGACCGCGTCGCCAGTGTCGACGTCGTCCCCGCCACAGTCGAGCAGACGGACGAGACCGACTCTGCCTCGGTAGAGAGCGAAGAGTAACCGGTCGGCGAGCCACGGTCTCGCCGACTCATCGCGGTCGACATCTGCGCGGGCCGACGATAGCTGCGACCTATCGTATTGTATGGGCAACAATTATACCCTCTCGACTGGTATGTTAATCCATGACACGCTATCCCCGCGGCGTGCGAAACGACCGACTGGAATGTGACTGTGGGGCGCCAGTGGTGAAGACGGACGAGGGGTACGTCTGTGTGGGCTGTGGGGCGAGGGTGTCAGACGAGCAGGAGCAAAACCGCCCCGACCCGACTGCCTGAGTGGGCGGGGGCGCGGTGTGTAGTGGTGGCGCGTGGGAGACCCGGTGACATCCATGTCAGCGCCTACTCAAGTAGGTGGAACACCAACTACGTGCAATGACAGACCCGAACCCGACACCGGGTATCCACCACGTCACCTGTATCGCTGGCGACCCGCAACGAAACCTCGATTTCTGGGTCGAAACCCTGGGGCTGCGCCTCGTCAAGCGCTCGATCAACCAGGACGACCCGAGTACCTACCACCTCTTCTACGCCGACACGGCGGGCACCCCCGGGACGAGCATGACGTTCTTCCCGTGGGAGGGCATGTCCCGCGGGAAAGTCGGCTCCGGACAGGTCTCTCGGACCGCCTTTCGCGTCCCCGAGGGAAGCCTCGACTACTGGGAAGCGCGCTTCGACGACTACGGCGTCGACTACGACGACCGCGTCGAGCGATTCGGCGAGACCGTCCTCCCCTTCGAGGACCCGGACGGACTCCCGGTCGAACTCGTCGGGGTCGAGATTCCCGAGGACGACCCCGTCGACCCCTGGACGGAGTTCGTCCCCGCAGAACACGCGATCCGCGGATTCCACTCGGTGACGCTCTGGCTGGCCGACCCCCAGCCGTCCGAGAATCTCCTCCGGAAGATGGGCCTTGAGGAGGTCGGGACGGAGGAGTCACAGGGCGACACGCCGGGTGACGAGCGGACGCGCTTCGCCGCGCCGGGCCAGGTCGGCAAGTACGTCGACGTGCTTCCGACTGTCGAGGGCGGCCGTCAGGGCCACGGCACGGTCCACCACGTCGCCTTCCAGACACCGACCGACGAGGACCAGGACGCGATGCGGAAGGCGGTCCGCCGCGAGGGACTGCGCCCGACCCAGCAGATCAATCGTCACTGGTTCCGGTCGGTGTACTTCCGGGAACACGGCGGTGTCCTCTTCGAACTCGCGACGAAGGATCCGGGCTACACCAGCGACGAGCCCCTGGACGACCTCGGCGGGCGCCTCGTCCTCCCCGGAGAGTTCGAGGACCGCCGCGAGGAGATCGAGGCCGGACTGACCGACGTCACGGTGCCGCGGGCCGAGACGGCCGAAGCGGACGACTAAGCGGCATCGAAGACGCGTCTTCGGAGTCAGATGATCCGTTTGCCGAGTGTACTCGCGGCGAGTTCGACTGCAAGCTCCGCTGTCCGGTTGTGCTCGTCCAGGATGGGATTCACCTCGACGAGTTCGACCGACGCGAGGGCGTCGCCGGCCTGTCGTGAGACGAACTCCATCGCTGTGTGGCCCTCCCGATAGGAAACCCCGCCGCGGACGGGCGTCCCGACGCCGGGTGCTTCGCTCGGGTCCAGGAAGTCGAGGTCGAGACTGACGTGCAGTCCCTCGGTGTCCTCGGTGGCGACGTCGACGGCGTCACGGGTCACCGCCGGGAGACCGTGCTCGTCGACGTCGGTCATCGTGAATACGGTGACGTCGCTCTCACGCAACGCCTCGCGTTCCTCGTCGTCCAGGTCACGTACGCCCACGATGGCGACGTTCTCGGGGTCGACGCCGGCGTCAGCCCACGCTCGATCGGCGAACGTATCCCGTCCCAGGATTGCGGCCAGCGCCATCCCGTGGACGTTCCCGCTGGGCGTCGTCGTCGGCGTGTTGAAGTCGCCGTGGGCGTCGAACCAGACGACCCCGACCTCGCGGTGACGGGCGACCCCACCGACGGTGCCGATGGCGATGGAGTGGTCCCCGCCCAGCACGAGTGGCAGATACCCCTCGTCGACGGCCGCCGCTACGTCGTCAGCGAGGGTACGACAGACACGTTCGGTGGCGGCGAGGTACTTCGCCCGCCCCTCCGGTGGTCGGCCGGCGTCCGGGTCCGTGCGTTCCGCTCCCGGAACGGGGACGTTGCCGCCGTCCTCGCAGTCGAGTCCCACGCTTTCGACCGCGTCGGTGAGACCCGCATAGCGGATAGCCGAGGGGCCCATGTCGACACCGCGTCTGTCGGCACCGAGGTCCATCGGGACGCCGAAGACGCGTACCGGTCGGTCCATGGCTCCGTGTTACACTGCGAGCGACAAAACCCTCGGGGGGCGGGTGCCTCGCCCGGCGCCCCTCCCTACTTGTACTGCGAGCAGACTCGAGCGAGCCCTTCTTCGAAGCTGATCTCCGGTTCCCAGCCGGTCGCTTCTTTCATCTTCGTGCTGTCGGCCATCGTGTCGTGGACGAACACGTCGTCGGGGATGGGGTTTTCCTCGTAGGTCGGTTCGATGTCGGTGCCGAGTTCCTCGTTGATAGCCTCGACGAGGTAGTCGATGCTGTACTGCTCGCCGGTGCCGAGGTTGTAGATGCCGTTCAGTTCGTGCTCGGCGGCGAGTTCGAGGCCGCGGACGATGTCGTCGACGTGGGTGAAATCGCGGGTGTGACTCCCGTCGCCCCAGATCTCGGGGCGTCGACCGTTGCCGATGTCGTCGGCGAACTGGGCGATGAGGTTCGCGTACTCGCCCTTGTGGCCCTCGGCGCCTTCCTCCATGCCCTGGTAGACCGAGAAAAAGCGCATCCCGGCCACCGAGAGCCCGTAGTGGTTGTGGAAGTACTCGGCGTACTGCTCGCGCGCGAGTTTCGAGGCCTCGTAGCCGGTGTTTGCCTCGACGGGCATGTCCTCGGGCGATGGTTCCGTCCGGTCCCCGTAGATCGAGGAGGTCGAGGCGTAGACGACGGTGTCACACCCGTCCTGGCGGGCCTGGTCGACCGTATTGACGAACCCCTCGACGTTGACGCGGGCGCCCCGTGTCGGGTCGTCCTCGTGCATCGCGTACGACGACAGCGCAGCGATGTGAAAGACGACGTCGACGTCGGTCGGGAGGTCCTCGTCTACGACCGAGGCCTCGACGAACTCCACGTCGTCGGTGAGGTTCTCTGGCGTCCCGAGATAGCAGTCGTCGAGTGCGATGACGTCGTTGTCGGCCGCGAGGTGGTTCGCGAGGTTCGACCCGATGAACCCGGCCCCACCAGTGACGAGAACGCGTTTGTCTTCCATACCGGAGATCCGACTGCCATCTAACATAAATGCCACCGATCTCCGTGGCACACTCCCGGTGACGAACGCCAGTGTGAGTGCCTGAAAGTAGCGTATTTGGGCACGAGCGTCCTTCTATTCCAGAGCCGAACACGACGTTCGTGAACGTGCATTCGACCGAACGCCTACTCTCGGCGGGGTGGCCGACGGAACGAGCGCTGTGGAGTGGTCGGCCCAACGGGCGCTTGTTTTCGACAGTCCTGTCGGCGCAACGGGCGCTTTGGGTGGAACGGGTGCCGGGACCACCGCCGGGTTTAAGAAACACAATCTCGAACGGACGCGTATGTCATCGATCGAGTTGACGCCCAGCCAGAAGAACATACTCCAGGAACTCGTGAATCTCTATCGCGAGTCCGAGAGTGCGGTCAAAGGCGAGGATATCGCCGACAAGGTCGACCGTAACCCGGGGACGATCCGCAACCAGATGCAGAGCCTGAAAGCCCTCCAGCTCGTCGAGGGCGTCCCGGGCCCGAAGGGCGGCTACAAGCCGACGGCGACGGCCTACGACGCGCTCCAGATCCAGGATATGGACCAGGCCGCCGACGTCCCGCTCGCACACAACGGCGAGGCGGTCCCGACCGCGAACGTCGAGGAGATCAACCTCACCAGCGTCCACCACCCCGAGGAGTGTCGCGCCGAGATACAGCTCCAGGGGTCTATCGCCGACTTCCACGAGGGCGATACGATCACCGTCGGCCCGACGCCGCTGTCGAAACTCCAGATCATCGGCGAACTCGAGGGCAAAGACGACACGAACAACGTCCTCATCATGACGATCGACGAC
>Ga0207718_100555_pt1 | contig 31248 bp, 28 predicted proteins | sample A23M2SouthBayCA_FD_187749 | JGI IMG/M metagenome (GOLD analysis project Ga0207718, IMG submission 187749) | Aerobic enrichment media microbial communities from Eden Landing Ponds, California, USA - A23 M2 (SPAdes) | ecosystem: Environmental > Aquatic > Marine > Unclassified | place: Emeryville... | reverse complement strand
AGATCGTTGATCAGCACGCGACGGACGGCGCCGCGCACACCACACCATTCCAGTACCTCATCCACCAGCAGCTGGCCTTCCCGGTCCGGGTCGCCGGCGTGGATGACCTCCTGCGCCTGAGCCGTCAGCCGTTCAAGCACCGTCAGCTGGTCGCGCACGTCCTCTTTGGGGCGGCGCTGCCAGTCCTCCGGTATCATGGGCAGCAGCTCCATGCGCCAGCGCCGCCATTCCGGGCGGTAATCACCGGGTTCAATGGGCTCCAGCAGGTGACCCACGCACCAGCTCACGTATACCCCGCCGCCACAGTCCAGGTAGCCCTGCCGGCGCTGGGGGCTGTTGGTGATGGCGGTGGCAATGGCGCGGGCCAGTGAGGGCTTTTCCGCAATATAGAGGCGCATTCGGGCTCCTGCCGGACGCTGTGCTAGACTCGACTGCGCATTGTAACGAATCCGCGGACGCCGGAGGTGGCATGTCGCTGCATTCCCAGATCGAGGCTCTCCTGACGGAGCATTTCAGCCCTGAAGTGCTTTCGGTGGAGAACGAAAGCCATCAGCACGCGGTGCCGCCCAACTCCGAGACCCACTTCAAGGTGGTGATGGTGGCGGGTGCGTTTGAGGGCAAACGCCGCGTGGGTCGCCATCAGGCCGTCTATGGCGCGCTGGATGAGCCGCTGAAACAGGGGGTCCACGCGCTCACGCTGCATCTCTACACTCCGGACGAATGGCAGTCCCGCGAGAGTGGGGCGCCTGAGTCCCCGCCCTGCATGGGCGGATCCAGAGCCGGCTGAGGAGGCGGAAATGAGCCAGTTCTTTGAGATCCATCCGGAGACTCCACAGCCCCGGCTGGTGCGCCAGGCCGTGGAGATCCTGAAAAAGGGCGGCGTGATCGCCTACCCGACGGATTCCGCCTACGCGTTCGGCTGCGCGTTGGGCGAGAAAAAAGCGGCTGAACGCATCAAGTGGCTGCGCAATCTGGACGACAAGCACAATTTCACCCTGGTGTGTAAGGACCTGTCGGACATCGGCCCCTACGCCAAGGTGGACAACGTCCAGTTCCGGCTGCTCAAGTCCCACACGCCGGGCCCCTATACCTGGATCATGGACGCCACCAGTGAGGTGCCGCGCCGGCTGCTGCATCCCAAACGCCGCCAGATCGGCATCCGCGTGCCGGATAACCGCATTGTGGAGGCGCTGGTGGCGGAGATGGGCGAACCCATCATGAGCTCAACCCTGCTGATGCCGGGCGACGAGTGGCCCATGAGTGATGCCGAGGAGATCCGAGACCGCCTGGAGCACCACGTGGATCTGGTGATTGAGGGCGGTTACTGCGGGCGCGAGCCGACCACGGTTGTGGACCTGTGTGGTGACGTACCCGTGCTGCTGCGTGAGGGCAAGGGCGACGTTACGCCGTTCCAGTAGGAATGAAGCCGGTCAGGCCGGCTGGTTGAAGCGGATCTCGAAGCCGGCCGCCGGATCCTGACCCTGGCCGGATTCATCGGTCATGACCTGCTTGCGCAGTTCCTGGTAGCGGTGGGCAATGTCCTGGAGGCGGTTGTTCTCCGGGCTTTCGCTTACAAGACTCTCCAGCATGGAATTGCCTTCCCCGTAGGCTTGGGAGATGCGTGAGACGTTCTCCAGATACTCCACCGTGGGCTGGTTGGTGCTCAGGCGGTTGAAAGCGGCCTTGAAGGCCCGGTTCTGGTTGAGGTCGTTCTCGATGCGGTCCCGGGTCTCCTGGGGAATCTGGGCTTCCATCTCGATGTCCCCCAGATTGTTGCGCCGCACCGCCATCCGGGTGCCAAGATCCACCTCCAGCTCCTGAAGCTTGGTGCCGATGGTTTCCTTCACAAAACCACTGTCCCGCGCCACGGCATTCTTGAACTCCTGCATGGGCAGATCCGCCAGGCTGACATTGCTGCCACCACGGTCTTGCAGCGTCACGCGTTCGTTGGCAATGGAGGTCGCCGTCTTGGCCGGCGCGGGCTCGCTCCCAGGGGCCTGCTGCGGTGCTTTCTGCTGCGCCCCGCTGGTCTCAGTGCCCTGAATGGCCCGGGCCCCGAAGTTCAGTGCCGCATCCAGAATACCCATGATCGGTTCACTCCTGGCAGAGGTTTGCCGGTTTTCCGTCGTTCACGGGCAGGGGTATGCAGGATTCAGGCCAGAATATGGTGCCCCCGGCAGGATTCGAACCTGCGACCTACGCCTTAGGAGGGCGTCGCTCTATCCTGCTGAGCTACAGGGGCGAAGAGGTGCGTATGGTAGCGGGCTCTGCATCCGGCATCAAATCATGTTGTTGCCGGTGGTGACCGGGCCGGCCTAGACTGCCCCTCTTTTCGTCCGTCTCCGGGGGTAAGCTTGCGGATTTCCATCATTATGCCGGTGCTCAATGAGGCCGCGGGAATCGGGGCCACACTGGCCGCGCTGCAGCCGCTCCGGGTCGCTGGCTGTGAGGTGATCCTGGCGGATGGGGGCAGTGAGGACGGTACCCGCGAGGCGGCTGGCGATCGCTTCGACCGGTGGATTAGCGCTCCCCGAGGGCGTGCGAACCAGATGAACGCTGGGGCGTCAGCGGCTACCGGTGAGCTGCTGCTGTTCCTGCATGCGGACACCCGGCTCCCTGCCGATGCGCTGCAGTGGCTGGAGCGATTCGCCGCCAGTGAGCGGCTCTGGGGGCGTTTTGATGTGCGTCTTTCCGGCAACCGCCCGCTGTTCCGGGTGATCGCCAGGTTCATGAACCAGCGCTCGCGGCTGACCGGCGTTGCGACCGGAGATCAGGCCATTGTCGTGCGTCGCAGCCTGTTCGAACGGGTGGGCGGGTACGAACCCATTCCGCTGATGGAGGACGTAGCGTTGAGTAAAACACTGCGGCGCTACACCCGCCCCTACTGCATTCGGGCTTCGGTAATCACGGACAGCCGTCGCTGGGAGGTGAACGGTCCCTGGCGTACCATCGTACTCATGTGGCGTCTGCGCTGGGCCTACTGGCGGGGAGTGGATCCGAAGGAGCTGGCCCGGCGCTATCGCAGCTGACATGGAGCGGAACAGGGAACAATAATAATGCAGCACCCACCTGCGTTGATGCAGTTCGCCAAATGGCCCCAGAAGGGCCAGGTCAAAACCCGCCTTGCCGCCGAGCTGGGAGAGCGCAAGGCACTGGAAGCCCATCTTGTGCTCACCGATACGGTTCTGAAGAACCTGATGGACAGCGGTTACCCGCTCACATTCTGGTGGGACCTGGAACTGACGGAGACCCCCATTGAGGCGGAAGGCATTCTCCTGCGCCTGCGCAAGGGAGGGATTCCGCAGCGGGTTCAGCAGGGCACGGATCTTGGAGAGCGCATGGCCAACGCGCTGGATGAGGCCATTGCCCATGCCGGTGCGGGCATGATCGTGGGCAGTGACTGCCCGGCGGTCACGCCGGATTACGTCAGAAGGGCGGCGCAGACACTGGAGACGGCGGACGTGGTGATTGGCCCCTCGAACGACGGGGGCTTTGTCCTGATCGGTGCCAAGCGATCAGTGCCGGGCATGCTTGAAGGGCCGGCCTGGGGCAGTGAGCAGGCGCTGGCGCAGACCCAGGCGGCTCTCCACGAAAAAGGGCTCCGGGTGGAATGCCTGGAGCCCCTTTGGGATGTGGACGAGCCCGAGGACTGGGCGCGCTTTCAGCGCCTGCGCTGAAAGTACAGGCTCAGCCCCTGGCCGACCAGGCTCTGGGTGCCGGCACCGAACGCCTGGGCCTGGAGCTGGCGCACCACGGGCGCGGTGGCCAGATTGGCGCCGTCCGTATCCCGGGCCCGAAGAAGCTTCCAGTCCACCTCACTGCTGAGGTTGTCCATCAGCGCGTGAAGCTGGTTGCCGTCCTCCGGGAAGAACCAGCGCTTGCGGCACCCGGCCGTGGCGTAGAAATCCGGCTCGTTCAGCAGTTCCTGGTAGGCCTCATGCTGCGGGTTGTTCAGGATCATCCGGCGCAGGCGCCGCAGTGTCTCCGTGGTCGGCTGCAGTCTGTGGCGCTCCATCATCCGGCGCAGTGCCACATCTACACGGCTGGCGCCGTGCTCACCGGTGTGGATGTGCAGCAGCCCGCCGCTGCCCAGCGCCTGCTGGGCGAGCGTCTTGATGGGTGTGCCGTCATGGTCCTCTGACGGCAGCTGGCGGATTTCCACCATCTGCACCTGGTTGCCGTCCTGGATGAAACGCGTGGCCAGTGAATAGGGCCAGAACACAATGTTCTGCAGGCCTTTCTCCTGTGCCAGGCGGTTGCCGTGGGCCAGGCCCGCCAGGTTCTCATCCACCGCGACCACCTCCACGTCCGTGAAGTAGTTCGCCAGTTCCATGGCGTGCTGGCCGGAGCCTGCGCCGATCACCAGAATGCGCACGGTCTCGGGCCAGGCGCTGGTGTCGATGCCCAGGCTCTGTTCCAGTTCCTGCTTGAGCGGCTGCTCATTGTGGATGCGCAGGTTATGCCAGCAGGGCCAGGCGTGGGGCAGGTCCGCGCGCGCCAGGGCCAGCTCGTCCTGCTTCTCCTGGAACTGCTGCTTGTAGGCTTCTTCATCGGCCTTGTGGTAATAGGTCTCCGCCATCAGTGGCTGCATGCCCTCCGGCCAGTCCGCCAGGGCGAGACGACCGATGTGCTGGGCATAGCTCTGGTGGAAGAGAGCGCCGTAGAGGCTGCGGATGATCAGCCCGGCGGCGACTTCCTCCGGCTGGAACCCGTCCCGCAGTTCCACCTTGAGGTTGGCGTCCAGCTCCCGGATGAAGGCATCCTCTTCCTCGGAAACCACCTGGGCAAAACCGGTGCGCGTGGCGTAGCGGCTCAGCGCCATGGCCAGGCGCTGGCGGGATTCATACAGCTCGCCGGTGTCGCGTACCTCCAGCAGGAGGGCGCGGCGGGCGCCGGTGACCAGCTTCTCCAGTTCCGCGTCCACCAGCAGCGTTTTTTCCAGAGCGAGCAGCAGGAGTTCGTCCGCGCAGACCGCATCCAGCAACCAGTCGCCCGGCGCCATTTCCTGCGCGTACTGCTGGCGCAGCAGGTTGGTGACGAAGCGGCTCAGCTCCTGATGGGGCAGGCCAGGGTGGGAAAGGAGGCGGATGGCATCCTGTGCAAGGGCGCTGTCGGCCTGGTGCACGTCCAGGTGGCGAGCGCATTCGAGCATGCCAGCGTAGACGGAATCCCATTCAGCGCCGTGATCGAGCAGTGTGCGGTAATGCAGGTAGGCCTGATCGAACCGCTGTTGCTGGCGCAGGGCGTGGGCCTTACCGGCGAAGGCAGGGGCGGACTGGCGGTCCTTGGTGAGCGCCTCGTCAAAAAGCGCCTCAGCCTGTTCCGGCTCTTCCCGCACCAGGGCCAGATAGCCCAGGTTCGTCAGAACCTGGCCGGAATCCGGGGCGGCAACACGGGCCTGTTCCAGTGCTTCGCCGGCTTCCTCAAGCTGGCCCTCATCCATGGCGACACGGCCCAGAAGGTTCAGCGCCTCCGGATGTTCCGGTTGGGCGCCCAGCACCACGTTCAGCGCCTCACGCACCTGATGGCGGGCGTGCCCGCGCATGGCCGGCTCCGTTTCCGGGCTGTTGGCGTAACGGTAAAGCTCGTTCGCCTGCAGCAGGCGGCGGGCCATGGCCGCTTCCTGTTCGCGGGTTACCTGTTCCAGCTGGGTCTGCGCCTGCATGATCATCCCCTATCTCGTTGTTCAGTTGTTTTGCGGTTAGCCCTGGAGCAGCTGGAGAACCTGCTGCGGCCGCTGGTTCGCCTGGCTCAGGATCGAGATACCGGCCTGCTGGAGCGTCTGCGTGCGGGCCAGCTCGGCGCTTTCTTCGGCGAAGTCTGCATCTCGGATCCGGGAGTTGGCCGCCTGAAGATTTTCAGAAGCGACCTGTTGATTCTCGATAGTCGATTCGAAACGATTCTGGATTGAGCCAAGATTAGCGCGTTGACTGTTAACTTGGTCCAGCGCGTTGTCGATCGAAGTTATGGCATCGTTGGCCCCTTCGACTGTGGAAATATCCACGTCACGAAGCAGTTGGCCAGATTCATTGGAACCGTAGGTGCCAATCTGGAATCCTGATGATGCGATGTCTCCTTGGGTTTCAATTTCGATTTTCCCTGCAGATTCCAGCGATATTGATCCGCGCTGAATGACGTCGTTACCTGCCGTGTTCAATTCCGCTGGCAACCCGAAGGCTGAGGCGTCATTGGTTGCTGCAGTATCGCTGTAATTCGAGATTCGGATATTGCGGCCGTCTTCAGCGATCAGCCTGAATGTGTCGCCAATGTTTTCGGCCTCAACCCCAGACTGACCGGAAACGCCCTGAACAGCGTCCACTACTTTATTAATCCGGTCAGTCTCAGAATCAGTAGCGTTAAAGGTTACAGAAACTTCACGTCCATTCACGTCAAACGTTGCAGTTTCGTTTGTTCCTGTATCGACGTCACCACCGGTGAATGTGCTGGGATTCGCCGTTGCGGTTACACCTGTAGCATCGGAAGATGCATTGATTGCATCTGCTTTAGCAATTGCACTTGATGCAGGATCACTGGGCGCTCTAGAGGCGGTATCCGAAGCTGCGAGGCTCTCTCTGATGGACACATCGTTGATAACAAGGTCGCCATTCGCCATTGCCGAGTCACCGACAACCTGGCTTACAGCGCCGCTGTTACTTCCACTGAACGTGCCGGTCTGAAAACCTGCGTTGGCAATATTGCCGGTTGAGGATGTCAGGTCGATTGGACTTCCGTCCTCAGAGATAAGCGTGTAACTGCCCGTGAAAGTCCGGGAAGTCTGACCAATGTTTGCATCACTCCCGGCGTTTGCATCGGGGTCTATATCCGGGAGCCCGAATGCCTGCGGGATGTCCGCCCGTGCGTCGATACTGTCAACATCGGCGGGTTGATCAAAGTTGGCGGCCTCGTTCTGAGCAGGGGCATTGATTGTGATGTTCCTGCCATCGGAGGCCGTCAGTTCCAGGCCATTGCTGGGGTCACCCGAAAAGCTTGCTTCAACGCCTGTAGCCTCTGTCTTTTCATTGATTGCGTCCCGGGTTTGACGGAGGAAACTCTCAGGAGTGTGTCCTTCACCGGACTTTAGTTCTATTTCGACTCCGTTTATTTTAACGTAGGCTTTGCTTTCCGGAATGTCTCCCGCCGCAACACCCGATCCCGTCACCGAAGTTTCATTAGCTACAGCCTTTACTCCTGATTTATCCGAAACTGCATTAACAGCTTCAGCTTTGGCGATGGCGCTTTTATCCTCTTCAGCTACAGAGAACTGGTCATCATCGCCCGAGGGTTTATCGATGGAAAAGCCGTTGATGACAAGGTCACCACCTTGCATCTCCTGGGGTGTTCGCCGCGTGAACTCAGTGGCAGCGTCACCGTCATTGATTGTTTCCACCTGCTCCGCAGCAGGAGAAGAGCTGATGCCGTCAGTGGAAGACGCCCCCAGATTTTCTGGAGTGGAAGCGGCAATGTCGACGCTGACGGTTTCCCCTCTATTCGCACCAATCTGAAAAGTGGATTTCTCAAAGGAGCCGTCCAAAAGTTTTGTGCCGTTGAAGTTGGTCTGTTCAGAAACTCTTCCAATTTCAGCTTTCAGTTCCTGAACCTCTTCATTGAGAGATGCCCGATCCTGTGCGCTGTTCGTTGCGTTAGCTGATTGGAGCGCCAACTCCCTGATCCGCTGCAAGTTGTCCGTCATGGAGCCGAGCGCACCCTCTGCAGTCTGCGCTAGCGATACCCCGTCATTGGCATTACGGATGCCCACTTCGAGCCCTTGAGTCTGGGATTCGAATCGGGTCGAAATGGCCAGGCCGGCTGCGTCATCTGCCGCACTGTTAATACGGAGACCGGAGGAAAGGCGTTCCAGAGCGGTGTCCCCCTGGTCTTGACTGCGCTCCAGGTTCCGTTGCGCGTTGATAGACGCGATGTTGGTATTGATGATCTGAGGCATGGCTTTTTCCTCCGCCTTCTCTCTGCCGGCCGGGCATTGCCGGTGCCGGCCCTGGTTCGATCAAAGATTGTTCTGCTGAGGTCTGTTAAGCGAAGGGTGTGCCAATTCTGTCTTTTGTATTACAGGTATCTGTTTATAAATGGAAAAATGAAAGTTTAATCCGGCGAATAAGGGTGGTTCTGCTGCAGATGTGCCGACTTTCTGGCAGGCTTTTGCCGCTTTTCCGGGGTCGCCGTGTGCGGCCTTTATGCGCTAGACTTCACTCGGTTTCCCCGGGAATGATGAACAAGGATTCAGTTGAGATGAGCCAGCCCGCTCAGGTTGCGCCGGATCTGCTTGAAGTGGGGCGCCCACTGCTGTGGCCGCTTTACAATGCCTCGTACCGACAGCTTGCGCCCCAAGGGCATGTGATCCAGACCGAAGGCGAATGCGAGCGACTCCGGGCGCAGGGGTATTACCATCCACCGGAGCGGCTGGAAGAGGTTCTGATCTCCGAGGCTGCGGCCTTGGACTCGCTCAACCCGATAGACCCCTTTACTGAGTATGGCTTTCTGCTGGTGGCGCTGGAGCGTGCGCTGGATGCGCTGGCGCGGGGCCAGAAGGATGCGCGGCAGCGGCTGATGGATCTGGTTCAGCGGGTGCGCCTGGCCGGCATGAGCAACCCGGAGGCCTGCCTGGCCCTGATCCATGTGTACGCCGCCCGGCCCAGTGTCCATGAGCAGACGCTGTTCTATGCGCTGCTTTGCTGGTTTGTAGGGACCGAGCTTGGTTATGAGGAGGAGGCCCTGCAGCAGCTGGTGGCTGCGGCGCTGAGCGCCAATATTGCGTTGATGCCGTTCCAGGACCGGCTGAACGCTTCGCGCAACACACTCTCAGAGCAGCAGCGGGCCATTATCCGGCGCCATCCGGAACGCAGTGCGGAGGTTCTGACGGCGGCCGGGGTAGCCGATGAGCCGATCACTACGGCCATTCGCCAGCATCACGAAGAGTGGGATGGTTCCGGTTACCCTAACGGGTTGCGGGCAAAGGCCATCAGCCAGCCGGCGCGGATTCTGGCCATGGCGGAACGCTATGTGGCGCTCATTACCCGCAGGGCCTATCGTGAACGCTATCGCACGGATGAGGCCCTGCGTTACCTCTTGGATGTCGCTCGGGACGACCCGAATAAGGCCCATTACCGGGCGCTTTACAATACGCTGACCATTCATCCGCCCGGCGCACTCGTCCAGCTCAGGAACGGTGAGACGGCAGTAGTGGCCAAACGGGCCCTGGGCGAACGTCCGCTGGAGATGCTCTGCGTGGCCAATCCACAGGGGCACTTCTACCTGGATCCCATCCTGCGGCGCGATGACGGCACGCATTCACTGGTAGAACAGACCGTGGTGACGGAGCCACGGCCGTCGTTGGATTTGGCTCGGTTGCTTGGCTGAGCTTGGCTATTCGGTCGCGCTCAGCGACTCGCCGCTTTCTACGTCGAACAGCTCAGCGAAACGTTCACCACTGAAGACCCCTTCGCCGGGAACGGCCAGAACGGTGACCGGCAACAGGACATCACCGCAGGTCAGCCAGAGCCCGTTATCCACGGCCAGTTCGCCCGGTGAGTAGTTGAAGGGCAGTTGGCGGGATACAGACCCAACTTCGTGAACGGCAATGGTCTGCCCACGGAAGCGCGCCTGGGCAGGATGGTAGGGTGTGCAGGCGCGCACGTGGTTGCGGATGGGTTCCGCGGGCTGATTGAAATCAATCCAGAGATCCACTTCCCGGCGCGAGGGGTAGGTGGTGCCCTCACTCTGCTGCTCGCCTTCTGGAATTGGGCCGGTGGTCAGAAGACTGTGAAGCTGTTTCATGATCTTTGGAGCCAGATCAACGAGCCGCCGGGTGAGAGTTCCCTGGGTCTCGAATTCATGTAGTCGGAAGGGGAAGCGCAGCACTACAGGCCCCTGATCCATCATGGGTGTAAGGTGGTGGATGCACACCTCGGACTGTGTCAGCCCCAGCCGCAAAGGCCAGTACCAGACCGCCGCCGTGCGTATGTCTGGCAGTGGGGCAGGGTGAACATTGAGTGCGGCAACGCGGGCCTTGCGGGTAACGGATTCAGGCAGGCGGTGGTTGAAGATAATGGAGAGGATCAGCTCTGGCTCAACGTTATCCAGCACGTCCAACAACGCTGGGTCCGCCATGTCCTCAAACCAGTGAACGGGTAGATCAAGTCCGGTGAGCCCATAACGGGCCAGTAACGGCTCATCCTCTATTGGGCAGAAAAATTCTACACTGTGCCCCAACTGCTGCAGGGCTAGCATGCAGTGGCGAGTGAAATGGGAGTAGCCGAAGAGGGCAATGCGCATTGTCAGAGCGACTTGCTAGCAGACCTATTCAAAAGTGGTGGCCATTCCGTTTCTGAGGCCATTCTGCTCTCCTTTGGCTAGCGCTATTCATATCTTATGCGTTTATTATCTGTTAGCTCGGCATAGCTTGTCGATAAAGTAAGTGCTGCTCACCATTCCCCTTACCCGGCTGATACACCGGCTAATGGGAGTACCTTGCGCCCCATAAACTGTCATGGATGGCGATCGCACAGGCAACACGCTGTGGCCCTGAGGCTTAACACCAACATTCCCGCCATGAAAGCCGCCTACCAGCTGGTTTGTAACCAGTTTGTGGCTGATCAGGCGCTGAAGCGCCTTTCCACGGGAGTGCGAACCAACTCCGCCAAGGATAACGCCGCCGGACTGGCCATTGCGATTCGTTTTGAGGTCTAGGTCAATCGGCAAGAGGTAGCGCGGCGCAACGCGGGAGATGCCATTTCGTTGGTCCAGGCGGCCGAAGGGGCGCTTGAGGAAATCACGAATAACCTGCAACGAGTTCGCGAGCTTGCGCTGGAATCGGCGAACGCAACCAATAATGCCGCTGATCGCGATACGTTGGATGGCGAAGTCCAGCAGCGTTTGGAAGATGTGAATCGCATCGCCCGCCAGACTGATTTCAATGGATTAAAGATACTGGACGGCAGCCGGGCGGGCTGCGGTTACAGGTCGGGGCGAATGTGGGCAATACCATTACGCTCGATCTTGATACCGGTGTTCGCGGGATCAGATCGGCGGGCTGGCGGAGGGGGGCTGGCATTGAAATGCGCTGCCTTTACCAACGGCGAGCTGGATACCCCGGCAACCATTACCCTGGGAGTTGATGGCGATGACCTACGGGGGATTGCCCGCGAGGCAGGGGCAACCATTGAGAATATGGTCGCTACAATTGAAAACGCCGAGGTGGCCGGACGTACCAGCGTTGCGGTAAAAAACGGCGCGCTTCGTCTGCGTGTTTCCGACGAGATCGCGCGGGGAAGCGCCGATCTCGCTACTGTGTTTGACGGGCCGCCGAAAACCATCAACAAGAGCGGGTCACTACACGGCGCCGGGATTAGCTCGGAGGATTAGGCCAATGGGACGATCCTGCGGGTTGATGACGGACTGGATGACATCAATCGTTTCCGCGGCCGTCTTGGCGCCATACAGAACTGGTTTGAGACCACCATCAACAACCTGGCTAACAGCATTGAGAATCTCTCGGCTTCGAGTGGCCGCATCAGGGATGCGGATTTTGCCGCTGAAGCCTCGCGACTGGCGCGTGGGTTGGTGCTGGGGCAGGCGTCCATTGCCGTCCTGACTCAGGCCAGTCAGCGGAGTCAGCTTATTCTGAGGTTATTGCAGTAGGCATCTCAAAACACCCCTCTATTGCCCATTTACCGCTCCTATGCGCGTAATGGTGCGTCCTTTGCTACTATAAAGGATATTGGTTGGAGTGCGGCGAAAAATTGCCATACGTTTCTATGGTGATGGCTGTAACTGCCGGAAGGTAATAATTTTGTGGCACATGAGGGCGGAATGAAGATCATTTTTGTCGGGGGAAGTCAGCGTTCAGGCACATCGATGCTGTTACGGCTGTTGTGTACACACCCGACAGCAAATCAGCCGACCAAGGAAGCAAGTTATCTGAGGACCCTGCTGCAGGCGTACCGGCACGGTCGAAATGATTTTGGGAATGATACTCAGGATTATTTTGGTGGTTTTGACTTCTTCACGAAGTTCAATCAGACGATTGTGGGGTCGGTTCTACAGAACATGGCGGAGCTGAACCTGAAAACGCCGGATGCTGAGGTTGATACTGTTATCACCAAGGAGCCTCACATGACCATGTTCTTTCCGGAGCTCCATGAGTTGCTCCCGGAAGCCCTTTTTGTACTTATTGTCCGCGATCCTAGGGATATCATTGCTTCCATGGTTGATGTTGGCGAACGGATGCAGCGTGAGGGCTCACCCCATTTCTTTCAGAACCGGGATATGAGACAGCTTAGCAACCACGTTAAATCCTTTTATGCTCCAAACTTGAACCTTAAAGAGCCAGGTTTCCGCAGCCAATTGACAATTGTTCGATACGAAGAACTTGTTCGTAATCCTGATGAATTCATTGCGACCGCGAAGTCGCAGCTGGGACTCGACTTGCAAAAGGATATTGGCCAAAAAGAGGAGGAAGAGCGGGCGAAGTTTCGGCCGTGGCAAACTGCTCAGTTTTACAAAGGCCCGAACGAGAAGTCGGTTGGTCGTTATAGAGAAGTTTTGACGCCGGAAGAGGTGAAGACCATTGAAGCCGAGTGTGAAGACTATTTCAAGATGTTTGGCTATAGCTGAGCCCAGGGTCGAGGAGAGTAACACCTGATGCGAGTCCTCGTAACCGGTGGCGCCGGATTTATTGGATCACACGTTGTCGAGCTACTGCTTGAATCTGGTGGGTATGAGGTATTGGTTCTGGATAAACTCACTTATGCCGGAAGTCTTTGCAATCTTGAACACGTCAAAGATCATCCACGCTTTCGCTTCAAAAGGGGAGATATTTGCGAACCACTGACCGTCAACGAAGTCTTCCAGAACTTCTCACCTGAAGCTGTTCTCAACCTAGCAGCGGAGTCCCACGTTGATCGCTCTATTGATGGCCCCGAGTCGGCGGTAGAAACGAATACAAAAGGAACCTTCACTCTACTGGAAGCAAGCCGTTACTGGCTGGCTGGGCTCAGCGAAAGTGAGAAATCTAGATTTCGGTTTCTGCAAGTGAGTACAGATGAGGTTTTTGGTGATATTTCCTGTGAAGCTCCGCCTTTTTCGCGTGATACGCCTTATGCGCCCAGTTCCCCTTATGCGGCTAGTAAGGCTAGTGCGGACCATCTGGTAAGCGCATGGGGGCGCACCTATGGAATTCCGGTACTGATCACCCATTGCTCGAACAATTATGGTCCGAGACAGCATCCGGAAAAAATGATTCCACATATGATTTCACGTGCTCTGAGTGGCAAGACACTTCCAGTGTATGGTGACGGAGGCCAAGTGCGTGATTGGCTCCATGTCAAAGATCATGTGGATGGCCTTCTAAAAGTGCTTCGAGATGGGCATCCGGGCCGGCACTATCTCTTCGGCAGCAGGAATGAGAGGACGAACCGAGAGATAGTTGGAATACTGTGTGATCTGGTCAATAAACAAATGTTGGTGCCTGAAATTGACTTACGGTCGCTAATCACCTTTGTAGAAGATCGTCCTGGTCACGACCAAAGGTATGCGATTGATCCAACTGACGCTGAGTGTGAACTTCGCTGGAGCCCCCATATCGATTTTGAACATGGATTGACGGATACCGTGGACTGGTATTTAACCAATCCTGAGTGGGTACGTCACTGGGCAGTGGGTTTGGACCGCCAAGGTTTGAAAGGGAGGGGAAAATTATGAAAGGAATTGTGCTCGCTGGCGGGAGTGGTAAAAGACTTTACCCAACCACTAAAGGGGTGTCCAAGCAACTGTTGCCAATTTATGACAAGCCGATGATTTACTATCCCTTATCGGTCCTGATGTTAGCGGGCGTTCGGGACATATTGATTATCACAACGCCTGATGACCAAAGGAGCTTTCAAAGCCTTTTAGGTGATGGGTGCCAATTTGGCGTAAGTATTCATTATGCTCAGCAAGTCAGCCCCGACGGACTCGCCCAGGCTTTTACGATTGGCGCTTCTTTTATCGGAAATGACTCAGTTTGTCTGGTTTTGGGGGACAATGTCTTTTACGGGCAGGGCTTTACCCCAAAGCTAGCTGCTGCCGCAGCAAAGCAAAACGGAGCAACGCTCTTCGGTTATCAAGTTAAGGATCCAGAGCAGTTCGGGGTGGTTCAATTTGACAATAGCGGACGGGCGATCTCTCTCGAAGAAAAACCAACCAAACCCAAGTCTCACTATGCCGTCACTGGACTCTACTTTTACGACAATGATGTTGTATCGATTGCCCGTACGGTTCGACCCTCTGAACGTGGGGAACTGGAAATCACCTCTGTAAACGAGGTTTACCTTGAACGTGGAATATTGGAGGTGGAACTTTTAGGGCGAGGGTTTGCTTGGCTAGATACGGGCACTTCTTCAAGCTTGCTAGAGGCAGCACAGTTTGTTGAAACCATTGAAAAGCGTCAAGGATTCAAGATTGCGTGTTTGGAAGAGATTGGCTTGAACAACGAGTGGGTCAATGTCGAAGACCTAAAAAAAAGTGATGCGTTCAATGCCAATAATGGATATGGACAATATCTTAGGGATATGGTAGGCGAATAGTGATTCCTGTAACTGAACCCTATCTGCCACCTCGAGGCCGCCTGAATCATTACTTGGATCGTATACATAGTTCTAGAAGACTAACCAATAATGGGCCCCTAGTTCAGGAGCTTACGGAGAAGCTTCAGGATTACCTCGGAGTAGATAATCTGCTATTGGTTGCGAACGGAACCCTTGCGCTTCAGGTTGCTTATCAGACTCTGAACCTTACTGGTTCAGCAGTGACAACCCCATTTACATTTCCCGCCACCGTAGGTGCTTTGAAATGGACTGGAGTGGACCCGATCTACGCGGACGTGAGTAAAAAGACATTTAATATTGATCCTGGGGAAATAAATAAAGTTATTAAAGAAGATACAACTGCAATGGTTGCAGTGCACTGCTATGGTAATCCATGCGACGTCGAACTTCTTTCTGAAGTGGCCAAGAAAAATCACCTTAGGTTGATTTACGATGCCTCGCATTGTTTTGGTGTAACTTACTTCGGAGAAAGTATTTTAAAGTGGGGGGATGCCGCAACTTTAAGTTTTCATGCTACTAAATTGTTCAGTACCGTCGAGGGTGGAGCTATCGTTTTCAGAAATAAAAAAGATTTAGAGCAAGCTCGGAGACTTATTAATTTTGGGATACTTGAAGACGGTAGGTTAGGAGATTTTGGTATAAATGCTAAAATGAGCGAATTCCACGCAGCTTTTGGGTTAGCCTGCCTCCCTGATGTCGATAAAATTATTGATTACCGGCTCGAGAGTATTGAGCGTTATAAAGATCTACTTAAAGACGTGGTGCGATTTCCTGTAATACGGGAAGATACTAAATGGAATGGCGCATATTCTTGCATTATTTTGGAAAGCGAAGACGAAGCTTTAGCAGTTAAAAAAGGTTTAGAAAGTAATGGCATAGAGTCAAGGCGTTACTTTAGGCCGTTAATCCCTGATTTTGATAAATATCCACTGAATTCCGTGTTATGTCTTCCTTTGGTGCATGAAATGCCATCTACTTGTATAGAATCCATAACCAATTCTGTAAAGAAATCTCTTTGGTTAACGAGAGGTTGAGGTTTATAGTTTGTGTGTATTTTTGAGATTGCTTGAACAATGCGTTGATACTAGATCGCCGCTCCAATATTAGGATGACTTAGTATGACATTTAATGCCGGTTATTATGAAAAGTCCGAGATTGAGAATGTTGGCTTTAAGGCAATAGGGAAAAACGTTTTCATTTCCAGACTTGCCAATATCGTTAACCCTCATAACATCAGTATTGGATCAAATGTTCGAATTGATGCATTTACGACTATTACGGCAGGTCCGGAAATAGTTGAAATTGGAAATTACGTACATATCGCCACCGGAGTCGTTTTGATAGGAGGTTACGGTATAAAAATCGGAAATTACGTCACTCTTTCTCATCACGTTTGTGTGTTTTCTAAATCTGACGATTATTCCGGCAAAGGTATGACCAATCCAATGGTTTCAAGACAGGTAAGGTGTGTTAAAGAAGAAGAGGTTACCCTTGGAAATAATGTTGTTGTTGGGGCAAGCTCTGTAATTTTACCTGGAGTTAATATATTGGAAGGGGTTTCTGTAGGGGCGTTATCTCTTGTAAATAAAAGTATTAGTGGTATAGGTGTTTATGCGGGAGTCCCAGCAAAATTTGTTGCCTCAAAATCTTTGGAGTTTTTAAAACTTTCTAATGAAATTAAAGAGTGATTTCGAAAATCACGAAAATGGGTGGATGATGAGTGGAATTTTCAATCTGATGCGGGGTAGGGAGCTGGATACAGATTTTGGTTGCTGGGTATTTTGAGAACTAATTGTTTAATATGAACCTGAATGACTCTGTCGTACAAATCGGTACTGCCTGAAGCGGAAAAGTCCGACATGAGGAGCATTACGAGTAAATTATGCCAAGAATGTTTCCGTTTTACCAATCAGAATATTGTTTGCGTGCCAAGGCGCCCAAAGCTTTGAATTTTTCGCAATATTCGCATCGTTAATGCGATAGTAATGTATTCTTCGATGGCATAACGCAAATTACGGATCAGATTATAAAAATTTTTGGTCAGAGCTTTAAGTTTGTTGGCCAATCCAAGATATAGCGTCTATAAATTGATTGCCAAGGTTAGAAGTTTGGGGAGCGAAAAAGGCTTTTTCAGGTTCGCGCATCAAAATTTCAGAGCTAATATGTTCTCGATCTTTCTCATTATGAATGAGGTGGGTTATCTTACCGATTAGAGCTTGCTCATTGGTTGTATTTAGTAAGTTGCTTAGCCCGATTGTTCCAGTTTCCAATAGGTCGGTGTAACTTGCAAGGTCGCTCCCTTCCGTGAAGGTGATCTTGGGGATTCCCAGTAGTAATGTATCGACATTGGTATTGCTTCCGCCGAATGGGAACGTGCCCAAAGCGAGGTCACATTGGCCTAGCTCCGCCATGTAATCCCGGTAGGGTTTCACGCGATGAACCTCGAAAGGGCTGCTCAGGCGGTTAGTGAGCGATTTGCTGAACGCTGTATGTTTGGCACCAGTAGAAGCCGCTGGAAAAAAATGGAACTCCAGGGGCATGTTTGAATGCTGCTCCAACCATTGGCAAACGTTGATTACACGGAGGCTGATCTTCATTAGGGTGCTGTTGATGGCGATTCGAACTACGCCATCGCTAGAAGGGTGACGCTTGATGTCTGGTGAGAAGTCGGGGTGTGGCGTGTGGGGGCTACTTTCAAGACGTTGTGGCGTCACCGATTCATCCAAAAACTTCTGAAAATCTATGCCGTCGAAACTGCTGACGATTCCAAAATCAATGGTGTCAGTACAAGCTGAGGCTGGATGTCCGTAAGACATTACCTGGTAGGGAGCGAGCCTGATATTGCAGGTAATGATCGACCAAGCAGCCATTCCCAGTGATGGGTAGAGGACTAAATCGGGCTCTTGATTAACTATAGCTTCTACTGTTTTGTTGATCTCGCTGAGATTTTCTGAGACATGAATGACTTCATGGAAATCCTCAGCAGAATTCTCATCATAATCCTTTTCATTAGTAACTAAAACTGTATGGTAATGTGCCTTGAGTGCGGCCAATCTGGTATGGTAACAACGATACATTGCATGGGGTGTTCGATACTTCTCCGAGGCAATCACGATCCTTTTGATTTTAGTCCCATTGCGGTGAGCGTTTTTTGTTGCTGAATCTTTGACATTCTTAGGTAGTGTGTTACCAAGCCAAGTCTTGATCATCTGGTTCGCACTGCGCTTAAAATCATGACGACTGGATATATCCCAGTAAGTGCAATTCATCCAGCCTGGGATAATCCGGGACACATGTGCCAACGTAGGCGCGGTAGCTTCAGCCATGATGGGGTGTTGATCAAACAGACTCTTGAAGTTCTTGCGGCTCTGGTCATCAAAGGGGTGTTTAAAGGTTGTCAAAAGGCCTATGTAGGCGCTTAAAGCGGTCTGCGGGACCGTGTCCATCAGTTGACGGTAGTTCACTTCTACTCGGCTATGAATGGTGTGACAGGCAAGGACATAAGTGATATCCCGATTGCTTTTTGGGTCTAACTGCCCTGCTGTATCGAGCAATCGTCTGTGCCAGAGTATGTGGTCCATGTTGCCAAAGTGGCTAAGGTAGAAAATATCTTGAAGAAACGGTTTCATGAAGATGAGAACGGCAAGTTCCCGGTCCGAATGCTGATAGTGCGGGGTGGCCAAATACTGCGTAATGGCTGTTGCTAATCGGTGGTACCAGTAACACCGCTCTTCCAGGGTCATGGAGGTGTCAAGCGGTGGCAGCCCTGCCTGGATTCGGACATCCTGATTAAGGATAGTATCGAACTCATGTGTTTGCTCAAAGGCTCCATCTTTGTTGAGCAAATGTTCGAAGAGGTGGTCGAGGCATTGGGACAAGGCTCCCCAATTAGCTGAGAAGGCGTAGTGTTCCATATGGGGAATCGAGACTGTAATTCCTTCCGCGCTTGAGCTCATGTTGTTCCTGCCGAATTCAGATCAGTAGAGAAAGTGGAAGAATAGCTGAGGCTAAGCTTCTGTGCACTGTTACGTTTGCTTACAATATTCCGAAAAGTCGTGCTAAAGGTTTTCTCGATACTGCCGCTAACAAAGTCAGAAGGCGGCAGTACCGGTAAGGCCGGTGCCTAAGCCTCTGACCAAACCATATGTCAGTGAACAGGCAGGAGAAAAGGTTATGGCACTCGGTATCAACACCAACGTGGCATCCATTAACGCTCAGAACCAGCTGAGCAAGTCTCAGTCACAGAACGACCAGGCACTGGAGCGGCTTTCGTCAGGTCTTCGCATCAACTCTGCTAAAGATGACGCGGCGGGTCTGGCAATCTCAACTCGCTTTGAGTCGCAAATTGGTGGTCTCAACGTAGCTAGCCGTAACGCGAACGATGGTATTTCGCTGGCCCAGACTGCTGAGGGCGCCTTGGACGAGGTGACGAATAACCTTCAGAGGATTCGTGATCTGTCGGTCCAGGCGGCAAACGCCACTAACAGTGAGTCAGATCGTCAAGCCCTGAATGACGAAGTGCAGCAGCGCATTGAGGAGATTGACCGGATTTCCTCTGAAACCAGCTTTAATGGATTGAATGTGTTGGATGGGTCACTGGAGGAACAGGATTTCCAGGTAGGCGCAAATGTTGGACAAACTATCGGTGTAGATCTTTCTCAAGGGGCGAAGGCTGACCAAATCGGGCAGATTGCCAGTGGAGACCTGGAGGCAAACGGTACGGCGATCGATGGAGCCAACAATGTGTCGATTGCAGTAGGTGATGGAGATTTTCAGGCGATTCAGGCAACCGAGGCAGGGGATGAGGCTGGCCAAGACAACGGAAGTGCATTCTCGATCGCTGAATCCGTTCGTGCCGCTGAAATTGAAGGGTTGAATGTTCAAACCTCAAATGAGCAGACTGTGGACACGTCTGGCCTCAATGCGGATGCGACTGGAGCAATCGAGATTAATGGCACGGAAGTCTACAATGCTCCGGGTAGCAGCAACACCAGTGCTGAGGACCTTGCTGCAGGCATTAATGCTGCCTCAGCAGAGACTGGCGTAACCGCCGAGTACGACAGTGACAACGATGAAATTACTCTGAACGCAGAGGATGGCCGTAACATCAACTTCTCGGGTGGCGGCTTTGGTGATCTCAACGCGCAAGCGGATGGTGCGGCGATTTCAGATGGTGATTCCCTCTATGGTGAAGTTGCTGTGTCTTCCTCTGAGGATATCAGCTTCTCAGGGGCTGGCGTTGATGATGTTTTCGAGAACTTCAGTACTGAATCGGAGGCATTTACAGCGGCTGATGATACGGGCGGATTGAGCAGCACGGACATCAGCTCAGTGGAAGGAGCTAATGACGCGATCTTCCGGGTAGATTCTGCTCTCGAAAGCGTAAACAGCCTCCGAAGCGAACTGGGCGCTGTCCAGAACCGCTTCGAGTCCACGATTTCGAACCTGGACAGCAACATCGAGAATCTGGAGGCTTCCAACAGCCGGATCAAGGACGCCGACTTCGCGGCCGAGTCCGCCAAACTGGCCCAGTCCCAGGTACTGCAGCAGGCGGGTATCTCGGTACTGTCCCAGGCCAACCAGCGGCCTCAGCAGGTCCTGTCCCTCCTGCAGTAAGCAGGGCGTTAAGGCGGCCGCCTCCCGCCGGGGTGGCGGCTTAGCCGCGTAACAGGGCAAGCGAGGTGTGATATGAGTGACGTAAACCTGAACAGCCCGGACTCGACGCCGCGCCCCTCTGGGGAGCAGGGTTCGGCTCGGGCGTCTTCATCACAGCCCGCTGATAACAAGGCCGGCAATGTGTCTTCTATTGCTCCCCTGAAGACCGAGCGTAGCGAGGTTCCCCGGGCGGAGAAAACGGAAAAGCAGAACGAAGCCATGCGGGAGCAGCTGGATGATGCGGTCTCCCGGCTCAATGACTTTGTTCAGTCGGTCCAGCGCGACCTGGAATTCGAGGTGAACGATGAAACCGGTCAGACGGTGGTCCGCGTGATCGACCAGCAGACCGAGGAAGTGGTTCGCCAGATTCCGGACGAGCTGGCAATGAGGCTGGCCGAGAACCTGCAGCAGGATGAGCCTTTGTCGCTTTTGAACATCAGGGTGTGATAAGGGCCATCTCGTTGGGCAGGGTTTTCAAGGGAGCCGTCATTCCGTAAGGGGTGGCGGCTTTTTTTGTGGGTGGGGGCGGCATGGTATGTGCATCGGTCAATTGGCAAACGGTTGAAGAGCGGCAAACCTAGGTTCTGCTTACAATCAGTAACAGGATTAGGGCAAGACAGGGGCAAAGTTTTGCCGGTTGCTGCCGTTAAATACAATAGACGCAATGAAACGATGCGAGGTGCATCATGGGTAGTCCAGGTGGCGTGTCATCGCTGGGGATTGGCTCCGGGATCCTGACCAATGATCTGCTGGACGATATTATATCCGCTCAGCGTGAACCGGCTGTTGAGAGGCTGGATGCAGAGCAGCAGGAGACGGAAGCTAAGCTCTCGGCCTTCGGGCAGTTCCGCAGTGCTGTCAGCAGCCTTGAAGGGCCTGCTGATGCCCTGACGGATCCCTCCACTTTGCGTAACTTCAAGGGTGAATCCTCCAGCGACGCCATCAGTGTCTCAGTGGATGATTCTGCTGCCCAGAAGGGCAGTTACTCCGTGGATGTAAACCAGGTGGCACAAGCCCAGGCGCTTGCCAGCGAGACCTATGCGGACCGGGATTCCACCGCTATTGGTTCGGGCGATCTCACGTTTAACGTGGGTGACCAGACCAAGACCATCACCCTTGATGACAGCAACAACACCCTCAACGGTCTCGCGAGCGAGATCAATGAGTCGGACATGGGGGTTAACGCCTCGATCCTGAACACCGGTGATGGGTACCGGATGGTCCTGAGCGCGGACGAGACCGGTACCGCGAATGCCATGGAGATTACCGCTAGTGATCCCTCCCTGGATGCCTTCACAACCGCGAACCTTGAGCAAACCCGTGCCGCAAAGGACGCTAAGGTCAATATCAGTGGCGTGGAGGTCACCCGCAGCAGCAACACCATTGAAGGGGTGATTGATGGGGTTACGCTGAACGTCAGTGGTGAGACGGATCTACCGGCGGATGTGAACGTCACCCAGGATCTGGAAGAGCCGACCAGCAAGGTTCAGGAGTTGGTGGATGCCTTCAACCAGGTGCAGGGTACGGCGAACGAGTTGACCAGCTTTGACCAGGAGGCCGGTGAGGGCAGCGTCCTGACCGGTGATTCCACCATCCGCAGCACAATGAACCAATTGAAGCGCGAGTTTAGCCAGATTGTGCCGGGGCTGGAGAATGCGGGTGTACGTTCACTTGCAGACGTGGGTATTACGACGGATTTCAATACCGGTCAGTTGGAGTTCGATTCTGCCAAGTTCCAGGAGGAACTTCAGCAGAATCCGGACGACGTTACAGCTCTGTTTGCCAATCAGGGGCGCGCTTCAGACACTCAGGTTGAGTTCGTGCGCAGCGGTAGCAGTACTCAGCCCGGGGAGTACGATCTCAACGTGGACTCGTTGGCTACTCGCGGCAGCTTTACTGGTGGTCAGTTGGCTGCTGGCGACATCACGATCGATAACACCAATAACACCTTCAGCCTCAAGCTCAATGATGGCAATGAGGCCCAGGTCACACTCACCGATGGTACATACAGCAATCAGCAGCTGCTGGAAGAAGTCCGTACCCAGGTAGCGGACAACACCACGATCCAGTCTAGTGAGGACTCATTGCAGGTGGATCTGACCGGCAACGGTGAGCTTCAGTTCACCTCCAGTGAGTATGGTAGTAATTCATCCGTCGAGATTACCCAGGGGAATGCCGACCTTGGGCTGGCCACGGGTACCGGCACTGCCGGAACAGACGTTCAGGGCACCATCGACGGGCAGCAGGCTGAGGGCGACGGCCAGGTGCTTTTCTTGGGGCGTGACCAGGGCGATGCCTCCGGAATCCAAGTGCGTATCCGGGGTGGCGAAACCGGCGCCCGGGGTTCTGTCTCCTACATCGAGGGCGTGGGTAACAGCATTGCTGAGCGCATCGGTCAGCTGGAGGGGCGCAACGGGGCGCTGAGTTCCCGTGAAGAGTCCTTTCAGGGTGATCTGGAGGATATCCAGGAGGATCGGCAGGACCTGAATGAACGATTTACGTCACTGCGGGAACGACTCTCGAGCCAGTTCGCCGCTGCGGATTCGCGCATCAGTGAGTTCCAGCAGACGGGAAATTATCTGGAGCAGCAGTTGGCCGGGCTGACCGGCGGCTGATTCCATAACAGACGGCAACAAGACGCACAGGCAACAGGGGCGATACCATGAACGGACTGCAGGCCTACCAGCAGGTGAACACCCAGACCAGCATCACGGACGCGGATCCGCACAAGTTGATCCAGCTGCTGCTGGATGGTGCACTGGAGCGGATCAACATGGCCAAGGGCAAGATCGAGGCTGGGGATTATGCCGGCAAGGGCAACCTGATCAGTAAAAGCATGGAGATCATCGGGTCTTTGCGCAGCTCCCTAGATTTTGAGCAGGGTGGCGAGCTGGCCGGTAACCTTGAAGCTCTCTATGACTACATGGAACGCGGCCTTCTGCAGGCCAGTATCCGTAACGACGTGGAAAAGCTGGATGAAATTGCCAGCCTGCTGCGCACCGTGAAGGAAGGCTGGCAAGGCATCCGCGAGGAAGCCCTGGACTTCCTGCGCCAGCGCGACGCCGGCTGAGGGATGACGGATTTCAGTCCCTGTGCTTTAATTCAGGGCGAGCCTGAGGACTGGAGTCATCCATGCTGCGTGCCCTGCTGTACGGTGCCTTTGTTTTGCTGGTCTCGCTGGGCTCTGTTGCCCTGCAGGCCAACTCCACCGCTGAAGACCCCGTCACATTCAGCCTCGCGGCCATAGAGCCCTGGGCTGAGCGCACGCCGCAAGGCGAGCGCCGTGGTCTGCTTGTGGATCTGGTGGAAGCGATCCGCAGTCGTACCGATATCCCCATCCGTTACCAGGTCCGCCCGCACAGCCGCGCCATTCTGGAAATGGAGGAGGGGCATGCGGATTTCGTACCCACCTTTGTCGCGCCCGGCATCAATCAGATCGCAGAACCCGTGGCTGACCTGGTGGACGTGCAGGTTCTGGCTCTGGGGCGTGCCGAGGATGAGCCCATTGACTCATTGGACGAACTGGCAGGCGAGAACGTGGGTTATCTCAGCGGTACCTGGTACGGGCACACCTTTGCTGCTAATGAGGCCATTCGTAAGGTTCCCGTCAACAATGTGGCCCATGGCCTGAGGCTGCTGAAGCGTGACAGGCTGCGGGCGGTAGTGGCGTCGGAGCTGGCCATCCCGGCTGGTTTCGATCCGGATGGCTCCGGGGCGCCGGTTCGCACCCTGATGCGGCTGGATACCCTGAAGGGAAAAGTGTTCATGTCCCGATCCTCGCCTCGGGAAGAGGCGGCGGAGGCCATTGCCGCGGTCATTGAGGGCATGCACGAGGACGGCACCATGGAGCGGCTGTTCAGCAACCGCTATGAGGCGGACATCGCCCGGGAGTGATCAGCTGGCGGCAATCAGCCCGCGGATGTGCGCCTCGACACCTTCAGTGAGTGACTGCAGGTGGTAACCCCCCTCCAGCATCGACACGACCCGCCCCCGGCAAAGCTCCCAGGCGAGGCGGGTGATCTCTTCCGTGATCCAGGTGTAGTCCTCGGTTTCCAGGTTCACATCCGCCAGTGGATCCAGCCGGTGCGCGTCAAAACCCGCTGACACCAGGATCAGCTGGGGCTTGAAGGCCGCCAGTTCCTCAAACCATCCATCGGTGATCGCCTTGCGGTAGCTGGCGCTATCCGTGCCCGGATCCAGTGGCACGTTGAGAATATGGCCGGGCATGCCGTGGCTGTGCTTGAAGGGGTAGAAGGGGTGCTGGAAGCTGGAGCATAGCAGCACGCGCGGGTCATGGTGGAAGATGTCCACGGTGCCGTTACCCTGGTGGACGTCGAAGTCGAGGATGGCAACCCGTTCCAAGTGGTGGAAAGTGAGCGCGTGCAGGGCCGCGATGGCGATGTTGTTGAAGAAGCTGAACCCCATGGTGCGATTGCGTTCAGCATGGTGGCCCGGCGGCCGGATGGCGCAGAAGGCGTTGCGCGCCTGGTTGGTGAGCACCTGGTTGACGGCCTGGATGCCGGAGCCCGCCGCGAGTTTGGCGGAACGGAACGTGTGCGGGTTCATGGCCGTGTCCGGGTCCGCCATGATGCGGCCCTGGCTGGGCGTCATCTGTTCCAGCTGGCTGATGTAGCTGTCCGGGTGGGCGCGGCGCAGTTCATCGTGGGAGGCTTCTTCCGCTTCGTTGACGGCCAGCTGCTCCCACAGGCCGGTCTGCTGCAGGTGTTCACGGATGGCGCTCAGGCGCCGCGGGCTTTCCGGGTGGTCATCCCCCATATCGTGTTTTTCACAGTCCGGGTGATGGAAGTAGGCTGTTGCCATCGTCGCGCCTCGCCATGCAGGTTACACTTCTGACAGGGATTGTGAGCCGCGCGGATGGATGTGGCAAGCAATCCGGCGTCTGGAAAGGGTCTGAAAGAGGGGCTGTATGTCCACCCGGCATCTCAATGCGCTGTTCAATCCGCGTTCCATTGCCGTCATCGGGGCGTCCGAAAGGGCTACAAGCCTGGGCGGCATGGTGCTGCGCAACCTCATGGCCGGGGATTACCCGGGCCAGCTGCTGGTGGTGAACCGCCAGGGGTACGACAAGGTGCACGGCATCCGCTGTGAGCGCCGCATCAAGCAGATGCCCTGGGCACCGGATCTGGCGATCATATGTACCCCGCCGGAAACCGTGCCCAAGCTGGTGCGCCAGCTGGGCGAATGCGGGGTGCGGACCGCCATGGTGATGACCGGTGGTATGTCCCGTTCCTACAGCCGCAATGGCGAACCGCTGATGTACGCGGTGCGGGATGCCGCCAAGAAGGCCGGCGTTCGGATTCTGGGGCCTAATACCATCGGCATCATGTCGCCGGACACGCAGCTGAACGCCACCTATGCCCACATGGGCGTGCTGCCCGGCAAGATCGGGTTCGTGGGGCAGTCCGGTACCGTGGCCAGCGCAGTCATCGACTGGGCCTTTGCCCGGGGTGTGGGGTTCTCGCGCCTGCTGACCCTGGGGGATGGCGTGGACATCGCCCATGACGATCTCATCGACTACCTGGCGGAGGACCCGGGAACCCGGGCGATCCTGCTGCACATTGAGCACATACCGAACCCGCGCCGGTTCATCTCCTCGGTACGGGCCGCCTCGCGCTCCAAACCAGTGATCGCGGTGAAAAGCGGGCGCTTCCCGGAATCCGAGTATCTGCCGCACACACTCCCGGATGGCATTACCCAGACGGATCCGATCTACGATGCCGCGCTCCAGCGTGCCGGTGTGCTGCGGGTGAACGGCCTGGACGAGATGTTCGATGCCCTGGAGAGCCTCTCACGCATGCGCCGGGTGCGCCGTGAGGAGCTGGTGGTGCTGTGCAACGGCGTGGGCCCCGGGGTGCTGGCGGTGGACCGGCTGCTTTACCAGGGGGGCGAGCTGGCGCAGTTTTCCGAGGAGACGGTGGCGAAACTGGAGCAGCGCCTGCCCGGTTATCTGAGCGTGCGCAACCCGCTGGACCTGGGGTATGACGCCTCGCCCCAGCTCTATGCGGATGTCCTCCAGATCCTGGGGCAGGACCCGGGCATTGCGAATGTGCTGGTGATGTACACGCCCACGCTGCTGGAGGACACCCTGCACATTGCGGATTCGGTGATGCAGGTGGCCCGGCGCCAGCGCCTGAATGTGTTCACCTGCTGGCTGGGCCAGAGCACGGTTCTGGACGCCCGGGATGCCTTCTACGAGGCCGGGGTGCCCACCTTCTTCTCACCGGAGAAGGCGATCCGTGCCTTCATGCACTTTGTGAAGCACCAGCGTGGCCAGCGGCTGCTGGCGGAGACACCGGAATCCTGGGTAGAACCGGAGGTGAATCGCCAGGAGGCCCGGGAGATGGTCCAGAAGGTGATCCGCAGCCGCCGCAACCACCTGACCAACCGCGAGGCCCGGCAGCTGGTGGCCGCCTACGGCATCCAGACCCTGGAGACGGCCTACTGCGACGATGAAGAGGAGGCTGTGGAGGCGTTCCGTGAGTGGGGCGGGCCAGTGAACATCACGCTGTTGCATGAGCGCGGCTGCCATCCGTACCTGGAGGAGACCTCCGGCCGTGGGCGTTACCGCTACACCATCCGCCGGCTCAATGATGAGGCGGCCATCTCCAATGCCTGCCAGACGCTCATGGAGCAGTACCGCAAGCACTTCCCCAACAGCGGCTTCCTGGGGTTTGCCATGCACCAGACGAATGCCGGGCTGGAGGGGATTGGTTTCAGCCTCGGTCTCACCCGGGACGCGGTCTTCGGGCCCCTGATCGTGTGTGGCTCTGCCGGCGCGCGGGTGAACATCATGAGCGACCGGCGCGTGGCACTGCCGCCGCTGAACATGAACCTGGCCAATGAGCTGCTGGCGCGCAGTAATGCCTACCGACTGCTGCGCGAGTACAGCCCAAAACCGGAGGAGGACATCCGGGCCGTGTGCCAGACGCTGGTAACGCTCTCCCAGATCAACAGCGACATTCCCGAGATCCGCGGGCTGGAGATCCTGCCCCTGCTGTTTGGGGAGGATGGTGCCGTGGCCTGCGATGTGGCCATTGATCTGGGCGAGCCGGTTCGGCCGGTGATCAAGCCCTATCCCCGTGAGCTGGAGGAGTGGGTCAGCCTGAAATCCGGCCGCAAGGTTCTGGTGCGCCCGATCCGCGCCGAGGATGAGCCGGGTCACCTGGAGTTCCACCAGAGCCAGTCCCCGGAGACGATCCGGTACCGGTTCTTCCAGTATCGCAACAGCTTCACCCACGATGACATCGCGCGGATGGTCCAGATCGACTACGACCGGGAGATGGTGTTCATCGCCACGGAGTGGCTGGAGGATGGCAGTGAACGCACCCTTGGCACCGTGCGTGTATGGACGGATGCAGACAACATCCAGTGCGAGTTTGCCGTTATGGTGCGGGACGATCTGCGCGGCGAGGGTCTGGGCCGGATCCTGATGGAGAAGATGATCCGCTACTGCAAGGCCCGCGGCACCCTCGAGATGGTGGGTCACGTCCTCCCCGGCAATGAGGCCATGGCCGGTCTTGCCAGGGCGCTCGGGTTCTCGGTCACCTACGATCAGGAAGAAGACGTTGTGGCCCTGAAGCTGCCCCTGAACAAGCCTACCGAGGACTGGCACCTGGACCGGTTGGATGGCGAGATGCCGCCGATCTAACATCAACCAGTCCTGATAGGTCAGGCGATCAGTAATTCTGTAGATATCGGAGCAGGGTTATGATGCGACCCTTAAGGAGGCGGGCTCGAAAACCACCACGTGACAGGGTCGCGGAGCTTCCGAATTGCTCCAGCGTCCAGTTCTTTTCGATGAATTCGAACTCAGCGTCCCTGTACTTCATCCACTGATTCTGAGACTGCTTAAGGGCATCACGTTTGGACGTTGGTAACGTGGTAATAAGTTCTTGGTACGCTGACTGAAGTTCTTTCTTCAGAAATTGATTGTATTTGGCATAAGCATCCGCGAAATCTTTGGTTGTCTGAGCTTTATGAACTTCTTTCTGGTAAGGCTCCGCTCTCGATTGAAACTCCTTCACCAGGTCCGGCTTGTCAGGGTTGACGAGTGCATATCCAGGCAAAGAAAAGAATGCCATCATCAAGACAAAAGTTACCCGTAACCTGAAAGAAGAGGAAAGTGTGTTCATTTTCTGTATGCTCCTGTAGAGAAAAGTTTCCATTCACGCTTTCGTCGGTTGACTAACCCCGGCGATACGCCTGTTTGTGTTCTCTTCCAGGCTTTCCAAGCGGACTCGAGATTCTGGTATGGGGTTTGTGCATTGGGGTTGTTGATCAGCTTTAGGGCAGAGGAGTTGCTGAAAGCTGTTCGGCCAATATTGAAAGCGAGCAACACGAGCGCATCGAATTGATGCTGTGGTAACGTTCTGACAGTTTTATTCCGCACTGCTTCAACAAACGGGCGAAGATCTTTCCTCAGAAGCTGTTCTCCTTCTTCCCTGGTAATTCCATCCCTGAATTCATCCCATTCGCCCTTTGTGATCAAATGACCGTAGCCAATCGTGGCTCCCTGGACCCAACTATCCGTGTCTTTACCGGTTTGGTCGTCGTACGAAGCATTGCGGAACCCTTCCAGAGTTTTCAGGAGGGATAGTCCTTTAGTGCTCAACTGGTTCATGATAATTCCCTTTATCAGTCTTCAGATTGTTTGATGGAGGGCTGGTTTTGGCTCGACCCTCTTGATGCTAAACCTAGCATTCAGGCTCAGGTCGACAGAAGGGCCGGTCTCGGACGAAGTCTTGCCGGCAGGCAATTGGGGGTTTGCGAGAGGGGCGCCGCTCCTACAGAGACTTGGTCCTGGTTCATTGTGAACAGGCCATATGGCCTGTAGGAGCGACCCGTGGTCGCGATGGGCATTCTATCCGCGCGTGAACACCCAGCTATCCCCGCTGGAAAGCTCCTCGTTGAACACGTACCCGTCCGTGTCAAAGCCTTTCACATCCTCTGGATCGGTCAAGCGGTTGCGGATGATGTAGGCGGCCATCATGCCCCGGGCCTTCTTGGCGTAGAAGCTGATCATCTTGTACTGGCCGTTCTTCCAGTCCTTGAACTGGGGGGTGATGATGCGGGCACCCAGTTTCCTGTGATCCACGGCCTTGAAGTATTCGTTGGAGGCGAGGTTGATCAGCACACCGTCGTCCTGTTCCAGCTCATTCTTCAGGTGGGCGGTGATGGTGTCCTTCCAGAAGGCATAGAGGTCCTTGCCCCGGGCATTCTGGAACTTCGTGCCCATTTCCAGCCGGTAGGGCTGCATCAGGTCCAGCGGGCGCAGCACGCCGTAGAGGCCGGAGAGGATGCGCAGGTGGTGCTGGGCGAAGTCGAAGTCGTTCTGGGTGAACTTTTCCGGCGCCATGCCTTCGTAGACGTCGCCTTTGAACGCGAGGACGCTCGGGCGCGCGTTGTCGGGCGTGAAGGGGGGGTGCCATTCCTGATAGCGTTGGGCGTTGAGTTCGCCGAGCTGCTGGCTGATGCCCATGAGGTTGCTGACCTGGTGGGGTTCCAGCTGCTTGAGGTCGTCGATCAGTTCCCGGCTGTGTTCGAGGAACTGGGGGTGGGAGTAGCTGCTCGTGGGGAGCTTGCTTTCGTAGTCGAGTTTTTTGGCGGGTGAGACGACCATTAACATTTTCTATCCTCCCAAGGTTTCTGTTAGGGGTAGTCTAACATTTTTCTGGTGAGTGGGCGTGGGGGTCGCGGCTGTAGCCGCTCCTACCCGGGATGAGCACGGAACCTGTAGGAGCGGCTACAGCCGCGATAGTAACGCCCCCTTTATCTGGCCCAGCCCACACGACTATCGGTCAGTGGTTTCCCAGAAACGCGATCACATCCTCCGCCGTAAACGGCCAGTCCAGTTCCTTTCCTTCAGGTTCCATACGCAGAACCGGAATGCGCTCACCGTATTGTTCCACCAGCTCCTCGGATTCGCTGATGTCGACGACGTCCACCGGGATGGGGGTCTCGAGTGGGGTGCGGACGAGGATCTGTTCGGCCTGTTCGCAGAGTTCGCAGTTTTCAGTGATGTAGAAATAGAGGCTGGTGCCTGTGGACATGGTGCTGGATTCCCCCGGATAATCCCGGCCCTGTTTGGTCAATGCCGGGGATCTGGTTCATGTGGTTTCGTAATGCGCGTCTCTATCGTATCACCAAAGCCTTCGAGTGGTCCGCCGAGGCCCTGGAGGAGGCGCTGGCAAAGCGGGCGTTCCAGCCCTGTGGGCCCCAGGATACTGAGCGCCTGGGCTGGGTGTCGCCGCTTGGGCGTGATGGCGATCAGCTGGTGTTTACGTCCGGCGAGTGCCATCTGGTTTGCCTGCGCCGCGAGGAGAAGGTGCTGCCGCCGGCGGTGATCCGCGAGGAGGTGGATGAGCGCGTTGCCGCGGCTGAGGAAGAGCGGGGGCAACCGCTGCGGCGCAAGGATAAGACGGAGATCAAGGAGCAGGTGACGCTGGAACTGTTGCCCCGGGCGTTCACCAAGTCGCGCTTTATTCATGCCTATATTGCGCCGTCCCAGGAACTGGTTGTGGTGGACTCCGCTGCCAGTAACGCGGCCGAGACACTGCTTTCGGAGCTGCGTGAGACGTTGGGCTCCATGCCGGTGCGCCCGCCGACGGTACAGCAATCGCCGGCGTTCACTATGACCCAATGGCTACGCGGTGAAGCGCATCCTCCAGCTGGGTTGGTGCCAGCGGATGAGTGTGAGCTGCGCGATGATGAGGAGCAGGGCGGTGTGGTCCGCATCAAGGGCGTGGGTCTGGATGGGGATGAGGTTCGTGCCCATCTGGATAACGCCATGAGCGTGACGCGGCTGGCACTGGACTGGGAGGATCAGCTGTCGTTCATGCTCGACGATGAGCTGACGATCCGTCGGCTGCGCTTCGGGGATGACCTGAAGGAGAAGCTGGACGACGATGCCGGGGATGACCGCGTCGCCCGCTTTGATGCCGCCTTCAGCCTGATGACCCTGGAGCTGTCGCGGCTG
>Ga0207718_100546_pt1 | contig 31701 bp, 35 predicted proteins | sample A23M2SouthBayCA_FD_187749 | JGI IMG/M metagenome (GOLD analysis project Ga0207718, IMG submission 187749) | Aerobic enrichment media microbial communities from Eden Landing Ponds, California, USA - A23 M2 (SPAdes) | ecosystem: Environmental > Aquatic > Marine > Unclassified | place: Emeryville... | reverse complement strand
AGGGGCGGGTCTGTGGGGCTGTCATCGTGTTTCACGACGTGAAGTTCTCCCAGGCGATGACGGACCGGATGGCCTATCTGGCCCGCCATGATGCGCTGACCGGACTGCTCAACCGCACCGCCCTCAGCGAAAGCTTCGACCATGCCACAGCACTTGCCAAGCGGCATCAGCGCAAGGTGGCGCTGCTGTTCGTGGATCTCGACAACTTCAAGGAAGTGAACGACACACTGGGTCATCAGGCTGGAGATGAGCTGCTGGTGAGCCTGGCGCGGATTCTGTCGAGCTGTGTTCGGAAAACCGACACTGTCTGCCGTTACGGGGGTGATGAGTTTGTCGTGCTGCTCAGTGACATAGACCGCCTCGGTCACCCTGGGCGGATGGCCAGGAAACTGCGGCGGGCCATTTCGGAGCCCGGCCTGCTGGAAGGGTATGGAACTACACTGACACTGAGCATTGGCATCAGCGTCTTCCCCGATGATGGCCTCACCATGGAGACACTGCTGCACCGAGCGGATGACGCCATGTACGCTCGCAAGTCCCTGTCCCGGGTGAAGGTGGCAGCCGCTACCACGCCCCGGAGCACCGGGAGTCCATCACGGATGGCGGGTTCACTGGTCCGGCGCTCATGACGGTGCCGGGATCCCCTGCAGCCGATCCGTTTCACGCTTGACGGTGGCATAGCATTCACAGCACATCTGCTCCAGGGTCTCCCGGTCCAGTACCCAGATGCGGCCACGTGAATACTCAATAACCCCGAAGCGCTGCAGCTTGCCAGCGGCCTCTGTCACGCCCTCACGCCTGACGCCGAGCATATTGGCGATCAACTCCTGAGTCATGACCAGTTCATTGGTCGGCAGACGATCCAGGGAAAGCAGCAGCCAACGGCACAGCTGCTGTTCAATGGTGTGGTGACGGTTGCATACCGCAGTCTGTGACATCTGCGTGATCAGCGCCTGTGTGTAGCGGAGCAAGGTCATGCGCATATCCGGATCCCGGTTGAACCCCCGCTTCAGCTCAGCGGCTGGCAGGCGGTAGGCGGAACCGGCACTCTGGACCACGGCCCGGCTCGGGGTACTCTCCCCACCCATGAAGACAGCAATGCCCACCAGTCCCTCGTAGCCGACGACCGCGATTTCCGCCGAGGCACCATTGGTCATGACATAGAGCAGGGAAATGATGCTGTCTGTGGGGAAGTAGACGTACTCCAGATCCTGGTCGGCCTCATAGATAACATCGCCCAGCTTGAGCTCGACCAGCTTGAGATGCGGAGTGAGGATTTCCCGGGCTTCCGGCGTCAATTGAGCAAGCAGGCGATTGTCGGTTGGCTCCGCAGCGGGCGGTCTGTGGGGCGACATGCTGACCTCGATACGTCAGGGGTACCCGGCACCGGGTATCCGAATCATTCAGGGAGGCTTAATGCGAGAAGCGCTTTTCTGGTACCACTATAGGACAGTTTATGGTCCGTTATGGGTGATTATTTGCGATAGAGGCCACAAATCGAGTGGTTTGAGCCCTTAACGTCATGAGCGGGCATCTTATGCGGGGGTGGGGAATGCCGGAGCCGAATGGATCGGCCCCGGCTGATGCGTTAAAGATTGGCCGGCCTTCCGGCATCGGGAAGGCTGTAATCGCAGACACCCTGGGGGTGGATCGCCTTCAGGCGCTCGACCTGCTCCGGTGTGAAGCGGCGGCTGCCGTAGGTGCCATCGTTCAGCGCCCTGGAAACCGGCTTGAGCTGGCACTTGAACACGTCCCCGGTAATCGGGCCACCCGCCTCAATGCGTGACGTGGTGTAGACCGGGAATTCCCGGGTGCAGGCGCCTTCGCCACCGTTATCCAGGATGCCGCTCCAGACGTTCCTGCCGGAGGCAATGACATTGCCCTGATAGCCGAAGCAGGTATCCACCGCTGTCTCCGGCCGGTTACGGGCGATACGCCGTTTCGGGTCGCGCAGGATATTCCCCATCCATTCGTCCATCACCCGGAGCGCCTTCAGCGTCATATTGAACTGGGAGCCCGGGTAGGGTTTGGGGCCGATACTGGCGAACCAGATCGTCTGGTGTCTGGCCGTTCCCATCTCATTGCGGATACGCTGGCGAGTGGCGAAGGACTGGTGGGCGTTGTGCATGTCCAGGATGGGTTCCATGTAGTCCCGGATATCGAGGATCGGCATCCGGATGTCGCCATGGAAGATCATACCGGTCTCATAGAGGGAACGGATTGCCTCCAGGTGGCCTTCGTGGCGTGGTGCCGGCTCGCCGTTATCGCTGAGCATCATGTTGCGGCGGCTCCAGGGGTCGAAGTTGGCCGGTGTGGGCTCGCCGATAAAGGGGAAGCCCTCCTGGACGGCTTCGCTGCTCGGCTTCCAGCCGCCCACCTCCGCGTTGACCTTCAGGAACTGATCGGCTCCGATCTCGCCGCTGCGGAATGCTTCCAGTCCGTACTGCACGCCCACGTTGTCCACGGCGCGATTGGCGTAACCGTCCTCGCCGATGCCGTAGATGTGGCGCAGGTCATCCATGTGGGTCCACTCGATCTCCGCGATGTCGGACTGGGGTTCCCAGCGCTGCATCTCCGGCACGCCGCCGAAGTTGGGATTGAGCACCAGTGGTGACAGGCCCCGCCAGGCCGGTACGCACTCGGTCATGCCCGGGGCGGCGGCAAAGCCCAGCGCACGTTGGATGTCGAAGAAGGGATTGCCGAGGAAGTTGGTAGCGTTCAGCCCCACCAGCAGGCTGCGGTTGTCCGTGACCTGCCAGAACGGGTTGTTGCGGTCCGTGGCATCCATGTAGTGCTCTAGCAGCTCGCAGTCACCCACGTGGATGGTCTGGGTGACCATGTCCGGATAGGAACGCTGGGGAATGGCCGCATCGAGCAGGTCCGGATGGTTCTGGCCGTAGACGTACTGCTGGATGGCGCCACCGGAACCACCAAGACCGACGGTGTACTTCGGCACGCCATAACGCTCGATGAAGCGTTCCTTGGTCATCAGTGCGGTCTCGCCGCCCACCTGCAGGTTGTATTGCACGTCCGTGCTGTTGCCGGTGGAGTAGGCAATGGCGTGGCCCAGCCCGAGCACGTTCTCGTTCATGGCCAGGCGCTGGGACCACTCGCCCTGTGTGTGGCCGATGGCGACGCCGCCCTGGAACTGGTAGACGAGGCGCCCGTTCCAGCGGTGCGTATCGGTCCCGTCGTCATTGCCGATGCGCTCCGGGTCCACCAGCATCGCGTAGCTGTAGATGAAGCGGTTGATGGTCCCGCGTTCTACGCGCACCACAAAGTCGACGGTATTTCCGTCAATGGTCTCAGTCTGCGCCAGGTCTGCCGGGCGCTCTCCGTCTTCCGGCCAGTCCCGCCATTCGCCGCCCTTGGTGCGGTAGGAGTAGGTGATGAAGGGCTCGATGGCGCAGTTCCTGCTGTAGCCGATCACGGTGTCGCCGGCGTCGTTATAGACCCTGAAGCCTGGGGGCGTTGCGGCATCCACTTTGGGTTCAATGCCGAATTCGCTGGGCGTCATGCAGATGAAGGGCGACTGCTGCGGGCCGGAGAAGACCGGACCGGAAACCGGGTGGTTGGTCAGGGTCAGTGTTCGGACATGGCCGAAACGGTCGTGGACCAGGTTCAGCTCATTGTCGCCCTCATTCAGGCCCTCGATGACGCCCTCCAGCCGCCAACGGCTGGCCTTGAACGTATTCAGGTCGACTGGGGAGCCGTTCAGCGTCAGAGAGAGCCGTTTGCGCTGCCCCGGGGGCGCCTTGATGGCAATCCGGGCGTCGCCGCCGGTCACCTGCTGCGGGTCGCTGGAGAGAACGGAGAGCTCGATGTTCCAGAGCAGGCCGGGTGGCAGCCTGAAAGGCCCCATGGCAAGCGCCGTGGTGGCACTGAAGAGGAGAGCCGCCATGATGGTGGCGGTAAGGCACGCGGACACGATTATTCTTGGCATTGTCGTTTCCCCCGATGATGGAATACTCCCTGTAAAGCGCCCGACAACTGCCCGACTTCATCCTGGAAACACAACGCGCTTGCCATCGACTTTAAACGGACGTTAATCATCCGTCGAGTCTCTTTATGCATGATGGCAGCCGGTAACGGAAAGGCGAGGTGAGCGACTGAATGTTATTCACGATTGGCTATGAGAAATCCGGATTCCCGGAGTTTGCGGAGGCGCTGAGCCAGGTGGGCGTTACGCGCCTGATCGATGTTCGGGCCCAGCCCCATTCCCGGCGCCGTGAATTTGCCTATAAGCATCTTGGGCCCGCGTTGGCCGAGCATGGCATTGGCTATGAAAGCTGGCCGGTACTGGGCGCACCGGAAACCGCCCGGGACGCGGCCCGGCAGGGCGACACGGCCACATTCAACCGGCTCTATGAAGCGCACCTGGATACTGACCCCGCCCAGCAGGCGCTCAGAAGCCTGATCGACCTGGCCCGGACTGAATCCCCCTGCATGATGTGCTACGAGCGCGATCCCCGGCAGTGCCACCGGTTGCTGATCGGGGAGCGGGTGCAGGCTAGAGCGGACCTTGAGATAAGGGATCTGTTGCCATGAGTCTCGGCCGCTAGCGCTTGCGGATGGAGCCTGCATCCAGCATCTGCTGGAACATCTCATCCACTGTCTCCGGAAGTGGCCGGTAGCTCATGCCCAGTTCCTTTTTGCTCTTCGTGTTATCGAACGAGGCCGGGTAGCCCACGTTGCGGCTGATGAACTTACGGGTGAGCGCCTTGTTGGCGAGCGGGCCGACCAGCCAGAGCAGGGACTTGGGCAGAGTGCGCTTGGGGAAGGGCCAGTCGTTGCCGAAGGATTCCCGCAGGATGGAGGCGATCCCCATCAGGCTCGAGTCGTGGCCGGAGGTGATGTAACGGCCTTTCGCCTCGGGCGTGAACGCGGCGCGCACATGGGCCTCGGCCACATCACGCACATCCACCAGGCCGAACGCCAGGTCCGGCGCACCCGGCTTGAGGGTGCCGTCTGCCATCTGCTTGAAGATGGAGAAGGACTCGGAGGTCGCATCCGGCTTGATGCCCGGGCCCAGGACCAGTGACGGGTTCACCGTCACCAGGTCCCACCGGCTTTGTTGCTCCGCGATTTCCCATGCGACCTTTTCCGCTTCGGTCTTGGAGTAGGAGTAGGGCTGGTGCTCCAGGTTTGATGAGGTGTTCCAGTCCGCCTCGGTGAAGACGCCGGTTCTGCTGTTGGCCATGTCCGCGTTGTCGCCATAGATGGCCGCACAGCTTGAGGTCAGAACCACGCGGCGCACACTCTCGGTGGCATTCACGCTGTTGAGCACATTGCGGGTGCCTCTCACGGCCGGGTCGACCAGGTCGCGCTGCGGGTCCGCCACGCTGGCAATGAAAGGCGAGGCGGTGTGGAACACGATCTCGCAGCCCTGCATGGCGTCATGGTAGGAGCCATCCTCCAGCAGATCCCCCTGGAAATACCGGATCTCGCCGGGCTGCTCAGCTGCCAGGGCATCGAGGTGGGCCACCTTGTCCCTGTTTGAAGGATCGCGAACCGCCGCGTGAACGGTATGCCCCTCCTTCAGCAGCGCCTTCACCAGCCAGCCGGCCACATAGCCGGTCGCGCCGGTTACCAGTACCGTGGTGGGTTGTGTCTGATCCGTCATGACCCGGTCTCCTGTGGGAATCTCAAAGCTCGTTGCAGGTTCTTGAACCATCTCGCTGGACACCATACCGGTTCTGTTCGTATGATCCGACCGTCAAAGGAATCTGAACCCACCTCCAGGAAGGAGAGCATGCATGCCCGAAGTACGCTTTGCCCGCTCAACACGTCGCCCGAGCGATATCGTCGGCGACGACCCCGAAACCATTGACCAGTTCTGTACCGCCAACGGCCTGGGCCGGAATGCGTTCCTGGCCGAGGGACGGGCTTATTCACTGGACATCGGTGACCCGGCAACGCGAACGATTGTTCGGCGGATCAATACGCTGACGCCGGAAGAGCGGCGCAGTGCTGCCAACTCGGCGGCTTCCATGGGGGACGGCGTTCATGAAATCGCGGCGTTTGTTGAGGCAAACCTATCACCAGATGGAATCCATGCAATCAATAGCGTTGTTGGTGTTGCTTCTGGTGCAGGGGAAGCACGTTTGAACGGTTTCCAGAAGGCTGTCGCCAACTATCAGAAACGCTTGATGGAACTTCAGGACACCTACCGTCGATACAGTGGTCCTGGTCGCGGTGCTTATCTCGCCAAGATTCGGCAACAGGTCCGGGTGGCTTATCAGGATTTGCAGACCCAGTATCGTGTTGAGCTGGAGCGTTTCGCCCCGGAAACGATACGGGCCCGGAACAAGGGAAACGCGCTGAGCAATGCCGATCGCGGTATCCTGCTCGCGGAACGTAGCGCTAATCCTGCGAACGCAGATCCCCGTCTTAATGTTGCAGACACCGTTCAGGCAGACCGTATGGGTAAACTCTCTCGAGGATTAAACTATATGGGCAAGGCCGCTGGGGCTCTGGATGGGGCACTCCGTATTGGGAAAGTTAAGGCCACTTATGATGAAGGCGGGGACTGGCTGAAAGAGGGGTCCAGGCAAATGGTTGGCTTTGGTTTTGCTGGCGTTGCAACCGGTTTAACGACTAAGGGAATCATTACCGGCGGCACCGCAGCTGCGGCAAGTCTGGGTTTGATCAGTGCTGGTCCCATTGGTTGGGCTGTTCTGGGCGTCACCATTGGTACTGGTGTTTTGGTAGGACTGGGTGCGGGTTACTTTGCTGATTACTTCGGTAAAGAGATTGCCGACATGATTTGGGAGTGGTGATGGCTATGACGTTACCTGTGACAGGTAAAGAGCTCTTCCTACTGGGGTTTGGAGCTTCTTTCCTCATAGTCGCGATTTGTTGGCTTGTATTCGCGCGTCTTTCAATGACGCGTATAGAAAGATCCATAACGCATGATGGGTTGGATCGACCATGTCCATGGGATGGTCTGGGTGCCCGAGCCATATGGTATGCATGTGCCGTTGGGTTGCCCGTTGGTCCTTGGAACCCGAGCAATGATCCCCTGATCGATGTGCCATTGGTTCGTCGATATGCGAGTCCTATGGACCGTAAGCTTGGTCTTGCTTTTGTTTTTTCCGGAGGGATTTTCCTCGTGTTATTGCTTATAGGGATAGTGTTTGTCGGAGGTCCAGAGTAAGGAAAATCTGGTAATCAGCCTGTGGGGAAATTCCTGCTCCCCCCTCCACTAGGGCCGATAGTGCTCCGGCAGGTGATACCGGGTGCTCCGGCCACCTCCGGGGAGTTTTTCCAGTGCACCCTTTGCGACCAGATCCGTCAGGTGTCGGGTGGCCGTTGCCTTGCTGACCTTTGCAAGCTTTTGATACTTCGCTGCGTTGATGCCCTCGTGAAAGCCTTTCTTTCCACCATCCAGAAGCCGGTTGAGCAGTTTCTGCTGTGCATGGCTGAATGAAACATCCTGGAACTTCTGCCAGAAGCGAGCCTTGTTGATGGTCCGTTCAATGGACTTCTGTGCCCGGTTGAGTGTCTCTGTAAGGATCTCCATAAACCAGGTCATCCAGGGTGTAATATCGAGCCCGCCCCTTTGGGTGTTCTCCAGAATGCTGTAATAGCCTTTCCGGTTATCCAGGATTGCTTCTGACATGGCGTAAAGCCGGATGCTCTGGTCATCAGCCTGGGCGAGCGCGAGATCGGTAATCGCGCGGGTGATTCGGCCGTTGCCATCATCAAGGGGATGGATGGTGACAAACCAGAGATGCGCCAGAGCAGCTCTCTCCAACGGATCCAGGTCGCCGCTTTTCCGCGACTCGTTGAACCATTGCAGGAAGCGCTCCAGCTCTTTCTCAAGTGCCGCCGGTGGCGGGGCGATAAAATGGACGTGCTTACGGTCAGCACCCCGCCAGGAGCTCACCTCCATCTCATCGTCCCTCAAGGCCCCGACAGCAACTCTGGGGCCGAGGCGCGGAGGCTCGGGGAAAAGCCAGCGATGCCATTGGAGCAACCGTTCCAGGGTCAGGTCCTGGTGACGGTTCTCAATGGCGTCCAGCATCATGTCGGCGACGCCTTCGCTGCGTGCCGAGGTTGGATACTGCTGCTCGCTCGTTACCCCCATCCGGTTAGCCAATGATGACTTCACGGACAGCGCATCGAGCCTTTCACCCTCAATGGCGGAGGATGCGAGGATGTTACTGAGGAGGGTATCGAGCATCCGCTCCTGGCCGGATTCATCCAGAACACTCGCCTTGCCCTGCAATTGACCGATCAGTTTCTGGATGTCGCGGGTCAGGGGAGCGACAGACGAATCCCAGACAAAAACAGGCCATTCTGGCTGCTGCCAGATCCACTGTTTGTTTTCCCTGTTGGGCCTGGCCATGGGCGCTCACGCTGTTTCGTGGAACAATGAGCCGATTATGGCACTCATTCGGCTCATTTTGCGAGCCGAATAGATGGGTTTTTCGGCTCACTCCCAATAACAATTTCAGGAACAACACCCATGCCCCTTGCAGAAAAAATCAGTCTCACGGCAGCCTTCATCTTCCTCATGACCGGCCTGTTGACCGGGATCTGGAAGTACGCGGCCATGACCGCCAGCCCCAAGGCGACCGCGCCGCGGTACGTGGACATCGCCCATCGCAGCTCACTGATGTACAGCTTCGCCGCGCTGGGGCTGGCAACCTTTGCGCGCTACAGCATCTATCCCGGCTGGCTGAACACCCTGGCAGCGGTGGCGGCATTGAGCTTCTTTGCGTTCGCGATCAGCACCTACATCGTTCATGGCCTCCTGCAGGACACCAGCAACCAGATGCGCAAGCCGCACCGCCTGGGTAAGACAACCCTGCCACCCTGGGTTATTCACGGGTTCATGGGGCTGTTGATCGTGGCGGAAGTGGGCGGGGCCCTGGTGCTGGGGTCCGGGGGCCTGATCGCGATCTGGTAGACGCTGCCATTGGGCACTATGCTGAAACCTGATGACAGCAGGAATCGCACACCCTCATGCCGGTAACGTCCATATTCCCTCGCCTGTTCAAAGGACCCGCCGCCCGACGGTGGCTGATCGTGTCGATGGGCGTTGCTCTCCTCGTTGCGGTTGGCGAGCTTCTGATCTGGCAATTCGATGCCAATCACAGAGCAGAAACCGAAAAGGAGCTCCTTTCTCAGCTGGTCGATGCGCGAGCGCTGATGGAAGCCGAGATCAGCGAAGGCCTCTACATCACCATTGGTCTGGCGAGTTTCATCCAGAGCCAGAACGGCCAGCCGGATTACGGTGAAATTGAAAGCTGGATGGCTGCGCTTTTTGGGCAAACACGTCATCTCCGCAATATCGGAATCGCGCCAGACAACCGGATGTCCGCGTTGACCGTCAGCGGTTTCTCCAGATCATGGACAACCTGCTTTCCAACGCCATCAAGTTCTCAGACCCGGGGCAGGTCATCAGAGTCGGCATTCAGCGGCGATGGGACTGGGCACAGGTACTCGTGATTGATGAAGGTACGGGCATCCCCGCCTCTTTCAGGGACCAGATCTTCGACCGGTTCGCGAGGGCGGACAGCAGTGACAAACGCCGTAACCAGAGTGGCACGGGCCTGGGGTTGAGCCTCGTTCGGGAGCTTGTGTTTGCGATGGAAGGTGATATCGCGGTTGAGTCCGAGCAGGGCCAGGGCACAACGGTCAGGGTCCGCCTGCCCCTGGCGGGCACCTGATCCCGCATCAAGCGTGGTCTGCACGGACATTACCGGCTCCCGCCACCGTTTGAACTGCATCTCAAAGAGGGCTACGTTGGTTGCAGAGGTCGGGGTCGGCCAGGGACTTTGATCGGGGGCGGGCGGTATCGATGAATCTAACCCAATACAGTTTTACCAGCGGTGATTCCGGGCAGGGAGCCAGTGCAGGTTCCGGCCGTGGGCATGCGTTCACGATCCTGTTGATCGAGGATAATCCTGCGGATGCGGATCTGTGCCAGTTCTATCTGGCCGATGCTTTTGGTTCCCGGGCGAACGTTCTGCATGCCAGCCAGCTTGCCCAGGTCGAGCCGCTGCTTGAACAGCATGCTGTCGACATCGTGTTGCTGGATCTGGGACTGCCCGACAGCTCCGGCGTAACCTCTGTAATCAAACTCCGGGCCATTGCCCCTGAGATTCCCATCATTGTGCTCACGGGCAGCCGTGATCAGCAGCTGGGCGTCCGCGTTATCCGCGAGCATGCCCAGGATTTCTGCGCCAAACAGGATCTCAGCGCCGCGGTTCTTTCCCAGGCCATCCGCCACGCCATGGAGCGCCATCGCCTTCAGACCCAGTATGCGCGGATCCTGGAGACGAATCCGGACGGCATGGTGGTTATGGGTGAGGACCTTCAGTTGCTCTTTCTCAACCAGGCGGCCAGCCATATGCTTGGGCTGAGGGCGCCTGAGGACATCGGTACCCAGCTGAGCCAGGACCTCATGGGAGAGGAAGGTGAAGAACTGGAGCTGGCTGGGGGGCGTGTGGCCGAGGTGCGCCGGGCAACGCTCGACTGGAATGAGACTCCGGCAACACTCGTCGCCTACCACGACATCACCGAACGCAAGAAGGTCGAATGGAAACTGAAACAGCTGGTGCAGTTCGACCAGCTGACAGGGCTCAACAGCCGGAACCATTTCTTCGATCACACCGACCGCCTGATTGCTCATGTGGACCGTGAAGGCGGCATGGTGGCCGTGCTTTACATCGATCTGGATCACTTCAAGAACATCAACGACACCCTGGGCCACAGTGCCGGTGACGAGCTGCTGCAACTCGTCGGGGAGCGCCTGTGCCAGAACAGTCGAAGCAGTGACTTTATCGCGCGCCTGGGGGGCGATGAATTCGCGCTGGTGCTTTCGGATGTTGAACAGCCTGATGATGCAGCCCACGTCGCCGAGAAACTCATTGAGGTGTTTCGCGAACCTGTGAGGTTGAGCGAAAGCAGTGTCGGGGTCGGGCTGAGTATCGGCATCGCCACTTATCCCCATTGCGGTAGCTGCGCCCAGGAACTGTACTCCGCGGCTGATACCGCCATGTATCAGGCCAAGGAGCGGGGGCAGAATCACTACCAGTTTTTCTCGGAACAGCTGCAGCGTGATGTGGAGACCCGGCTTGTGCGGGAGCAGGCCGTGCGCCAGGTCGTTGCGGACGAGACCCTGTGGCTGGCCTATCAGCCCCAGATACGCGCGTCGGATGGGCAGGCCGTAGGCGTCGAGGCCCTGCTGCGCTGGCCCGGCGACACCATCCCGGTCCTGTCCCCGGCGGACTTCATCCCGGTGATGGAGGATGTGGGGCTCATCGAGCGTGTTGGTTACTGGGTTATGAAGCAGGCGGCGCAAATGGCCGTCGCGACGGAGCGGGAACTGGGGATTACACTGCGGATGGCGGTCAACGTGTCCATGCGCCAGCTGTACGACCCGGGGCTCTTTGACCAGATCGCCGGTGTCCTCGAGTCCACTGGACTGCCTCCGGGGAACTTTGAGGTGGAGCTGACCGAAAGCTCCATCATGGCGGATCTTGAGCGCACCTGTGAAACCCTTCGGCGGCTGCGGGAGCTCGGCGTCTCCATTGCCATTGATGATTTCGGCACCGGCTACTCTTCACTCAGCTATCTCCGCAAGCTGCCAGTCGACGTACTCAAGATTGATCGCAGCTTTGTCATGGAGATCGGCAGCAACCGCCAGACGGAAGCCATCATCGAGAACCTTCTGGGCCTGTCCCGGGCACTGGGCCTGCGAGTGGTCGCTGAAGGGGTGGAAAATGATGAGCAGCAGGCGTTCCTGCGCGGTATCGGGTGCGATTATCTGCAGGGGTTCCATATCGGCAGGCCCGTTGAGCTTTCCCAGTTCCATGGCTGGCTGAGGTCGGCCGGGAGGGAGGGCGATGAATGAGCTCGAGGCGGAAATCCAGCGGTACCGGGACATCATCGACGCATCACCCTCGGCCCTGGTACTGGTGAACCCCGCCGGGGAAATCGTTCTGGTCAATCGCGCCACGGAACGGCTGTTCGGGTACGAGCGAGAGGAACTCCTGGGCAATTCCGTCGAGATGCTGGTTCCCGCCTCCGTTCGGGGCTCCCACCATAAGTACCGGGAAAGTTACCTGGCCACGCCCGAGCCCCGGATGATGGGGCAGGGCCGTGATCTCTACGGCATGGGCCGGGACGGTGAGGAAATTCCCATCGAAGTGGGCCTCACCCCCATCCACATGCCGGATGGCACCCATGTGCTCAGCGCCATCATTGATCTCACCTACCGCAAGCAGGCCGAGGAGGCGCTGGCGCGTCAGGCCGATGAGCTGGCGCGTTCCAATGCCGAGCTGGAGCAGTTCGCGTATGTTGCCTCCCACGACCTCCAGGAGCCGTTGCGCATGGTGCGCAGCTACACCGAGCTGATGGAACGCCACCTCGGGCAGGATCTGGACGAAAAGAGTGCCAAGGCCATGAAGTACGTGGTGGAAGGGGCGGAGCGGATGCAGCTGCTCATCGATGACCTTCTGCTGTACTCACGGGTGGGGCGGGGTGAGCTGGAGATTTCCCAGGTGGACGTCAATGCCGTGGTCAACCACGTGCTCAACCTGCTCAGTGTCACGCTGGCTGAACAGCCCGGGGCGAGCATAACCTGGGATGAACTGCCAACGGTCAGGGCCTCCGAATCCATGCTGGTCCAGCTGTTCCAGAACCTTATCTTCAACGGCCTGAAATTCCACGGGGAAGAGCCGGCCCGGGTTCATGTCTCCTGTGAGGAAAAGCCGGCCGAATGGCTTTTCCATATTCAGGACAATGGCATCGGTATCGACCCTCAGTACGCGGAACGGGTCTTCCAGGTATTCCAGCGTCTGCACGAACGGGACCGTTACCCCGGGACGGGGATTGGTCTGGCTGTCGCCAAGCGCATTGTGGAGCGCCATGGTGGCAGGATCGGGTTCGAGTCCCAGCACGGAACGGGTACGCGCTTCCATTTCTCACTTCCAAAGACGCCGCGCACCGGAAAAGGGGAATCCCCATGAAGCCACAATCCGAGGCGCTCGAAATTCTGCTGGTTGAGGACAACCCTGCGGATGTGGACCTGATCCTGGAAAGCTTCGCCGAGACCGGTAACGGCACCCGTCTGCACCCGGTCAGGGATGGCGAGGACGCCATGCGTTTCCTGCGCCAGGAGGGCGAGTATGGAGAGGGGGGTAGGCCGGATCTTGTCCTGCTCGACCTCAATCTGCCCCGTATGGACGGGCGCGAAGTTCTGGAGGCCATCAAGAGCGATCCGGAGCTCAAGGTACTGCCGGTGATTGTGCTCACCTCCTCCCAGGCCCAGAAAGACATCAACACCAGTTACGAACTGCATGCCAACTGCTACATCACCAAGCCTCTCGGGCTCTCACAGTTCTATCGGATCGCAGAAGCCGTTGAAGGGTTCTGGCAGCATGTGGCGGTTCTGCCAAGCGAGCGTTGAGTTCGGTACGCTTCGAGGGCAGTGATCCTAGTCTCCGCTGGCGTTCCCCCAGTGGGGATAGTCGGATCGGAGTTTGCGGACACCGTAGTGCGCCTCGATCCACTCGATGAGACGCGGGGTAAGGTTGAGGTCCCGTGGCTCGTTGGCCCCGTTTAGATCGAAGGTTCGCTCCGCACCGTCCGGTGCCTGCAGCCGCAGGTTTCGTGGCAGGCGGGTCACCGACAGGTCAATGGCCCCGGCACCGTAATGGTTGGAATGGCGCGCGCCGTGGCGCGTGGCGTAGACCACGTTATAGGCCTCAGCCATCTCTTTTGCGGCCTCAATGGTGGTCCGCCAGCCATCCGGATGCTGCCACTGGATGGGGATATCCAGATCCCATTCCCGGTTGAGTCGATCCAGTTCCTCGGTCCGTTGCTCTACCTGCGCCCGGGTGCTGGCCCGGCTCAGGGTGAAGGCCCCATACATCAGATACCCCCGCTCGCGCCGTCGTACCGTGGCCAGCACGTGGACCTCGGCCCCCTGGTCACGCAGCTGGTCAATCAGCTGTTCGATGCGTTCTCGGAAGTCGCCGCCGCCTGCCGCCTCCAGCGCCCGCAGGCGCTCCGTCTCATCGGGTGGATTGGGATAACGTGCGCTCCAGCGCTCACCAAGCGGCGCGCCGTCCGGTGCAGGATCGAGATCGGGGGGCCGAGGAGGTGGCGCGATAGCCAGCGTCTGACCGCCGTAACGGCGGGGCTCGCCTTTGAAGACGTCATCGGGGTGCAGAAGGATGCCCGCCCGCCGCGCACGGCCGGAGTGCACGCGCACGCGTTCCGGCTGGGCTCGGGCCACATCGTCCAGGAACAACAGGAAGTCCCGTCGATCAATGGCCTGGCCGAGTGACTCCCGCAGCGCACGGATGAGGGGGTCCTCCGCTGGTGTGGCCGCCAACCGGCTCAGCCGTTGCTCTGTCAGTGGCTCCGCCGCCAGCGTCACATCCAGCGAGGCCAGGGATTCCGCAGCCGCCGCTAGGGTTTGCCGCCCCTCGTCTCCATTCGGCGAGGGCAATACATCCCATTGGCGGTTGGTCTTGAGCGTCTCGGCAGCCCAGGTGGGCGCGGCGGAGATAGCCAGGATTACGGTTAGCGTGGTGAGGGTTTGCAGGTATCGCATCTGGGGTTCATCAATATGAGGGAGCCTCGCTTGAACAAAGCTCCCAGGGTCATTTCTGCTCTCCTGCTTGTGCCTGAAACCTGCAGACACAGAGCAGGAGCTTACAGCCGGCCATCATGTGCTATTTTCCAGTACTTTAAGGTTTTGCCAATAGTGTAGAGTAAGCCGAAAGTGGCCAGCGTTCGCACTTGGGGCGTGATTATAGATGGAAGGGAGCAGGAACCATGCGTTTGTCCAGCCCAGCATTTTCCGAAGGTGATCCCATTCCCTGGCAATACACGGCCCCGAAGGCGAACGAACTACCTCCGCTTCAAATCCAGGATGTTCCTGAGCAGGCATGCAGCCTGGTACTGATGATTGAGGACGTGGACTCTCCGCTGGGCACGCTCACGCACTGGATGGCCTGGAACATTCCACCCGATACCCAATCACTGGACGCGGTGAATCTGCCGGCGGAATGCTGCATCGGCAGAGACAGCTTCGGGAAGATAGGCTACCTGGGTCCCATCCCCCCTGAGGGGCGCCATCACTATCGGTTCTCGGTGCTGGCCCTGGACACCAAGCTAAAGCTGGAGGCTGGTGCCACCCGTCCTGCACTTGAGCGGGCCATGAAGGCGCATGTTCTCGATCAAGCCGCCCTGAACGGCATCGTTGATGCCAATCCCTCTGAAAAAAACGGTGGGAAGGACTGATGGCACGCGATCTTCGACCAGCCAGACCAGAGCGTTTCTTTTCAACGGTCAATCCGACAGTCTTTGTCGCCTCCGCGGTCATTGTCGTGGGCTTCGTGCTGTTTGGTGTGGGCGCTCCCGAGACGGCAGGGCGGGTGTTTGGGGAGATCCAGGGATTTATTACCGAGTATCTGGGGTGGGTGTACCTGCTGGCTGTCACGGTGTTCCTGGGGTTTCTGGTCTGGTTGCTGTTCAGCCGCTACGGAAGCATCAGACTGGGCGAGCCCGACGCCCGTCCCCAATTCGGTAAAGCCGCCTGGTTCAGCATGTTGTTCAGCACCGGCATGGGGATCGGCTTGGTCTTCTGGAGCATCGCCGAGCCCATTCTCCATTTCCAGAATCCGCCGACGGGGGAGGGTGGAACACCAGCGGCGGCACGCCAGGCGATGATCTACACCTTCTTCCATTGGGGGCTGCATGCCTGGGCGGTGTATGTTGTGCTGGGACTCTCGGTTGCCTATTTCAGCTACCGCCATCACCTGCCACTGACCATCCGTTCGATTTTCTACCCCTTGCTGGGCGATCGGATCTACGGGCCCATCGGCCACCTCATCGACATCCTGGCCGTGTTTGGAACGCTCTTCGGCCTCGCCACGTCGCTCGGCTTCGGCGCCATGCAGCTCAACACCGGGCTCAATGTGCTGGTGGACCTGCCGGTGTCCAAGTGGTCCCAGGTGGGGATCATCGGTTTCATTACCGGGGGCGCGGTTCTGTCGGTGATTTCCGGCCTGGACCGTGGCCTCAAGTGGCTGAGTGTGTTCAACCTCGGGCTTGCCCTCGTCATGTTGCTGTTCGTCCTGGCGCTGGGACCCACGCTCTTCATTATCCGCTTCCTGCTCGATGCGACCGGAGGCTATCTGACGCAACTCATCGAACTCAGCCTCTCCACCGACCCCATGGGCGGCTCCGAATGGCAGAAGAGCTGGACCATCTTCTACTGGGGATGGTGGATTGCCTGGTCCCCCTTCGTGGGCATCTTCATCGCCCGGATCTCCCATGGCCGAACCATCCGCGAGTTCATCGTGGGCGTGCTGATGATGCCAACCGCCTTCGTGCTCGTCTGGATGGCCACCTTCGGAGGAACCGCCCTCGAGATGGCACTGGGGCAGGGCGGCGGAGGCATCGTCGAGGCCGTCGCTGAAGACACCACAGTGGCACTGTACGTGACCCTGGAGCAGCTTCCCCTGGCCGGTATTACCTCGGCACTTGCCACACTGCTTATCGCAACCTATTTCGTCACGTCTTCTGACTCGGGCACACACGTGGTGGACGCACTGATCTCACGGGGCAGCAAGCGTTCACCACGTCGTCAGCGCGTGATCTGGGGGATTACAGAGGGCCTGGTCGCGAGCACGTTGCTTCTGGTGGGCGGCGCGGGTGCGCTCGACAGCCTGCAGACGGCTTCAGTGACGGCCGGTCTGCCTGTGGCAGTGATTCTGGCGTTCGCCTGTATCAACCTGCAGCGGGCGCTGAAGCGGGAGTATCGTGTTGAGGGTGTCGAACCGCCCTGGGGGTGAGGCCGATGAACATACCATTGATCGGGGAGCATACATGTTGAGTCACAAAAGGCGCCAATACCTGTCGGCCGCGTTCATGGTCGGTGTTGTCATCGCTCTCTCCGCCTGTGACAACGGCGTGGAGGAGAGCGAGGAAGCCACGACAGAAGCCACGACACCTGAATCCGAACAGGTTGCCATTCCACCCCGGATTGACGAGGGCGCCGGAGCCCAATCGATGCCGGCCTTTCTGGACATCCCCGCCGGGCCCGAGCGCAAGGAGGCTTTCTTCGGTTACCTCGCGCCCATTGTGGAAGCCGTCAATGACTACATCCACCACCTGAACAGCCATCCGGTCTACGAACCATTGAGGGAACGGCGGGCTCAGGCGCGCAACAAAGGCCAGGCCCCGGAGGGGAGCGATCTTGCAGCGGGTCTTGAGAAATACTCCGCCAAGGGTGAAGGCTACATCCGGCTCATCCGCAGCGTGATCAAGGCCAACAACCTGGCTGCTCCCCATTGATCCCTGGCCCAACTCATCGAACAATGGCGATGAATCATTCGATGGCCGGCTTGCTCTATGCTCAACTTTCTCCCCAAACCCTTACTCGGCGTACTGAACTCCCTGCTGCTCGCGGTGAACACCGTCTTCTGGTGTGTGCTGCTCTATATCCCGGGCATACTGAAGCTGATCATCCCGATCCGTGCCTGGCGGGTGTTCTGCACCCGCCTGATCATCGGGATCTCGCAGTGCTGGGTGGCCTGCAACAGTGGCTGGATGCGCCTCACCCACCGCACCACCTGGGATGTCTCCGGGGTGGAAAGGCTCAGCCGCGAGGGCTGGTACCTGGTGATGAGCAACCATCAGAGCTGGGTGGATATTTTCGCCCTGCAGCAAATCTTCAACCGGCGCATTCCGTTTCTGAAGTTCTTCCTCAAACAGGAGCTGATCTGGGTGCCGGTAATCGGGCTGGCCTGGTGGGCGCTCGACTTTCCGTTCATGAAGCGCTATTCCCGGGAGTATCTGCAGAAACACCCGGAGAAACGCGGCGAGGACATGGAGGCCACCCGCCGCGCCTGTGAGAAATTCCGCTATACCCCGGTCAGCGTGATGAACTTCCCGGAAGGTACCCGCTTCACCCCCGAGAAACACGACAGCCAGAAATCCCCCTACAAGCATCTGCTGCGCCCCAAGGCCGGCGGCACCGCCTTCGTTCTGGAAGCCATGGGCGACACCCTCTCCACTCTGCTCGACATTACTATCGCCTACCCCAACGGCCGCCCCGGGCTCTGGGAATTCATGTGCGGGCGGGTCACCCATATCGTCATCCGTGTTGAGCAGGTGCCCATTCCACAGCATCTGCTGGGCGGCAATTACAACGAGGATGAAAACCACCGCCAACAGGTCAAGCAGTGGCAGGAAGCACTTTGGGAGCGCAAGGATCGGTTGCTCGATGAGTTGAAGTCAAAGGATTAGCGCTCCGGCAGCTTTTCCAGATAGCCCTTTAAAGCACCCTAATAGAAATGGTGGCGCGGATTTGAGAGGCGGGTGAGGGGGCTCTCAGGTAGATAAGGCCGCCGGGTGGAACCGGCGGCGCTTTCGGTCAGCGCGAGCCCGGTCGCGGCTCGGCTGTCGCTGGGCTACTTGTTGAGGTACGCCGCAATCTGGTCCTTAAGCGCCACGCGCTTTTTGCGGGCATCTTCCTCTGTGGGCGTGGCCACCGGCTCAACTTCCGTTTCCATACGGTGAATGGTGCGGTTTATTTCGTGGTACTCATCCACCAGTTCGGCAAAGTGTGCGTCCGACTGTTTGAGCTCAGAGATGCGATCGGTGTGTTCCGGGAATTCTTCCGCCAGTTCGTGCGGGGTGTGACTCATAGGGTCTCCATCTTACTCGGTGATTGGCGTCAAAGTTTTTGATCGCAATCACCAGTCTGCCATCACTGCGGAGAGCTGTCGTTGCAGATTCTCAATCCTGGAAACTCCGGTTGGTGCATGCTCTTTCGGATGAAAGGTGACGAGATCATCTTAACGAAGATGACACGGAGCGAAGCTTAGGGTGGACCCCGTAGTCTTGTTGGAATTGGGAGAGGAAAACCGTGCGCATCAGCAGTGATATCGGCGTCATTTCGGATACCCATGGCCAGGTGAGGCCCGAGGCCCTGAGGGCTCTGGCCGACTGTGAGCTGATTCTTCACGTGGGTGACATCGGCAAGCCAGGGGTGATGGATGCGCTGAGCGAGCAGGCGCAGGTCGTGGCGATAAGGGGCAATGTCGATCACGGCGACTGGGCACTGGCCTATCCGGAAACGCAGGAACTCACCGTTAACGGCATAACCATCCAGATGGTGCATCGCCATCAGGACATCAAGACCCTGCTCCCGGACAGGCCCTGCGATGTCGTCCTGTTCGGGCACTCCCACAAACCCTTCAACGAGACTCAGGGGGGTGTGCTCTATTTCAATCCCGGCAGCGCAGGCCCGCGCCGCTTCAGCTTGCCCGTTACGGTCGGGCGACTACGGGTTACCGATAGCGGTGTGGAGGGGCATATCCAGGAACTGGATGTTCCCGGGCCCCGAAAGCGTAAGTAATGGTCGAACTCGGCTAGCTTGATCGCTATACGCAATGTGCGTATAGAGTCGTGTAGAAGACAAGGAGTGCCATAAATGCGGGAGGTAGTCCCATGAAGCGTAACCTGTTCGAAGAATTAAGTGAGGGCTTGGACGCTCTTGAAAAAGAACGCGAGGGCCAAATTACCCTGCGCACCCACCAGCTCAGACAACAGCCAGAACCTACTGACAGCTCCGGAGCAGGCAAAAAGGGAACCATCAAGCGAGCAGGTCAGCACCTGGAAAGTCGCGGTTCGCCCAATGAAGAGCCCGAATAGGGAGACGTGCGTGGTCAGTCGTTATGAGGTAGTAGGCACTGAGGGCGAATGTGAGCCCGGTTCTGACGGTCTGGTCCTAGCCAACAAGCATGGCATTACCTCGCCAGAGGATATCAACGAATTGGAAATGAGGCTGCTGTATGACCTGTATGCAGCTTTGTTGTTCGATCAGCTACCGAATCGCCAACTGAAAGTCGAAGATCTGAAAACATGGCATCGGCAGTGGTTGGGTAATGTCTACGAATGGGCTGGGCAGGAGCGCTCCGTGAACATGAGTAAGGGTGGTTTTCCTTTTGCTGCTGCGGGGAATCTCGGGAAGTTGTTACCGGTTTTCGAGAGTGAGGTTTTAGCCCGGAATACGCCCTGCAAGGGAATGACAGAAGATGAACTGGTTGCGGCAGTTGCTGAAACTCACGTTGAGTTTATCCTGATCCATCCATTCAGGGAGGGGAATGGTCGGCTTTCACGCCTGCTTGCGGATGTCATGTCGGCGCAGGCAGGTTTCGGAACGCTGGACTACAGCGAATGGGATGGGCGCAAGGAAGCTTATATCGAAGCGATTCATCAGGGAATGAGCCTCGATTATGCCCCGATGGAAAATTTCGTACGGCAGGCGTTGGGTATCAGCCAGTAGTAGGCGCCTCGCCTTCAGCTTGCCAGCGTGATGTGGCTGTATTTCTTACGTTTACCCTTGAGCTTGGTTTCCAGAGCTTGAATGCTCTCACCCGTTTCAATGGCGGTGGAACTGGCAACAGAACGTCGAATGGACGCGCGCGTTACATCACGCCGATTCTTGCGCTTAGTCGTTGTAGCCACAGGAGCCTCCTGAGCCTTGAGTGCCTCTTTAGAGCATTATAGCAGAAATGCTGGCGCGGATTTGAGGGGCGGATGGGAGACTCTCAGGTGAATGAAGAACAACTGGAAAACCAGTGCCTGGATCGTTTCCTGGAGAAAGGCTGATTACAGAAAGTATTTGAAGATCAGTGCAGTATCTGGGTTGGTGGGTGCCAAGTATGACCTTCTCTATTTCAATCCCGGCAGCGCGGGCCCACGCCGCTTCAGCCTTCCCGTTACGGTCGGGCGACTACGGGTTACCGACAGCGGTGTGGAGGGCCATATCCAGGAACTGGATGCTCCCGGGCCGCGTAGACGTAGGTAACAGAAAGAAGCTGGTCGATCAGCCTGAATTCCGGGGCCAGCTCCTCGTACTCGGCTTTGACCCTGTCATTCTGAAGAGCCCTTTCCTTTAGCGTGTCGATGCTCATCGTTCTTTCACTTCCTTTAATGGCCTGCTTCAATCAAATGTCATCGCATAATCCTGGTGCGCGAACGAGGGTCCGAGTTGTGATGAAAAGGTCAATGCGCGTGTGTTGTTCACACTCATGGTAACCGGTTCCCTCGAGATAGGTGCTAATGCCCCAAGCTGCGGGCTTTGCAAGTAAGCCAAAAACCAGTCCTACCAGTCCAAGCCAGAGAAACGGCTTGAATATCCGGTTGATACGCGTTTGCGAGAGTTTGAGAGGACCGGCAACCAGGATCAGGATCATCATGGCTAATATGGCGAGGAACCCGAGCACGAAAAACGGAGTTGCCAGAAAAATGGAATCCACCGTGATAACGGGGCTGGCGTTGAGCCAGGGGCGATATAGCTCATTCATAAACCCGTTATAGGCGTGCGGTAAAAGATACCACCAGCCAAGGCCGATCAGGATGATCGAAACGATGCTCATCACCGGCATCCACCAGACAATGTCCGGCATTGGCTCTGTATCAGAATGATGTTCTGCTTCTCTCTCTCCGTTTTTCATTAGCGAGCCACCTGATAAAACCAGCCAGGGTAGTGTTGGTCTCTGATCACTTCGCGCACGAACTCCCTGCCTGTCCTTTTCGTGTATTCCCAGATTGTGTCGATGAGCGAGTCGATTGCGTCATCCACGGCTCGCCTGGTTGTTTTCCGGACTCGACATGGCATCTGACGTACACGGGCCAGTTGATTTTCCGCGCTATCCGCCGCCTGTTCGAGAGTAACTTCCATCTCATCGACCATTCGTGAAGTAAGCCCCAGCTGGCGATCTATCAGGTCAAGCGTAACGCCAACAGACACTCCAATGATCGCAGTTGCTAGAAGGCCGGCAGCAACGGTACCAAATGCTTTTACAGCTCCCACGGCGAGTACACCGGTGAACAGACCGCCTATCCCAACTTTTAGGAGATCAGATGCCAGTGTGCCGCCAAGCCACAGAAAGGTCTTTTCATCATTGTAGATGTACTGGAATACCCGGAATGGAACCAGCAATGAAACCGTTAAGATGCCGCCTTTTTTCAGCGCGTCCTCCACGCCAAGGCGACCAATACCGAAAGAGAGAATTCGAGGGTTAGTAGCTGAATAGCGGGTCCCCCTGAAAACGCTTCGGACTCGCTGATTCCCCTTGAAGATGATGTAGCGACGGCCTTCGTAGACCTGTTCCCGAAACTGCCCCAAGCCTCCGAAATCCTTCATCAACTTGGCTGCCTTGGCGCCATCCATCGCTGGAGAGGTATTGCTGAGCATCTTCCCCATAAGCTGTTCAACATGCTCTTTGGCCTCAGGACTGGCTGGCCAGGAGCCATTGTTGACCCGTTCCCAAATCTGGTCGGCTTCCTCACGGGTGAGCTTGTTGCTCTTGACCTTCATTTCGAGCCAGTAGGGCAGAAGGTCATCCTTGGCGACGATCACACCGTCCTGTCGGTTATCGGGCTCGCGCAGGGCCTGGTTGATCTGTTGGATGGTTCGGCTGTTGCCGCAGGGCATGGACGACCTCCTTGTGTCTTTTCTGGTGAGATAGTGCAGCAGTTCCGTTTGCAGAGGCAGAAGTTACGGGCGGCGGGTATCCGTGTCAAGCGAAGGTCCTACTTATGGCATCTTATGATCCTCATCGCCCTGTTCTCTGCTAGGCTCATTCAAGACCAGTTTCCAAACGGGTCAACTCCACTGTCCTGCTCAAAGGAACAGAAGCTTAGGAGATCTCCAATGGGGAGCCTGACTGATCAAATTCTTCAGCTCATCTCCAAATCACCCGGGATGACTGATCGTGAGATTACAAGTCAGCTACGAGGCGCCAGTGCTCCTCAACAACCTGTTAATCAGACTGCGCGGGGATTGGAGTCCAAAGGAGTTGTCGTCAGGCAAAGGCGCGCAGATGGCCTGATTGGGAATTATAAAGGCAACGCTGAACGTCATGAGGCGCCTACTGGCAGAAGCCAGCAGAAGAACCATGACCTGGAAGCGCTATCCGAAGATGAGATCAAGGAGATGCTGAATCAATGGCTTCAGCATGCCGGCTGGAGTACTCAAGTCGCCTGGGGCAGCGTGCAGGGTATTGATATAGATGCCAATCGTGGTTCCGAGCGCTGGATCATTGAAGTGAAAGGACCCGGGTCGAGATCGCCAATGAGGGTTAACTATTTTCTCGGGATCCTTGGAGAGACGCTCCAACGGATGGATGATCCTAATGCTTCATATTCTATCGCCCTGCCAGATCTGAAACAGTACCGTGGTTTGTGGCATCGCCTCCCAGACCTTGCCAAGTCCAGGACAACACTCTCACTCTTACTCGTTGCGCTGGATGGGAGCATTGAGTGGCTCGAATAGTGTTGTAGTAAGGGGGCTGACACAGGGCAGCATTTCCAGATTGAATTCTTAACCGTTGTTTGGCCTCGTGGGTATTGTCCTCGGTCACGCAGAGTGATACATCCTCTATGTCCGCAGTGTGCAGGCTCCGCAACCCCAGCCCCAGCCCGGTATAGCCGAGGAAACCAACAACCAGTGTACCCGCGAGAGGGAAAACCATTTGTGGACCGAGATTCCAGGTCCTTTGGTGCTGTTCATTGCCCATCTTCGTCGCTGGGAAATGACACTGTTATCTCATCCGGGCATATGGCTTCCGAAGGGAAATCCTGGCGCGTTTCCAGGTGTTCATAGTGAATGTCATCTGCCTTCAAGGAGCCGTGCTCCTTGATATAGCGAATGGCTACATAGCCCGGTTTGCCATCATATGTCTTACCTGAAACCGTCAGGCATTGCCCTTCAGCACGGCTGCGTTCGTGGAATGCGGTTTCTTCCGTTAGCCACAACGGGAAAGCGCCCGGTTTTCGGTAGGAATCCTGCTCTTCCTTCGACGCAGCCTTTTTATGAAAGGACATAAGTCGGTTCGAGAGGTACTTGCCGTAGGTGCGGTTATGGTCTGTATCGCTAAGGGCCTCCTCAAAAGCCATATACCGGGCTTTCGCCGGCATGGGTTCTGCTGTTACACAGCCTGAACAGGCCAATGTCAGGCAAAAGACCGAAGTCATGCTTTTTTTTATCCAGATCAACTGCATGGAGCAAGCAGCAGGCCCAGCGGCACTATCAGGAGTAACGACGACACATAAATCAGGCTGAATCCGAACTGCAGCCAGCTGGATTCATTGCGGTAGTCGATACCGCCATAGGTCCGGAGGTACATCGCGACCAGATCAACCCCTTCGTTATCCCGATGGCTGTTCTTGGCCCTGATCTTTTCCCAGTCGGGATTCACTACAACGAGTAGGGCGTACCCAATCGGTCGCATGATGAGCGTCCCGAGGAGTCCTAGCCAGAAATCAGGGAAGGCCCTTTCGCGGATCAACGGGTCGAAATGTCGGCCAAGCAGTGGATAGCCGAGCAGCACACAAGGAAGAAGAGGGAGCCCGACTATGAGAACCAGAGTCCCAACAAAGGTGCTTTCACACAACGAACTGGCATCCATAACAATGACCTTTCAGTCGACCAGTGGTTCTGCAGCGGTATCAAACAGCAGGCCTCCAAAGGAGTCCCCGCCGTAAGCGGCCAACCCGCCAACTGCAGCCGTGCTGATTAGAAGAACAAGCCCTCCTGGACCGCCTACAAGGGCAAAGACAAAAACAGGTTTCCTGAAAAAAGTTGTCCGCAACGGCTCTGGCCGTAAGCCTTCGATCAGCTTGAGCTGACCTGCCTCGAGTGAATTGACAGCCGTATCTTCCCGTTCCTGCCGCTTTCCTATTCTCGTTCCTCTTGTAACAGTGTCACCATCCTTGACAGATCCTTTTCCGGATTCCGCTCCTCAATAGCCGACAGCAGTTCACGTGCCGTCACCTCCTTGTTTTGATCCTCTATCTCCGGATCGGCTCCTCTCTGGAGGAAGAATTCAGCAAGCCGTGGCTCGTTGAGCAGGACCGCCTCATGCAATGGGGGATAACCGGTCACTGGCGAGAAACCGTTGATCTGTGCGCCTTCAGAAAGGGCCAGCTCCATAATCTCCTGAGCTTGCTCGGGATCTGTTGGGTAAGCGCCGATTGCCAGGTGAAGCACGCTCTGGGCATCGCCGTTTTCTCTTTCATCAGTCAGTTGATGCTCAAGGTACCAACGGCAGGCGAATTGGGGGATATGAGTTCCGCTGTCACCGATAGCGCAGGACGCGTTGGTGTCTGGGCTGCTTGCCTGCAAGCCGTAGAAGCTCAGGCCGGAATAGCCGAGAAGGCCAACAATCAGTAGACCGGCGATTGAGGATAGCCATTTCATAGTACGTATTTGCAGAAAGCATGAATGAAAGCGAGTAGCACCGTTAAGGAAAGCGATAGCACGTAAAGCCAGCTCAGCCCGATCTGCAGAGCGTTAGCCTCGCTGCGGAAATCAATGTGGCCATAGGTTCTGGTAAGCAGGGCTACAGGGTTGTGGTCAGGGTTACGCCGTCTCGCACGTGCTTCGAGCTTTTCCCAATCAACGTTAACGACGATATAGAACGCATAGCCCACCGGTCGTGCGATGAAAGTCCCTATTGGCCCAATCCAGAAATCCGGAGATTCCCGATTGTGTACTTTCCGGTCAAAGTATCGGCCTAAAAGGGGATACGCCAGGATCATGAGTGGGATAACCGGAAACATCACGATCGGAATCAGATAGCCCAGAATGAGGCTGTCGCATGGATTGGGTATGAATATCACGAAGCGTCCTCAGTCGGTTAACGCGTTGGCGGATGCGTCAAAAATATCCCGGACAAGGAGATCGATAATGACAGCAGAAAGCGCGGATGCAGCTGCGACGCTGACGATTAGCGTCAGCCCGGTTGGAGCCAGCACCAGAGTCAAACCGAGTGTTACGTCCTGGGCTACAATTGAGGCACCGCCCAGAGAAAACGCAAGGCTCGTTGCTTCCTTGGCCAGTTGGTAATCCTTGTTGTCACTGTACATGACCCGGGTACCACGACTCACAAGATCAAGCGCAAACGTCCCTTTACTCAGAACCCGCGTTGCACTAAGACCCAGGTTGAGCCTTTTGGTTTCGGGCAGGGAATTGATGGGGCTGCCACTGCTATTGAAGGAAGCTTCAACGCCACCAGCGAAGCTCCGGAAAGGATTGTGGACCCAATTTTTGTAGCGGGAACTCTGAGCCATCGTTTCCAGTTCCGCCGCAAAGCGACTGTTGAGATCCTTAAAGGCTCTCTGAGCCTCTTCTCTTGCCTTGGCACGCTTGGCAGCTGGTGTATGTTTACTGAGCAGATAGGTATTAAGGGCATCCTCGTAACGGGCCAGCGATTTGCCGAACTCGTCCAGTCGGCTTTTTGCGCCGGAAACCGCACCACCTGTCAGGCCAAGGCCCATAGACAGTGAATCCTTATGCTTCTGAACCCACCGCTCGGCTGCCATAACAACGCTGAGCGCCTCTGGTCCGGCCGTGTTGGTAAGCTCTACAAGTTTGCGGTAGTTCTCCTGGCCAAGCCGCCTCTGGAGCCGGTCCAGGTCCTTGCTCAGGCGTTCGCATTCGGTTTCCTCTTTTTCGCTCACCCGGGTTCCGTCCGGAGTCACGATCAGCGCTGGCATCTTGGTAGTGCCATTACTGAGCTTGCGCGAGTTGTTCCGTTCGAGGTTTTCCTGCAGTTGCCGGGTTACTTACTACGCGTTCCCGCAGAATGCCAGAAGCAATCCGAAAACCGCGCCGACCATCAGTGACGAGATATAGAGGATGCTAAAGAGAAGCTGGAGCCATGAAGCCTGCTTGCGATAGTCGACATGACCATATGTGCGGACATAGAGCTCCCCAAGATCGGCCCCTCTGGTCTCGAGACTTCTGCGTCGTTCTCTGGCCTTTTCCCAATCAACATTCGCAACAATCAATAGGGTATAACCAATTGGGCGCACGATGTATTTGCCCAGGGGCCCCATCCAGAAATCCGGGAAAGCCGGGTCTACGATCATAGGGTCGAATTGCCTGCCTATGATTGGGTAGCTGAGGATCATGCAGGGAACAATGGGAGCACCTACTATGAGTGCCAGGGTTTCGAAGAGTTCGCTATTACAGATATTGATCCAATCCACGGGAAGAACCTGTTAATCCGCTAATGGGGCTGCTGCTTGGTCAAAGATGAAGCGACCCAGGGTATCTCCGGCGTAAGCGGCGACACCACTGATAGCGGCAATGCTGACCAGAAGAACCAAACCGCCCGGGGCCAGGAAAAGAGTAAGTGTGATCGTCGTGCCGTATGCGAAAGCCGTGGCCATACCAGCTGAAGTTGCAAAGCTGAAAGTCTCTTTCGCCAGCGTATAGTCCCGGTTGTCGCTATAGGCTACCCGCGCGGCCCTTCCGAAGAGGTCTAGAGCAAAGGCGCCTTTTCCCAGAATACGAGTTGCTGCGAGAGCTTTGTCGAGTCGCTGTGTTTCGGGTAGTGAACTAATTGGGCTACCGCTGCTTTGGATCGAAGATTCGACGCCACCTGCGAAGCTCCGGAACGGGTTGTGAACCCAAGAACTGTAACGGGCATTCCGAGCCATTGTTTCCAGTTCCGCCGCAAAGCGCCCGTTAAGATCCTTAAAGGCTCGCTGAGCCGCCTCCCTTGCCTTGGCACGCTTGGCAGCTGGTGTATGTTTACTGAGCAGGTAGGTATTAAGGGCATCCTCGTAACGGGCCAGCGATTTGCCGAACTCGTCCAGTCGGCTTTTTGCGCCGGAAACCGCACCACCTGTCAGCCCCAGGCCCATAGACAGTGAATCCTTATGTTTCTGAACCCACCGCTCGGCTGCCATAACAACGCTGAGCGCCTCTGGTCCAGCCGTGTTGGTAAGCTCAACCAGCTTGCGGTAATTCTCCGGGCCAAGCCGCCTCTGGAGCCGGTCCAGGTCCTTGCTCAGGCGCTCGCATTCAGTTTTCTCTTTCTCGCTCACCCGGGTTCCATCCGGTGTAACAATCAGTGCCGGCATCTTGGTGGTGCCATTACTGAGCTTGCGCGAGTTGTTCCGTTCGAGATTTTCCTGAAGCTGCCGGGTGGTCTCGTCGTCGTTGCTACGGAGGTGGCGCTCCGCCAGCCGGCGACTGCTCATTCCGCAGGGGGCGCTTACTACATGAGGCATGATGGGTTCACTCCTTGATGCGTCTCGTCCATGGCACTGCCGTCTTCCCTGTTTCCGTGACGGCAGATGCATAATCCAAATCCGGCTTTACCGTGTCAAGTGAACGCCTTCCTGTCCTGGCCTTTTATGATCCCCATCGCGTTGTTGTCTGCTACGCTGAATCAAGGTCGGTTTGCAAGGCAGGGTATTCAGCCACTGCATTGCACAGCGATGTGAGAACCACCAACCAGGGACAAGCAGCAATGATCGACCTGCCGGACTGCGTTACCCGTGGCGAGATTGCACGCCTCATCCCCGTCACCGCCGACTCCAACAAGGAGCAACGTGCCGCTTCCATCCTGCTGGCCGCGTTCCGGGGTGTGCATGAATTCCAGAAGACCATGCTCAACTCTCTGGGCATACGGGTCGGGGATACTCCCACCCATCACCCCATCAAGCTCCCCAAGAAATACCTCAAGAATGTCGAGCTCTATCACTGGTCCTGGATGTACGCGCTCACCCAGGCGACCCTACTGCTGGAACAGGAAGGCGTTGAATCCGAGGACCAGCAGTTCGTGCTGGAGGAAGTCCAGCGTTACCTCAGCCACGAATCCAGTGGCATCTCCAACTTCGACCGCATGAACCCGGAATGGAAGGACGTGGTCGGGCACGTGAAGAGTGGGGCGTCGCTGGGCAAGAACTCCGAGGACGTGATCAACACCGTCTCCTGCTGGCACCAGGAACAGCGCGACCTCTGCCTGATCATGAGCCGCAAGTTGGGCCAGAACGTCGGCCTCAAGCTCTCACGCGCGCACCGCACCGACCCGCAGGCACGGCTCAAGGACGACTGCGAAACCCTGGTGAACGAGCAGGTCCTGCGCTGCGTGCTGGACGTGCCCCACGCCGCCACGGACATCGAGGTGGTCGCCAACCTCACCAAACGCACCATCTCCTGCTCCATGAAGCTGGGCGCGCCCAAGGACAAGAAACGCACATCGGCCCGGGTCAACTGGCTGACACGACAGCTCACCAAGGCCGAAACCAACGACATGTTCGTGAAGGCCTTCCGCACCGGCAACGCCGAGGAAACCCAGGCGCCGCTGGAAACACTGATGAACGACGCCAACGCCCTGGATTCCGACACCACCAACGTGGTGCCCTCGAAGTTTGAAGTCTTCTACATGGTCGACCTGGCCGGACGCTTCGCCGGGAACAAGGTGTTCATTGATGAACTGGAAGCGGCGGTGCCGCGCTTCTATGAGCAGGTAGGGCAGAGGCTACGGGCCTGGGTGGCGCCGCCGCCTAAGATTAATCGGCGGGATCCGGTTGAGAAAGGTGAGGATAATGAACCAGCGGAAGCCCGAGATATCGCCGCGGAGTAGGGGGTGAGGCTTCTCACACTCCAACGTTGCTTTTTCAAGCTCTTAAATAGACACTTTTTTACTTGTCAGCCAAGAAGCTGACAGTCATATAAAAATAAGTGACATCAATATTGCCTGAATCAAGAAATTTAAGTTGTACGGTGGTCAATATTTAATTTTTGTTAGACCTCTGAATTTACTAATTGATGAGCGAAAAATATGAGCGTCTCTCACCAAGCATTAATTAGTCTTGCTATTTTGAAGTCAGACTTGGACGATGAGCGCCGAGACTATCTTGGCTACCTTGAATCATTGGTCATACCTGTTCTAAAAAACTGGCCAGATGAGCCGGTTACAGATGCTTCTGTAGCAAAAGAATTTGAAAATGTTCATGGATTAAGAGTTCCAGATCGAACTATCCAGTTGGTTTTGAAAAGACTTGCAAAAAGCGGATATCTCGTGCGTTCTCACGGTACATTTTCTATATCGAAAGATCTCCCTAGTACAAGTATAGATCAAAAAAAAGTAGCTGCGGAACAGCACATAGATAAAGTTCTTGCTTCGCTTCAGAACTACGCGCAAGAAGTATTTGGCATCGATTGGAGTTGGGATAATGTAGAGGCTGCTATCATAGGGTTCTTGGACCATTTCGGAATTGAATGCCTGCGAACATATATATTTAGGAGCTCTTTGCCTGAGGTGCCAGAGAGCGCACCCACTGAGCAATTTGTGACAGGCTCTTTTATTCAAAATATTTACCATACTGACAAGAACCTGTTTGATTCCGTAGTGGTTCTTATAAAGGGGCAGATGTATGGGAATGTTTTGACATGCCCGGACTTAGAGGGGTTAGGAAAGAACTTTAAGTCTGTGACATTTTATTTTGATACCCCCTTGATTCTAAATCTTCTTAATCTTCAAGGGGAGCAAGAATTTGAGTCGGTTGTTGAATTGGTCTCTCTTTTGAGGAGGCTTAAGGCTAGACTGGCGATTTTCGAACATACGGCATCTGAGTTGGAGACTGTTCTTAATACCTCCGCTGAGAATATAGAAAACCCGAAAGCCATAGGTCGAGTTGTCAGGGAAATGAGGCGACTGGGGCTTAAAAAGGGAGATATTATATTAAAGGTTTCCAAATATGAGGAAGAGCTGAAAGAGTATGGTATTAGAGTTGTAAATACGCCGGAATATAGAGGATCCCTTCAGATAGATGAAGCCGCGCTCGAGTCCGAAATAGGAAACCATCTCTCTTATAGAAATGAGCGGGCTCGTGAATTCGATATCAACTCAGTAAGAAGCATATACTCTATACGAAAGGGGGCCGCTCCCCGACGTCTTGAAGATTGTGTAGGTGTTTTGGTCACGAATAACGAGGCTCTTGCAAAGGCCGCTTTCGCGTTTGGAAAAAAGTACGAATCTACTTCTGAAGTTTCTTCTATAATAACGGATTTTAGTCTAGCTAATATAGCGTGGTTGAAATCACCAATGGATGCTCCTAATTTGCCAGTTAAAGAGACGATTGCTGTATGCTATGCAGCTATGGAACCGAGTTCTGGCCTATGGGAGAAATATCTTAATGAAATAGACAAATTAGAGAAGGAAGGCGGGATTGGCCCGGATGAGCATGCTGTATTGAGGATATCAAATATCTCGGAACACGCTCTGATGGATATGACACTTGGTGATGAAAAGAATTTAAGAGGTGACACTGTTAGTGCCATCCTAGAGAGGGTAAAGGAGGACTTTGCACAAGAGCGTTCCGTTGAGGTAAATAGAGAACGACAGGAACATGAATCTACCAAGCGACGTCTGCGAGAAGAATTGGAAGGAAGAAAACGATTGGAAGCAAAGATTGAAAGAATCTGTATACGAATATCAAATACGGTTTACTATGTCGCACTAATTTGTGCCATTGTGATTCTCTTTCTTGGAATGATGGCTGGCTCGGGACTGATTCCTGTTTATTTTTTTAATTCTTTAATTGCAACTGCTGCGCTTAATACTTTTATCCTCGTTAGTGTGTTTGTTGGCAGTTTGTCAGCAATATTTGGTACTACTATCAAGCAGGTGGTTGATAAATGGCGCCGTGGACTTGCTCGCATATTGACAGGTTGGGTTAAAAATCTGATCGGCATTTAATTTATATCTCGTTTTCGAGGCGCGAGCAATTATGACTATGAATCACACAATAAGGTTCCTTTAAATCCGTAAGTTACGGAGCTTACCGTTCTATTGGCAGGCGGGGGCGCAGGTCTAAAACTTTGGCAGACAAGCGTAAGCTTTCGCCCATCTG
>Ga0207718_100544_pt1 | contig 31709 bp, 34 predicted proteins | sample A23M2SouthBayCA_FD_187749 | JGI IMG/M metagenome (GOLD analysis project Ga0207718, IMG submission 187749) | Aerobic enrichment media microbial communities from Eden Landing Ponds, California, USA - A23 M2 (SPAdes) | ecosystem: Environmental > Aquatic > Marine > Unclassified | place: Emeryville... | reverse complement strand
GTTCGCGGGCGATGCCGACCGTCTTCTCCATGACCGTGCGGGCGCCCGGAACCTTCGCCGCCCAGTTCGAGAGGGGGGCGAGTTTCGAGCCGAGCGCGTTCAGGGCGTCGACGTTCGCGAACAGTTTGTCCCGGAGGCTGGCGCCGTGGCGCTGGTGGTGTTCGTGGGTGACTTCGGCTTTGAGCTTCGCGAGGTCGACCTCGCTGGGACAGTCCTTCGAGCAGCCTTTACAGCCGATACAGAGGTCGAGCACCTCGTGCATGAACTCCACGTCGGCCGCGTCCTGGTCCAGGTCGCCGCTCATGGCCTGCCGGAGGAGGTTCGCTCGCCCGCGCGTGGCGGTGATCTCCTCCTGACTGGCGCGGTAGGTCGGACACATCACGCCCCCCGTCGTCTCCTGTGGGCCGCGACAGCCGCCACAGCCGTGACAGAGTTCGACCATGCCCTGCATGCCGTTCTCGTTGTCCCAGTGCAGGGCGGCGTCGAAGCCGGCGTCGAAGTCGTAGTCGGGCCCGAACCGCAGGTTCTCGGTCATGTCGGCGTCGCCACAGACCGTGCCGGGGTTGAGCAGCCAGTCGGGGTCGACCGCGGTCTTCAGGTCGCGGAACGTCTGCCAGAGGCGGTCGCCGTACAGCTTCCGGTTCCACTGCGTGCGCGCCCGCCCGTCGCCGTGTTCGCCCGAGACGGAGCCGTTGTACTTGACCACGAGGTCGGTGGCGGCGTCGGCGATGGACTCCATCCCTGCGACGCCCTCGACGGTTTTCGTGTTGACCAGCGGGCGAATGTGGAGGACACCCGGCCCGGCGTGGGCGTAGTAGCTCGCGAACGTGTCGTGGTCGTCGAGCATCTCCTGGAACTCCGCGACGTAGGCGGGGAGGTTCTCCGCCGGGATGGCCGTATCCTCGATGAAGGCGATGTGTTTGGCGTCGCTGGTGCGGCCCAGCAGGATGGGGAGGCCGGACTTGCGCATCTTCCAGAACTTCTCGCGGGTTTCGGCGTCGTGAGCCTCCATCGCCGTCCGGGCACGGCGGGGTGCGGCGGTCAGGTCGGCCGCGCCGTCCGCGGGGTCGGCGTCGCTCTCGCCGTCCGGCACCCGGTCGGCGATCAGATCCGCCACCTTCGCTCGCCCCTCGTCGTCGCTCTCGGCGTAGAACTCCACGAGCAACACGGAATCGGTCCCCTCGGGGAGCATTCCGACCACGTCCGCGAACTCGGCGGTTTCGCGGGCCAGATCCAGCAACACGTCGTCGAGCACTTCGACGGCGGCGGGGTCGTGTTCCAGAATCGGCGCCACGTCCTCCATCGCGTCGATGAGGTCGTCGTAGGTCAGCAGGCCGATGGCCTTCGTCTCGGGCACGGGTTCCAGGCTGACCGTCGCCTCGGTGATGATGGCGAGGGTCCCCTCGCTCCCCGCGAGGAGGCGCGCGAGGTTGACCGCTCCCGTCTCCGCCTCGTCGACGAGGCGGTCGAGGTTGTAGCCCGAGACGTTCCGCTTGAGGTCGGGGTACTTCTCGTGCACCTCGTCGACCTCCTCGTCGACGATGCGACGCACTTCGTCGTAGAACCGTTCCTCCAGATCGCCGTCCGGATCGGCGCCCGCGCGGAGTTCGTCCAGGCTCACCTCGCCGAACGTCGTCACCGTCCCGTCCGCGAGGACGGCTTCTACCTCCTCGACGTAGGCGTCGGTCTTGCCGTACTTCAGGGAGTGCGATCCCGTCGAGTTGTTGCCGATGGCACCGCCGAGCACGCTCTTGTCGCCCCACGCGGGGTCGGGCGCGAACTTCAGGCCGTGGGGTTCGAGTTCGGCGTTGAGGTCGCCGAGCTTGACGCCGGGTTGGGCACGGGCGCGGCGGGCCTCGGGGTCCATCTCCCGGACGTCGGTCATCTCCCGCGAGAAGTCGAGGACGACCGCCTCGTTGACCGTCTGTCCCGCGAGGCTGGTGCCGCCGCCCCGCGGCAGGACGGGAATCTCGCGTTCGGCGCAGTACTCCACCACGGCGGCCACGTCCGCCGTCGAAGTGGGGACGACGACGCCGACCGGCGTCATCTCGTACGCGCTGGCGTCGGTGGCGTACAGCTGTCGGGAGTAGTCGTCGAAGCGCACGTCGCCCGCGATCAGGTCGTCGAGGTCGTCGACCATCCCCGGCCGGTCGACGCCGTCGCTCTGGTAGTCGTAATCGCCGCCTGACGAGGGGTCGTCGGCGGCGTCACCTGTCGTTGCCATTGGCGGCCACTTGGTGTATGGCCGCATAAAATCCGGGTGCTCGACCGGACTCAGAACACGCCGGGGAACAGCACGTACCCGAACAGGAGCGTCAGCGCGCCCGTCATCGTCGCGTAGTACGCGAGCGGGATGAGTTCGTACCGGATGACCCGTCCCTCCTCGCCGACGAGGCCGACGACGGCGAGCGCCGCGACGACGTTGTGGACGGCGATGAGGTTGCCGATGGCGCCGCCGACGGCCTGTGCGCCGAGCATGATCGTTCGCGGGAAGCCGATCTGGTCGGCCACGCCGTACTGGAACGTGCCGAACAGGATGTCGGAGACGGTGTTCGACCCCGCGAGGAAGGCCCCGAGCGCGCCGACGAGCGACGCGAAGAAGGGGTAGACCCCGCCGGCGACGCTGGCCATCGTATCGGAGAGGACGATCAGCATCCCGTCGGTTCCCGTCGCGGTGCCCGACTGGAGCATGATCTGCACCGTCGCCACCGCGAAGAGCAGGGCGATGACGGCGGGAGTCACCTTCTCGATCGTCTCGCTCCACGCGCCCTTGATCTCCTGTGTCGACATCCCGTGGATCGGGATCGTGAGGAGGTGAACGGCGACGAACACCGCGCCGGGCAGATAGAGGACGGCGAGCGACCCCGACAGCGACGTGCCGAGGATCCTCTGCCACTGCAGGACGAGGTTCGACTGGAGGAACGTCGTCACCGGATCGACGACGCGCGTGACGACGAGCAGCAGCGCCACGAGAGCGTAGGGCGTCCACGCCCGCGTGAGCGACATGGTCTGCACCGCCCCGCCGTCGGCGGCGACGCCCGCGTCGCGGTCCGAGGACTCGCCGGGCTGGATGTCGCCGATCCAGTGATCGGGCCACGCGGACTGGTCGCCGAAGTCCCACTCCTCGTCGGGGTGGAAGAAGCCGGCCTTGAGCGCACCGACCGTGACGAACAGGCCGACCATCGCACCGATCAGTCCGGGGAACTCCGGTCCGAGGAAGTACGCCGTCGCCCAGTAGGGGACGGCGAAGGAGGCCCACGCGAACAGCGTGAGCGGCAGCACTTCGAGTGCGGGCTTGATCGACCGCTCCTCACCGAAGAAGCGCGTCATCATCGCGACGCCGATGAAGGGCAGGATGGCGCCGACGACGACGTGGAAGGAGGCGGCCCACACCGCGATTTCGGCCACCCAGCCCTCGATGGTCAGCCCCTGGGCGCTGACCGCCGAGGAGATGACGTCCACGTCGTGGAAGATGTCCATCATCCCGATGATGAGCGGCGTCCCGACGGCGCCGAACGTGATCGCCATCAGGTTGCCGGTGAGGGCGACGACCACGGCCGCCAGCGGCGGGAAGCCGAGGCCGACGAGCAGCGGTCCGACGATGGCCGCGGGCGTGCCGAACCCGGCCGCCCCCTCGATGAACGAGCCCATCAGGAAGACGAGCAGGACCACCTGGACGCGGCGGTCGTCGCTGATGGAGGCGAACCCCTGGTTGATGGCGTCGAACGCGCCGGTGCGCTTGAGCGTGTAGAGCAGCAGGATCGCCCCGAAGACGATCCAGAGGATGCTCGCGGCGGTGATGAAGCCGTTGATGGTCGCGGCGCCGATCCACGTCGGCGACATGCCCCAGCCGACGTAGCCGGCGACGATGGCGACCACCCACGCGACGGGCATCGCCCGCGTCGCCGGCCAGAACCGCCCGACCATCAGGTAGGCGATGGCCGCGAGCGGCAACACCGCGATCGCGATGTCGACGGCCGACATCACGCCCTCCGGCGCGGCACGCCCACCGCGCGATCTGTTCCACGGTCGTTCTCTGATCGTTCTGGCATCGTGGGATGCCACCGTTTCCGCCCGATATATATCCATCGTTCCTCGCTTTTCGTGACAGTTGCCGGCCGTTCGGTACCGAGACACACGCGCCACACCAGTCGTATGTACGGGGCATTTCGTGGGTTTCGAACGGTTCTGTCGGGGATACAGCCGTCGAACCGACATCCCCACCACACACGTCTGCAGTGGCCGGTGCAGTCGTATGCACGGGAATACCTACGTGTGCAAAGGCTTTTGTACTCGTGTGAAGTGGACTTTCGGCATGGGTGAGGAGGACGAGCGTCCCCGGAACGACGACGGACAGTACGCCGACCGCATCCCGCCCGAGGCGGTGCTCGACGTGTTCGACGACCGGGACGACATCGCGCGTCCACTCACCGCGAGCGACGTGATGGATGCGCTCGACTGCTCGCGCCGGACGGCGCACAACAAGCTCTCGGTGCTGGTCGACCGCGGCACGATTCGGACGCGGAAAGTCGGCGCCCGGAGTCGCGTGTGGTGGGTGCCGATGGAGCGGGGGTCGACGCCCGGCGACGACCGATCCCTCGCCGTCGACAACGCCATCCGGGACGCGACGCTGCCCGGAAGCGGGCCGACGCTGGAGGCCCGGCGCGAGGCGCTGTCGGCCGCGTACGACTACCTCGCCGCCAATCCCGAGGCGAAGAAGGCCGACTTCCTCCGCGACGTGTACCACGACTACCCCGCGGGCTACGAGTCCGCCGAGGCGTGGTGGAACGCCATCCAGCCGGCGCTGAAGGGCCTGCCAGGCGTCGATCCGCCGTCCGAGCGAGGCCACATCTGGCACTTCCTCGGCGGCGACTGATCGGACCATTTTTTTCCGGCGGTCGCTCACTCCCACTGTCCCCATGCGCACACGCCCGTCGACCAGCGACTGCCGGACGCCACGCGACCCACTCGCCGACCGTGGATAACGAGCCACCCGCGGCGGACGGCGGCGACGCCGACGAGAGTCCCGTCTACGCGTCCGAAGTCGAGGGCCGACAGTACCGGGGGACGTGGTACTGCCCCCTGCCGTACGACGACCTGGAGCGAGCGCCGGAGACGACGGACTATCCCGACCGCGGCACGGGCGGGGCCTTCCGCCTCGCGGACCTGCCGCGGGTCCCCCGCGTCCGCCACGTCGTCGGCCCGAGTGCGATCATGCTCGGGGCGTCCCTCGGGAGCGGCGAGACGCTGTTCTGGCCCGGGCTGATCGCCCGGCACGGCTGGGGCATCTACTGGGCCTTCCTGGTCGGCGTCGTCACCCAATTTTTCGTCAACACCGAACTCCAGCGCTGGACGCTCGCCACCGGCGAGAGCGTCTTTCGCTCGTACGTTCGCGTCCACCGCGCCTGGCCGTGGGCCTTCCTCCTCGCCGGCCTCCTCAGTCTCGGGTGGCCGGGGTGGGCGGCCGGCGCGGCACAGGTCGTCGCCACCGCGGCCGGGCTTGCCGGCACGACGCTCCTCGGCTTTCCGGCCTGGAAACCGCTGGCCGTTGCCCTCCTGCTCGTCGTCTGGCTCTCCTATCAGGTTTCGTCGGTCGCGTACAACGCCGTCGAGGCGCTCCAGATCGGCCTGCTGTTCGTCGCTCTCGCGGCCGCACTGGCGCTCGCCGTCGTCGGCACCGCCCTCCCCGACCTCGGCGCCCTCTCGGCTATCGTGACGGGCGTCGGGACGCTTCCGCCGACGATGGACGTGGCCGTCTTCCTCGGCGGCCTCGCCTTCGCTGGCGCCGGCGGCTACCTCAACCTCTCCCAGAGCCTCTGGGCGCGGGAGAAGGGGTACGGCATGGGCAACTACCAGGGCCGGGTTCGCAACCCGCTCACCGGCGACGACCCCGAACCGATCCGACGCGACGGCTTCATCTTCCGCCCGACGCGGCTGAACCTGAAGCGGTGGCGTGGCTGGTGGCGCGTGATCCAGGCCGAACACTTCCTCACGTTCGTCGTCGGGCTCCTGTTCGTGGCAACGGTGTTGATGGCCGTCGCGCACCGCCACGCTCCCGGGGCGGGGGCGAACGCGCTCCACATGTGGCTCGGCGAGATCGCCCCCGCGCTCGGCGGTCTCGGGGCGCTTCTCGTCTTCGTCCTCCTGTTCGTCGCGCTCTTTACGACCGAGTACGCCATCGTCGAGTCGTTCGTCCGCAACTCCGCGGACGCCGTCTACGAGGCGTTCGCGCGCGACGCCGAGTGGGATCTCTCTCGCCTGTTCTGGTGGCTGCTCACCGGCTTCACCGGCTGGGGCGTGGTCGTCGTGCTCCTCTTCACCGCGCCGCTCGGTACTCGCGGTCCCTTCTTCCTGCTCGTCGTCGGCGCCGCCCTCTCCGGCGTGATGATGTGGCCCTACACCGTCCTCACGCTGCTCGTCAACACGACGCGACTCCCCGAACACCTCCAGCCGAGTTGGAGTCGCGTCGCCGTCATGTGGTGGGCGTCGGGCTTCTACGGCTACTTCAGCGTCCTCCTACTCGGCCAGACGGCCACGACGGCCGGCGTCGACGCCTTCGACACGGCGGTCGTCGTCGTCGGGAGCGCGCCGGGCGGCTACGCCCTCTGGCTGGGCTACGCGCTCGTGCAGGCGTACGCGGTCGTTCGGTCCGTGCGCGCCAAACGTGCCGCGGCGGGAACCGTTGCGGGGGACATCGACGGCGACCGGTCGGGTCGTTGACGCCACGACACCGAAGCTACAAAGCCGCCCCACCCCAATCACCCCGCCATGGCAACGACGACCACGAACCCGACCCTGTCGACGTTCGAAGAGGCCCTCGCCGACCTCGGCGTCGACCTCACCAGGACGACGGTCGACGAGTTCGCGACGACGCTCGACGACATCGTCCGCGACCCCGCCGTCGGCGTCGCCCTTCCGTTCGACGTGACGTATCCGGACAGCGTGACGGTCGATCCCACGTCCGCCGGCCTGGAACGCGCGACGACGGGCGTGACGCCCGCGTCGTTCGGCGTCGCCAACTACGGCAGCGTCTTCCTCCCTTCCACCGCCGACGGCGCCGAACCCGTCTCCCTCTACCCCGAACTCCACGTTCCCGTCGTTCGCGCGGACGATATCCTCCCCGACCTGCCCGAGGCGCTGGACCGCTTCGGCGAGACGGCTCGCGACGACGACGCGAGCGCCATCGTCGCGACCGGCCCGAGCGCCACCGCCGACATGGGTGACCTCATCTTCGGTGCGCACGGTCCGAAGGCCGTCCACGTGGTGATGCTCGATGAGTAAGGGCGACAAAGCGGCGGAGATTCGCCGTCTGATGGCGACCGAAGGCCCCGCCATCGAGGAGAACACCAAGGGCTTCAACCGGAATCGACAGGAAGCAGTCGCGGAGCTGGAGAACTACGAGGAGCTCCGAACGCGTACGCGAGAGATCAAGGAGGACGCCATCGACCGCCTGCCCGAACTGCTCGACCAGTTGCGGGACGCGGTGGAGGCGAACGGCGGCCACCTGTACATCGCCGACGACGCCGCCGACGCCAACCGGTACATCCGTGACGTGGCGGCCGAGCAGGACGCCGAGCGCGTCGTCAAGAGCAAGTCGATGACCACGGAGGAGTTGGAGGTCAACGACGCCCTCCAAGCGGACGGCGTCGACGTGGTCGAGACGGACCTCGGCGAGTGGGTGGTGCAACTCGCCGACGAGACGCCCTCTCATCTCATCGCGCCGGCCATCCACCGCTCCCAGGAGAGCATCGCCGAACTGTTCAAGCAACAGTTCGACCCGGCGGACCCGCCGGAGACGGCGGGCGAACTCACCATGTTCGCCCGCGAGAAACTGGGCGAGCGCATCCGCGACGCCGACATCGGGATGACCGGCGCCAACTTCATCACCGCCGACAGCGGGACGATGGCGCTCGTCACCAGCGAGGGCAACGCCCGCAAGTGCGCCGTGGCGCCCGACACCCACATCGCCGTCGCGGGCGTCGAGAAGGTGATCCCCTCGACCGACGACCTCTCCCCCTTCCTCGAACTGCTCGCCCGCTCCGGGACGGGACAGGCGCTCACGGCCTACGTCTCCCTGCTCACGCCGCCCGTCGACTCGCCGACGGTCGACTTCGACGACGACGAGACGCCCCTCTCCGAGCGTGATTCGGACCGCGAGTTCCACCTCGTCCTCGTCGACAACGGCCGGATGGCGATGCGCGAGGACGACCAGCTCCGCGAGACGCTCTACTGCATCCGGTGTGGCCAGTGTGCGAACTCCTGTGCCAACTTCCAGCACGTCGGCGGCCACGCCTTCGGCGGCGAGACGTACTCCGGCGGCATCGGCACCGGCTGGGAGGCGGGAATTGAGGGGCTCGACACCGCCGCCGAGTTCAACGACTTCTGTACCGGCTGTTCCCGGTGTGTCAACGGCTGTCCCACCAAGATCGACATCCCGTGGATCAACACCGTCGTCCGCGACCGGGTGAATCGCGGCGAGAAGCCCGAGGGCTACGACTTCCTCGTCGAAGGGCTGACACCCGACGAGGAGCCCGGCGGACTGGACCTGGACAAGCGGCTGTTCGGCAACTTCGAGACGCTGGCGAAACTCGGGAGCGCAACGGCGCCCGTCTCCAACTGGATCGCCGACACCGGGCCGGCTCGGTGGGCGCTCGAACGCGTCGCCGGCGTCGACGCACGCCGCGACCTCCCCGAATTCCAGCGCGAGACGCTCGTCGACTGGTTCGAGAACCGCGCCTCCACGGTGTCGAATCCGACCCGCGAAGTCGTCCTCTACCCCGACGTGTACACCAACCACGTCCAGGTCGAACGCGGGAAGGCGGCCGTCCGGACCCTGGAGGCGCTCGGCGTCTCCGTCCGCGTCCCGTCCGTCCGGTCGAGCGGTCGCGCTCCGCTCTCGCAGGGCATGATCGCCACCGCCGAGGAGCACGCCCACGACGTGTACGGGAGCCTCGCCGAACACATCGACGCCGGGCGCGACGTGGTCGTGATCGAGCCCTCCGATCTCGCCATGTTCGACCGCGAGTACGAGCGGTTCCTCCCCGAGGCGTCCGCCGAGCGACTGCAGGAGCACAGCTACGAGATCATGGAGTACGTCTACGGCCTGCTGGAGAACGGCGCCGACGCCGACGCCCTCCGCGGCGGCGACGGGCACGACGTCGCGTACCACTCCCACTGCCAGCAGCGGACGCTCGGCCTCGAAGCCCACACCGTCACCGTGCTGGAGGATCTCGGCTACGACGTGCTCACCTCCGACGTGGAGTGTTGCGGCATGGCCGGCTCCTTCGGCTACAAGGACACCTACTACGAACTGAGCATGGACGTCGGCGACGACCTGGCCGAGCAGTTCTCGACCGCCGAGGCACGGGACCGGACCGTCGTCGCGAGCGGCACGTCCTGTCTCGAACAGCTCGACGCCCTGCTCTCGCGGCCGTCGACCCACCCGGTCGAGTTGATCGCGCCGTAACGACGCGCCGATCCAGCCCGTAGCCGCGGACTACCGTACGGGAGCGGGATGCCCCGCTCGCCCCATCCGCGAACTATTAAGACCCGCGGCGAACAGGGAGTGCATATGGACGGCACGCCACAGGAGATTACGACGCTGGTCGGGCGCGAGGTGTATTCGAACAACGGAGTCTTCGTCGGAGAAGTCGAGGACGTCCGACTGGATCTGAACCAGCAGCAAGTCACCGGCCTCGCGCTCGGCGAACTCAGTCAGGAACTGTTCGCCGGCCGCATCGAGGCCGGCAAGGGCGTCATGATCCCCTACCGCTGGGTGCGCGCCGTCGGCGACGTGATTCTCATCAACGACGTGGTCGAACGCCTCGAAGACGAGGACGAAGACGAGGAAGTCGTCGCCTAACTCCCGTTTCCGGCTTCGCTACTCTCGACGCCCATCGCGTCGAACAGTTTCTTGCGGACCGCTTCCTCGGCCAGCGAGAGCAGGGTGTCGCGGTTGTCCTCGCTGGCCTCGATGCCGGTGAAGAGGCCGAGCGGAATCTCGACGCTCCCCTGTGTCGAGTGGCCGCCCGTCTCGCCGATGGTGCCGTAGGCGTCGTCGAGGACGTTGCCGATGTTGATGCGGATGTCCTTCGACCGAGCGGCGAGGTAGATGGTGTCGTCGGCGATGCCGAACACCGCCGTCGTGGTGATTCCCTCCAGGTTCAGGAGGTGCTGGGCGGCCTGCGAGAGGGCGTCCCGGTCGCGGATGAACCCCGCGTTCGAGACGAGGTGACTCCCCTGGACCTGCCGGTTCTGGATGGCTTCGGCGAGGACGTCGAGCGTCTCGGGCGACATCGACGGCGACTCCACCTGTTCCAGCGTGTCGTGGTTGGCGAAGGGGTAGAGATACGCCGCTGCGGTCAGGTCCGCGGGCGTCGTATCCCGTTTGAAATCCAGGGTCTCGGCGCGAATGCCGTACAAAAGCGCCGTCGCCACCGCCTCGTCCGGCGAGAGGTCGAACTCCTGGATGTACTTCGTGAGGATGGTGGACGTGGAGGAGACGTTCGGTCGGACGTCGATGAACTCCGCGTCGTAGTCCGACTCGGGTTCGTAGTGGTCGATGAAGATGTCGACGCCGGTTTCGAGACCGATGTCGCCCGACTTCATGTGATCGACCAGCGCGACCAGCGCGTACTCGTCGAGCGACTCCACGTCCGAGAGCTGCAGGAGTTCGATGCCGAGGAGGTTGACGAACGCCCGGTTCTCCTGGTGGCCGATGTCGCCGTGATAGAGGATGTCCGCTTCGACGCCGTGCGCCTCCGCGATGGCCTGGAGCGCGACGGCGCTGGCGATGGAGTCCGGATCGGGGTTGTCGTGGGTGAGGATGCCGAGTGTCCCGCCGGAGCGCAGGAGGTCGGCCAGTTGTTGGGCCTTGTACTCTAGCTCTCCCGTCTCCAGCGCGCGTAGGGCGGATTCGGCGATCACCTGCGAGGGGTTGATGACCACGTCCGCGCCCGCCTCGGTGAGTTCGTCCTCCGAAACCGGATCGGACGCCCGCACGATGATGAACTGGTCGCCACCGCGTTCGCGGATCGTGGAGACGGCCGCCTTGTTCGCTTCCACGTCCGACGCGAGGATGAGAATCACGTCCCGGTCGGCCACCAACTCCGCGACCTCGTCGTCGCGGATGTCCGTCCGCCGGGCGTCGAGATCCTGATCGCGGAGCGCTTCGACGCGGCTCTCGTCCCGGTCGAGGATCAGCACGTTCTTGCCCTCGGCCGCGAGGTCCTCGGCGACGGCGTGGCCGACGCTCCCACAGCCGAGGATCGCGTACGACGACATGGTCGAGACCGTAGCCGCGTTGCTCATGTATTCCGACGTATCCGAGTCATCTCACTTAACCCCGTCCCTTCGACCCACCGGCCGGGAAGGGAAACGCCTTTTACCGGGCCACCGATAGCGAAGGTACGGGGCCGGTAGCTCAGTCAGGTAGAGCGACGGACTCTTAATCCGTCGGTCGGGGGTTCAACTCCCTCCCGGCCCGTGAGAAATCCGCGAGCGACAGCGAGCGGTTTCGAGCGACCCGTGGTGGGAGTTGAACTAGAGAACGCCGAGCGGTAGCGAGGCGTTCGCGTGGTTCAACTCCCTCCCGGCCCGCTCCGTCTCCCACGGTTCTTCAGTCGTTCGAGCGGCCGGGCTCACACGAAGCGACCGGGTCGTCATCTGCCTGTTCGTCCTGCTCGTCCGCGGACTCGGTGATCTGCGGGCCGGCGGCGTGGGAGCCCCTCGCGTGCGACAAATTACCACCGATTTTCTGCACGAATAGAAACTGGCTTTTGCGTGGGTTGTCGACGACGGATCACACACGAAGATGTTCCGTCTATCCCCTCTCGACCAACGGACTTCGAGGTGATTTGAACGTGCGAATCGAACGCGAAACGATCCTGATCGTCGTTCTCATCGGCTTGGTCCTCGCGCCGATGTGGTACTTCGCGCTGGCTAGCGGTGAGGCGACGGCCGGCGTCCAGTTGCAGACCGACGACGACAACCCCATCGCGCCGACCGAAACGTTCCTCCCGACGCCCAACGAGGTCAACACCAACGTCTCCGGCGTCGTGACGTGGCTCGCGCTGTTCGTCCTCGTGGCGATGATCGTCTACACGAGACGCTTCACCGAGCGAATCGGCCACGCCACCGACGTACTGAGACTCGACGGTGCCGTCCTGCCGTCGTGGCTGACCTCCGAGCACCGATCCGTGTTGGCCTACTGGCCGGCGCGGACGCCCTCCGCCGGGTTGGTCGTCCTCGGGCTTCTCACCTGGACGATCGTGGCCTTCGCCGCCCTGCTCGCCTTGGAGGGCCTCAACTACGCCCGAACCCAGTTCCTCGGCATCTACATGGGTATGATGTTGCTCACGATGGGCATCTGGGTCGCCGTCTACACCACCTGGTTCATGCCGAGCATCACGGTCGCCGAACGACGCGAACACTAAGCAATGACTTCCGACGACATCCCCGACGACGCCGTATCGCTCGACGAGACGGACCACGAAATCTCGGTGACGACCCGCCGCAACGTCGCGAAGATTCTCGGCGTGATCGGTGGCACCGCCGCCATCGGCGCCTTCTCGGTCAACTATCTCACGGGACTGGCGGACGCCGGCCTCGCCGGTGGCGAGGATCTCACCTACGAGAACATCTTCGTCGAGGGCACACACCTAGTCGACCAGGAAGGAAACCGCGTCTCTGCGGACCAGATCGAACGGGGCAGCGGCGAGAGCCTCACCGTCCTCCCCGAGAAGGAGGGGGGCGGCGCCCTGGAGAAGAAGAAGGCGACGACCTTGCTCGTCCGGTTCGGCCCCGACGACTTCGAGGAGCCGACACAGCTCGACTGGACGGCGAACGGCTACGTCGCCTACTCGATGGTCTGCACCCACGAGGAGTGTCTGGTGTCGGGGCGAGCCGAGGAGAACCTCTACTGCCCGTGTCACGGCACGTCGTACGACCCGCTCCGTGGCGCCGAGGTGGTGGGTGGTCCCGCGCCCGACCCGCTCCCACAGCTCCCCATCGGCGTCAGCGACGAGGGTAACCTCCTGCTCGCGACCGGCCCGTTCGAAGGCCCCATCGGAGCCTCCCACTGATCATGACCGACGACACCCAGCCGACGGACGCCCACACCGACGGCGGCGTCGACCGCTACGAACACAGCCGTCTCTACCGGTGGATCGACGCTCGTCTCGACCTCGACGACGACTCGTTCGGCAAGGCGTTCCCCGACGACCGCTACGGCTCCTTCCTGCTCGGCGAGGTGGCGCTGTTCTCCTTCGTCATCCTCGCCGCCACCGGCACCTTCCTCGGGCTGATGTACACGCCCGTTACCTCCGAAGTCGTCTATCAGGGGCAGGTGGCCAAATACGCCGGCCAGTCGGTCCCGGGCGCGTTCGCGAGCATCCTGCGCATCTCCTACGACGTTCGCTTCGGGATGTTCATCCGGATGGCCCACCACTGGGCGGCGTATCTGTTCGTCGCCGCCATCGGCCTGCACATGTTCCGGGTGTTCTTCACCGGCGCCTACCGCAATCCGCGCGAGCCGAACTGGCTGATCGGGAGCGGCCTCATGCTCCTGGCGCTCGGCGAGGGCTACTTCGGCTACGCCCTCCCGTACGACGACTTCAGCCAGACCGCGACCACCATCGGGTTCCAGATGACCGCCTCCATCCCCGTGGTCGGCACGACCCTGAAGAACCTCATCTTCGGCGGCGACTTCCCCGCCAACGCGACGTACATCCTCCCCCGATTCTTCTTCTATCACGTCTTCCTGCTCCCGGCGATCATCATGGGTCTGATCGGCCTCCACATGTTCATCCTGCTTCGCCAGAAACACACGGAACACCCGGAGAGTTCGCGTGACACGTCGCCCATCGGCCCCGATCCGGACGACGAGAGTGTGGTCGTCGGGATGCCCATGTGGCCCAACCAGGTCGCGATGTCGGTCATCGTCTTCCTGTTCACCGCCTCCATCATCTCCTTCCTCGCGGCGCTGTTCCCGGTGCAGCGAGTGGCCATCATCGGTCCGGCGTCGCCGCTCACCCAGCCGTCGGGTGTCCGTCCCGACTGGTTCTTCATGTGGGTGTTCGGCGCGCTGAAGATGACGCCGAATATCTTCCTCGGCCACGGCCGGTTCATCGGTGGCGTCCTCTTCCCGACCGCCGTCATCGGCGTGATGGCGCTCTGGGTGTTCATCGACCGCCACGACGAGCCGATCCACTTCACCGCCAACCCACTCGACCGGCCCATGCCGACCGCCGTCGGCGTCGCCGCCATCTCCATGATCATCGTCCTCTCCATCGCGGGGATGGACACGTTCGTCGCGGAGACGCTCGGCACCACCGCCGACGCCATCTTCCCGTACATGCTCGGGATGACGCTCCTCGTCCCGCTGGCCGAGGGCGCAATCGTCTACTACGCGCTTCGGCGACGACTGGCACGCACGGGGACGGAGGCCTGAGTGTCCCCGACGGCGTACTTCGCGCTCGATCGCGCGACCAAGCTCGTCGGTTTGGTCGCCGTTGCCGGCGGCATCGCTGGGGCGTTCGGCGCACTGTCGCCGCTCGCCATCGTCGGCGGCCTCGTCGTGGGTGTCGCCACGGTGTTCGTCGACGCGGAGTCGTAGTTACGCGTCGAGCCGTTGTCGGAGTCGAACGGCGAGCAGATAGAGGCCACAGCCCGCGAGAACGACCATCCCGCCGAGCCCGGCGACGCCGGAGAGGAAAAAGAGGGTCGCGCCCGCGTTCGGCCGACCGCCACGAACCGCGAGGCCGACGGCGGCGACGAGGAAAGATCCCGCCCACAGCGTGGCGCCGGCCGTCGCCACGCGGGCGACCCGTGGGTGGACGAAGCGGTCGAAAAACGACGCCATACGCCCCCTCTCGCCGCGGCCGACAACACCGTTGCGATTCCGGGCGACGCCTCGAAGGAGTTACGAGCCAGCAGCGGCTACGGCCGAGCGTGACCGAGACGCCCGCACCCCACTCCGACACCGAGGGGGCGCACATCGTCGTCTACACGCGCGAGGACTGTCATCTCTGTGACGAGGCCATCGGGACCATCGAGCGGGTCGCCGACGCCGTCGCGCGTCCGGTCGACCTCGAAACGGTCGACGTTGACGCCGACCCGGACCTCCAGGAGCGATACGGCGAGCGCGTCCCCTACGTCACGGTCGACGGCCGCCCGGCGTTCAAGTACCGCGTCGACGCCGACGACCTCCGAGCGACGCTGACGGCGTAGCGCCGTCGTCGTTCGGGAGTGTGTGACGGTGTACCGACTTCCTCACAGCCGTTGCGCGTTTCGAAAGGGGTTCAAAGGTACTCCACGCAGGTTCCGGTACATGGTTCGGAACGCTACGGATCGGTCGCCCGTCTCGCGCCGCGGGTTCCTGCGGACCGCCGGCGCCGCGACGGCGGGGCTACTCGCCGCGCGCCCCGTCACGGCGCAGAGCGGCGGCGAGACGACACACACGGTGACGATGGCCACGGATCGGGGCTCCTTCTACTTCGACCCCGTCGGCCTGCACGTCGAACCCGGCGACACCGTCGAGTGGGTCAACGAGAGCGGCCAGCACTCCACGACGGCGTACACGGAGGACAACCCCCGGTACGACGGCGGTCGGCGCATCCCGGAAGCGGCCGCGTCCTGGGATAGCGGCGTCTTCGAGGAAGAGGGCGCGACGTTCTCCTACACGTTCGAGGCGCCGGGCACGTACGACTACTACTGCATCCCGCACAAGACGCTGGGGATGGTCGGACGGGTCGTCTGCGGATCGCCCGGTGGCCCCGCCGAAGAGAGCGCCCTCCCGGAGTCAGATACGCCCCGCGGCGTCATGCCACCCTCGGACACCATCGTCGAGGAGGGGAGCCTCGAATGGCCGTACGTCCCCACCACCGACCACGGCGGGCCGCCGATGCTGTTCTGGGGTGGCGTCGGCGTCGTCGGCGCGACGAGCGCCTACCTCTTCTCGGTGTACGACCGGGCCTCCGGCCGGTACGAGTACCCCGACTTGCCGTCCAACGACGAGTAGACGCGGACCGTCGGCGTCCTCGTCGCGGCGGCGCTGGGCCTCGTGTAGGTCGCACGGCTTTTACCGTCTCGCAGCTATCCGTCGACCGTGACGCAGACGGACTCGCCCCTCTCGATTCTCCATGTGGACGACGACGAGTCACTGGGCGAACTCGTGAAGACGTATCTCGAACGCGACGACTCGCTCGACTGCACCGTGACGACGGTCACCTCGCCCGACGAGGCGCTCGCCCGCCTCCGTGACGACGACGTCAACGTCGACTGTGTCGTCAGCGACTACCGGATGCCCGAGACCGACGGCATCGAATTCCTGTACGCGGTCCGCGAGACCCATCCCGACCTCCCCTTCCTCCTCTTTTCGGGCGAGGAGACGGGCGACGTGGCGGCCGAAATCGTCCGCGCGGGCGTGACGGACTACCTGCAGAAGGGCTACGGCACCGATCAGTACACCATGCTCGTTCGCCGGGTCGAACACGCCGTCGGGAGCAGCGGCCAGTTCGATCCGGGGGCGGAGACGGAGATCGACGCCGTCGGAATCGTCGACTCGGACGAGCGGTTCGGCCACGTCGACACCGGCTACGCCTCCCTCTACGACTACGATCCCGAGGAGGTGCGGGGCAAACACTGGACCGAACTCCACCCCGAGGACGAGGTGGAACACATCCGGACACACGTGTTGCCGGTCGTCCAGCAGGGCGGCAAGTGGACGGGCCGGAGTACCGGCCTCCGCGCCGACGGGAGCACGTTCACCGAGTCGAAGATGGTCACGGCACTGGACGACGACCGCCTCCTCATCGCCGTTTCCGACATCACGGCGGACGACGACGATGACTGATCCCGGCGGCGCCCGGTTCGAGTTCACGGGTATCGACTCCCTCGATCGAACAGGAACTTTTATGTAGAATACGTCCGTCGTCGATATCGATGCGTTCGCACGTCGTACCTGTACGCGACTGACCCTTCTCCCACTGACAGGTATCGACGTTCGACCGACCCGCGACCCAACCCGCGAATGAGCACATCCACACCGAACCCCGACCGCACCGCACAGACACCCACACTCACCGACGGCACGTGGCGCGCCGAATCGGCGCCCGAGACGGAGCGGCCGTCCGACTCCCCCACCCGGCGCGCCACGTTCCAGTTCCGACCCGGCTGTGACCTGCGGCTCTGCAACCTGATCGACGACGAAAACCGCGCGATGCTTTAACGAGTCGTTGAAACTGTTTCCCGGTGGTTCGCCGTCCCGGGTCGTCGACTCGCCGGTACTGACTCACGACGAGCCGTATTAGTCCAGGAAGTCCGGCTCGATCCGCTTCTCGTCGCGTTCCGTACGGAGGTGATCGGCGAACGCCTCGCGGTCCACGTCCTTGCGCTCCCGCTCTTTCCGGTCACGCACCGAGACGGTGCCGCTCGATTCCTCGTCGTCGCCGACGATGAGCATGTAGGGCACGCGGTCGCTGTGGGCCTGCTGGATCTTGCGGCCGACGGTCCACGACCGATCCTCGATTTCGACCCGGAAGTCGTCGAGTTCGTTCGCGAGGCGGTGGGCGTAGCCGAGGTTGTCGTCGCTGACGGGGAGGATGCGCACCTGCTCGGGCGCCAGCCAGAGCGGGAACTTCCCGTCGAAATGCTCGATGAGCACCATCAGGAACCGCTCGTAACTGCCGTAGAGGGCGCGATGGAGCATAACCGGGCGGTGGTCCTCGTTGTCCTCGCCGGTGTAGGTGAGGTCGAACCGCTCGGGCATGTTGAAGTCCAGTTGCACCGTGGGGCCGTCCCACTTGCGGCCGAGCGCGTCCTCGAACGCGAAGTCGATCTTCGGGCCGTAGAAGGCGCCGTCGCCCTCCTCGACGTCGTACGCGATGTCCTGGGCGTCGAGCACGTCACGGAGCTGTGACTCCGCACGCTCCCAGATGTCGTCGCTCCCGACCGACTTCTCGGGACGGGTCGCGAGCGCCACCTCCGCGTCGAGGCCGAACGTCTCGAAGACGCGGAAGATGTTGTCCATCACGAGGTTCACTTCGTCCTCGATCTGCTCGGGCCGGACGAACACGTGGCCGTCGTCGATGGTGAAGGCCCACACGCGCGACAGTCCAGACAGTTCGCCGCGCTGTTCCTTCCGGTACACCTTGCCGTCCTCGAAGTAGCGCACGGGCAGGTCGCGGTAGGACCACGACTGCTGGTCGAAGATGGTGGCGTGGCCCGGGCAGTTCATCGGCTTCAGCCCGTACTCCTCGTCGTTCACGTCGAGGAGGAACATGTCGTCGACGTAGTTCTCGTAGTGGCCCGACTTCTTCCACAGTTCGGTCCGGAAGAGGTGGGGCGTCTCGACGGGGTCGTAGCCGGCGTCGAGGTTCATCTCCCGTGCGAACGCCGAGAGTTCGTCGAGCACCCGTTTGCCGTTGGGGTGGTACAGCGGCAGGCCCGGCCCGGTCGTCTCGTCGATGGAGAACAGGTCGAGTTCCTGCCCGAGTTTCCGGTGGTCGCGCTCCTGGGCCTCGCGGCGGCGTTCGAGATACGTTTCCATCTCGTCTTCGCTCTCGAAGGCCGTGCCGTAGACGCGCGTCAGCGTGTCGTTCTCCTCGTCGCCGCGCCAGTAGGCCGAGGAGATGTTGAGGAGGGTGAACGCGCCGATCTCCCCCGTCGACTCGACGTGGGGGCCCTGACAGAGGTCTTCGAACTCGCCCTGGCGGTAGATCGTGACGGGGTCCTCGCCCGCCGCTTCCGTCTCCAAGATGTCCTGCTTGTACGGATTGTCGGCGTACTGTTCGAGCACGTCCTCGCGTGACCGTTCGATCCGCTCGATGTCGAGGTCGTCCGCGATGATCTCCTCGGCCTCGGCCTCGATGTCCTCCAGGTCCTCGCTGTCGAGGTCGACGTTCGTCACGTCGTAGTAGAAGCCGTCGTCGGTGGGGGGGCCGATGGCGAGTTTGGCCTCGGGGTAGAGTCGCTGGAGCGCCTGCGCGAAGACGTGTGCCGCCGAGTGGCGCAACACGCGTGGATACTCGTCGCTGTCCTCGGTGACGATGACGAGGTCGGCGCCGTCGTGGAGTGGCGTGGCCTTGTCGACGAGGTCGCCGTCGACGACGCCCGCGACCGTGTCGCGCCCGAGACCGGGACCGATATCGAAGGCGACGTCCTCGACCGTCGACCCCTCCGCGACGGAGAGCTCCGATCCGTCGGGAAGCGTCACTACGATTTCGCTCATATCGGACGAAGTCGGACGAACGGAATAATACTGTCGAACAGGCGGCCCGCGCAAGTTATTTTTCCCTGCCGCGCTCCCTGTGACCGTGTCTCGTGATCGTCCCCTCGGCGCCCGCCACGTCGTCGCCGTCGCCCTCGGCCTGCCGCTGGGTGCCGGGGTGTTCACCCTCCCGCACGGCGTCGAGAACCTGGGCGGCCCTGCCACGCCCGTCGCCTACGTGGGGGGGACGCTCGCGCTCTGTGCCATCGCGACCGTCTACGCCGTCTACCTGTCCAGCCCGCTCGCCGAACACGACGGCCTCGTCTACGCCGCCGTCTCCCGGACGTGGGGCTCCCGTCGGCTCGGCTTTCTGATCGCGTGGCCCACGCTCGGCGCGTACGTCGCCGTCCTCGCCGTCCTCGTCGCTGCCCTCGGTCGGAGCCTCGCGAGCGTCGTCCCCGTCTCCGCCACCGCCGCCGCACTCCTCGTCCTCGCGGCCCTCGTCGCCGTCCACGCCGTCGGCCCCGGCGTCGCCGGTCGGCTCCAGTGCTACGTGGTCGCCCCGCTCGTCGCCCTCCTCGTCGCGATGACGCTCGCCGGCCTCCTCGCCGTCGCGCCCGACAACTTCTCGCCGCTGTTCCCGACGCCGACGCTCCGGGCGCGACCGCTCGCCGCCCTCGGTGCCGCCACGGTCGTCACACTGTTTGGCTTCGTCGGCTTCGACGCTGGCGCCGCCGTCTCGTCGGTGGCCCGTGACCCCCAACGGACGGTCCCGCGGGCGCTCCTCGCGGCCGTGTTGCTCGCCGGCGCCGTCGCCACCGTTGCCGCCGTCGTCGCGCTCGGCGTCATCCCGTGGCCGCGACTGGTGTTCGCCCCGGCACCCTTTGCCGACGCGGCCGCCAGCGGGCTCGGCGTGCGGCCGGGGCTGTTTCTGGGTCCGGGGATGGTCCTCGCGACGGTGGGGGCCGCGCTGGCGACCGTGTGGCTCCCCGCACGGACGCTCCGAGGGGTCGCCGAGGTGGTTCCCGGCCTCGATCGGTCCACGCGTCCCGGGGTCCCGGACCCCGCGCTGGCGGTGACCGGCCTGCTCGCCGGTGCCGTCGTTGCCCTCGACGCGGTCGGGCAGGCGCTCTACCTCGCGCTCGCGGGCATCTTCGTCGGCTACGGAGCAATCGCGGCGTCGGGGGCCGTCCTCCCCGTCCTCCGGCCGACACTCTACCGCCGCTGTCGGTTCCGCCCGCCGCCCCCGGCGCTCGCCGTCGTCGGCGTCGCCGGTGTCGCCGTCTCGGTCGTCGTCCTCGCCCGCGTGATCGCCCTCGATCCGATCGCCTCGCTCGGGTTCACGCGCCTGGGCCCCGCGCTCGCGGCCGTCGACGAGGCGGTCCTCGTTCGCGACCCGCTGTCGACGGTGGTGCCCGCCGTCGTCCTGTGGGAACTCGTCGGCGTCGCCGTCGTCGCCGTCGCCGCCGACTACCGGGCGGACCGGGATATCGAGCGCCCGCCCCTCGCCACCGCGTACGAGAAACGGGAGTAAAGCGAAACCGGGAAACCCCGGCGGTCCGCCCTCTCCCTATGGAACGTGGCGCCATCCCGCTCGCCGACCTCGACGGCCCGTTCGACCTGCAGGCGACCGTCGAGAGCGGGCAGAGCTACCTCTGGGACCGGCCTGACGGCGGGATGTACGAGCGGATCGACGCCCACGGTGGCGACGCGTGGTACGAGACGGTCGTTCCGCCGCTCGACGCCGTCGGCAACGACCGGGCGGTGGTTCGCGCTCGGCAGACCGACGGCCGTCTGGAATGGGCGTCGACGACCGACGCCGTCCCCATCCTGACCCACCTCCTCCGACTCGACGACGACCTGGACGCCATCCTCGCGGCGACGCCGGACGACCCGCTCCTCGAGCGCGCCTACGAGACGTATCGGGGGATGCGACTCGTCCGCGACCCACCCTTCGCCTGTCTGATCTCGTTTATTTGCTCGGCGCAGATGCGGGTGTCGCGTATCCACGGGATGCAACGCGCCCTCGCCCGCACGTACGGCGACCCCGTCACTGCGGACGGCCGGACCTACCACGCCTTCCCGACGCCGGAGCAACTCGCCGCCCGCACCGAGGCCGAACTCCGCGATCTGAAACTCGGCTACCGGGCGCCGTACGTCCAGCGGACGGCCGAGATGGTCGCCGAGGGCGTCGCCGACCCCGCCGACGCCCGCGGCCGCGACTACGAGGACGCCCGGGACTTCCTCACGGAGTTCGTCGGCGTCGGCGACAAGGTGGCCGACTGCGTGTTGCTGTTCTCGCTGGGCTATCTCGAAGCGGTCCCGCTCGATACGTGGATTCGGTCCGCCATCGCGGACCACTTCCCCGACTGCGACCGCGGGTCCTACGCCGACACCTCGCGGGCGATTCGGGCACGGCTCGGCGGCGAGTACGCGGGCTACGCACAGACATATCTATTCTACTATCTGCGCGCGGGCGGGGAGTGAGGCCGGTCGCTACGTGCCCGCTCCAGCGTCGCCGTCGGCCTCGATCTCGTCGAACAGCGCCCCCACTCGCTCCGCGATCTCGTCGCGGATCTCGCGGACTCGCTCGGGGTCCTGCCCGTCCGGATCGGCGAGCGCCCAGTCGCGCACGTCGACGTCGTCGCGGACCTCGTCCACGTCGAGCGTCGAACAGCCCATCGTGGCGACGTAGTCACAGGCGCGGAGTTCCGCGGGCGTGATCTCGCGGGGCGTCCGATCCGAGAGGTCGATGTCGAGTTCGGCCATCGTCTCGATCACTTCCTCGTGAACCGCGTCGGCGGGGTGGGTGCCGCCGGTCAGAATCTCGATGTCCAGCCCACGGCGCGCCCGTTCGCGTTCGGCCAAGGCGGTCGACATCTGGGAGCGGCCGGCGTTCTGGACGCAGACGAAAGCGATGCGGGTCGGGTGGGTGGTGTCGGTGGACATGGTCGGTTAGTCGTCGGTGGAATCGGTCGCCGTGGCGTCGATGCTGCCGGGCGATGCGTCGCTCCAGTCGAACCGTCGCTGGAAGTAGAGCGCGACGTTGACCAGCGCGAGGAGGACGGGTACCTCGATGAGCGGGCCGACGACGGTGGTAAAGGCGACGCCGGAGCCGACGCCGAACACCGCGACGGCGACGGCGATGGCGAGTTCGAAGTTGTTCGAGGCGGCGGTGAAGCCGATGGCGGTCGTGGTGGAGTAGTCGGCGCCGATACCTCGCCCCATCCCGAAGCTCACGAGGAACATCACGACGAAGTAGATGGTGAGGGGGACGGCGATGAGGAGCACGTCACCCGGCGCGGCGACGATGTTGCCGCCCTGTGTCGCGAACATGACGATCACGGTAAAGAGCAGGGCGACGAGCGTCAGCGGGTCGATCCGCGGGACGAACGCCTCGTCGTACCACGTCTCGCCCTTGGTGCGCGTGCCGACGTATCTGGTGAGGATGCCGCCCGCGAAGGGGATGCCGAGGAAGACGACGATGGCCTGGAACACCTGCATCGGCGTCACGTCGAATGTCTGGATACCGGCGACGAGCGTCTCCATGCCGAGCAGTGGGGGGAGAACGAGGCCGAAAAACCAGACGTAGACGCCGTAGGTGACGATCTGAAAGAGGCTGTTGAACGCGACGAGGCCGGTGACGTACTCGGTCGAGCCCTCGGCGAGTTCGTTCCAGACGAGCACCATCGCGATACAGCGGGCCATGCCGATGAACACGAGGCCGAGGAAGTACTCGGGGCGGGCCGGCAGGCCGGGGACGAGGCCGCTGAAGAAGACGACGGCGAGGCCGAACATGAGCGTCGGGCCGATGAGCCAGTTCTGGACGAGGCTCAGTCCCAAGACGCGCCAGTTGCTGAAGACGGCTCGAAGCTGGGAGTAGTCAGCCTTCGCGAGCGGCGGGTACATCATCACGACGAGGCCGATCTCGACGAGATGCAGGTTCCGAATGGGCGCCGTCACCGACGGCGCGACGTAGCCGAGGCCGACGCCGACGGCCATCGCGGCGAAGATCCAGACGGTGAGGTACTTGTCGAGGAAGTCCATCGACCGCGGGTCGCCACAGCTCGCACAGTCGCAGTTCGGGCCGTGGGCGTTACTCATCGACGCTCCCCTCGAGGACGGTGACGAGCGCGACGGCGCGGTTGGTCGCGCGGTACTTCTTCCAGCGCCCCTCCTTCCACCCCTCGGCGAGCCCCGCGTCGACGAGTTTCGAGAGTGCGTGACTGAGGCCGCTCTCGCTCACGTCGACGACCGCGTGGAGTTCGCACACACAGAGTTCCTCGCCGGCCGCGACGAGGGCGCGGGCGAGCGTGTACCGCGTCTCGTTGGCGAGCGCCGAGCACACGTCGAGTTCGGCGCGCACCTGCGCCGTCCCGAGCGCCGCTTCGAGCGTGCCGAGTTCGTCGAGCCGTGCCTCAACGTCCTCGCTCCGACACTCGTCGAGTTCGTCGTCGAGGTATCGTTGGAGCCGATCCGTTCCCTGATCCATCGACCGATGGTTCAATTAGCGTTCAATTAATTGTTCTGGTGTCGAAGTCGGGGCACGAGCAAGAACGAGACGAGCGGCAGAAAAAGTTGTATACGGGCAACTATGAGATAGCTACGGAACGAAAACCTGACTTCTCCAGTTGAATAGAATTTCAACTGTTTTGGCTCCGACCGTCCGCAGCGACGGGCGGGCAGACGCTCCCGCCGGTCGAGGGGCGAAGGTTCATGACGGTGGACGTACAATTACGGTGTGGTATGGACTGTCGAGTCGTCGTCGAAGCCGCGGTTCCGGTGTACGACGTAGAGACCCCCGACGAGGCGATCCGCATCGCTATCGCCAAGACCGGCGAGATGCTGAATCCGGATCTCAACTACGTCGAGATCGAGATGGGGTCTCGGACATCCCCGTCGGGTGAGGAACTTCCCCCCGCCTTCATCGCCGCCGACGAGGCGCTGGTCGCGCTGGAGCTCGAAATGAAGGTGTTCAACGTCGAACAGGAAGAACACGCTTCGCGCATCGCGCGCAAGGAGATCGGTCAGCGACTGGAAAACGTCCCGCTCACGGTCCTGCGTGTCGACCCCATCGAAGAGGACACGGCCGACGAGGAGGAGGAGTCGAGCACGGACACGGCCGACGAGGAGGACGACGACCTCATCCCGGAGTTCGAAGAACTGGTCGACGAGTGATCCCCAGCGGTCGCTCCCCGGTTCGCGCGTGCGGCAGGAGACCGCGCCGTCGGATCAGTCCGCGTGAGGAGCGACGCGCTCCTCGGGCGTCTCCAGCGAAGAAGTGATTCCGTTTGCCAGCTTAAAAACTGCCGCCTTGTGGTCCGTCTTCGATTTGTGGATGGATGTGGGCCGTACCCCCATCTCCTCATACGCGGTCAGATCAATTTCGTCGTCGTGCCATGCTGCGCACTGTTTCTCTACCTCCGCGAGGAGGCCGTGCAGGTGAATGAGCTCCTGCTTTTTCATAACAACCATCCATAGCGAGTGGAAGGTTATATTATTATCTTGAGTGGAGTTAACATGCGGCTATCGTCAGGGTTTCGCATTCGTGCGCCCGGATTTTGGGGCTCCTCGTCGACGTGGCGCTTCGCAGCGGAAAGCCGCCGTCGGCTTCTGCTTCCGTCACCCAGTGGCGTGAATATCTTGGGGCTTCTTACCGCTGCTCGCCGTCCCTCTTCGCGTTCATGCTATCGTATTCATACGATTCGGAGAGAATCAACCAGCAGCGGCTGTTCGAGACCGTTCCCGGCTACCCCACCGGTCCCCCCACATGAACTCGCCATCGTTCACCGAGATGCCGGGTCGCTCGTCGGTACGCACGTCCGCGGCCGAGGAGCAGGCTGCTCAGCTGGATCAAACGTTCACCCTTCTCCAGAACCGTCGGCGACGGCTCGTGCTGGAGTATCTGCGAGAGCGCGAATCGACGACGCAGAGCGCCCTCGCGCGACACGTCGCGGCGGTGGAAAACGGGATTCCGGAGGACGCCGTCACCTCCACCCAGCGCAAGCGGGTGTACGTCTCGCTGTATCAGGCTCACCTCCCGAAACTGGACGACTTCGGTGCCATCTCGTTCGACCGGGACCGTGGAACCGTCGAACGCACGCCACGGGTCGACGAACTGCTGCAGTATCTCGATCGGTTCGAGGGCCGTCCCACGGAGGGGACGACAGCGGCCGCCGTCACCGCACACCACGGCACGGCACTACTCGCCGCCGCCCTCGGTGTCGTCTTCGTCGGCGAGTTCGGGGTACTCCCCGTTGAGCTGTATCTCGGCGTGGCCGCCCTCCTGTCGCTGGTCGGGATGGGAATCCTCGTCTACGGAACCCGTCGCTGAGCCGTCGGTCGTCACCAGTCCGTCGCAGTCGTCGATCGGCGGAATGCGGTCGCGGGTGACGTACTGACGCGTTCCGGCGGCCAGTCCCGCGACGACGACCGCCGTCCACGGGAGCGTCCACGCGGTATCGGCGAGCGCGAGGATGCCGAACAGCGCTACGGCCACCACCGCGGCGTGACCGGCGACGGTCCACCGTCGTTGCCGGCGGTTCCGAGGTTCGACTCCGGCGATCCGCAGGACCATCCGGGTGTGGCGGCCGTGGACGAGTCGAACCGTCCGCTGCCGTTCGTCGTAGTGGACGATCCGCTCTGCGGCCAACTTCGGCGCGTGATTCTGGTACAGGGAGACGTAGACGCTCCGGTAGACGTCGTCGTCCGGATCGACGCCATCCGGGCGGACGACGATCTCCTGTGCGGCCGTCGACAACGACAGCGTTCCGCCACGGCGGAGGAGGAGACAGAGGAGCTGCCGGCGCCGGCGGTTGCTCAGTATGGCAAACGCGGCGTCTCGGTCGACGGTTCTCGGTCCCATCGGCTACTCGTTCGGGCGCCGACGGGATCGTTAAGCCCCACTTACCGTCGCCACGCGACGAGCGCTCGCATCGACGCCGCTCCGGCGTGATCGTCGTCGTCCGGGGTCGTGAGACGACCACCTCGGTAGGCACTCCATTACCGGCTTCAAACGACCGATTATGATCACGATCAGTTCCGGCTGTCTCAGTTATGCTCACGTTATGTCGGTAATCCGGCTCATTACGAAGATAGTCGTGACTAGAGCAGGTGGTAGCTCCCGCGGCCTACTGGGAGCACAGCATTATGCCAAACGACGACTCCGCCGCGCTCAACATCTCGCGGCGTAAGACACTCGCAGCACTCGGCACGATCGGCGTCGCCTCCGCTGGGGCCGGACTCGGTACGTCCGCGTACTTCAGCGACCAAGAGACGTTCGAGAACAACTCGCTCACGGCCGGCACGCTTGACCTGGTCGTCGACTGGGAGGAACACTACTCCGACTGGTCCGACGACGAGAGCGACGGCATCCAGGGGGACATCCTGATGTCGCCACCCGAGACGCCCGCCGACTACACGTCGTTCCCGCCGGGAACCGACGCGGAAGCCGTCGACGACAACGACGACAACGACGACCCGCTCATCTGGGTGCCGAACGAAGACGTGGGGACGTTCATGGACAACACGTCGATCGAAGCGTTCCCCGACGTGGACGACGACGGCGTGCAGGACGAGTTCCCCGAAGGGGCGGACCCCTGTGAGTTCCTCGCCAACGTCGGCAACGACGACAGCGGTCTCGACCCGATCGACGGTGCGCGGACGGAGAACGACGACACGGTGATCGGCGAGGAAGAGCCGGCGCCGTTGATCAATCTCGACGACGTGAAGCCGGGTGACTTCGGCGAGATTACGCTCAGTGCGCATCTCTGTGGCAATCCGGGCTACCTCTGGCTCAACGGCGGGCTGGTGAGTGCGAGCGAGAACGGCGTCACCGAACCGGAGGGCGACGATCCGCAAGAGGACGGCGACGCGGATTCGACCGATCCCGCGGATGTCGAACTCCTCGACACCGTCCAGACGGCGCTCTGGTACGACAACAACTGCGACAATCTCGTCGCGCGTGGCGAGGGTGAGGATCTCGACGTGGTGCTCGCCGTCGACACCTCCGGCTCGCTCGACTCCGGTGAGATGGACCTGCTCGAAGACGCCGCCGTGGCGTTCAAGAACCAGCTCCAGTCCGGCGACCAACTCGGCCTCGCGACGTTCGCGGGCGACGCCGACTACGTTGACCTCAACAGTAGTAACGCCGGCGGACAGAACGGTGACGCCCCGGTGATGGACGACGTGTCGAACATCACCGACGGGGACATCGAGAGTGCCATTCCGGACGACGGGAGCGGCAACACGCACATGGCCGGCGGTATCTACGTCGCGAACGACATCCTCGACAACGAGGGGCGGGGCGGGCAGGAAGTCATCGTCCTCTTTACCGACGGCGAGCCGAACATCACGTCCGGTGCCAATCAGGTCGGCCCTTACAACAGCCAGTCGTTCGCGACGAACGACGACGACAACGTGACTGCACAAGCGGCCACGGACGCCAAGAACTCCGGCGGAACCCGAATCGTCACGGTCGGTCTCGGGCAGGCGGGCGACACCTTCCTGCAGACCCAGATCGCCTCGTCGATCGACGACCACGCGGCGGTCAACGACGCCACCCAGCTTCAGGAAGTGCTCGAATCCCTCGCGGCCGAACTCACCAGCGCCGAGGAGGTGTTCTTCCGTGGGACGCTCGCGGAACTCGCGTCCGAACTCGGCACGGATAACGGCATTCCCCTCGACTTCGGCCGCGACTCGCCGTTCAACGAGGTCGGTTATCCGCCGAACGGTGGGTCCGACCCCGAGAACAGCGACGCGCGGGAGTGCTACCCGCCGGACAGCACCGAGTGTATCGGGCTCTCGTGGTGGCTGCCGGTCGATCACGCCAACGAGATTCAGAGCGACACCGTGACGTTCGACCTCGGCTTCTACACCGAACAGTGCCGCCACAACGACGGCGGCGGCATGAACAACGACGCGGTCGGGAACTCGGACGAACTGGACGCCTGAACGGACCGTCCGTTCGACCACCGACTCGAGTCGACGACGGTCTCCCCCCGTACTCCGCTGTCGACGTATTTTTTGGCAGTGATCGAAACGTTCCTGAAACGTTTTAGTCGCCGGACCAGCCACATCGACGCATGGATTACGAAGACAGCCTCGAACGGGCGCTGTCCGAAACGCCGGAGGTGGGCGACTCGGTCGACCGATTTCAGGTCCCCGACCCCGAGGTACGTCCCGAGGGCAACGTCACCATCTACGAGAACTTCGAGGCGACGTACGACCGCCTGAACCGCGACCAGGACCACCTGCTCAAATTCCTGCAGTCGGAGCTTGGCACCAGCGCCAGCATCGACGACCGGGGGCGGGCCCGGTTCACCGGCGATTTCAAGCAGTCCCGCGTCGCCGACGCCATCGACGAGTACGTCGAGTCGTTCGTGACGTGTTCGGAGTGTAGCTCGCCGGACACGCGACTGGTGGAGGAGCGCGGCGCGACCGTGTTGAAATGCGACGCGTGCGGGGCGCTGTCGGCCGTCCCGGACCTCTAATCGAACTGTTTGACCAGCTCCAGATCGCGTTCGGTTCGCATGAACTCCGCGAGCCGTCGCGTGGCGTGACACGTCGGACAGCTGAAGTTCTTTCGCGAACCGGGAAGCTCCGTCGGCGCGTCTTCCCAGTCTTTCCCGCACTCGGGGCACAGCAATCTGACGAACGCTTCGACCATGCCCCCGTCTGTGTCACGAAGTCTCATTAAACGTTCGGCGGGGGATCTGGCCCGTTCGGTTTGCGGCGATCCGGCCTCGTCGAAACCCTCGATCGGTGCCCGGTTTCAGAAGTCGGGCTGAATACACCGCGCGTATCTCGCACTCGTCCACCGCTGCGGGTCGGGGAATTCGACCGACCGGTGACGCCGACGACTTTTATATCGGAGAGGGACGGAGTGTGTCTTATGCAGGTTCAGGTTCCAGCGAGCGAGAACTTCCGAGGTCAGCTGTTACTGCAGGGCCCTCTCGCTGTTGGAGCGATGATTGGCATATTTTTCGGGAGTCTCTACGCTCCGTCGACGCTGTTCGCAGCCATCACCGCTGGTGTCGGTACACTCGTTGGATTCGGCGTCGGTTTCGTGCTGGTGAACTGGCGAGCCACGACGGCTGCTACCGGATACCGGCCGGTCTTCGAGTGAGTCGACGGGTCGTTTCCGTCGAAGCCCGCACGGGGTATACAGATTGAGCGCGTACTGTGCGGTCGTGATAGTTCACCTCGCAACTGATCTCGTCGTAAAGAGCAGTATATACTCGAATGCCAAAGGCCAACCGTCTCTCTCCCGTACCGTCAGGTAATGAGTGAGTCAGAAGACACGGCCACGAGGCCAAAAATATCAGTTGCAGTTGTAGACGAGTCACACACGAACGAAATCCCGGACAATATCGACTCTGACCTATATACGACAACAAGACCAGAGTCGTCGTTGGTCGAGTTCGCGGCTGATCCTGACGGTGAGCTGGCAGAGGCACTCAGACGGAACGGATTCGACGTGTGATCTAAGCAACGGTTGTTCGCTCGTTCTGTTGAGTTGACTCTGCTAACACCCTCAATAGAACGTCTTCCGACCATTGTGCTGAATACACCGCGCGAATGCTGCCCGCTCTCTGTGCCAGTCTACGGAGGGTGAGCCGTCAGTTGTCGGTGTCTGGTGCCTTTAGGGCGGCCGTATAGCCACGAAGGACGAAATTGCCGATCCAGAGCAGGGCGATGACGACGCCAACTAACACGATCAGTGTCTGTGCGATTCCGTCGACGGCTCTCGCGGCCGCAAGCGTGATCGCAAGCACGATTACGATTCCTACCGTGTCTTGGAGGGACCAATCCGTCATAATCCAAGCTTCCCTCGCGTCGATCATATATCCTCGGAGGTCCACTCTCCACGACGTCCGAATCGATCCAGTCGCTGTTCCCGCCGAGTGAGCGGTGCCGTCGAGGACCTTCCGGCCACGTTCACGGCGCCGTCGGAGGGAAATCGAGTGGCCGTCCGGATTTCAAAACCCTTAACGCCGTCTCGCGGATACACTCTGGTAGCGGGATGGGATAGCCAGGAGATTCCGCCGGGCTCATAACCCGGAGATCGGTAGTTCAAATCTACCTCCCGCTATTTTGATGCGACAACGACGAACGAGGAGCGGAGCGACGAGTGAGTCCGTCGCATCAAAGTCGCCCAGTAGATTTGAACGAGAGAGCGGCGAGCGAAGCGAGCCGTTCGCGTAGTTCAAATCTACCTCCCGCTATTTTCGAGCGGACACCGTAAACGAGGAACAGAGACGAGTGAACCGTCCGCTCACCCCGACTCCTGCTCCGTCCGCCCCAGATACGCGTAACAGTTCGGACACTGGATCGGCCGAGCGCCGTGGCGGTCGGGTTCGCCGACGAAGCGGGTGTGGGAGTAGCCCCGCCCACACTCCTCACAGGTCACGATGACGACCACACACGGAGCAGTCGCTCCGGCCTCTTGGAGGTGTCTATCCGTCCGCCGGTTCGTCGCCGCTGCTCGGGCGGACGAGGTTCGCCAGCGTCACCAGCAGGCCCAGCGCCCACCCGACGGGGACGGCGAGCCCGCCCCACATCGCGACGTACGCGAAGCCGACGAGTTCGAATCGCTGTCTGAGGAGCGTGTTCAGGTTGCGGTACGTGAGGACGCCGTCGAGCAGCCAGATGGCGAGCGTCTCGCTCCGCGGGAAGACGACGCTCGCGAGCGTCGGCGAGTAGAGCGCGGCCACCACCGGCGGCAGGAAGACGGCCACGACGGCGAACGGGTAGGCGACGAAGACGGTGGTCGCGCGCCCGCCGACGCGCCGGAAGACGAGCGTGAGAACCGTCGAGAGGACGGCGACCGTCCCCGCGGCGGCGACGGCGAGAAAGCCCTCCGCCGAGAAGCGAAGACGCGCGAGCGCGGTCAGTGCCCCCCAGACCAGCGCCGCGAACAGGACGGTTCCCACGGCGCCGAGCCGGGTGGCCGTGCGGTCGAATCGCCGCACGTAAAACCGAACCAGCAGGCCGAGAACGGCCAGTGGGTACCCCACGAACAGCCCGACGGCACCGAGCACGGCCCACGCTCGGAAGGTCACTCGTTCCCGCGTCGTCTCCGGCGTCCACCGTGACACGACGGGGTGGGAATCACGCAGTTGGGGGAACGCGAGCGCCATCCAGAGCCCGTGGAGTCGTCGGAGGTCGTATCGAACGTCGGCGACGAGGCTCAGTACGGTGCCCATCGGACACCGATTCGGATGGATGGGGTGTTAACGGTTGGGAGTTCGGTCGGAAAATGGGTAGCGGATAACCGGTGTGTTCCGTGCGGCATGTCGTGGGTGCGGATTCGTTTCGATAGACTTCCTCATCACCTCGACATCCTATGGTACGACATACCATACCATGAAGCTTGTGGCCGACTCGAACGATGCTGTTCAGATTAGCGCGATTGAATTAGAGACGCCGGCCCCTTTCAGTCCCACCCGCATCGGCTGGCCGACCGGCCGCCGCCGGGCGGGACTGAAAGGGGCGACTCGTC
>Ga0207718_100540_pt1 | contig 31939 bp, 25 predicted proteins | sample A23M2SouthBayCA_FD_187749 | JGI IMG/M metagenome (GOLD analysis project Ga0207718, IMG submission 187749) | Aerobic enrichment media microbial communities from Eden Landing Ponds, California, USA - A23 M2 (SPAdes) | ecosystem: Environmental > Aquatic > Marine > Unclassified | place: Emeryville... | reverse complement strand
TGTCCCCGCGGGGGCCTCCGCTACGAACGACAGTGGAAGATCACCGGTGGCGACGACAACGTCAAGGGCGCCGGCGATCCGATCACGGAGTTCTCCGCGAAGGTCGGCGAGGAGTGGCAACGGAACGCCCAGGACGGCGGCGTCGTGACGGCCGTCCTCACGAAACTGCTGGAGGAAGGCGAAATCGACGGGGCCCTGGTCGCCACCGAAAGCGACGAGGAACCGTGGAAGGCCGAATCCTTCCTCGCAACCTCGGAGGCGGAACTCGCCGCCAACGCCGGTAGCTTCTACAACCAGACGCTCGCGTTGGGCAACCTGGATATCGAACGCTGGAGTCACAAACTCGACGTTCCGCTCGAAGAGGCCTCCCTCGCCTTGGTCGGCACGCCCTGCGAAATCGAGGGTATCCGCGCCCTGCAGGACTTCGAGTGGGAGTACGGCGCCCAGAACGCCGGCGTCGAGGCCGTCGACTACACCGTCGCGCTGATGTGCACCAAGAACTTCAACTACTACAGCCTCATCGGCGAGCAACTCCAGGAAAAGCGGAACGTCGACCCCGCGGACATCGGCAAGATGGACGTCCTCCACGGGAAGATGATGGTCTACGACCACGATGGCGACCTCATCGTCGAGGAGGACATCGAGAACTTCCACGACGCGGCGCTGAAGGGCTGCAACGAGTGCGCCGACTTCACCGGCTACTGTGCGGACCTCACCGTCGGGTCGGTCGGCTCTAGCGACGAGTACTCCAGTGTCATCGTCCGCACCGACGTCGGCATGGAGGCGTGGAAACTGGTCGAAGGAACACTCGACTACCACGATCTCGAGGACCGCAGCGCCATCGGCAAACTGCAGGGCTGGGACAAGAAGAACGCCTTCGAGTCCCTGGAGCGACCCTTCGATCCCGACGCGCCCCGATTCATCGACTACACCGACCACGCCGAGAACTACGGCACCGAACGCAACCCCCACGAGACCGATCACTAAGGACGTCCGTTTTCGGACTATTCGCAACTCCACAACCTGGGAAAATGGTATTGATGCACGAATTATTTTTCTGTCCCAACAAGACACGTGGTGAGATTCTGACTGATCCTGAAATCCGTTTCAGCAACACACCGCACTTTCGAAGCAACTCGCTGTCTCTTAGAGTGCCGGTATCCCACTATCGCGAGAGGGTAGATCGATAATAACTGTAATGTCGTAGCTAAGTATGATAATCCTTAATATTTTGTGTGGCCGATGTTATTATATGAGTGTAGTCAGCGTCTCGATGCCGGAGGAGTTGCTTAATCGAATCGACCAGTTCTCGGAGGATCACGGCTATACCGGTCGCAGTGAGGTACTCCGTGAGGCGAGTCGGAATCTCCTCGGTGAGTTCGAAGATAAGAAACTCGAAGATCGAGACTTGATGGGCGTCGTCACGGTGGTTTTCGATTACGAAACGACGAGCGTCGAAGAGAAAATGATGCACCTCCGTCACGAACACGAGGACATCGTCGCTTCGAACTTTCATAGCCACGTCGGCGGCCATCACTGTATGGAACTGTTCGTGCTGGAGGGGTCGCTCGAAGAGATTTCGACGTTCGTCGGGAAGATCCGAGCGACGAAAGACACGCTCACGATCGACTACTCCGTACTGCCGGTGGACGACTTCGGCCCGCTCGCCGACATGAGCTAATCCCGTTCTCCTTTATTACTGTGACATCTGTTATACTTATGAACAAGTCGGTGAGGTGGAGTCCGCAATCAATAAGTGGAAAGTCCCGCCAGCGAAGGCGATCCAGACGATCCAGACGGGTGATATCGACGCGACGATCTGTCAAGAACGTTCGCCACGATCACCGGCCAGGATGACGACTTCGGCGAATTTGCCTGGTCCGGAAACAGACTGGAAGACCACCCAGTCACGGTGCTGTTCGCGAACCGGAGAGCGCTCGACGATAGCGAAGTCGCTCGATCGCTGCTCGAACAGCACATGGCAGCGACCGAGTTTACCGCAGACTCACCGGCTGCAGCCGCCGGCCACGCCGCATCACGACGCTCTCATTCGAGATCGAGGCGCTTCAACAGGTTCGTGATGAAGTGAGTCCGCGGTCGTAACAGATCATCGTCCGAAGTCCGGAAACTCCGCGTCAGATTTTATATATCAACATATAGTTTATCACTGTGTCGAGGTGCGCGCACCGATATTGCTAATTTGCTTTGTCTCTTACAGACAATGTAATAAGCGAAAATGTTATTAGAATAGTTGATGACGGCTAGCTGTCGAAAATGGCAGTCTTAAACTCGGCACACTCTCAAAATGTCGGGCGTGTTCCCGGTGATTCGCGTGAGTGACGCGATCAACTGGAGTCGAATGTCGCTCGATGAGCTGATCGGGTTTTACGAGACGGAGATCGCCGACGAGATGTACCGCGCCGGGAAGAGCCCCGCGACGGAGCGGCCCTCGTACGAGTGGCTGGCCGAGCACGGCTACAGCGGGATCGCCTACGCGCTCCGAGAGCATCACGACCTCACACTCAAGCAGTTCATCGTCGAGGAAGTCGGCGTCGACGACGATGCGGACGACACGGGGTACGAGTGGGGAATCAGCGACGATCAGACGATCGACCGCCTCGAGACTTACCTTCGAGACCGACAGCGTCGGCAGAACCTCGCTGACAGCACGATCCGATCGAAGCGTGCGCGACTCGCGCGATACGCCCGCGAGTACGAAGCACTCCACGGAGAGGCGCCGCTCGTCGAGCGTGTCGGCGACCGCGACCTGCAACCCGAGGAGATCGAGCGTGTGCTCTCCGTGTTTGACGTGCTCGATGACGAGTTGTCGAGCAACGATTCGAAGGCGACGCACCACTACGACGTGAACGACTGGTACGTGTGGCTCCAGAACCGCGCGATCGGGATGTACAACCCGGCTGCGACGGTCGCTACGGCGTTTGGTGGGTGGGATACCGAAACCGGGCACGACGAGACGAAACCGGCGCTGCGACCCGCCCAGATCCGCGAGATACTCACGGCCTGCGACGGCCAAGAGGACCGACTCCTCGTCGTCGCGCTCGGCGCGTGGGGACTCCGTCGCGGAGAGGTCGCGGCACTACACGTCTCACAATTCGTCCCGACCGCCGAACCGCCGCGGATCGAGTTTGACCACCGGAAGAACGGCCCGTCGGCCGTGCAACTGCTGTACGGTGTGGAGACCTATCTCGAGCGTGTCGAGACACTCGATGAGTCCGGCTGGAACGGCTACCTGTTCCCCTCGAACGCTGCTGACTCGGGACATATCGCGCCGGGAACGGTGAACAATCGGTTCGAACGACTCGTCGACGACGCCGGGGTGACGCTCCAGGGTGAGCGCCCGACGCCACACGCCTGTCGGCGGTTTTGGTACAACGCGTATCAGGACGCTATGCAGGGCCTCAAAGACCAAGTCGCCCCGATGGCCGAAGATCAGGGCAGTTCATCGGCCGCTGTCGTCGTCGACAAGTATCTGAGTGAGGAACAGGCTCGCCGCGCCCGCCGAGATGCCATGCGCGAGCGACTGGCTGCCGTGTTCGATGAGGAGCGATGAGAGTATGAGTTACGACGCAGCCTCCTGGTCGTAGCTTCGATACCGTTCGTCGCTATCTCACACGAGTCACGAAGACAGATGACAGAGGGCGATTTCTAAGACAACACAGATAGATTCGGACAGAATCCATCTGAGATAAGAACCACAGACATCTTAGATACCTAAGACACATACCTAAGACACTAGCGCCAGACACATATCTAAGACATGTTTCTAAGACGTCCGTCTAAGACACACATATAAGAACCATATCTAAGGCACTTACCAGAGACACATAGATGAGTGTCTGACATACATTCATTAGCCAAGGACCAGATCGTACGTGCATGCTTGCGTACACGGTATACAGTGAAGCGGGTGGCGTCGGCAAGACCTCGCTCGCAGCGAATGCGGCTGTCGCCCATCAGCGAGCCGGTCTCGACGTGCTCGTCGTGCCGCTGGATCCACAGGACGGTGACTTAAGCCGCCTGCTCGGAGTCGACACGGATCGCGCAGACGCCGATGCAGATAGCTTAGTCCGCCACATGGTCGGGAGTCCGCGGGGGCCGTTCGAGGATCTCATCGAGACTGCCGAGGGAATCGACATTATCCCGGAACACAACTCCCTGTCCGATCTCACCCAGCACCTCGATAGGGAACAGCAGAAAGCCGAAGACTTTGGTGACGCGTACAACGTCCACGCCCAGTTGCGCCGAGTACTGGGTGAAGCGGGTGTCCCGGACACGTACGACATTCTTATTTGCGATCCGCCGGCCACCGAAGGATCGCACCTCTACAACGCGATTTACGCGACGCGAAACCTACTGCTCCCGATCGAACCGTCGGCAAAGGGCCAAGCCGCCGTCGAAGGACTCGAAGAGCTTGCGTCGAACTTTGCGGACCAGCTCAACATCGACGTCGGCGTATTAGGCGCGGTTCCGATCGGGTTCAAGGGCACACGCGATCAAGAAGAGATGCTCGAAACAATCCCGTATGAGGTCCCCGAAGTCATCGGAGACCGGACATCGCTGATGGAGGGGTGTTGGCGTCAGCAATGTTCCGCGTTCGAGTATGTCCGGACTCACCGTGATCGCCGCCGTGACTACGAAGTGGAGACGCTCGCCCAGTTCGATCGCATCGCCCGGTTCATCGAAGCACAGGGCGGAATCGAAGCCCCCACTCCTCCGGAGCCCGGAGCGCTCGATGAGGACGAACAGGAGGTGACGGCGTGATGGGTGGCTTCAAAAGTGGAGCCGCCGACGACGATTGGGGAAGTACAGAGGCGAACGACGAGACTGAATCCACCGCAGAGGACGATATAGACGCTGAGGGGACGACTGAATCGACATCCGGCAATAAATCGGATGCTGTAGATAAACCGGATACCGCGATACAATCGAAGACGGGAACTCGTCAGACAGAACGCGTGAGCCAAACGCCTCAGCGAGATCTGCCGTGGGTCCTCACGCGCGGGAGTATTACTGACGGTCGTGAACAGACTGTACAACTACACCTCCAACAGTCGACTGTCGACACACAGCGTGAGACGATGCGAACGCTTGAGTCAGCGCTCGGAGAGCCTGTCAAAAAGGCCGATCTCCGCGAAGCCGCGTTACTCGTCGGACTTCGACACGGCGACGAGATCGCTGCGACGCTTCGAGAGTGGGGATACGATTTGGACTGATGTGCGCTGCTGAATCCCCAGAGGGCGGCGCGATATATCGACTTCTGGCAGTGTAGGAGGAGAGACTCAGTTCGGTTTGGCCTGTCGTTTTACCGTGTTGCCCTTGACGATCGGGTATGCGAACGGTGATCGCGCTCGGTGGGAACGCCATTGCTAGTGATGATGATGTCACGATCCCCCAGCAGAAAGCGAGGATCGGAGAGCTAGCCGATGCTGTCGGTAGGCTCACCGAACGAGGACACGAACTCCTGTTCACCCACGGCAACGGTCCGCAGATCGGCCAGTTGCTGTTACAGCAGTCGGCAGCAGACGCCCCCGAGCGTCCGCTTGACGTGCTTGTCGCCGAGACGCAGGCACAGATCGGCTATCTGATCGCCGACCAGCTCGAGTCGGGGGTCGATGGACGAGTGACAACGGTTGTGACCCGAGTCCGCGTCGACCCTTCCGATCAGGCGTTCGAGGACCCAACGAAACCGATTGGTCCGTACTATACCGAAGCCGAAGCTGCGGAGAAACCGTTCGAGACCGGCCCCGTCAGGAGGCCGACCGGTGAACGTGCGTATCGACGCCTGGTCCCCTCGCCGGCTCCGACGGCAGTTCTCGAGATCGGTGAGATACGAAAACTCGTCGCAGGTGGGGTAACAGTCGTCTGTGGTGGCGGTGGCGGTATTCCGGTTGTCGGAGAGCGTGAATGCGAAGGTGTCGAGGCGGTGGTAGACAAGGATCACACGTCCCAACTCGTAGCGTCGGCCGTCGAGGCTGATTGCCTCGTTATGGTAACTCGCGTTGAGTACGCGTACCAGAACTTTGGAACCGACGACGAGCGGCCGATTCGGGAAACGGACGCGGCGACGCTTCGAACGGCGCTTGAGGAGGGCGAGTTCGCCGCCGGAAGCATGCGGCCGAAAATCGAGTCGTGTCTGCAGTTCCTTGATGCGGGCGGGGACCGGGCAGTCATCACGGCTCCCGATGCTCTCGTTGCGGCCGTGGAGGGTGGGTCTGGAACTCAGATCCACCCCTAACAGTCGGTTTATCTGGTGACTGTTTCGATTTCACGTTCGTTGACGCTGTCGGGACCTCGACGACTGGCTACACACTTAGGATTCGCGTTTAATTAGTCGACGCCAAAAGCCGGTAACGGACCGATGCCGGTCGAACATCTCGCGGTCGAGCCGGTCGTCGCAGAGCCAAGCACACCAGCTATCCGCATCGCCAAACTCCTCAGAGACGAGAGTGTCGGCAGCGTTGTCATCGAACGACAAGGTAGGCCAATCGGCATCGTCACTGACAGAGACATCGTGATGGCGGTCGCAGACTTCGGCGGCATCTCGGGGCAGGACGCGAACGACATCATGACCGACGACCCTGTGACGATCGAGGGCGACGCCGAAGCCGTTGAGTTGCCAAAGAAAATGGCAAAGACTCACGCGCGTCGCATCCCCGTCGTCGATGACGGGGAACTCATCGGGGTCGCGACGCTTGACGATGTCGTCGCGACAGCTGGCGAAGAACTGGGAGATGTCGCCGAAGTGATCGAAGCGCAGTCCCCAGAGTACTCACCCTGACGAGACGCGATCACCGCCCCCGCCGACGAACTCAAACTTCCTTTTCGCCACGCGAACGGGGTCTCCTACGTTCGTCCCAGAGCAGACCCCGACTGAGCAGGCGAGCATGCAGTTCGGAACTCAGGCACGGGAGGCCGTCGATGACATCGCACAGACGTTCGTCGCGGCCGGTCCGGAGGTCGAGACACGCGTGGCGTTCACTCACGATCGGGACAAGACGCTCGACCGGCAGGATTTCGGATGTACTGGTTCCCATCCGGGGTGCGATCGACGTAAGCCGACTCACCGATCTCGTCGCGACGCTACTGAGCGGGTCCGACGGACAGGTCACGTTCCGGGCCATGCTCGGTGACTCCGACAACGCCGACGCGACGCAGGTGCTCAACATCGTCGATCGGTCAGGTGCATTCGACGCCATCGTCATGGGTGAAGGCCACCCTCCTCACGACGATCATCGGCGAAACGACCGAACGCATCGCGGAAGGCGCAGTCGCGCCCGTCCTTGTCGTTCGGCGGCAACCAGAACCCTGACCGCGAGCCGCGCTCACTACCGGTCCACGACTTGTGCTCGTGATTCATGCTCTGCGGGTCCAAAACTCCATAAACTCCGGACAGATCACTGACCTATCGTGGCAGGACGGTGACAGCGCTAGACAGCGCCAATTCGTCTGCCCCGAACACGTGGAACGGGAACTGTGTCGGCCGACTGATGATCGACTGTTATCCCCAAATTAGGCCTCAAACGTCGACCGAGACAACGACCTAACAGCTTCGTAAATCCCCTATCAGTCACGCAACTTTAGAGAAAATAATATTGAAATTAATACCAAGTGTGTAGGTCGGTCTCTGATTGCGACCCTCGAGCAACACCTGCACAGTGCCAGCCCCCACTATCGGGCTGACATTCGAGAAGACACTGATTATGAGCCTCCCACTCGATCCACGCGGCACTACAGCGAACGGACACGGGCGTCGTGGTGGCGCTACAGAACTGACTCGATGTCAGCCGCCGAACGCGCAGTGGGAAACCCTTGTCCCAGCGTCCGGCATCGGAACGTCGAGGCCCGACTCGGATGCGACGACCAGCTACCGGGAGCAGTCCGGCGAATCAACGTCCGATTTCTCGGTGGTGACACATGAGTAACGGCTTCCGGAAGGCGCGTGCACTGATGCTTTCGACGCTGGTGATTACCTCCATCGTCGTCGGAAGCGGCGCCTTCACTGGCGCTGTCGCGGCCGCGACGAACACGTCGATCACGCCGAACGACGACACCGCAGGAGCGTCGGGCGTGACGTACACCGCCGACGGGAACGTGGAATTGAGCACTCAGAAAACACTCAATGACATCGATGTTCACCTGAGTCCGGCCGATGTGAGCGATGTCGGTCCCTCGGACATACAGGTGTACGTCGATGGGTCAGAGTACACTGACGAATTCTCTGAGTTCGATTCATCTGGAGGGACCGTATCGTTCAAACTGAGTGACTCCCGAATCCTAAGCGACGGGGATCCCGTCCGCGTCGATGTCGACACCGTCACGAACCCGTCCGAAGACTTCGCCGCCACGGTGTCGCTCCGCGATTCGAGCGATGTCCAGTTTGAGGAGTACCAGGACACCGTCGACATCGACACGTCCGCGAATGTTACCTACAGCAACTTGACATTCAACGACAGCCTCACCAACGGCAACAACACGACGATCGGTGCCGGTGAGGACCTGAATCTCTCGGCGACGGTCGAAAATACCGCGGATCAGGAGGAAACCTACAACGCGTCCCTCCGGATAGACGGCTCGGTCGTTCGATACAACAACGGGACGCTCGTGGCCGGGGAGAGCACGACCACGACGTTCACAACCAACTTCAGCGACACGGGCACCTACGACACCGCGATCAGCGATGAACTGAACGCGACCGAAGTCACCGTCACCGGGCCGATGTCTATCACCGACGGCTCGGCAAACCCGAGCGCGGTTGAGTCCGGGACGACGGTGAGCAATCAACAGATCCACGTTGAGGTCGGGAACGTGAGCCAGGACGGTGACACCGACTGGCACTACGTGGAATTCCCCGACTCACTGGCGGGGAACGTTTCCGTGAACTCCGCCACCACAGACAACGCGAGCATCACCTCCAGTGCCAATCTCGTCGATGGCTACGATGAAGACGGGACAGACGAGACGGTGAAATTCGCCACGAGTGGTGACGGCGGTAGCGATGTCGACCTGAACTTGACGGTCGACGCCAGCGTCACGTATCCAAGTGGGGACGAGGCCTACGGGATCGACGCCCGCGTCGTCGACAGTGGAGGTGAGACCTCCGAGGTGACAAATGTGACGACGATCAACGCAGGCGACGTTCCATCGATCAGCAACTACACGGTTTCGAGCCCGACTGATCGGGATGTGGCCGTCTCGTTCAACTCCAGCGACCGGCTCGCGGATATCACGGTCGACATCACCAATAGCAGCGGCGAAACGGTTGAGACGCTCACTGAAGGCACCTTCACCGAGACACAGAACGGTGACACCTACACGTACGACGCCTCAACGACCTTGGCCGAGGACGGTAGCTACGACGTCACGCTCCGGACGGCTACCGACGCGAATGGGCTCGACGGGGCCAGCGGGCAGACACAGTCCGTCCGGGCCAACGTCCTCGAAGTAGATATCGTCGACGGGTCAGCCGATCCCGATCAGGTTGCGCCCGGCACCACGATCAACAATCAGAAGGTCACAGTGACGCTCGCGAATGTGAGCGCGGACGGGGACACCGATACGCACTTCATCGAGTTCCCGAACGATCTCGCGAACGGGCTGTCGGTGAACTCTGCGACGGTCAACGGTTCAGCGAGCATTACGCAGAGCGCACAGCTCGTCGAGGGGTACGACGACGACAACACAGATGAGACGGTACGGTTCCAGACCGACACTGATGCCGGGGGGGTGGTCGACCTGAACGTTACCGTCGATACCAGTGTCGACTACCCTGACGAGAACGCGACCTACAGCATCGACGCCCGCGTCGAGGACAGCGACGACGACAGCGCCCAACAGTCCAACGTGACGTCGATTACCGTCGGAGCACAGGAGGAACCGATCATCACCGACTACGCGGTGACCAATCCCACCGACCGGAACGTCTCCGTTCGCTTCGACTCCAGCCAGGAACTGGCGAACATCACCGTGGGTGTCTCCGACAGCAACGGTGATGTCGTAACACTCACCGAGAGTGACTTCTCGGAGACAACCGAGAGCAGCACGTGGGCGTACGAAGCGACCTACACGACCGCGAGCGACGGGACCTACACGGCGACCCTGACTGAGGCAGACGACGTCGATAACGACGACGGCGCCAGCGGTGAGTCCGACAGCGCGACTCTCGACAGCACGCCAGCCGAAATCGTCGGCGGCTGCGCAAACCCGAACTCGGTGACGCCCGGCGAGATCGTGAACGACCAGAACGTGTGTATCAAACTGTCTAACGTCAGCGCCGACGGCGACACCGACTGGCACTACGTGGAGTTCCCCAACGCGCTTGCGGGCGCCATCTCGGTGAACTCCGCGAACACCACCGGTCCGAGCATCACCTCAAGTGCCGAACTCAGTGAGGGATACGATGACGACAACACGGACGAGACGATCAAGTTTGCGACGAGTTCCGACGCCGGCGGTGATATCGACTTCCACGCAGGGGTCGATGTTAGCATCGAATACCCCTCGGCTGAGGAGGAGTATCACGTCGACGCACGGCTCGTCGACAGTAAGGTCGGCAGCGTAACTCAAAGTAGCGTCACCACGATCGACGCCACGACCGGCAACTCGGGAGGCGACTCTGACGGGGGCGATGACGACGACGACGGCGGCTCCGATGGCGGTGACACCGATTACGACAGCGGCGGCTCCGATGGCGATGACACCGATTACGACAGCGGCGGTAGTGACTCCGACGGCGCTTCTTCAACGACATCGAAACCGACCGTCAGCGATTTCGAGCTGGTGGCTGACAATCGAGACGTTGATATCGTCGTCCGGACCACCAACCCCGCCGATCAGATCAACGTGACAGTCGACGGTCCTGTCGACGAGGAACTCACGTGGTCCGACTTCAGCATGAGTCCAGTCGACAACGGGTCGGCCTATGTTGCTGACGTCGAAACTAATGTTTCTGGCACGTTCAAGACCGAGATCCACACGATCGCCAACGACGGTGCCGAGGCGAGCGCCGGGCAGACCGACACCCTGACTGTTCCGCTACCTGACCACGTCGAGACAAGTGCTGTCGCAGAGCCTCCGTGGGTTGGGAATGAGAGTACTCACTCGGTCCGGGCCCCGGTCGAGACAAACAGCAGCGTCGTGGGCGAGACACTCCACAACCTGGAGATCGAGTACGGTGACCAATTCGCGAATCGAAGCGGCTCGATCAGTTCGGTTAGCGACGATCAAAGCGTCGCCGCGCTGCGGGTGATTAGTTCCTCCGGAGCGGTCAAGTCCGAGATGGGAGACACCGACGCGGTAACGGTCAATGTCGACGACGACGCGGTTCATCTTGACCTCTCGGACGTCGACAGTTCGCGCAAGCCCACGCTTGAAGCGGGCGACTGGATCGTTGTCCGGCTCAGTTCGGTGACAAACCCGACTGAGACTGGCCACTACGAAACGACAGTCGACGCCGAGACCGCGGCCGGAAACGGTATGAGCCAGACCGCGCAGGTACACATTCAGTCGCAGTCGGACCAGTCTACTTCTACCAATCGGCAGGTGTTGAACGACGGCTCCAGCGTGCGGTCGTCCAGTGCGTCACCACCGATGATACTCTTCGTCGTGCTCGCGACCCTCGCGCTCATCGGTGCCGGGCTTGTGATCCAGCGACGACGCGACTAACGCGCCCATCCGATTTTTTGTGAGCCGTTAGTCGACGCTAGCCAGTACGTTTCACTGCTGTGCCAGCCAGAGCCGTTCGACGGAGTAAAAGCGGGCCCGAAAGATGGGGGCTACACGATCTCGTCCCGCTGCCAGGCGTCAAGATACCGCTGCTGGAGATCGGTTAGCGAATCGATTTCCAAGCCGAGCGTGTCCAGTTTCAGCCGCGCAACATCCTTGTCGAGTCGTTCGGGGAGCGGGTGGACCCCCGGCTCTCGACCGTCAGTTTCGATGAGTTCGCGAAGGGCGAAAAACATCGCGGCGAACGTCGTATCCATCACTTCGGCGGGGTGGCCCTGGCTGTACGGCCCGGTCAAATTCACCATTTTTCCCTCAGCCAAGATGTCGATTGTCCGGCCGTCAGCAAGCGAGTAGCGGGTGATCCCTTCCTCAACATCTCTGATGTCTGTCGCGAGGTCGGCCAGTTCGTCGATAGCGACCTCAATGTCGCGGTGGCCGACGTTGCACAGCATCGCGCCGTCTTTCAGCTTCTGGAAGTGCCGTTCGCGGATCACGTGGCAGGTACCGGTTGCGGTGACGAACAGTTCACCGATTTCTGCGGCTTCGTCCATCGGGACTACCTGGTGGCCGTCCATGTGTGCCCTGATCGCCTTCCGAGAATCAACCTCCGTGACGACGGTGTTAGCACCGAGTGCGCGCGCCTTGGTAGCGACACCACGGCCCACATACCCGTAGCCTGCGACGACGACTGTCCGGCCTGCGAGGATCGTGTTGGTCGAGAGCATCACGTTCGTCAGCGCGCTCTCGCCAGTCCCGTGGACGTTGTCGAACCAATGCTTCATGGGCGTGTGATTAACCGCGAACACGGGGAGATTAAGGACGCCGTCGTCGGCCATCGCCCGCGCCCGCGACACGCCAGAGGTCGTCTGCTCGGCACAACCGAGCACGCCCTCGGTCGACAGTCCTGGGTCGGCGTGACATTTGGCGAGCAGTTCCGCGCCGTCCGTCGCGAGGAGGTCCGGTCCCCGGTCCAATAGTTCGCGATGGGCCTGATCGAGGTCGGTCTCGCTCATCTCCGGGGCGGCGAACGCGGTGATCCCCGACTGCGCGTCGAGGTGAGAGACCACGTCGCCGTGGACGCTTCCGGGGTCGTTCGGCGTACAGAGCACCTCAGCGCCGGCGTCCCGCAGCGTCTCGATGAAGATCCCCGTCTTCGGTTCGAGGTGTGACGAAACGCCGACTGTCATTCCCTCGAACGGCCGGTCCTCTTTGCCCGCTTCGCGGAGCATCCCGAGCACCGGCGTCCGCTCCCGGAGTCGAGCCAGCGGATCCTCTGCATGATGTCGCTCGACCATACAGTTGATATTCGGTACCTCTCGTAAAAATCTCCGTCCTACGTGATTTATCGGCAGAGCCCGTAGTCGCGACGGCGCTCGGTCGGCTGAAACGCGGCGGTTGAATGTCTACACTTGCGCCGGTTGAGGTTGGTTCGCCGTCCCTACTTCCGTCGGAATTTCTTCGTCGCGGCCATTGATACGACACACCGACGGTGCGATTAGGGCATTCAATTATTTCTATCCCTCGCTGACAGTTGATATGGCAGACTCAGACGCTTCGACCGGACTGGTCGCCTGTAAAGAGTGTGGTGCACTGCGCTCGATCCGCCGCTCGGACGACGCCGACAACTGTCAGGAGTGCGGGAACGACTCCGTTACCGACATCCCCACTCCTTCGGAGATGTGAGTCGATGCGAGACTGTCAGTTGATCGCGCGGCGTTCACCCTCAGTGGCCAAGTCTCTCATAAACGCCGCGACTGTGTTGTCCATCAGATAGACCGGTCGCTCCTCGTCGAGTGCAGAACCGGGGACGGCCGACGTGATCTCCGCGTCAAGAGGGGTGAGTCAGAGCTATCGCCGTCAACATCGCCCTTCGCGAAATAACACACGTCGCGGAAGCGGCCTTTCAGATTGGTTCGGTCGTCGTCGAGTGATAGTTGGAACCGAATCGGTAGCGACTCCGATCCGGCAGGAGCGCTTGACGACGAGGGGACTTGGCCGCCCATCTTATTGTCTCGGAGAAAATCGTTCACCACCATGACCGATTCGAATGCCGAAGCTAACGACCGAGCGTCGCCACCGTCGGGGTCAGAGGCAGAGTTCGACGTGGTGAGGCAATCCGACGGGGACTCCTCAAAACTCTCCCGTCGGACGTTACTGATCGGTACCGGGATACTGGCGGGCGGACTCACTGGTGCCTACTTGGGGACGAGGTCGTCGGATTCGAACGAGTCGACGTTCCTTCTCCGGCAGGGATATCTGCGGTACGAGGTGGATCCCATCCAGAAAGAGAGTAGCGAGATGACGGTGAGAGAATTTTACAACTATCAGAGACAGCAGACCTCCGCGGATCCGGAAAGTGACATCATCCGGGAGAACGCGGCCTCACGAATGTTCATCTACGACGGCCCGGTTGACGCGTCGCTCGTTTTTCTCCACGGATCGCCTGAAGTGGACCACGGGGGGACGGCTGTGTTCTCCTGTTCAGGACTGAGCCGCGACGCGGGAGAGTGGGCTCTCCGAGACGATCCACCCGCCATCGACGACGACTTCGAGTCTTGGGACGGCGGCAATCAGCAGATCAAATGGGGGTGGGGACCACACAAAACAGACGGCGGTGCCTACTGGGGCGTTCTCGATCGGGAGGATTTCTCAATTACCATCACACCGAAGACGCTGCGGGGTGTGAACGCGTGGAAGTTCCTGTCCGGTGAATTAGACAGTCTCGAATCGCACACGCTGTCTCAGGAGAAGCCGGTGCAACTCAAACCGGCGAGGGGACGTACGGTGAAATCAATGAATGTTGATATTATGCCGAATGCCGCGGAGAACGAGTTCGATCCATACGCGAGTGAAACGATTACGGTCGCAGTGGAGCCTCCTCCGGACGGCGGCGACAAAAGCGAGTGGATCGACCCCGACGAACTCGACCCAGGAAATTATTCGGTTAACTTTGGTTCAAGACGGTACCTTGCAGGTGAGAACGCCGCTCAGCCACAGTCGTACTTCAGACAGGACGACACGCTGTATCTGCGCTACACGACACGGGCTGCGAACTTCTCGCTTGATTCCGCGTATGGCTATCTCGTCTCGAAGGTCGGCGAGAACACATATGTCCGCGGTCGCGACACCGTTCAACCGGGCGGCTTTGACAACGTCGACACAGAGGAGAGTCAGCTCGTCGTTACCGATATCCACGAAAATCCGGAGGGGCAAGACGCGGACCAACTGAACGACGAGTACGTCGCGTTTAAAAATGACGGCGACGAACGGCTGGATCTGACCGGATACACGATTGAGGATGCCCAAGAAGCTACGTTCGACATCCCCGATGGCTTCGTCTTGGAGGCGAACGAGACGTTCCAACTACACACCGGGGCCGGCGACCGATCCCAGTCGGATCTCTACTGGGGGCGCGGTCGCCCCGTGTGGAACAACGACGGCGATGTGATCAGCGTGATCGACGCGAACGGAGAGACGGTCCTCGAGTATACCTACCCACGCAAATAGCCGGCGCTCTGATGGTTCTGGTATGATACAGGAAATTGGCCCATCTGAATGTCGCCGTCGCGGTGCAGTAAAAGTTCCCGTTGTAGCGGGTGATTAAGGAATTAGGTCGGTGGTTCAATGTGGAGTGAGTCGATATCGGTAATGCCGGTCGCAGAGGTGCTTGCGATCTGGCAGCCCTGGAAACTCTGTGTCAAGGCACACCCCCCCTACTGTCTGTCCCGGACGTCCCCCACGGTTGTGAACTGCTGAGGGGACTGAGACGTGACCGACGCCTTACCCACCCCACCCCCTGCCCGCTGAAGTCGCTCACCAGTCGACTTCCGGCGTCGTTGTGCTGAGTCGGTCCCCGGACCTCCTGCGGTCCGGGGGCTTTACTCGCAGTCGGTGACCGGTAACTCCAGTTCGAACACAGCACCGCGCGGGTCATTATCGCGAACGCTCACGGTACCGCCATAGCTTTCGACGATATCTTTGACGAGATAGAGTCCGAATCCAGTCCCGTCGCTGTTAGTTCCGCGCTCTTCCTGGGCGAAGATCGACTCCCGACGAGACGCGGAGATGCCGGGTCCGTTGTCAGCGATGCGGAGCCGGTAGGCATCTCCCACTCTCTCTCCGTCGATGACGATGCGGGGTGGCGAAGAGTCGTTGTGTTCAACGGCGTTCTCAAACAGGTTCGCCAGCACCTGATCGAGTAGATCGTCGGCCCGGACGGAAACATCCGTGCTCCCCCGTTTGTCGATCTCAGCAGCTGGATACGCCTCTTCAATCGACTTGATCTGGTCGTCGATGACTGGCTCGAGGGCGACGGTTGTCAGGTCATGCTCCTCGTTCAGCATCGACTGCATGTACGTCCGCATCGTCCGGACGAACTCCTCCATCTCTTCAGTCCGATCCAACGCGATCTCGAGGTGCTCCTCGTGAGCATCTTCGTGGAAGTCGACGTTCCGATCGAGCATCCCGAGCCGAGCCTCGACAAGCGCAATGTCACCGATCAGGTCGTGTCGGAGGGTCCGATTGACGAACTCTAAGACATTCCGTTCCTTCCGGAGTCGCCCCTCGCGCTCGATTCGCTGGATCGTGTCGCCGACGTAGGAGCCGAACAGTTCCACGGTTGAGAGCTCATGGCTCTCAAGGCTCTCCGAGTAGAGTTCGATCGTTCCACGCTCGCCGATCGCAGCCGTTTCGGCGGCCCGAGAGTGATCGAGCGGATCTGCCGAGGGATGGTGCTCAATGACGACATCGCCGTCGACGATGATCCGAAACGGAGTGTTGGAGACGGCACTCGCAATCGCGTCTTCGAGAATCTCGTAGCTCTCCTCGTGTGATGTCGCCCACGCGAGTCTACTGGCGGCTTCGTAGAGCAGTTCCAGCCGTTCATTCAGTTCCCGCTCGTGGTCAATTCGATCCTTAAAAACATTCCGCTGGACGGTCGAGATGCTGAGAGCGAACGACGCTGCAGCCCCAATGAGAACACCGTCGAGCGCTATCACGACGGGTTTGAGCCGATCGAGCATGTACCACTGGATCGCCATCGTCCACCCGAGAGCGAACGTCACGCCGAAAGCCATGAGCAGGGTGCGGCGTGCAACCGTCGTGACCTGATCTGTCTTCCAGTCAGTCCGGATCAGCCAGATTCCGCCAAGTACGAGCCAACCTGCGAGCAGAAAAAACAGCGCATTCTCGATCATCGTTGACGCGGTGCTCCATGACAGATCGGTAATGTCGTCCCAGACATCGTACAGCGGAATGAGGAGCAGAACCGCTCCGAGAAGACTGATGCTCCCGCCAGCAAGCCACCGGCGGATGCTCACCCCCGAAGGTGGGCTCATTATATTGGGATATTTTAAGATGCCACTGATAAGAGCCGGGCCTAATCCATCACGGGATACCCGGTGCACTCTCTCCTCCGCCCGCCCCCAGAAACAGTAGTCGGTGGAGACAGTCGGCGGACACAGTCTCTCTAGGCGCAATTACTAAATCACCGGTTTGAGACACAAGAGATATTCCATGCCTTCCGTCGCCGCCGACCCGGAAGAGGTATTAGAGCGGATCGAAGACGCGTTCTTCGCGCTCGACGACGAGTGGAGGTTCACGTATCTCAACGCCCGTGCGGCTGAAGTGCTCAAGGTAGACCGCGATGCCGTCGTCGGCGCGGTGGTCTGGGACGAGTTCAGCGAGGCCACTGGGACGGCCTTCCAGCGCGAGTACGAACACGCGATGGACGATCAGGAGTCCGTCTCTTTCGAGGAGTATTATCCGCCGCTGGACAGGTGGTTCGAGGTCAACGCCTACCCCTCGGAGAGTGGACTGTCTGTATACTTCCAAGACGTGACAGATCGGGTCGAGCGCAACCAGGAACTCGAACGCTATGAGGGAATCGTCGAGACTGTTCAGGAGGGGATCTACGTCGTCGACGAGGAGGGTATATTTCAGATGGTCAATAGCTCCTACACCGAGATGCTCGGTTACTCGGAAGCGGAACTGCTCGGAAGCGATGTCTCGATGGTCGTCGACGAGGAGACCGCTACCGCCGCGTCGATGTTCGAAGAGGAACTACGAGCAGGAGCGCGCTCGTCGGCAAGTCTCGAGACGACGATAGAACGATCCGACGGCGAGACATTCTCCGCCCTTGCGACGTTCTCGTTGCTTCCAAGCGGCGACCGAGTCGGAGTGGTCCGCGATGTCACAGAACAGCGAGAGCGAGAGCGGGAACTGGCCCGAGCACGGGAACTGCTCGAACAGTCCGAGCAGATCGCCGATGTCGCCGGCTGGGAGATCGATGTTGAGACGGGGGACGTGTTCTGGTCGGCCCACCTCTTCGACATCCTCGGCCTTGACCGTGAAGAGGAGCCAGCGTTGCATGACTGTGTCAATGTCTACCACGAAGACGACCGGGCGATTGCCGAAGACGCCGTTTCGAATGCGATCGAGTCGGCCGAACCCTTCGATATCGAAGCTCGGTTCACAGCCGACGGCGGAGAGATCCGGTGGCTCCACGTGCAAGGCGTGCCCGTGGTTGACGACGACGGCGAGGTCACGAAAGTCCGAGGCGCCGCCCAAGACATCACCGAACGCAAGGAGCGCGAGCGCGAGCTCGAACTGTACGAGCGCGTCGTCGAAACGATCAACGATGGTGTCTACGCTGTCGACGAAAGGAATCGGTTTATCATGATTAACGACGCGTTCTGTGAACTGACCGGCTACGACCGCACGGACCTCCTCGGACAGCCCGTAACGGTCCTCAAAGACGAAGCAGTCTCCTCGGAGGCCGAACGGCTCGCGGAAGAGATCATCAACGGCGACCGCCAGGAGGCCAAGGTCGAACTCAAACTGCATACGAAGTCGGGAGATGACCTTCCTGTCGAGGCGCGATTGGAGCCACTGGGGTTCGAAGAGGGGATCGGCCGGTGCGGCGTCGTCAGGGAGATCACTCAGCGCAAGCAGTTCGAAGAGCGGCTGGTTTCGCTTCACGGGGTGACAAACGAACTGTTCCGGGGTGACTCCGAAGAAGAGGTCGCTGAAATTGCGATAAATGCCGTTCGTGGCGTCTTGGACGCGCCCGCAGCGTGGTACTACGATTACGACGCAGACGAGGAGGTTTTCTTACCCCGGTCGGTCGCTGACAGCGATGACCTCTTGGGCTTCGACCTCCCCGAACTCACGCTCCAGCCGGAGACCATCGTCGGTTCTGCGTTCACTGAGGGAGAGGGCCGATACATCGACGACATCCGGACTGTTCCCAAGTACGACGACCCCGATCAAGACATCGACCTTCGATCAGCCATCCTCTCGCCGGTCAGCGACCGCGGTGTCCTCATAGCCGGCTCCCCGGAAACCGACGGGTTTGACGAAGAAATGCTGCAACTGCTTGAGATTGTGTCAACCGCCGTCGCGGCGGCGTTTAATCGGGTCGATCGCGAGCAGATGCTTCGAAGTCAGCACGAGCAGCTGTCCGCATTCAACGACTTGAACTTACTCGTGCACAACCTCGCGGAGTCGGTGTTCAGGCTATCTTCCCGCACAGACATCGAGAGCCTGGTCTGCGAACGGCTCGCCTCATCCGATTCCTACGAATTTGCCTGGATCGGAACTGCCGAAGACGACGAGGTGCGGGTGAGTGCAGAGGCCGGTGTCGAGGGGTATCTTGACGATACCACGCTCCGGCTCGATGAGGGGCAGACATCCATGGGCCCAACCGCACAGGCCGTCCTGACGGGAGAGGTACAGGTCGTCCAAGATGTCTTGGGAGAGGATCGATATGAGCCTTGGCGATCCCATGCTCGGGAGCACGGCTACCGCTCCTCGGCTGCAGTGCCCATCGTCAACGACGAGCTCTACGGGGTGCTCAACCTCTACTCTCGCCGAATGAACGCCTTCGACAATGAGGAGCAGGAGGCGTTACAGCGTCTCGGTTCGATCATCGCTTATGCTCTGGAGTCGGTAGAGCGGGACCGTGAACTTCAGCAGGAGCGGAACCGCCTTGAGTTCATCAACCGCTTGCTTCGTCATAACCTGCTCAACAGCCTGAATGTAGTGAAGGCACGCCTGGATCTGCTCGACGGTCGAGTCGATTACGAGGTCTCTTCGGACCTCCAGACCGCGAGCCAACGGGCCCAGGAAATGATCGACTTCGTCGAGACTGTGCGGCGGGTAACAGATGTCATTGGCCGTGGAGAGGATCAGGAGCTCAGGCCCCGAGACATTGGTTCGGTGCTTGAACGCCGCGTCGCCCGCGCCCAACAGACCTATCCTGAGGCGACTTATCACCTCGAATCGGTCCCCTCGGTCGATGTCGTGGCCGACGACTTACTCGGCGAGGTTCTCGACAACCTCCTGATCAACGCGGTTCAGCACAACCCCGACCCCAACCCGACGGTGTGGGTCGACGCGATGGTCGACGCCGAGTCGGTCGTGGTGTCCGTCGCCGATGACGGACCGGGAATCCCCGATGAGCGCAAGTCGACTGTGTTCGACCGGACGACGAAGGACTTTGAGGATCCCGGTTCCGGCTTCGGCCTCAACCTTGTCAAGGAGATCATCGACTCCTACGGCGGTGACATCGAAATCGACGACAGCGACTCTAAGGGAGCCGTTTTTCAGCTGCAGTTTGACCGAGCCAAATCGCGCCGGTGACGATCGGATTGTCCGTAACCCTCTACGTAGGTTGATTGCCACCGTCGCCGAAGCTCAGTAATTGAACGAAGGACGATAGGTTAGCCCTTTTCGAACGGACCAACTGAGAGTGGCGGCTGAAGAGATGTACGATATGATTGTCGTTCCAGTTGATGGTAGCGGCCCGGGGCAAGTCGCTGCTGAAGCGGCTGTACAGTTGGCAGACACTTTCGACGCCGATCTCTCGATGCTCGCGGTGTGAGAGACGGCGTATCGCTCGGCCGACGGGTCGGTGCCGGTTGATCCCGGGCGCGAGGACCTCGACAGTCAGTGGCGGCAGGCGCTCGACAGAGCGACGGCAGCTGCTGAAAAAGCGGGCGTCAACTGTCATACTGCGGTCGAGTCGGGGGGGTCTACAAAGAGATCAAGGCTCACGTTGATCGAGTCGGTGCGGACCTGGTCGCGATGGGAACCCACGGTAGAGAGGGTGTCAAACGGCTCCTCCTTGGAAGTGTGACGGACCGCACGCTCCGGGAAAGTGACATTCCGATCTTGGCAGCGCCGCTGAGTGAGTAAGCACCGATTTATCGTGGTTTGACACGGTAACAAGAGTAACCCTACGCGTTACGACAACATGGTGGCCACGCCGACCGAACCCTACCACCGCTCTCTCCCCGATTAGGCCAAGGGTTTTATATTATAATATTCGTCTCTCTGACAAGGAGTGATCGGAGTCATGAATAAGCACCCGGTTCGCCGACAACATTGTTGTCAAAATAATAACTATAGTGCATCTGATGACCGTCGGAGGTGGGGCCAGAATGAGTGAGTCGATCGCGGCGGGGTCAACGGCTGATACCGCAGAGGCTCCGACTGTGCTGATTGTTGACGATGACAAGGATCTCGCAGACACCTACGCGATGTGGTTGCCCGACGACTACGAGGTCGAGATCAAATACAGTGGCGTCCAGGCGCGCAAGCGCATCGGCGACGACCTCGATCTCGTTCTGCTTGACCGCAGGATGCCAGGAATTCCGGGCGACAAAATCTTAGAAGACATCAGAGAGCGTGGTATCGACTGCTTGGTAGCGATGCTCACCGCTGTTGAGCCCGATACCGACATCATCAACCTCGAGTTCGACGAGTACCTCGTCAAACCGATTACGCAGAAGAAACTCCGAGAAACTGTCGATGAACTTCTCCTTCGCCGGGGATTCGAGCCGGACGCTCAGGATTACTTTGCGATGGAGTCTAAAGCGGCAGCGCTGGCATCGCGGGATGAAGAAAACCTCCGTGACTCTGAAGCCGCGGCCGAACTCCAAGACGAGGCCGAACGTGCCACGGAATCAGATCGGGTGCAGGAGCTGAAATCCCAGTTGCAGCGGCTCCAGCGACTCACATCTATCATTCGCGAAATCGAAAAAGAACTCGTCGTTGCCTCCGAGCGAGAGGAGATCGAACGGACCGTCTGCGAGCGGCTGGTTGAGTCCGATCCCTACGGGCTGGCGTGGGTCGGCGATTACACCGTCAGCTTCCAGCAGACGACGCCTCGGTGCCTCGCCGGAGCCGACGATCTAAATATCGAGGAAAAAACCGTGGCCGACGGCGGCGAAGGCCCGATTTCTGTCGCCGTCGACACCAACGAGGTGCAGGTGGTGGACGATTTCAGCACCGATGACACGGCACAGATGCTCAACTCACTCGGGCTCTCGCCCGACGAGCACCAGATCTCAGCTGGCGCGATCATTCCCCTCCGGTATCAAGACACCGTCTACGGCGTCCTGAACGTCTACACCGATCGGCAAGGCCTCTTCGATGATCGAGAAGTCTCGGTGCTATCGGAACTCGGAGACAGCATCGCGCACGCGATCCACTCGGTTGAGACGAAGAAACTGATACTCTCCGACACCGTCGTCGAACTGGAGTTCGATATCGATGACCCCGCCGATGTTTTCGTTGCACTCTCACAAGAGACCGATTCCCGTGTCGAACTGAAGGGGTTCGTCCCGGCCTCTGACGGTGAACTCACCTCTTACGTCGAAGTCACCGGGACGACCACAGAAGCGTTCATCGGCGCCGCCACAGAGATGCCCGAGGTCCAGATCGTCCGCGGGATCGGTGACTCAACCGATGAGCATCTCTGCGAACTTCGGGTTGCGGAATCAACAATCATCCTCTCGCTTATTGAGGCCGGCGCCGACGTTGAGTCGATGTATGCCGAAGAGGGGCGCGGCCACCTCACGGCAGCAGTCGCGCCCGAGGTTGATGTCCGGACGGTCGTCGAAGCGATCGAGACGAGGTTTGACGACGTTGATCTCGTTGCAAAGCGTGAGACCGAACGCGATGTCCAGTCAGTCGGGGACTTCCGTCAATCGCTGGAAAATCGCCTCACTGAGCGTCAGTATTCCGTCCTTGAGGCCGTTTACTCCGCGGGCTACTTCGACTGGCCACGGGAATCGACGGCCAAGGAGATCGCAAATTCAATCGACCTAGCGCCGCCCACACTCCATGAGCACCTTCGGGGAGCACAGAAAGAACTGATTGAGACATTCTTCGACGAGACCGGGAAGTTCCCCGAAGATGAGCGACTGCAGCGCGAGGAGTGAGGCTACGCGTCTCCCAATCACAGCAGGAAGTTGGGGCATATATTGCGATACATCCCACAGCTGCCCGTCTGCTGATCTCGCCATGTAGGTAGAAAAGTGCGACGACGACGGATACCGCGATCGCATAGCCGGCAGAAGCAATTGTCGGACCGACGCGGTTGATGGCGACTCCACCGACGAGAGCACTTACACCAAGCGAAAACAGTGGATCAGTCACGTTGCTGCCGAACAGCGTCCCGATGGCGATGTCGGTCTCCACCGCTCGTTCGCCTCCGTAAATGAGAAGCGCAAGGTCGACGCCCGCCCCGACGAAGTGCCAGAGCATCACACAATGAACACCCCGTCGATTGAGGTGGTTGTTTCCAGCACGAAATTAGAGTCCCTGTCCGACAGTGACATCACTAAGTGCTAAAACACCGCCCTAACTCGCGGATATCAGACCGGACGGCTTGGCTGGCCGCTTGAAGGCAGCGCTTTGGTAACGGTGATAGTGGACGTTCCGCCTCGCATCCGCGGGGCCCCCACTCGCCGGCTCGCCTGCGCCGCCGAGTGACTTCTACTGCCGCCTACTCCGACCACTGGGGAACCACCGCTGGATCGAAGGTCTCGTAGAACTGTTCGAGGAGTTTGAACGACGGTGGATCTTCTTCAACCAAGACCTCATCGGCGATGGCGTGTAGTTCGGCGACGGAGTCCGGAGCGCCCACGGGGGCGGCTGCGATGGTAAAGGTACCGTCGACCTCGGCCATCGCCGTCGTGCAGGCCTTCATCGTTGTCCCGGTGACGATCCCATCGTCGACGATGGCGACGACTCCTTCAGGAGTTGGGTCGTCCCCGATCTCGCCGAAAGTCTCGTGTTTGCTCCGTGCCTCTCGGAACGCTCGCTGCTTTTCGGCTTCCAGTTTCTCCTTATCGATGTTGAACGCCTCGACCAACCGACCGTCGATCCAAGTCGACCCGGTATCGGTGACAGCGCCCAAGGGGATATTTTTCGATGGCGGTCGGACTGGTTCTGCCACGAGGAGCCCGAGGTCGGCGTTGAACCGTTCTGCAATCGGTTCGGCCACAGCCACACCCCCGGTTGGGACGGCAAATACGGTGTCGGGACGGAGATCGTGATCGACGAACCGTTCGGCGAGACGCCTTCCCGCGGATGTCTTATCCTCGAACATACTTCGATCGACCCAAGATTTCCCTTACGCCAACATAATTCGAGAGCCTAACGAGCATTCGACGATCTTTGACACCGTCTCGGAACGGGACGACGAACAGACCGTTATGAACGGCCACGGCCATACCGAAGCTCACGCGCGTTCCTCTGAAAAACTGGGAAACGCCGCCGAAACATTTCTCTGCAGGGCGGCGCCCCTCGTGATCGTCTCCCGCGCCGACGACAGGTGATACTGATGGCTGAGACGGCTCATCAGACGCTCCGCCGTGCGAGCAGCCTGAGGATATCCTCGCGGGTCGCCGTCTCGCCCTGCTCAACGAAATAGGTCGCACATGCGTTGCCGAGTGCAAGACACTCCTCCCAAGAGAGGCCGGCAGCCAACCCCGTCGCGAGCGCGCCGTCAAATCGGTCACCAGCGCCTGTACGCCTGTGTACGCGTTCTGCTCCGAAATTCTCGACTACTGTTAGGTCGTCGGTCGCGGCTGCGGAGCACTGCTTGTCGTGGAGGACGACGGCGTCGACACCCAGACTCTCGCGGAGGGTCAGATATCTGTCCATTCCGGTCGCGTTCACGCCGACGACCTCTGCGAGACGACCGATTTCACGGTCATTCGCCGTTAGTACGACCTCGCACTCGCTAGCGAGAGCATCCAGCGCCCGACAGAGATCCCTGAGCGGCTCGGATTCGGAGGTGGTCACATCGCCTGGGTCGAAAACGAAAGTCGCTGTGCCGAGATCGATGTCTGCGAGCGTTTTGATGGCGTCCGTCATTCCGGTAAGACCAACCCAATTTTGGAGGACGACCACCTCGTCCGAAAGCCACGTGTCTGGGTCTGTAGGGACTGCTGCAAAGAGGTCCTCGATGCGCCACTCGCGGATATCCTCGGACTCGTGGGCGAGCATAATCTCCTCTTCACCGAAGGAGAGTACGTGGACTGTCGCCGGTGCACCCATCGAGACCGTCGAGAAGCGAAACGGCCCGATGTTGGGGTCCTCAAGGTGACCGTACAGAGTTACGTTGGGGCCGAGTACCGATACCTGACGGGCCGCGTTCACTGCTTGTCCTCCCGGTCTGACCCTCTCAGAGACCAGCTTCAGCGATCTCACGCCGCCATCGGAAAGGCGGTCGACAAACGCCGACAGGGTTTGAATTCGCTCGCCGGTCACGTCAGCGACGCTGTAATATCGGTCGACACTCCCGTCTGGTAGGGCGATCACGTCGCGGTAGTCGAGCCCTTCCCTCAGATGGGAACGAAGCGAATCGTAGTCCATCGATCACCCCAACGACCCCCAGTCCCGTAAATCCGGGTCGCGACCTGCGAGAGCCCCCCTCGCGGCTTGCCCGAAATTGGTCGACGGTTTATATCCCTCCGCTGGCGACGTGTCATACCGGAATCACACATAACCGTGTCCTCAGATGATTGCCAGCCTGGGACGGTGAACCCGTGCTGCTCCGGTACTCCCCGAGATTCGATCATGGGCCTTCACAACTATGCCAAGAGAATCCGACTCCGCAGACCCGACGGTGCTGGTGGTAGAGGACGACAGGGATCTCGCCGAGACGTACTCGCTGTGGCTAGAGCCAGAGTATGACGTGCGTACGTCCAATTCGGGATCGGATGCGCTCACGTGGTACGACTCGGATGTCAGCGTTGTGATCCTCGATCGACGGATACCAGATATTCCGGGGTCTACCGTACTCCAGAAAATGAATGAACGCGACATTGAAGATCAAAAGGCGATGCTCACGAGCACTGAGCTCGGATGTGATCTGGTCGACGTCCCCTGCGACGAGCATCTCACGAAACCGCTGACAAAGTCCGAACTCCAGGAGACTGTCCACGAACTCCAGTTACGGTCGCAACTCGACGATGAACTCCAGCGATACTTCAGGCTGACCTCGAAGATCGTCGCCATCGAGAACAGCAGTGCGAGCGGAACGGAGGCCGCAGTAGAAGACTTACGCAAGGAAGTAAGTCGAATCCGCGGACAAATTCAGGACCGTATTAGTGAACTCAACGGCTTTGATCCCGCTTTCCGTACGATCAACTGAAGCGGTCGCACGGAGTCTCCTGCTTCAATGGCCAGTTGGCCGTCGATTTCGACGGTTCGGCGTCAGTAGCCTTCATCAAGCGGGCAGCGTTCCCCAGGCTGGATCAGCGGATGGTCTCCGGTTACTAGCGAATTTCTTTTCCTCCATCGTTAATCGGCGTCAGAAAGCCGACCGAAGGGCCGACATACTCTATTCTGAGATCGCGATCCCGTTTAATTTGATCCTTAACTCCACGATCAGCGAACGTGCCGTAGATTTGGTTTCGATACATGCCGGCCCGCCCCGATCGCCACAACTATCTGATAAGAACTCTGGAAGAGTCGAGAGTTTTAAACCAGAATTTATCAGATGTGGGCTACAGAAAGCGGTATGAGAACTGAATCGCTGGGGAAGCGTCGTGATTTTCGGTCGCTATTTGATGAACTCGATGGCGTCGCTCTCTGGACAGCGTCCAAGCCCGGAGAATTCGAGTACATTAGTGCCGGATTCGAAGAGATCTGGGGGATCCCACCCGCCGAAGTCGAAGACGACATTGAAAAACTGATTGAGACGATTCATCCCGACGACCGAGAGCGTGTTCGCGCAAACATCGAGGAATCATCCCGTGAACTCCGTGATACGGAGTATGAAGGGCGCGTCGTTCGCCCGGATGGCTCAATTCGATGGACACTCAATCGGCAGATTATGCTACGAGATGAGGCGGAGAACGTCTCGGAGATCGTCGGCATTTCCACCGACATCACGGATCAAAAACGCCGCGAGCAAGAGCTTGAGCTGTTGAATCGGATTGTTCGCCATGACATCCGCAACGATATGGCCGTCGTACTCGGCTGGGCGGAAATGCTCGACGACCACGTTGACGACGAGGGACGTGAATACCTGCAGAAGATCCTCGCCAGCAGTGAACACGTCGTTGAACTGACCGAGGTTGCACGTGAGTACGTGGAAACGGTCGTCTCGGACGAAGAGCTCACCGTGGAACCCGTGCCGCTCCGTTCGGTCCTCGAAACCGAGCTTTCGCTTCGCGAGGAATCCTTCCCAGATGCAGAGTTCGTACTGGAGGACGGCCCGCCTGACGTGGAGGTCGCTGCCAACAGTATGCTCAGCGCGGTCTTCCGGAACCTCCTCAACAACGCCGTCCAGCACAACGACGCGAAGACTCCCCATATCGAGATTTCGTGTGCGGTCCGCGACGACGAAGTGGAAGTCCGCATCGCCGACAACGGGCCGGGAATCTCCGACGATCACAAAGACACCGTTTTCGGCAAAGGAGAACGGGGGCTCGGGAGTCCCGGCACGGGGATCGGTCTCTATCTTGTTGATACGCTTGTCACCGAATACGGTGGCGAGATCTGGGTAGAGGACAACGATCCGACAGGCGCTGTCTTCGTTGTCCGGCTCCCACTCGCAGAGTAACGCCACCGACACGACACAATCGGTACGACGGATCGTTCTTGGAGACTACTGACAAGCGGCCGCGACAGCTCGTGTCAGTACCGCCGTCGGCGCGGAGTGATCGGGGGTTACTGCCGAGATCCGTTGTATCGTCTGCAACTGCCAAGGCTATACAGTATATCCTCACCGGCCCGCCCCACGCGCAGATGGGTCTGTCAGTCGGTGTCGTCGGAAAACCGCGATGGAGGAGCATCGCGGTGTCGGCGCGTGAACGCCTTCGTCGGAAATTACCCTGTAGTGATTCCGATGTCTAGTAACAACGCTAGCGGAAAGGTCGTTACGGTGGATGAACAGGCATTCGAGAACGCGGGCAGGCAGGCGGTCGATGAAGACGGCTTCCCGGTCGTCGACGGGACGCCGGAGTTCGAGGCGACGGTTGAGCAAGAGACGCAGGCGAAGATGGATGCGAACTACCCGGACGGGATCGCGGAGGAGAGCGGGCAGCCCCGACCTCGTTACGCAGGTAGAGATTCGAGGAGGCCCTACCGGAAGAGTAACCAGAAACGGTATTTCCGCGCCAGAAGCGGTGCGGCCCCGATATTTCGTCGGCGCCCTGGTTTTCGATGAAATCAGAGTTTGCTTGCCCACTCGGAGAGAACGGGCGGTGTCAACTTAGAGAATGAGGCGAGAGGTCCTTACGTCACTGGCTCGTGGATGACGCGTATGTACGACCGACGGAGGGTACTGCGGCTCGGCGGAACCGCCCTCACCGCTGGCGTAGCCGGTTGTGGCGGGTCGTCGTCCGGCGGGGAGGGTGGGGAGGAGCCACCGACTGAGGGTCAGGAACCGACGGTCGTCGCGATGACCGACGATCTCAAATTCGAACCGCGACGGGTACAGATCGGCGTCGGTGAGACCGTCGTCTGGGAGACGACCGGTTCGATCGCCCACAGCGTGACCGCCTACGAGGCCGACCTCCCCGAGAACGCGTCGTACTTCGCGTCCGGAGACTTCGAGACCGAAGCCGCCGCACGCGAGGCCTTTCCGAGCGGCGGAAGCGTCGGGGCCGGGGAGACCTACAGCCACACGTTCGAGACGGCCGGGGAATTTCCGTACTTCTGTATCCCGCATCAGGCCGGGATGGTCGGGGCCGTCGTCGTGGAGAACTGAGGGACGAACCACGGAGGACGAGGGGAGAACTGTCGAGGACGGAAGGGAAAACTGTCGAGGACGGAAGGGAAAACTGTCGAGGACGAAGCTACGACAAGTAGCGTTCCAACCCCTCACCGAGCGAGACGGTCGGCTCGTAGTCCAGTCGGTCGCGGGCCTTTCCGATGTCCGCGACGCTCTCTCGGATGTCGCCCCGACGCGGTTCGACGTGTTCGATGTCGGCCGACGGGGCGATCTGATCGCGGACGGTCTCGGCGACGTCGGCGACTGTCGTCGCGACGCCGGTCCCGACGTTGAACGCCTCTCCCGTCGCGTCGGTGGTGGCCGCCAGCAGGTTCGCCTGAACCACGTCCGCGACGTTGACGAAGTCCCGGGTCTGGGTCCCGTCCCCCTGTACCCGCAGCGGCCCGCCGGCGCGGGCCTGTTGGGCGAACGCGGTGATGGCACCGGCGTAATCGCCGCCGGACTGACGCGGGCCGTACACGTTGAAGTACCGCAGCGCGACCGTGGGGAGCCCGTAGAGATCGGCGTACAGTCGACAGTAGTGGTCGCCCGAGAGCTTTTCGAGCCCGTAGGGCGAGGTGGGCTCTTTGGGGTCCGTCTCGGCGACTGGGATCGACTCCGGCATGCCGTAGATCGCCGCGCTCGACGCGAAGACGACCCGGGCGTTCTCGGAGCGGGCGGCCTCGAGCACGGCGAGGGTGCCGTCGACGTTGACCGCGTGACTCGTCGTCGGATCGTCGACGGAGCGGGCGACGCTGACGATCGCGCCCTCGTGGAAGATGATGTCGACGTCGTCGACGGCGGCCGCGAGCGCCGCGTCGTCGCGGATGTCCCCCTCGATCACCGTCGCCTCGTCCGGGCAGTTGGCCGGGACGCCGCTGGCGAACGTGTCGAAGATGCGAACCTCGTTGTCCGGGCAGAGGGCGTCGGCGAGATGGCTCCCGATGAATCCCGCCCCACCGGTGATGAGTATCGTCTCGTCGGTGATCGTCGGCGTCATGACGACCCCTCGCGAGCCGGCGATAAATAAGCCGCTGGTCGAGGGGACGGCGACGCTACCGGTGGAGAGACGGGGCGCGTGCGAACTGCACGAGGAAGCCGACGCCGACGGCGGCCGCCGCGGTGAAGAAGATCAGAAATTCCTGTGTGATCGTCACCTGAGAGAAAAAGTCGGCGAGGCCGGCGAAATCGTCGTAGGGATAGGCCGGCAACAGCGGCCACAGGAGGTAGGTGAACTCCTCGGGACGCCAGTAGTAGAGCGCGACGTAGCTGTCGCCGATCAGGTGACTGGCGTAGCCGACCCCGAAGGCGAACCCCACCTCGGGATGGGTCAGATACCACGCGACCCCGAGAACGAGCACCGAGAGCGGGACGGCGATCAGTAGCGAATGAGCCAGCGAGCGACCGGACGGCAGAACGGTGAACCACCACGCGAGGGGTTTGTCGACGAGATCGGCGAGCAGGGTGCCGACGACCACGGCGATCAGTTCGGCCCGCGAGAGGCGGTGACGGAGGAGGACGGCGACGGCGAGCAACAGGAGGTAGCCGAAGGCGGCGTGAGTCCACGGGAACATCGATACGGAACCAGATACGGAGGGCGTTCTTGAAGCTAGTGTTGTCGACACAGCGGTGAGATTATACTCTCCGCCAGAGTATCGCGGGTAATGACGACCGCTCGCCAGCGCCAGTTCCTGTTCGGACAGACCGGCTGGATGCTCGCCGGCGTCGGAGTCCTGGCGAGCGTCGGGCGGCTGACGCTCGAATACGCGTTCATCCTTTCCTTCGTCGGGCTCGCGGTGGTGACCGCGCTGACGTCACCGATTCACGCGACCGTCGGCTGGCGGACGCGTCTCCGGTGGCCGCTGATCGCCGGGGCGCTCGTGTTTCTCGTCTTAGTCGGCGTTCGGACGTTCGAGAAGTTCATTCGGACGCTGTGACGTTCTCCTCGTCCCGAGGAGGGCTTTCGCCGTGTCCTTCGAGGGGGTCCGCGACGACGACTAACGCCCCGTCTTCACGCGTCGCCTCGACGGCGACCGGGGTTTCGAGCCCGCGGGCGAGCCCGACCCCGATAACCGACGCCACGGGGTGATCGAACAGCTCCGCGGTGCCGACACGGCTTCCGGTGACCGTCACGGTCGCGCGCTCACCGTCGACCGTCGCGGTCGCGCGAGCGGCCAGTTCGAGGTCGTTGACCAACACGTCGATCAACACCGAAAGCTGGTCACTGACCGTCTCGGCCGCTGTGAGACCGTCGTGCGTCCGTAAGAGTCGCTCGCCCGCGGCGTCGAACTGGCGGTCTCCGGCGACGAGCGTGACCCCGCCGGATCCTGGGATGTATTCGTGGTCGTCTGCCGGGGTCAGCCGTCGGACGTTGGCGGCCATCGCGGTGTAGATGTCGGTCGTGACCGACGACGACACCGTGGAGCCGGTCATCACGAACCGGAGGAGGAACGCGACGAACAGCGCGGTTCCGCCCCAGACGAACAGCAGCGTCTCGAACGCGGGAACCGCCAGTCCGCCGCCGAGAAGGAGGACACCGACCACCCCGAACACCGGCGCCGGATTTCGCCGTCCGAACCGATCGCGGAGGCGACCGCCCGCTGCGATCCTACGAGACATACATCACCACGCACGCGAGCGTTGTCATACTGTCGTGAAGTCGATCCGGCTGCTTAGCTGTTTTCGTCGCTCTGCAGTCGGGCGATACTCGGATGGCGATTCAACACCTGCATCATCACCGCCGCGATACACAACAACACCCCGCCGATCGCGAACAGGATCGGCGGGACCAACCGGGCCGAGACGAGCGTTCCCGTCTGAACGGCCCGTGCGATCAGCTGGACCGTCATCGTGACGCCCAGTAGGGTTATCACTCCACCGGGGAGGCCGAGGATGAGGAGCGGTTGCCCGTATTCGATCGTCCAGAGGATGTTCCGGAGGAGGTCGAGCCCGTGGGAGACCGACCCTTGAGAACTGGCGTTCTCGACGTCGTAGGAGATGGTCGTTTCGACCTCCGAAACGCTGAGGCGGTTTCGAAGGGCGTGATGGAGGATGTCCGTGCTCGCACCCATGTTGTCTCCGATCAGCCGATCGCTCGCGAGCGAGCGCGTCGCGTACAGGCTGTAGCACCGGTAGCCGCTCTGGGTGTCACGGATGAAGCCGCTGGGACGAAGCTTCCCG
>Ga0207718_100536_pt1 | contig 32140 bp, 32 predicted proteins | sample A23M2SouthBayCA_FD_187749 | JGI IMG/M metagenome (GOLD analysis project Ga0207718, IMG submission 187749) | Aerobic enrichment media microbial communities from Eden Landing Ponds, California, USA - A23 M2 (SPAdes) | ecosystem: Environmental > Aquatic > Marine > Unclassified | place: Emeryville... | reverse complement strand
ACCGCCCGAGTAAAAACCTGGCGTGGTCGATCACCGACGAGACCGTGTTTTCAGCGAGTGAAAACAGCTTACAGCCCACAAACCGGCAAAAACAACCGTATCGTTTAATACACGATTCCGACCACGCACGACGTGGGCCGGGACGTGCCCCCGTCACCGGCCTGGCGATACGCCGTGGCTTCTCCGCCGCGGTGTCTCCCTGCCGACACCTGGTCGGCAAATCAATTGCTATCGGGCCTCCCCCGGCCCGATGACTTCTCTCATCTGTCCCTAAACGGACCGATTAAGTGGTTTATCTGCTGTACTAGATCTACTTTCACTTTCACCTCGGTGTAGGTGGATATTTTTAAGACAATCTTCCGAAGTCGTCTTGTATGTCGCTTAACGACTGGATACGCTGCCCTGATGGGTGCGACGCGGCTACAGAAGCTGTACTGTTACCTGATGGTCGTATTGGGTTCTCTTGCGTCGGTTGCGGTCGAAAGATCGTTTCTCCGGTGAAAACAGTAGAACCGCAATATCGGACGATAGCAGATCGGTAGTTACGCTGTTTCTTCCTCGACAGCCGATCGGACGGCTTCGAGGACGAACTCACGCCGTTCTTCAGTAGTCATGTCTTCGTCAAGTTCCCCGATCTCGTCGAGGACCCCCAGCTTCATCTTGATAGCGTCCCGAACCCAACCGCTTCGAGAATCACCGTAGGAGAGTGTACTGTCGAGGTCATCGAGAAGTTCTTGCTCCATGTTGATCGCTGGTTGTGGCATCTTGCTAACTCAGTAAACCCCCAGGTCAATAATTGCCTGGGAACTGAATCAACAAAACACCAAGTAACCAAGAATTTATTACCAAGGCACTATCTTGGTGTCTTGTTATGAAGAGGTGGATGTCCCCTGACTGACCTCGACCCGATCCCGCCGGCAGAGGCCGTCGAGATGTACCACAAGCGGATGAAGGACGAACACGCGGAGGCGACGCGCCGCGGAGAACGCTACCGACTCGAGGCGTTCTTAGAGTTCTGCGACGAGAAGGGTATCGAGAACCTAAATTATCTCACTGGTCGCAACCTGTACCAGTACAGGATATGGCGACGAGAGGGCCACGGCGACGATCGTGAACCGATCAAGCTGGTCACGCTCAAAGGCCAGTTGGCGACCCTGCGACGGTTCCTACGGTTCGCTGCTGATATCGACGCCGTTGATCCAGAACTCTTCGAACAGCTGTCCCTGCCGACGATGAAGAACGGCGAGGACGTGTCGGATTCGACGCTTTCGCCGGAGCGGGCAGTTGAGATACTCCGGTATCTCGAAAATGCGTACCCAGGGACTCGACAGCACTTGATCGTGATGCTGCTGTGGGAGACCGGTGCTCGAACTGGTGCGATCCGCGGCCTCGACGTCGAGGACGTCGATCTGGACGGAAACCACCCCCGGTTTTCGGGTCCAGCGGTCCACTTCGTCCATCGACCTGACCAAGGCACGCCGCTCAAGAATCAGGACAAAGGATCCCGGTGGAACCGGATCAGTGAGAAAGCCGCAGGGTACATCGAGGACTACCTGGAGTTTCACCGTCAGGACGTGACGGATGACTACGATCGGAACCCACTGCTGACGACCGAATACGGTCGTCCGGCAGGGAACACGATTCGAACGACGCTCTACAGAGTTACCCGTCCCTGTTGGCGCTACGAGGACTGTCCGCACGATCGGGACCCGTACGAGTGTGAGGCGACGAAGCTGGACAAGGCGTCTGAGTGTCCGTCTGCTCGGTCACCGCACGACGTGCGAAGCGGTCGCGTGACCTATTACCGACGTGAGGACGTGCCTCGCCAGGTCGTCCAAGACCGCCTCGATGCGAGCGACCGGATTCTCGATCGGCATTACGATCGCCGATCGGATCGCGAGCAGGCTGAACAGCGCAGCAACCACCTGCCCGATATATAAACCATGAATGCCACTCGACACCGCCTAAATCGCCGGAAAGCCACGACCCACCGTGCCCGTCCACCTTTTTATGTCGTCGGGTGCGCTCGTCAAGCGAGCGCACCACTCCTCGTAAAAACGTGGGCGAAAAACGACTTGCTCGCGAGCCAAAGGCTCGCTCGCAGTGTTCTCGTGAGCGACAGCGAACGAGAGCTCGTCAGAGCTCTGCTCTGACGGTGAACCGGCTCGCTTCGCTCGCCGGATGCTCCGTCACTCTCCCTCTGCACGACTTTCGTTCCTGCAATTCGCCCCCACTACCCCTCGAACCCGTTTTCAAATCGGAAGGTTCCATTTCGCTGGACGACCTCCCCGTCTACTTCGATGAAGCTGTCCTCGCTCATGTCGACGATCATGTCGAGGTGGATCGCGGACTCGTTTTTCGGGTTGTCCTCGCCGACAGACTCCTCGATGGATCTACCGAGCGCCATGTGGACGGTGTCGCCCATCTTCTCGTCGAAGAGCATGTTGTGGGTGAACCGGTCGATGTCGCGGTTCATCCCGATCCCGAGTTCGCCCAGGCGACGCGCCCCGTCGTCGGTGCCGAGGATGCCCGTGAGGACGTCTTCGTTCGTCTCGGCCTCGTGGGCGACCACCTCGCCGTTCTCGAACTCGAGATACGCGCCTTCGACCTCACGCCCGTGGCGGACCACCGGCATGTCGAAGCGGACGGTGCCCTCGACGGAGTCGGGGAGCGGCGCGGTGAACACTTCGCCGCTCGGGAGGTTCTTGTCGGCGACGCTGTTGACTGCCGGATTGCCCGCGATGGACATGGTGACGTCCGTCTCCTCGCCGGCGACGACGCGGACCTCCGAGGCCGGGTCGAGGATCTCGACGAGCTGCTCCTGATGGGCTTGCTGGGCGTCCCAGTCTTGATCGATCGCGTCGTAGACGAAGTCGGCGTAGCCGTCGGTGCTCATCTCGGCCTTCTGGGCGTCGCCGGGGGCAGGGTGTTGCGTGATGACCGCCTCTGTGTCCTCGTCCTCGAGGTGTTCCTGGATCGGTTCCATGATCCGGGCGAAGGCCTGCATCGACTCCGGGGCGACGTCGCTGGTCTCCGAGACGTTGCGCGACGCCCGGACGTTGATAAGGACGTCCGCAGCCTCCATGAGCGAGATCATGTGGTCCGGCGCAGAAATGGCCTCGAGGTCCATGGCCCGGAGGAACGACCGCATCTCGCGCCCACCGAGGACCACCTTGGTCGGCATTCCGCCACGCTCTCCGATCTTCTCGAAGAGCGCGACGTTGAGGTCCTCGGCTGCCGGTCCGGAGAGGAGGACGACGTTGTCGCCTTCGGAGACGTCCGTACAGCGGTCCACGATGAGTTCGGCGTGTCGGTCGACGCGTGGGTCCATGTCCGGCCCGACACGGGGACGTGGAATAAGCGTTTGCAGAACTCCGGTTCAGTTAGCGCGCTAACAGCCTCTCTGGGCATTCGAACGCACACCCACTCGCACTGTTGCTCACTCCGCGAATCCGTCCTCGAAGCGGAAGGTTCCGTTCCGCTGGACGACGTCGCCGTCGATCTCGATTCGGGACTCCTCGCTCATGTCGACGATCATGTCGACGTGCTGGGCCGACTCGTTCTGCTCGTTGCCTTTGCCGACGTTGTCCTCGTAGGCGCGGCCGACGGCCATGTGGACGGTGTCGCCCATCTTCTCGTCGAAGAGCATATTGTAGGTGAAGCGATCGATGTCGCGGTTCATCCCGATGCCGAGTTCACCCAGGCGACGCGCCCCGTCGTCAGTGTCGAGGATGCTTCTGAGCAGGTCCTCGTTCTTCGAGGCGCTGTGCTCGACGACCTCACCGTCCTCGAAGACGAGTCGGGCGTCGGTGATCTCGCGCCCGCGGCGATAGACGGGCTTGTCGAAGAGAACCTCGCCCTCGACGGAGTCGGGGATCGGCGCAGTAAAGACCTCGCCGCCGGGGAGGTTGTGCGTGTTCGTGTCGTTGAGGACGTGGTTGCCCGCGACGGACATGGTGATGTCGGTGGTGTCGCCGCTGACGATCCGGACCTCGCCCGCCTCTTCCAGAATGTCGACCATCCGAGCCTGGAACGCCCGCTGTTCGTCCCAGTCTTTGAGGATCGCGTCGTAGACGAAGTTCTGGTAGGCCTCGAAACTCATCTCGGCGAGTTGGGCGTCGGCGGGTGTGGGATGCTGGGTGAGCGTCCAGCGATCGGTCAGCCGCTCGTTGAGGATCGGCTGGTGGGCCTTCTCGTAGTCGGCGTTGACTTCGGGGGGGACATCCTCGAGTTCCGTGACGTTTTCGTGGGCGCGGATCACGGCGTGGCAGTCCGCGGCCTCGACCAGGGCTTGCTCGTGGGCCGGCGTCTCGAAGTCGACGTCTGCGGCGTCAGCGGCCTGAAGGTAGTTCCGGATGGCGCGACCGCTTCGGTTGGTGCGGATCGAAACGGGGTGTGCGCCGCGGTCGCCGGCGATCTCGTAGAGCGCGACGACGAGATCTTCGGCTGCCGGTTCACTTTTGATGAGAAAGTCGTCCCCCTCGCTCAGATCGACCGCGTCGGCGATGAGTTGTGCGTGTTCGCGGATGCGTGGGTCCATGACGGCAGGGACTTCTCGACCGCCAGCCAAACCAGTTTCGTCCCGGGACGATGTCCGTCACCCGCCACGCTTGCCCTCGCGCATGCCCTGGCTGAAGCCGGTCGCGATCCGGCGCACGAACAGATAGGTGAAGAAGACGAACGCGAGGACGATGACGACGATACCGACCAAGACAGGGTCCACCATGTCCCGCGGTACCGTCCCGGCGCTCATAGATGTTTCGTCAGTAGCTGTCGCCTGCGCTCCGAGGACAGCCTTGCTCAGATTTCTGTTCTGTCATGACGTGGCGACGGCGATTGCGCGTTTCGGAAGGGAGAGTCAAATGACCGTTTGAACTTCCGGTGTTCACTTTATGCGTGCGTTCGTCGGTTGACGTGCGCCGCTCCCGCTTCGGCCCTCCCACGGCGGACGCCGGCTCGATTCACCCACCCATCGACACGCGCCGCCGTTCGAACACCGAGCCTGCCCGCTCCCGAAGTTCGATCAATACGTCCCCCTTCTCGCGTCGGAGCTCGGCGTGCGTCGGCGGGCCGGCACGCGGGTCGGCGTGACTCCCCGGATTGACGATGGGCAGGTCACCGAATCGCTCGATCGCCGGCCGATGCGTGTGCCCCGTCACGACGAGATCTGCCTCTCGCTCCCGGGCGAGCAACGGCAGCGACGTGGCGGTGTGTTCGTGTCCGTGGACGAGCAGCAGTACCCAGCCGTCCCACTCGATCGTCTGGATGGCTGGCAATCGGTTCCGAAGTGGAGCCGCGTCACTGTTGCCGTGGACGGCGGTCAATTCGGCGGCTCGTCGCTCGAAGGCGTTGTAGACTGCCATCGTCGTGAAGTCACCCGCGTGGAGCACGCGCTTGGCGTCAGTGAGCGCGTCGGCTGCCCGACCGGCGAGCCCGGGGTTCTCGGTTCCGTGAGTATCGGCGAAGACTGCGAGCACGTTCTACGGTCGAGATGGACGACCGAAAACGATCCCGGAATCGGATCGGCGGCCGACGGGTCACGTCGTCGGCCTCCTCAGCGGTCGCGTCGGCGACCCACTCAAAGATCGTGGCGCTGAAACCAGTACTGGCTGACGCCGACGGCCACGAACGCACCGACCAGCAGCAGGCCGGCCCCGGCGACGTCGTAGGTGCCGTGGACCAGGACGCCCGGTGGATCGAAGTACCGCATCGGCGAGAGGCCGCCGAGCCAGTCGTAGTCGGTCGTCGAGATGATCGACTCGGCGAGCCATCCGAAGAAGACCGCCCCGAGGGCTAGCCGGCCGGCGGTCCGCCCTCGGCGGACGACCACACCGAGCAGGAGGCCAATTGCACTCCAGAAGAGGAGATACGGGATCGAAAAGACGTGCACGATCGCGAGATCCACGAGCGGAAGCGTCTCCTCGATGGCGAACGACGCCACGTACAGCACGACCGGGACGACCACGTTGAGGACGACGATGGGGACGAGGAGCGCGAGGTACTTCCCGAGGAGGACGCTCCGTCTGGATACCGGGCCAGTCACCAGCGTGTCCATGCGTTCGTCCCGGAGGTCGCCCGCGACGGTCCCGGCGGCCGAATAGGCGAGGTAGCCCCCGAGGCCGACGATCCACCCGAGCGTGTAGAACTCGCTGGCGAGTAAGCCCTCGATCGATTCGAGGCTCTCGAAGCCGAACAGTTCGGTGACGACCGGCGGCATCGCGTCCAGTAACTCCGAGAATCCGGCCTCGATCATCTGTGGGCCGATCCAGACGTACATGAGGCCGAACAGCGCAAAGAGCACGGCGATCACGCCGGTGACGCGAAGGCGATTGCGCCCCTCGAAGCGGGCGACCACGAGCAGCGGGTTGTCGTCTGGTTCGCGGGTCGCGGTCGAACCGTGAGTCTCGGTGCTCATTGGACGTCAACCTCCCCGAACAGCCAGGCACTCCCGACCAGCAGCACGACTGCGGCGGCAAACAGAATCGCCCCGCCGGCAGCATCGTACGTCCCTTCGGTGAGGATCGTCAGCGGATCGTAGTAGCGCATCGGCGTGATCGCGCCGAGCCACCCCAGGTTCGTGTTGGTCACCAGCATCTCGAAGAGAAAGGCCCCGATGAGGGTTCCGGCGGCGACACCCTCGGCCACGATCCGGCGCGGGGCGGCGACAGAGGCCAGCATGCCGAACGCGCCACAGGCGAGCAGGTAGGGTACCGACAGGACGTGGACCGCGACGAGGTCGGCGAGCGGAATCGTCTCGTCGATGACCTGGACGGCTCCGGCGACGCCCGCGAAGACGACGACGTTGACGACGACGATCGGCGTCAGCAGCGCGAGGTACTTCTCGACGAGGAGTCGCCACCGGGAAATCGGCGCGGCGAGCAGCGTGTCCATCCGCCCGGTTTCGACGTCACCGGCGATGAAGCCGGCGGCGGTGTAGGCGACGTACGCACCGAGGCCGAGCAGCCAGACGTACTCGTAGAGTTCGAGCGCGATGAAGCCCTCGATGGTCCCCATCTTCCCCAGGCCCATCTCCTCGACCATCGGGGCCGGGAACTGCTCTAAGAGTGCCGCCATGTCGACGTCGCCCAGGATGCCGGGCGCGATGAGCGTCATCATCCCGCCGAAGGCGGCCAGTCCAAGTCCGATCACTGCCGCGGCGGGCGCGAGGCGCTCGGACTCGAAGCGCGTCGTCTCAAGCATCGGCCTCCTCCGCACTGTCGGTTGGTTCGTCGCTCTCATACTCCTCTATTTCGCCGTTCTCGACAGCTTCGACGCGTTTGGCCGGGTTCTCGCCGTAGAAGCGCATAAACACGTCTTCGAGTGGTGCCTCTTCGATGCTCAGATCGAAAATGTCGTATTCGAGTAAGTGCCGGAGTAGCGGCTCGTACGCGCCGGTGTAGGTGAACGTCACGCTCGTCGCCTCGCCTTTCGCGGCGGCTGCGTCGCCGCTCCCGTCGCTGTCACCGCTGTCGCTTCTGTCGCCGCTCTCGTCGTCACCCTCTCCCCCGTCGCCGCTGACTTCGATGTCGTGGACGCCCTCCAGTGCCAGACTGTCGGGGTCGAACTCCCCGCCCAGACGCGCCCGGACGACTTTCCCGCTGCGGTCCAGCAGCGACTCGACGTCCTCGAGTTCGACGAGGTGCCCGTCGCGGATGATCGCCACCCGATCGCAGACCTTCCGGACCTCGCTCAGGATGTGCGAGGAGAAGAAAAAGGTCTTGCCGCGCCCCTGTTCCGTCCGGATGAACTCAAGGAGTTGCTCCTGTTTCAACGGGTCGAGCCCGGAGGTGGGTTCGTCCATGATGAGGACGTCCGGATCGTGCATGAACGCGACGACGATGGCGAGCATCTGTTTGTTCCCGCGGGAATACTCCCGCACTTTCCGGTCCAGCGGCGGATCGAACAGTTCGAGCAACTCGTCGCTGCGAACGTCGCCCCGGAGCGAGCCGTGGTACTCGAGCAATCGCCGGCCGGTGACGTTCTCGTTGAAACTCGGTTCGGACGGGAGATACCCGACGTTTCCCCGGACCGACCTGAGCGCCACCGCGTCCCTGATGTCGGCACCCAGGACGGTCGCCGTCCCCTCGGTCGGCGACATGAATCCCATCAGCGTCCGGATCGTCGTCGTCTTGCCGGCCCCGTTCGGCCCGAGAAAGCCGAACACTTCCCCCTCCTCGACGGCGAAGGAGAGGTCCTCGACGCCCCGCACGTCGCCGTAGTACTTCGTCAACCCGTCGGTGTGAATGGGCGCCATGGTGTATTGTTTGACGCACTGGTGGCTGGGATATAAATCTAGTACTCGGCTGTCTGCTTCAGGTGCCATGTCTCTCGGCTGGCGCGGGTTCGGGCAGATTTGAACCACGCCCACGTCGCTCGTTTCACTCGGCTGCGCGGGCTGTGACTTCGGGGGCTCAAATCCGCTTGTCCACACGGACGACGAACGCGACTCGCTTCGCTCGTCGGTTGCGTCGTCAGAAGTGGGTTGGGGCGTCCTCGTGAGCGCAGCGAACGAGGGCTCGGAAGAGCTTTGCTCTTCCGGCGTCGTGCTGAACAACGTGAAGCACGGCTTGAGAGAGCTGTGCTCTCTCAGCGGATTTGAACCGCGAGGACGTCGCTTCGCTCGTCCTCTGGGCTCAAATCCGCTTGTCCACACAGACGACGAACGCGACTCGCTTCGCTCGTCGGTTGCGTCGTCAGAAGTGGGTTGGGGCGGATTTGAACCGCCGACCTCCTCCATGTCAAGGAGGTGTCATAACCAACCTAGACCACCAACCCTGGCTTGCTCGTTGCATTCTCCGGTAGACGGCTGGCACAATTGAAGGTTTCGAAACGCTGCGCGGGGATCGAACCCACACCAGTTCCGGACAGACTCGCCACGACAGCGCTGTTTGCCCCGTCTGGCGATCTGGCGGGTCCCGGGCACTTCCCGACTGAACTTTCTCCACAGCCAGATCACACCGAAGTGACTCCAGTAACGCCGGACTCCGTTCTACAGGCGGAGCAGGCCGAGTGCCTCGGGGTCGTACGGAAATCGAAGATTTCCGTGATGAGCGTGGGACGAAGTCCCACGAACCTGCGAACGGCGCAAGCGCCGTGAGCAGATGACGAGACGCTTCGCGTCTCGAACCACTTGACCCCGAGGCGGTTCACTGTCTATTTTCGTTGTGACCAACGGCCAGGTTCCAGCTGACCGCGACCGGTGTTTGACTGCCACACGTCGCCACAATCGGCATCGGTCAGGCAACCGCTGCTCACCACTCCTCAGTATCGACTCGGCAACTACTGAAACCCGTGTGTCGCTGACGCCATCCATTTCCACGCTGAGTGCATTCCTATCATGTGACCCTCAATACTGAATCGGCACTATCCGGCCCCCAGTCTGGCCGTCAATAAATCACCGCACTTGGATGACGATTCTTTAATGATAAATAATATTATATGCTGCATTATCGACTGTTGCCCGGCATTCGCATTAGATTTAAAACGACCATGAACAATATCATTTGTCTACAAGTTCCGTTTACGCACACGTCGGTTGATTGTGTAGTTTTGATATAATTATAGAATTTTTTCGCTGATCGGTGCTTTTTTATTGAAACACACGTAACTCGGTGTCAATGCCTGACAAACAGCAATCAAGGCGACGTTTCCTCAAGGCAACTGCGGGGGCGGCGACGACTGTCGCCATCGCCGGATGTGGCGGCGAGGAAACCACGGAGCCGGCAGACACGGACGAACCGGCAGACACGGACGAACCAACGGAGACGGACGAACCGGCAGAGACGAGCACGCCCGAGGGCTCCGATGCGCCGTTCGAGATGAACGGCTACCCCTACGGCATCAACGAGACGGACATCGAGTCCGCCAAGGCGGTCATGGAGGAGGCGGGGTACGGACCGGACAACCGGTACGAACTCGACTGGCTCCAGTACGTCAGCCCGGCCTGGAAGGAGATGGCCAACACGATCCGGAGCCGGCTCGAGTCTGCGTACATCGACATGAACATCAGCGACGCCGACTTCGGTCCGTTGCTCTCGACCACCGAGCAGGGTGACCACGAGGCCTACACGCTCGGGTGGATTGCCGACTACCCGGCACCACAGAACTTCCTGCAGCTGGTCGACCCGCCGAACACGGACTACAGCAAATCCCCCACGCCGAACGGTGCTCGGCTGTTCTGGACGGAAGACGCCGAGGGCGATCCGGCGGTCCGGGAGTACATGATCGAGCAGTTCGACCGCATCCAGAACAACCCGGAGAACACGGAGGAAGCAACCGAAATCCGGAACGACGCTGCGGTGAAACTCGAGGAAGGGATGTGGGAGTCTGCGGCCCTGATCCCGATGTATCACCAGTTCGCCGAGGCGTTCTGGTACGACCACGTCGACTACCAGCCGACCGGCGGGATGGGCGGTTCCCGGGCGAAGACCAGTACGTCCGTCCAGGGACTCGAGGGCAAAGATCGCCTCTCGAACTGGACGGTGACGTTCAACTCCCTCGATCCGGCGGACTCCGGGAACACGGCAAGCGGCGACATCGTCATGGACGTCTTCGACGCCCCGATGAACTACGTCAACGGGACGACGGAGGTCGAGGGCCTCATGGTCGAGGACTACGAGGTCAGCGACGATCTGATGACCTACACGTTCACGATGAAAGAGGGGATGCAGTTCCACGGCGACTACGGCGAGGTCACGGCCGACGACGTCGTCTACTCGATCCGCCGCCTCGTCGAGTCCGACAACTCCTCGAACACCTACTTCCCCCTGAGCGTGCTGGGCATCGACCACGAGACGGAGACGGTCACGGTCGAGAACGACGAGGGCGAAGAGCAGGAGGTCGAACAGGTCGTCGACGGCTCGACGGCGGTCGAGGCCACCGGCGAATACGAGTTCGAGATCCAGCTCCAGGGCGCCTTCGGATACGTGCTGCCCGTGCTCGCGTACGCGGCGTTCTCGGCCGTTCCGGAAGGGATCGTCGGCGACATCGAGGGATACGACGGCGAGATTGACTACCAGACGTTCGCGACGGACAGCCCGATCGGCTCCGGTCCCTTCGAGTTCGTCAGCTGGACGCCGGGTGCCGGTGGGAGCGTCGAACTCGACGCCTTCGCCGATTACCACGACGGCGAACCCGCGATCGACGGTATCGACACGGACATCATCGTCGACCCCAACGCCCAGTACAACTACTTCATCAACGAGAACGCGGACATCTCGGCGATCCCGACCGAGCAGTACGATCCGTCGCTCGTTTCGGTCGACGAGACCCGGGAAGGCGGGCGACAGGTCGGTACCTACGGTCCGCTCGAGAACGACAAGACGGTGAACTACGCCGGCGTGCCGACCATCGACACCTACTACGTCGCGTTCAACATGCAGGAGGTGCCAAAGCCGGTCCGGCAGGCGATGGCCTACGTCGTCAACCAGGGGCAGTTCGTCGAATCCGTCTTCAAGGGTCGCGGTGAAGGGGCGTTCCACCTCCAGCCGCCACAGGTGTTCCCCGGCGGCGCCGAGAACTACGAGTCTCACTACCAGGGCTGACCGCACCGTCCGTCAGCTGATTGAACGAAACATTTGGCAAAAACCGCTCCAAGACCATCATATACGTGCGAATCCGGCAAATATATGTGACTGAGGTCTAAGGAGAAAACAATCGGTGTAAAGCGAGGTGCGTCAACGGATACGATGAATCCAATCTCTTCCATAGTTGCTCACGAACGGGGTGTGATCGTTTGAACCGACTCGCCTATCTGGCGAAACGTATCGCCCTCGGCGTCCCGGTGATGGTCTTCGGGCTGACGATGACATACGTTATCGTGTATCTCGGCCCGATCGATCCGGTGCTCTCGATTCTCGGCCGGCAGGCCAACCCTGCGGACGCACGCCAGCTCGAGATCGCGTTGAACATCCGGTATCCCAACGGCGAGCTCGTGCCGATGTGGGACCAGTACTTCCGGTTCATGTGGGACATCGTGACGCTTGACTTCGGGAACTCCTGGGTCGTCCAGAAGAACACGCCGGTGATCGAACTCGTCCTGGCACGCATGCCGGCGACGCTGTGGCTCGGGTTTTGGTCGGTGGTCATCGCCCTCGGCGTCGGTGTTCCGGTCGGTCTGTATGCCGGTCTCAACGCGAACACGTGGGGCGATTATACGGCTTCGGCCGGCGGCATTCTCTGGCGGGCGATGCCGAACTTCTGGCTTGCGGTCATGCTCGCCGGCATGATCTCTGCCGGTGGCGTGCTGTCGTTCTATCGGGGCTTTCTCATCCCGACGGACGTCGTCGGAACGTCCGAGGCCGTGTACAATTTGTTCTCCTTCCAGACGCCGTTCAGCGGCGTGCCGGTGCTCGGTGGGTTTTCGATCCCGGTACCGAATCTCTACGACATGGCGACGGCGTTCAAGTGGATCCTGCCGGCCGCGCTCGTGCTGGGTTCGTCCTCGATGGGCAACGAGGTGCGGATCGGCCGGACGGCGGTCTTAGAGAGCATCAACTCGAAGTACGTCGATACGGCAAAGGCAAAGGGTGTCTCGCCGCGGCGGATCGTCACGAAACACGTGGGTCGTAACGCGATCGTCCCCCTGCTCCCGGTGATCATGGGGGAGTTCTACATCCTCATCGGCGGGTCCGTTCTCGTCGAGAGTGTCTTCAGCATCAACGGCATGGGGAACCTCTTCCTGTCAGCGGCCTTTGACGCTGACATCCCGGTGATCATGACGCTCGTGTTCATCTTCGTCCTCTTGCAGATCGCGATGAACATCCTGCAGGACGTCCTCTATACCTACATCGATCCGCGAATCACACTTGAGGGGGACAACGGGGGTTGACGATGAGTAGTGATACGTTCGGTAGTACGACGGATGGTATCGATCGGCGTGAGCAGAGCCTGCTGGAGCGGATCGCGGCGAATCCCGAACCGGCACTGAAGTGGGGGCTCGTGGCAGCGTTCCTCGTCGCTATCGAGTTCGGCGCGCTCGTCGCCGGCGTGATGGCGATCACCCACTCGGCCGTGTTGAGCGTCACCGCGATCATTGACGTTGTCTTCGGGCTCTTCTCGCCCGAACTCGCCAGTTCCGTCGTCGACGTTCAAACGGCGCTTACGGACGTCATCGGCGGACTCAGACAGACTGCCGAGACGATCCCGACGCTGCTGGATCGCAGTGTCATTCCCAATCAGGGGTATCGGCTGGGGCCGAACGGGCCCTGGGAGGGGACGTTCCTCGGGCTCTCGCCCGCCGTCGCGTGGGCTATCCGGGTCGTCCTCGTCGTGGCGTACTCCGTGTTCTCGTTCTACTGGCTGTTCCGTGGCTGGCTCGTCTACCGGGAGCACTACCGGTACGCCGACTGGACGCCGTTCGACGACATGGTCGACCGACTCCGCGGACACCGCTGGGGGGAGTTCGGCATCGTCGTGTTGGTACTGTTCCTGACGATGGCGCTGTTCGGCCCGTCGCTCGGCCCGACGACCGTCGAACAGAACATCCAGTCGCCGTACAGTCACGAACTCACGTACTTCTCCGAGGAATCGGGGTCCGTCGAGACGATCCCCGTCGGCGACGCGAACTTCAACTCGAAGTCGAAGGGCAAAGGCGAGGAGAACGTCGCCCCGATGACCTACGACGACTTCGATCGGTTCCATCCGTTCGGGACGCTGACCAACGGCCGGGACCTGTTTACGTTCATGATGTCCGGGGCGCGGATCACGATGCTGGTGGCCGGCATCTCGATGGGGCTGGCGTCGCTGATCGCGATCACGCTGTCGCTTGCCTCCTCGTACTACGCGGGACTCGTCGACCTGGTGACGCTGACCACGGCCGACGGAATCGTCTCAGTCCCGCGGTTGCTGGTGCTCATTCTGGTCAGCATCGTCTTCCAGGGGACCTGGCTGTACGAAGTGATGGACGGGGGGCTGTTACTCGCGCTGGTCTTCGGACTCACCACTTGGCCGTTCCTGTGGCGGGCGGTTCGTGGGCCGGCCTTGCAGGTGGCCGAATCAGAGTGGATCGACGCGGCCAAGAGTTACGGACAGCGGCCGGATCGAATCATGCGAAAACACATGTTACCCTTCGTGCTCGGCTATCTGCTCGTGTACGCTTCGATGTCCGTCGGCGGCATCATCATCGGGATGTCGGCGCTGTCGTTCCTCGGCAACGGGCTGGGGATCAGTCCGCCGACGCCCGCCTGGGGCCGGGCGATCTCGCTGGGACAGAACTACGTCTCGACCCAATCGTGGCACATCTCGTTCATCCCCGGGATCATGATCGTCATCCTCGTCACCGGACTGAACGCGTTCGGTGACGGCATTCGGGACGCGATCGATCCGGAGAGCGAAGGCGAATCAGAGGACGAGGCGGCCGCCGGAGGTGTCGCCGGATGACGCCCCCGATCGCGACCACCAGTGCCGAGCGGGACGACGTCCTGCTGTCCGTTCGCAACCTCACGACGGTGTTTCACACCGATCGAGAGACGATCCGCGCGGTCGACGGGATCGACATCGACATCCGGAAGGGCGAGACCGTCGGCCTCGTCGGGGAATCCGGTTCCGGCAAGAGCGTCACCGCCCGTTCGATCATGGGGCTCATCGAGGAACCGGGCGAAGTCCTCCCCGAGTCCTCGATCCGCTTCGACGGCCGGGAACTCACCGAGGTTTCCCCGGAGGAATACCAGCAGATCCGGGGGAGCGGACTCGGCATCGTCTTTCAGGACCCGATCCAGTCGCTCAACCCGGTGTACACGGTCGGCAACCAGATCAAAGAGGCACTCCGGATCAACCAGGGGTTGACCGGCGAGGAGGCCACCCAGGAGGCGATCGACCTGCTCGAGGCGGTTTCGATCCCTGACGCGACCCGCCGACTCAGGGAGTACCCCCACGAGTTCTCGGGCGGGATGCGCCAGCGGGCGATGATCGCCATGATGCTCGCGTGCGATCCCGAACTCCTGATCTGTGACGAGCCGACGACCGCTTTGGACGTCACGATCCAGGCCCAGATTCTCGAACTACTCCAGGACCTCCAGGAGGAGCGCGACCTCGCGATCCTGTTTATCACCCACGACATGGGCGTCATCGCCGAGATATCGGATCGCGTCAACGTGATGTACGCCGGCGAGATCGTCGAGTCCGGCACGACCGAGGACATCTTCGCGGAGCCGAAACACCCCTACACCAACGGCCTGCTCGAAGCGATCCCCGGCGAACACGTCGACGAGGATCGGCTCAGGACGATCGAGGGCGAGGTACCGACGCCGAACGAACCCGCCGCAAGCTGTCGGTTCGCCCCGCGGTGCCCGAAGGCGTGGGAGGACTGTGAGAACGTCCACCCGGAACTGATCGAGACGAACGAGACGGGCGATTCCCACCGTGTGGCCTGTCTGCTCTATCCGGATGATATGCCCCAGAACGACGCCGTCCGACACCACCTGGTCGCGGGAGAGGATGCGAGTGAGTCAGAAGCCGACCCGGGACGCGACGACGAACCGATCGAACAGGGGGTGAGCCGCGATGAGTGACGTCTCCCAGGCGTCGCTGTCGCCCGAGGGGACGCGTGCGGAGACGCTCATCGAGGTCCGCGACCTGAAGAAGTACTACGGTGGCGACGGCATGTTCGCGGATCCCCCGGTCCGGGCCGTCGACGGCGTCAGCTTCGACGTCAGGCGGGGCGAGACGCTCGGACTCGTCGGTGAGTCGGGCTGTGGCAAGACGACGCTGGGGCGGACGCTCGTCCAGCTCGAACACGCCACCGAGGGGACGATCTCCTTCGACGGGACCGACATCACCCGGCTGACCGGGAGCGACCTCAAACAGTGGCGGCGCAACGCCCAGGTCGTCTTCCAGGATCCCCAATCGAGCCTCAACGATCGCATGACTGTCGGGGAGATCATCCGCGAACCGCTCGATGTCCACGGCTGGAAGACGCCCCAGGACCGTCGCCAGCGCGTCCGGGAACTCCTCTCGTCCGTCGGTCTCCAGGCCGAACACTACTACCGGTACCCCCACCAGTTCTCCGGCGGCCAGCGCCAGCGGATCGGGATCGCACGGGCACTCGCCCTCGAACCCGAGTTCGTCGTCCTCGACGAACCCGTCTCGGCGCTCGACGCCTCCGTCCAGGCGAAGATCCTCAACCTGCTCGAGGACCTCCAGGAGGAGTACAACCTCACGTACCTCTTCATCGCCCACGACCTCTCGGTCGTCCGCCACATCTGTGATCGCGTCGCCGTGATGTACCTCGGGAAGATCATGGAGATCGGCGAGACGGAGGACCTCTTCCAGGATCCGGCCAACCCTTACACGTTCTCGCTGCTCTCGGCGATCCCGGAGCCCGATCCGACGAGTGACAAGGAACGGATCACGCTCCCGGGGACGCCCCCGAATCCTCGAGACCCGCCCACCGGCTGTCAGTTCTCGACGCGGTGTCCGGCCAAGATCCGGCCCGACGAGTTCGAGACGATGGAGGCCGACGTCTGGGAGTCCATCGAGATGTTTCGGGAGGTCGTCCGGGAGCGCGAGCGGCTGGATATCGGGTTCTCCGGTCGCCTGAAACGTCGGCTTGGCATGTTCTCGGCGTTCGACGACATCGACGAGACGATCAACGATCTCTTCGGCGAGGACGGCGTTCCGGCAGCGATCGCGGACACGATCGACGAAGCGTCGGCACTTCTCAAGGACGGCTACCCGGGCGAGGCACGGATGGTACTTCGCGACCGCTTCGACAGCGTGTGTGACGCAAAGCGCCCGGATCTGCATTCGGTCAACGAAAACGGCAAGCTGAGTTACTGTCACAGACACACCGCGGAGTACGAGGACGTCTCTACCGTCCTCGGTCCGTCGTCCGATGACGCGTAATCAGTTTCGCCGCCCACTCGAGTGTACGTACTGGATCGGCATGGCGACGGTGATGGTCGTCGTCGTCGGATTCGTCGTCGGATTCGCCGTCGGTGGAACCCTGCTCAGTGTGAAGTACACCCTGTTCGTTCTGGGTGTCCTCCTGTTCGGCGTCGGCAGCCTCCTGCTCCAGCCGTCGTCGCCGGGTGAACGGACGCGATCGACGGCCGGGCGGCTCCTGAAGCGTCTCCCTTCGCTCTCCGGGTCTTCGGGTACGCAGGCCGACGATCTGACGGGCGCTCCTCGGGACCGGATCGGTGCGCTCGTCCAGCGGTTCCCGCCGTTCAACCGCGATCCCTTGCCGCCGGATCGCCGGATCAGCCGATCGCTGAAGGTGTTCGTGACCGGGCTGGTCGTGCTCGGGATCTCCTTCGCGATGGAGTTCGTCTTCGGCGTGACTGTCTGACTTGCCGGGTGCCCCAGAACCCTTTACTTGCTGACTCTCCAGGTACCCGTATGGTCGATAGCGCTGGTGGGAACGTCGACGACTTCGAGCGACTCGCTCGCAGTAGCGACGTCGGGAGCGACGGCTGGCAACGAACGATCGAGGACATGAACGCGATGGCCGAGGACCGGGCGGAGGCAGGCTTCGAGACCCTGACGATCCCGGCCGGGAACACGGCCCCGGTCTCCCCCGACGCGGGGGACACCGATCGCTGGGGTCTCTCACACGTCATCCCCGGGAACAAAGCCGAATCCTTCGAGCGGCTGTACGACGCGGGGACGTTCACCGAGACGGGCGTCTACCAGGCCGGTGTCGAGGGCCACGTCTTCATCGTGACCGAGTGCCTCGATCCCGACGCGGAGATCGTGATCTTCATCGCGGGTGCCTATCAGATGCGTCACGCGCCCCCCCTGGTTCGGGCCGCGACTGACCGCGGCGACATGTACACGCACGTCAAAACACTCGACGGCGAGACTCTCGGGACGTTCGAACACGACGACGCCGCGGCGTTCTTCCCCGATCCCGAGGAGTTCTACGCCTACGAACGCTCCCGCTGAGCGGCGGGTCTCGGCCGATTCCGTCGCCTTACAGGTCGATCTGATACCCGAGTTCGCATCGACATTTACCGGGCTTGGCGTCTGGATTTGCATCGACATTTACCGGGCTTGGCGTCTGGATTTGCATCGACATTTACCGGGCTTGGCGTCTGGATTTGCATCGACATTTACCGGGCTCTGGCACCGCGATCCCGGCCTTCCCGATGGGCTTCGGCACTGTTTTATCGATCTTGCACGAACGAGTCCAGCATGCCCGGACCGACGTTTCTCGACGGCGAGACGGTAGCTCTCCGCACGATAGAGGAAGACGATCTCGCATTCATCCAGCGGGAACGCTCCGACGCGGCCGTCTGGCGGACGCTCGGCTGGCCGTTCCCGTCCAACCGCGAGCAACTCACGGAGTTCTTCGAGGAGACGATTTCGGACGAGGAGACCATCCACCTCATGGTCGCGGTGGCTGGCGATCCGGTCGGGATGGTGAGCTTCCACGAGGTCTCGGCGGACTCCTGGCGTGGCGAACTCGGCTACTGGGTGGCGACCGACGAGCAGGGCAAGGGGTACGCTACCGACGCCGTCGGGACGCTCGTCGACTACGGGTTCCGGGACCTCGGCTTTCACCGCATCGAAGCGAAAGTGTTCGACGGGAACCAGCCATCCCGGCAGGTCCTGGAGAACCTCGGGTTCACCCACGAGGGCGTCCACCGCGAGGCCGTCTTCGCCGACGGCGGGTTCCGGGACGTCCACTGGTACGGTCTGCTCGCCGAGGAGTGGGATGACGCCTGATACGGACTGCTGTAACTGTTTACCGGTTCGATCGCCCGCAGTCGGGCGATCGATACCGAAATGACTCACAGCAGTCCGTATGAGCGATCGGCGACTGGATCGAGTCGCGTCAGTCGTCCGGGTTCCCGCGCCGGGCTTCGTACGCCTGTCCACGGAAGCGAAATCGCCTCGTGCTGTCCTGTTCGACCTGCACGCCGAGCGCCTGATCGATGGCGAGTTTTCCGGTCCGAACGACGACGCGGTCGACGTCCGCCGTCATCGCGGCGAGGGCGTTCCGGAGGGCGTTCGGCCTGTCAAGTAGCGTCTCAGTCGCCATCACCTGTTCGGCCAGGAGCCGATCCGTCGCTGTCTCAGCCCGCGTGAGGGTGAGCGTCGAGTCGGTGGGTGGTTCCCCGTCATCGTATCGGTCCGTGACGACGATGACGCGATCACCGGCGCGTTCGGTCCGTGCGTCGTCGGTCACCACGACCGGTGCCCGGTCGCCGACAAGCGTGAGGAGCGCGGCGCTCTCGCGCTCCGGCCCGCCCGGCTCCCCGTATCCCGCCACGATAGCGTATTCGCCGCCACCGAGGTAGCCTCGCGTGAGCCCGTCCGCACAGGAGGCCTCGCCATCGCACGGGACTGCCTCGCCGTTGAACGCCCGTAGTGTCCAGGGTTTCCTGTCTCCGGGGGCGAGCGTTCGGCAGTCCGCCTGATGAGTCTGGGGCCCCACGTGAAACCATTCGCCCTCGACGAGCTTGTACAGGTTCCAGTGGCCACACCCGACCCCTTCGCGACTGTGGTTGACGACCGCGACGTCGATCCGACCGTCGAGTTCGACGCGCTCACGCGCCGGCTCGACGTAGACCGGCGTCGGTCGATCCGCCTCGTGGTACCAGGTGCTTCCGGCCTCGTCGTCGAGTGGGGGGAGCGACCGCCCGGCGAACCGCGAGGTCCCGTTCGGACCGGGCGCGTCGGTGTTCCAGACCCGCAACTCGACCGATGTCCCATGGTCGGGAAACTCGTATATCCCGGTCTCCCAGCTGGGCGACCCGGGCTTGCCGACGAGGACGTACTCCAGGGCGACGAATTCTGCGGGTTCCAGCCGGTGGGTTTCGGGCATCCAGGAATCCCTGTCGGCGACGTGCCAGTAGCCCTTTTCGCCGCGGGAAACGTTTGGGACGCCCGTCGCGATCTCGTTTCGCTCGGTCGGAACGACCGTGAGCGGCTCCCCGTCGCCAGGTTCCCGTCGACGGGCGGTCGTCCCGCCGACCACCGGGATCTCGTCGATCCGGAACGTGTTCTCGAAGTCGTTCGTGTTCTCCAGCCAGCCCGTGATCCTGGCGGGATGATCCGGCGTGGCCGTTCGATCGAACCAGAGCGCGATCGCGGCCCCGTCGTCGGTCACAACGCGTGTCGGGTCCAGGACGACAGTTCGAGCCCCCGTCTCGAGGTCGATCACACGTGTCCACTCAGCCGGCGGGTCTGGCTCGTCGGGAGTGTCCGTGTCTTCGGGGGTCGGCGATCGATCGGCCGTCCCGTCGGGCTGGTCAGTCCTCGCGTCTGTTTGTGCTCCCGGGGTCGTCGACGTGTCCGTTTCGTCTGTGCCGAACGAACACCCGCTTAGACCGGCGACGCCACCCGCAAGGGACGCAAGTACGACTCGGCGGCGCATGCGGAAAACGAGACAATACGTTGGTAAGTGTCTTCTGGACGATCGACTCCGGATTTCAGTCGTGAATCCGGACGGCTTCGAGTCGAACGTCTTCTTTCGGCTCGTCGCGGGGGCTGGTCTCGACGCTCCCGAGTTCCTCGAGGACGTCCATCCCGTCGATGACCTCGCCGAAGACGGCGTGATCGCCGTCGAGGTGGGGCTGGGCGTCCAGGGTGATGAAGAACTGCGAGCCGTTGGTGTTCGGGCCGGAGTTGGCCATCGAGACCACGCCGGGGCCGTCGTGGCGGAGGTCGTCGTCGAACTCGTCGTCGAAGGTGTACCCCGGGCCACCGCGGCCGGTCCCCGTCGGGTCGCCCATCTGGACCATGAAGCCCTCGATGACGCGGTGGATCGGGGTGTCCTGATAGAAGGCGTCGCCCCGGGTCTCGCCCGTCTCGGGATCCTCCCAGGTGGGTGTCTCCGGAGCCGGGTCGGCGTCGGCCGCGGGGTCGTGTTCCGCCAGGTTGACGAAGTTCTCGACGGTTTTCGGCACGCGCTCGTCGTAGAGTTCGATCTCGATGTCGCCGTGGGTCGTCTCCAGTGTGGCTGTCAGGTCTCCCATAGACGGGGCAACGAGTGGGGCATGGATAACCGTGGTGATCCAGGGTCCCTCAGACACTCACCAGTCGGCGGCGAGCGTGATTTCGATCGAATGACGGCTATCGCCGTCGTTCTCGCTCGCCGACGCACACCGACCGGTCGCTTCGACGGATCCGCGTGTCACTGACGGACGATGGCTTTTAGCACTGTCAAATATGAATGTTTTCCATGGGTACTGAACGATCGACAGTTGAGGGGGGCACGGAGGTAGAATCGAACCCGGGCGACGCGGCAGTCGAGGGCGGCGTCGACTGGTCGGCGCTGAACTGGATCATCATCGGCGTGTTCGCCGCGTTGACGCTCGTCGGGATCGTCCTCTCGACCGGCGTCCTCGAATGGGCCGTCGCGATCCCCACGGACGGAACGGATACGAATCCAGTCACGGTCCCGGTGTACGTCTACCTCTACGCCGCGCTCGGAACACTCGGGTACATCTTCACGCGGTTGATGCACAAGCTGGATCGCTACACGGAGTGGAACCGGTGGGAACACCTCGTCGAGATGGCGATGCGGATCCCGGCGGCGTGTATCCTCGCGGCGGGGGTCTACCTCTTTCTCGGAAACTTCGGCCGCATCGAGGGGGTTGCGGGCGCTCGGTTCGCCGCGGGTGTGGCCTTCCTCGTTGGGCTGTACGTCAACGTCGCGCTGAAGGCCCTCGGGAGTCTCGCGGACCGGATCCTCGGTCGCGCACCCCGGCGGCCGGAGTGATCGTTCCGATCTCCCGGAACGTCACGGCTTTACGAGCACCTTGATCGCCTCGCGCTCGTCCATCGCCCGGTATCCCTCGGGCACGCCGTCGAGATCGACCGTCTTCGTGAAGATCGGCGAGGGGTCGAGGGTTCCGCCGAGGACGTCCGCGAGCAGTTCATCAGCGTAGGCCCGAACCGGCGCGATCCCACCGTTCAACGAAATGTTGTCCATGAACAGTCCGAAGACGTCCAGTCCGTTTGCTTCGATCCCATGGGGGACACCCACGTACCCGACCGTCCCGCCGGGTCGACAGACGTCGATCGCGGTATCCATCGCTCCTGTAGATCCAACGCATTCCATGACGTGATTTGCGCCGCCGTACGTGAGTTCGCGGGCCCGTTCGACGGCGTCTTCGCCGCGGGCGGCAATCGTCTCGGTCGCGCCGAACGCTTCGGCGAGTTCGAGGCGGTCCTCGTGGTGGCCCATTGCGATGATCCGCTCGGCACCGAGTCGGCGGGCGGCGAGCACGCCACACAGTCCGACTGCGCCGTCGCCGACGACGATACACGTCGAGCCAGCGTCGACGCCGGCGCTGACCGCGGCGTGATGACCTGTTCCCATGACGTCCGTCAGCGGGAGGATCGCCCGGAGCGTGTCCTCGTCGTCGGCGTGGCGGTCGGGCACACGCACGAGCGTCCCGTCGGCGTGACGCACCCTGACGTACTCGCCCTGTGCGCCGCCGTCCTCGCCGCCCCAGAACCCGCCGTTCACACAGGAGGTGTGGAGTCCCTTCCGGCAGAACTCACACTCGCCACAGCTGGTAACGAAGGGGGCGAACACGCGATCGCCAGGTTCGACGGAGCGGACGTCGTCACCGACTTCTTCGACGATGCCCATCGGCTCGTGACCGATCCGCGAGGGGGCGTCGAGATCCTCTTTCCCGCGGTACGGCCACAGGTCTGAGCCACAGATCGCGGTGTGGGTCACGCGGACGATCGCGTCGGTCGGCGCGTCGATCGCCGGTTTCGGGACGTCCTCGATCGTGATCTCGCCGGGGCCACGGTAGATTGCGGCACGCATGTCCGTGGCGTCGGACGGGACGGCCTTAAGTCGCGCTCCTGGCGTCGCGTCAGGGACGATTCAGGCGGTCGCGATCGTGATCACGTTGACCACGACCACGACGATCGTGACGCCGCCGAAGCCCGCGAGGGCGGCGTATCCCTGTCGGTCGTCGACGAGATACCAGGTCGCGGCCAGGACAACCAGCGCGGCGAGTTTGAGCCCGCCGAACCCGGCCACGCCGACGGTTTCGACGAGCGTGCGTGTAAGTACATTTCCCTCTGAAAGTCCCCGCCGAAGGCCGATCGTCGTCGTGAGGACATCCATCGCCGACGCCGCGATCACCGCCATCCAGAGGATCGCGGTGAGCGTTGACAGCGAGAGGCGTTCGGCGATCCGACTGGTCGGTTCGGGACGATCCCGGGTCGAGACTGTGCGCTCAGCCGTCGTCTGCTGGTTTCCCATCTTCCCACCACCCCCGGAAGCGGCCCCTACGCCGCCGTCCGGATACGTGCCATGTCAACCACCATCATGTTTATCCTTTCGGTTTCGGTCGTGACCGGTTCTCACAAGCCCGCGAGCGTGAGCGTGTTGAGCCCGACCACCACCAGCGTGATCAGGGCGAACCCCGCGAGGACGATGCTGGCCGACTCCTCGGCGAGGTACTGCCAGGCGATCAGCAGGACGACGAGTGCGACGAGCTTGAGCGCGCCGATACCGGGCGTGCCGTAGGTGGCCATGAACGCGCGAGCGACCGCGTTTCCTTCGGACAGTCCGGACGCCGTCCCCACCATCGTCGTCACGATGTCGAAAGCCGAACCGACGAGGACGACCGTCCAGAGCACGGCGTCCGCTTCCGGCAGTGGCCGCGGTTCCAGAAACGTCTCGAACGCCGCCAGGCCGTCTCGAAACCACCCCGGGACGAGTCGCTCGGGCAGCGTCCGTCCTTCGATCATGTTCGGGTGGGCTGTCTCATCGTTCCGGACCGACCGTCGGCGGGGGGGACTGCCGATAGTTCAGGTAGAACGTCCGGCCGCAGCCGTCCTGTCCAGGCTGTGGCCCGTCACTGTCGTTGGCTGTCGGGGAGTCGCGACGATCGCGCCCGACGGACGTCGTGCCACTTTCGACAGACGCCGCCTCACTGTCGGCGGTTGTCACCTCACTGTCGACGTTGCCGAGACAGACGAACTCGATCCCGTCGGCAGCCTCGACGTCGTCAGTCGTGGCGGCGTACTCCCGATCGCGGAGTGGGTGACGCGTCACGTTGGCGTCCTGCAGCGACGGGTCTCGTTCGACACTCGTGACGGCTCCGCAGTACGGACAGTGATAGGTGACGTCGACCATACGCGCTGTTGGACTTTGAGGGATAAAGCTCCCCGGTCGCCCCAACGGCGCAATACCTGACCCCGGATTGCGCCCCCGATTTCGTGTCGAGGCCCGAAACCTTATGAGACGTGCCACACCAACTTCGGACACGCAGATGTCAGCCAGTGTTGCTCCCATTGTGCTGGTGGTCGACGACGAATCGGACGTCGCCGACGCCTACGCGGCCCAGCTTGAGGGCCAGTACACGGTGTTGACTGCCTACAGCGGACAGGAGGCCTTAGAGACGCTCGACGAGACAGTCGACGTCGTTCTTCTCGACCGCCGGATGCCGGGCATCTCTGGCGACGACGTCCTCGAACGCATCCGCGAGCGTGGGCTGGACTGTCGGATCGCCATGGTGACGGCCGTCGATCCGGACTTCGACATCATCGAGATGCCGTTCGACGATTACATCACTAAACCGGTCTCGCGCGAGGACCTCTTCGAGACGATCGAACACCTGTTGACGTTCCAGGCCTACGAGAAACAGTTTCAGGACTTCTACCGGGTGATGTCGAAGGTGGCCACGCTCCGGGCCAACAAGAGTGAGACCGAACTGCAGCACAACGACGCCTATCAGCGACTCCTCGATCGCCGAGACAGTCTGAAGGACGAACTCGACGAGACGATGAACTCCTTCGGTGACGAGGACTTCACCGCCGTCTTCAAGGATTTCAGTGACTCCGAGAGCGAGTGAGTGCCCGACGGACGACGCCAGCGTGCTTTCGGCGAGTCGGTCCACAGTCTCGTGCTTTCGGCGAGTCGGTCCACAGTCTCGTGCTTTCGGCGAGTCGGTCCACAGCCGGCCGAGGACCGGTCTGTGTGGGAGTGAATCAGCGATCCGGTGAATCCGAAAATCCAAGTGCGAGGGAGACAAAAGCTAACACATGACGCCCGTCTGGGGCTGGATCGTCGCGTACGTCCTGGGATTTCTGCTCTTCCAGTTGCTCATCTACTGGTATCTCGGGGACGACGGCGCGTCGTTCGAGCGGACGACCCCGGACGTCAGTGATCGGAATCACGGCCCACACCCCACGAACGAACCACAGGACGTCGACGGGATCGATGTCGGTGAGACGGTACGGTGCAAGCACTGCGGGGCGGAAAACGAGTTCGACCCGGCGTACACGTACTGCCGGGAGTGTACCGGCGAATACCGGTAGGCGTCCGTCCCGCTACGCCTTTCGGATGCGCCCGACGGTATCAGTCCTGAGAACGACGAAGAAACACCTTAGTGGTGACGGTGTCTTCATCCGGTATGCGTCTGGCCAGTGGCGTGCCGGGGTTCGACGAACTCGTCGAGGGTGGACTGCTGCCGAATCGGCTCTACGTCGTGAGTGGGCCGCCGGGCAGCGGGAAGACGACCTTCTCGTCGATGTTCATCACCCAGGGTGCCAAAGAGGGGGATACCTGTCTGTACGTGACGATGCACGAGACGAAGTCGGAACTGAGCCAGGACATGGCCGGCTTCGAGTTCGGGTTCGACCGAGCGATGCAGTCGAATACGGTTCAGTTCCTGAATCTCGTGACCGAAGGTGGCAAGCGGACGATCTCGCAGTTCGGCAGCGACGGCGGGCTGACCAATCGGCTGGTCGCCTACATCGAGGCCAACGACATCGACCGGGCAGTCATCGACTCGACGATGCTCCTCCAGCACTTTTTCACCGACGTCTCCGAGGAGATCACGGGCTTTCTCTCGGCACTCAAACAGACCGACGCGACGATCGTCCTGATCTCGGAGATGACCGACCCCAGCGCGTATTCCGACGAACATTATCTCGCACACGGCGTCGTCTTCTTCCACAACTTCCTGGACTCGGGCAGCATGACCCGCGGCCTCCAGGTCATCAAGATGCGCGGGACCGCCATCGATTGTGACATCCGCGAGATCGAATTCTCCGAGGAGGGGCTGCGAGTGTTCCCCGATAGCAAGGTCCAGACCTGACATGTACGAACGCACGTACGGCACAGACTGGGAGACACTCGGGAAGGACGAGGCCACCGAGCGGGCGTTCGCACTCGGCGTGGCGACGGTACTCGGCGATCCCAACCCCGAGGAGTACGAGCGGATCCTGGAGACGACGGGGACCTCCTACGATCGGAGCCTCATCGAACTCGCCTACCAGGAAGGCAAACGCAAGGCTTCGGGCCGACGCGACGAAGTCACGGAGTCGGGCGAGGTCTGGGAGGACCTCGTCGAATCGGACGGCGAGAAGACAACCGCCGACCCCGAAGACGCTCCGGAACGGCGTTACTCGCTCCCGCCGGCACTCGAATCCATCGAGATGCTCGAACAGCGACTCGAAGACGGACTCGAACGCGAGGAGTTGCCCGATTTTCTCCGGAAGTAAGACGACTTCGTGCTCACTTACCGCGACTGCCCGTCAACTGTCCCGTCCAGTCCCGCCGGTTCGGTCCCGGACAGCGCTCGCCAGCGCTCTTCGAGCGCGACTTTCCCGATCGACTTCGTGATCGCGGCTCCGCCCGCAAGTGGGGAGAGCGTCGTCTCCCCCACGCGCTCGCGGTAGTCGATCGGGATCTCCGTGACGCGATACCCGCGCACGACCGGCCGCAGGAGGAGTTCGGCCGACAGGCCGGTGTTTTCGGTCCACTCGATGGATTCGATCACCTCGCGACGGTAGGCCCGCATTCCCGTGGTGGTGTCGTGGACGCGCTCGCCGATCAGCGCGCTCGCCAGCCACGCGAAGGCGTGATTTCCCAGCCGATTGAATCGCGGCATCGTCTGGGCTCCCTTCGAGAGGCGATCGCCGCTGACCACGTCGGAGCCGTCGTTGATGGCGGTGAGGAACTTCGGCAGGCGCTCCATCGGGTACGTATCGTCACAGTCGGTCGTGACGATCACCGGTCGGTCGGGCGTCGTGATTGCCGTCTGTACTGCCACGCCGTAGCCCTGCGGTTCCTGTTCGATCACGCGCGCCCCGTGCTCGCGGGCGACCGCGGCCGTCCCGTCGCTCGAACTGTCGACGCAGACGACTTCGGCCTGGCCGCCGGTCACCCGGTCGATATCGTCCAGGACGGCCCCGATCGCTTCGCGCTCGTTGTACGTCCCCATCACGACACTGACGTCCGCGAACGTGTACGCGCCGACGCCGGTGTGGTCGGTCGTCCCGTCGTCGGTCCCGCTGTCGTTCCCTTCGTCGTCGCTCATTACCCTCCCGTTCGTCGGGGCACACTTGAGTCTTTAGGTTGGCCTAAAGAAAGACAAGGCCGCGTTCTGGCCGCTACACCGGCGAGTTCAGCGCGCCGAAGTAGACCTGCCAGGCGAGCAGCGATTTCGCGACCAGACTCAGGACGATGTAGCCGACTTCGCCGTAGAGGTAGTCCTTCCACTTCCAGACGCCCTTGTACTGGAGGAGCATGTTGATCGCGAAGAGGTTGAACAGCACGAACAGCGAGACGTAGATCGCGATCACGAAGTCCGGCGGACTCCCCTCGCCGAAGGTAAACGTGCCGATGATCGTCACCGCGATGGTGATCCATGGGACGAGGCCGGCGAGTGAGCCGACCACGAAGGCACTCCAGTCGGTTTCCTCGGTCAGGCGGTTGTGGCGTTCCATCACGAGCCCACAGAGGTTCATCACGGCGACGAGGCCGAACAGCGCGACCAATGTGCCCAGGTCCCAGACGCCGGCGAGCATCGCGATCAGGACGATCATCAGCGACGCGCTGACGGCGTACTCGTACCACCGGTAGGGATTCATTCCCTGCTCGAGATACGCGACGTACCGGTCGTAGAGTACCGTCGCGATCAGCGCGTGGGCGATCGCGGAGATGAACAGGAATCCGGCGGCCAGATAGGCCAGTTCGATCGTCCCGATCGACTCCATGACGGGCGAGAGGGTCTCGGTAGTCGTATCGAACTCCTGGTAGACCGCCGTGATCGTCCACTCCCGCGAAGAGCTGAGATAGACCATCAGCGCGCCCTGGATGAAGTGCAGGACAGCCATCGCCGCGTTGAACCGTCGGAGATTCCAGTCGCTGGGGTCTGACGTAGCCATGATCGTGCTTCTCAGCGGATTGTGATCATTCTTTGCCTGACTGTCGATCGAAACGGGAATGGCCGCCCGCCGACGAACGCGTCCGGGAGACTGCTGCTGTCACAGCGCCTCGGCAATGTGATCCGCCGCCCGCAACGACAGCGCGGCGATGGTCAACGTGGGATTCATCGCGCCGCCGGTCGGGAAGACGCTTGACCCCGCGAGCCAGAGGTTCGTGAGGTCGTGTGTCCGGAGTCGCTCGTCCACGACGCTCGCTTCCGGATCGGTTCCCATCCGCGTCGTACCCATGTGATGGAACGCCGGCCCCGCGTTCTCGGGCCCGATCTGCCAGGTAATCTCCGCGTCCAGCTCGGCGAGGATCGCTTCCTGGATCGCGTTGGCCCGCCGGAGCGTCCGCCGGGTGCGATCGTCGAGCTCCCAGTGGATCTTCGGGACCGGATTCCCGTGGTCGTCGGTCGTCGAGGGATCGAGAGCCACGCGGTTCTCCCGGCGCGGCGTCTGTTCGATCAGGGCTCCTACTGTGAGGTGATTGCCGTAGCGGTCGGCGACCCGTTCTCGCAGTTCGTCGCCCCATTCGCCGTCGGTTAGCGCCGCCTGGACCGGCGAGGGACCGGCGTAGTTGCGGAATTCGAGTTTGATCGCCCCGAGGCCGTCCGCGTCGGCGTCAGCCGCGGGGATTCCCTGGTCCGTTCCAGCCGCGGGATCGTCGTAGAACTGGTGGGACTCGGTGGTGTTGAACCCGACGTGGTGCTGGCGTGTCTCCCGGTCGATCACGCCGCTCGTGCCCGCAAACAGGTGCTCGTGGAAGTATCGCCCGACGAGCCCGCTCGAATTCGCCAGGCCGTCGGGATACTGTGGCGATTCCGAGAGCAAGAGGAGTCGCGGCGTCTCGACGCCCCCGGCCGCGAGGACGAACTCCCGCGCTTCTTGGCGATACGTCTCGCCGTCCGGCGTGGCGTAGACCGCCGCAGTGACGCGTTCGGCCGTGGCGTCGTGTTCGAGGCGCTGGACCGGCACCCGATCGATCACTCGTGCGCCTGCTGCCTCAGCCTTCTCGACGTGGCTCGTGGCGTCGTACTTTGCGCCGGACGGACAGACCGGCTGGCAGGTGCCATAGCCCACGCAGGCTGATCTGTCGTCATAGGGTTCGGAATTGCGGGCATTGGGCACCGAGTGAGTGGTGATCCCCAGAGCCTCACAGGCCTCGGCGACGATCGAATCGCTGTGGGACGGCTCGAACGCCGGCATCGGATGGGAGTGCTCGCGTGGCGGCTCGAACGGGTTGTCGCTCGCGCCGGCGACACCGAGTGCTCGCTCCGCTTCGGCGTAGTACGGCCGCAATTCCTCGTAGCCGATCGGCCAGTCGACGGCGACGCCGTCCCGTGACTCGACCGCGAAATCGCGTTCGTGCAGACGCATCACCATCCCCTGCCAGTGCAGCGTCGACCCGCCGACGCCCTTCACCCTGGTGAAATTCAGCGGGTAGTGTCGATCGCCACTAGACGTGAAGGCGTCGCGCGGTCCGCCCATGTCCCAGATGTCGGGGCGGCTGTGGGCCGGCCGTAGCGCGTCCTCCATCTGTTCGATCCGCCGTGCGGGGTCGAACCGTGGGCCGGCCTCAAGTATCACCACGTCGTGACCAGTGGCGGATAGCCGGTGAGCGATCAGCGCGCCGGCCGGGCCCGCCCCGATCACGCAGACGTCTTCCCCCTCGCTTGGCGTGCGGTCCGCGCGATCGCCGGGCGTTGGATTGTCGCTCACGGCTCCGGCCCCCGCTGGTAACTCGCGAGCCCGCCCGGGTGGCCCGGCGGGTTCTCGATGCCGACCAGTTCGCCGCCGGTCGGCGAGGCGTACAGGGCGAGCAGCAAGTCGTTGATCACGTAGTAGCGCAGTCGCTCGACGTCGCTTCCATCGGGGTTGGGGTCGGCGTCGTCAGCATCCATCCGCCGGAGTGCCTCGTCGCGGTCGGCTGCCGACAGCGCGGCGAAGTCGGCGTCGTACCACGCTCGACAGTACTCGTCGAGGTAGGTGACGGCGTCGGCGATCCCCCTGGCGTGTTCGGGCCGGTCGACCGTTTGGCCTGTCGTGTAGCGCTCGACGAACGGCTCGATCTCCGTAACGTCGTCGGGATACAGCACCTCCGCGGCTGCAGTCAGCGTCTCGTGGTCGTGATCGGAGAGTGTGCTGTCCGCCTCGTCGTCTGCCTGATCGTCACTGTCCGTCGACGGCGCAACGCAGCCGGCCAGCGACGCCCCGACGGCCGACAGCGCCGCGATCGCGTCGCGTCTGGTGAGTTCGTGGGTCATGGCTCGATTTCCTGTGTCTCGTTCGTCACTCGCAGTTCGGTCCGGACGAACACGCCGTCCGGCGAGGCCTCCGGCACGTACGTCGCCGCGCCGCCGCAGGCCCGGGCGTCGAGGCAGTACTCGACGCCGGGCGTCAGTGCGCGAACCGTTCCGTTCCCGATTTCGACTGGAACCGACAGCCGGTACTCGAACCCGCCGACGCCGTCGTCGGCAAAGACTGACACCTCGACGTCTTCACTGCCCTCAACCGCCGGCCGCGATCCGTCGACGGCTTCGAGTGGGCCGATCACCCGGACCGTCTCGGGTTCGATGGCCACCTGGAACGCCAGGTCGTCGCCAGTATCGCTCGCGACGTAGTGGGCCGCCCCGTCGGCAGTTTCGACGGTGACCGTCGCGCTCGTGACGCGATCGGGCAGTCCCACGCTGGCGTTCAGCGTGACCGACTCGCCTGAGCGCTCCTGGACGCGCTGGAGCCGGGCAGCCTCGGGAGAATCACCGAGTGGGTCCCAGACCCCGCGATAGCCGAACCGATAGAGCTTGCGATCGGGGAACGCGTCGCTAATCGCGAACGGGCGGCCGTCCATCGCGTAGACGGTCCGGCCGTCGTAGCCTGGATCGTTCCGGAGCGCCTGGAAGGGATGGTTGAGCCAGGGGCCGTACGGCGTCGGCACCAAGACGACCGCATCCGCCGGTGGTGTGGGTTCGAACGGCGCGTAGGTCCGTTCGTAGGTGTCGGTCACGCCGGCGTTGCGTTCGACGGGCGCGGCGGCCTGGCTGGCAGTAACTCCACCGAGAGCGAGCGTACTCGCGAGGGCGACCGCCGCGACGACCCACAGCGCCGCCCGGCGGTCGAGGCGTGCTTCGAGCAGGTCGCGGAGGGCGTCGAACGCGGCCAGGACGCCGACCGCGGCGAAGGCGGCGATCGGAACCAGCAGGTCGAAGTGGTAGTACGGGCCGAGCGCGGCGATCAGGCCGTCGCCGGCTACGTCGAGGTCGCCGAGGACGTTGTAGTTCCCCCAGAAGTAGAGGTTCCCGACCGGGACCGAGACGCCGAGGCCGGCGAGGACGGCGACGCGGGGCGACCACTTCCGGCGGACGGCGACGTCGAGGCCAGCGATCGCGAGGGCCATCCCGGCAATCCCGCCGGCGATCCAGCGACCGACGAACGCGGCGAGGACCTTGCTGTTGGCTTCGAGTGCGAGTCCAGGTGTGTATTCGATGCCGTGGTCCAGCAACTCGCGATAGCCGAACCCGAGGCCGTCCAGCGGTGCGAACGCCTCGTAGGGAAACGTCAGGGGCGAACCGGTCACCGCCGCGTTGTACGCAAGCGTCAGCGCGACGCCGGCCAGGCCGAGTGCGGCGGTCGCCGCTTGCCTGGGAATCGCCGTCCGCCAGTCCCGGGCGAGCGTCCAGAGCGCGTGAACCACGAACGGCGCGGCGAACAGGACGGCGGTGTAGGGCCGGGCGAAAAAGGCGAGGCCGATCGCGACGCCCGCCGCCGCTGCCCACCGCCAGTCGCCGATCCGGTCGGCCCGGAGGTAGGCGTACGCGAAAGCCAGATTCAGTAGCGTCGTCGGCGCATAGGGGAGGAAGGTCGCGGTGTCGAGGAGAAAGAGGGGGGAGGCCAGCACGAAGACGGCCGCCAGGAGGCCGGTCCGACGGTCGAACACCTCGCTCGTGACGTCGGCCACGCCCGCGAGGATCCCGGCCGCGATGGCGGGCAGCGCCAGCCGATAGCCCCC
>Ga0207718_100533_pt1 | contig 32226 bp, 31 predicted proteins | sample A23M2SouthBayCA_FD_187749 | JGI IMG/M metagenome (GOLD analysis project Ga0207718, IMG submission 187749) | Aerobic enrichment media microbial communities from Eden Landing Ponds, California, USA - A23 M2 (SPAdes) | ecosystem: Environmental > Aquatic > Marine > Unclassified | place: Emeryville... | reverse complement strand
CCGCTCGCCGCGCCGCTTCGAGGCTTCGATCGCTACGCTCACTCAGCCTCGCCCTGCTCTACGGCTCGCTACCGCTCGCCGCGCCGCTTCGAGGCTTCGATCGCTACGCTCACTCAGCCTCGCCCTGCTCTACGGCTCGCTACCGCTCGCCGCGCCGCTTCGAGGCTTCGATCGCTACGCTCACTCAGCCTCGCCCTTCTCGATCGGGACGCCAACCAGGTTGCCCCACTCGGTCCAGGAGCCGTCGTAGTTGATGGTGTCCTCGTAGCCGAGGAGTTCGTGGAGCGCGAACCAGGCGACCGAGGAGCGCTCGCCGATGCGGCAGTAGGCGACGGTCGTCCCCTCGCCGTCGATGCCTTCCTCGGCGTAGAGCGACTGGATCTCCTCGCGGGTCTTGAACGTGCCGTCGTCGTTGGTGACGGCGGCCCAGGAGATGTTCCTCGCGCCGGGGATGTGGCCGCCGCGCTGGGCGGTTTCCTGCAGTCCCGGGGGTGCGAGGATCTCACCGGAGAACTCCTCGGGCGAGCGGACGTCGACCAGCGGCAGGCCACGGTCGATGGCGTTCTCCACGTCCTCGCGGTACGCGCGGATGCTCTCGCGAGGGCCGGCGGCCTCGTAGTCGATGGGCGAGAAGTCCGGCGCCTCCTCCGTCAGCGGGTAGTCGTGTTCGAGCCAGTAGTCGCGGCCGCCGTCCATCAGGCGCACGTCGTCGTGGCCGTAGTACTTGAACTGCCAGTAGGTGTAGGCCGCGAACCAGTTGGAGTTGTCACCGTAGAGGACGACCGTCGAGTCCTCGGAGATACCGTGACTGCCGAGCAGGTTCTCGAAGTCCTCCTTCGTGAGGATGTCGCGCGTCGTCTGGTCCTGCAGCTGGGTCTCCCAGTTGAAGCCGATGGCGCCGGGAGCGTGGCCCTCGTCGTAGGCCTCCGTGTCCACGTCGACTTCTACCAGGCGATACTCCGGATCGTCGCTCTGGAAGTCGTCGAGATGGTTCTCGACCCAATCCGCCGAGACGAGAACGTCCTTCGCGTACGCTGAGTCTGACATAGCACACATCCGTACGCCACCCACCCCTATAATCCTCACACAACGGGCAGACACGGCCATTCCTCGGGTTAACCGGAAAATATTGCCACCTTTCGGAGAGTCGAACGCTCGTGGGCGACGACTGGCGCGAGTGGGTCGGGGGGACACCGCGAAATAGAGGCAAATATTGTCAGCGGATGCGACGGTGGTCGAAAGCGCCGTCACTAAATCTGACGGGACTGTACGGCCCGTATGACCGAGGACATCGTCGTGTCCATCGACTGGCTCGCAGACCACCTCGACGAGGTGCGCGTGGTCGACGTACGCGACGCGTGGGAGTTCGACGGTATCGGCCACGTTCCCGGAGCAGTCAACGTGCCCTTCGATCGCTTCCGGAGCAGCGAGGGCGACGAAGGCATGCTCCCCGGGACGGATCGGTGGACGAGTCTGATGGCGGAGGCGGGCATCGACGCCGACGACCACATCGTCGCCTACGACGACGAACACGGCGTGTTCGCGGCGCGCTTTCTCGTCACCGCCCTGCTCTACGGCCACGAGAACCTGCACCTGCTGAACGGCGACTTCAGCGCGTGGAGTCGGGAACACGAGACGACGACCGAGACGGCGTCAGTGGAGCCGTCGACCTACGAGGTTCGGGAACCGGCGGCGTCGCCGCTAGTCGACTTCGAGACGGTTCGGGACGCCGTCGACGCCGACGCGGTGATCGTCGACACCCGCGAGGCGTGGGAGTACGAGGAGGGCCACCTCCCGGGCGCCGTCCAACTCGACTGGCGCGAACTCGTCGACCCGGAGACACGGGGGCTGAAACCCGACGACGAACTCGACGCTCTGCTGGCCGACCGCGGCATCACGCCCGACCGGCGGATCGTTCTCTACTGCAACACCGCCCGGCGGATCAGCCACACCTACGTCGCGCTCACCCACCTCGGCTACGAGACGGTCGACTTCTACGAGGGGAGCCTCACGGAGTGGAAGGAGCGGGGTGGGCCGCTGGTGGAAGGCGAGGCGGAGTGAGCGACGCGAACGAAGCCTCGTGGCGGCGCGGCGAGCGGTAGCGAGCCGCGTAATGGGCGATCAGTCCTCCCCGACCGACACCTGGTTGAGTTCGTCCGACAGGAGATCACCCGCCTCGATGACGAGCGCAACGGCGAGTGGTCCGGCGATGACGCCCACGGGACCGAGCGTCAGGAGGCCGCCGACGAACCCGACGAAGTAGAGGCTCCCCGGCAGGTCGGCCGTCTCGCGCGCGAGGCGCGGGCGGATCAGTACGTCGGGGAGCCACGCGACGAAGACGCTCCCGAGGACGAACACGAGGGCCGCCCGTGACGGGTCGTCGGTGATCAAATGCGCGACGGCAAGCAAACCGATCAACAGCGACGGCCCGACCACCGGGAGGAACTGGAGGATGGCCGAGAGGACGGCCAGCGTGAAGAAGTAGGGGTAGCCGAGCAGGAAAAAGAGGACGAGCGCGACGGCGAACGTTCCCGCCGCCGTCGCCGCCTGGAGGACGTAGATAGCGAAGAGCGTGGCACGGGTCCGGCGACTCAGCGCCTGCACCACGTCCCGGTACGAACGAGGCGCGAGCGCGATCAGCGCGCGATGTGTCTCCGCAGTGCGGGAGAGGAGGGCGAACACGACCATCACGAACACCGTCAGTTTGAGCGCGAGGACGGGAACAGCGAGGGCGAACGTGCGGGCGAGCTGTCGACCGTAAGCGACGGCGATCGAGCGGGCCTCGGCGAGCGTAATCGTCGTCGAGAACCCGTAGACGTCGACGACGATGGTGGGCGGGAGCGACGACAGAAAGGAGATGATGGCGTCGAGGCGAACCGCGACGACGAGAACGAGCGGGAGGGCGAGGGCGACGACGGCGAGGACGCCCGCCGCCGTCGAGATGAGACTGGCTTGCCACGACGAAGCCCCCCGCCGAGTCAACTCCACGCGGAGGGGGGAGAGCAGGTAGGCGACGGTGACGGCGAAAAAGACCGTCGCGAGCACGTCAGCGAGCATGGCCGCCACTCCCAGCGCCAGCAGAGCGAAAATCGCACCCAACACGTACTGGCGATCGAGCGTCACGGCGTGACGTGCGACAGGTACGGTGAAAACGGTTTCCCGAATCGGTACGGAATCTGATCGGTCAGAATGTGCAGACGAAACGAAGGGGTTGCGCGTGCGGACGGCGGGCCCGACGATCGGAATACCACGCCTTTACTTCACGGCCGCCGAGGGGTTGGCTATGGTCGGGGCACGGCGACGCTTCAAACTGGCGGACACCGCCCAGCAGATCGTGGGTGGCTTCCTGCTCGCGGGGCCGTTCGTCGTCACGGAGGAGGTATGGACGCTGGCCGCGGGGATGTCGTGGGCACAGACGGCGCTGACCGCCGGCATCGTGTTCGGCATCGGCTACGGGGCACTCTACAAGGCGGACGACCGAAACCCCGAGGCGGAGACGGAGGTCGGTGGTGTCCCCCTCCGCTTCGTCTCGCTCGTCCTCGTGTCGTACTGCTCGGTTCTCGTGCTCGCCCTCGCGTTCGGCGCGCCCGGAACCTTCCTCGGCGACACCGGGGGCGGACGGACGGTCGGCATCGGGGGCGTTCGCGTCGCCCTCCGCACCGTCGAGGTGACGGTCAAGGCGGTGAGCGTCGGCGCGGTCTTCAGCGTCGTCGGCGCCGCGACGGCCGATTCGCTGTTCTGACCCGTCAACTTAAGTCCATCCGGTCGGAGAGACGGATATGGATTACACGCTCGCCATCGACGGCGCGCCGGAAACGATTCCCGGCGGGACGGGGGTTCTTCTCCTCCATCCGAGCATCGGCGAGACGGATCGCATCGACACCGACTTTCTGAAGACCGACACCGACAACTTCCTCGTCATCTCGACCCGAACCACTGCCCGCGAGGTCGAGCAGAAACTCGAACACTACGACGTCGACGAGTCGCGCGCGGACATCCTCGACACCCTGTCCGTGGAGCGGGGCTACTCGCGACGCCCCTCCGATCGGGTCCACTACGTCGCCTCGCCCGACGACCTGGACGGCATCGTGGCCAAGACCGAGGCGTTCCTCGACTCCCACGACGGCAAGCGACGCGTGAGCGTCGACTCCCTGACGGAGATGGCGTACTACGCCGACGAGGAACAGGTGTACGAGGCGACGAAACAGTTGCTCGACCTGCTGGCGGAGTACGACGCCGTCGGTCTCTTCCACCTCTCGAAGGAGGTCCACGACGAGGCGACGCTGGAGCGGTTCCGCGACCTGTTCGCCGGTGTCCTCGATCTGGGCGTCGACGGGGACGTGACGATCGAGTTCGAGGGCGCGTAGGCGGACGGCGTCAGTTCAATCGTCATCGAGCGATTCGAACGTCTTGCGCGCCCACTGCACGCCGTAGTCGGCGCCGTAGTCGACGTAGGCCGTCGTCTCGAGCGCCGCGAACGGTGCCGGGAGGTCGAGGCCGTGTTTGATCGCGGCGCAAGCGAGTTCGGTCGCGTCCGGGAACTCAGTCTCGCCGCGAGCGACCGCCCCGGAGAGATCGTCGACGCGATCGCGGAGACGCTCGCCGGCATCGACCCACGCGTCGTGGAGCGCAGGGTACTCGTCGCTCCAGTCGGCGAAGATCGGGCGCGTCTGCAGTCCCAGCCACCCGTCGTACAGCGCGGCGGCGATCTGGTACACCGACGCCGGATCGAGGGGAACCGCCGCGTCGAGATCCGGATACCGGGCGCCGAAAAAGGGGACGAACGATTCGGGGGCGTCCGTACCGACCTGGACCAGCGCTTCGGCGATCAGGAACTCGAGGAAGGCGTCCGGCGTCCCCGCCGCCCGGGCCTTACAGAAGACGATCGGTGGATCGGTCTGGCGCGTCCACATGACCGTGCCGTCACCCGGTAGCCCGATCGTGAAGTCGGAACTGACGTACCGATGGAGTGGTCCGGGGGCGTCGTCGGGAATCCACTCGGCGGGATAGGTCGCCGGATCGAGGGCGTCGACCAGCAGACCGAGGTCCTCGGCAGCCCCCGGTGGCAACGTCCCGAAGTCGGTGTCGACGTCGAGGACGATCGACGCCGGAGCGTGCGCAGCCTTGACGGCCGCCAACTCCCCGGAGAGCGACCGACGCTCGAACATCAGCCGAGGAGGATGCCAGCCGCGAGGACGGCCGCGAGGACCGCCGAGATGCCCACTGTCCCGAGCACGATTTTGGTCGCCTGACTCATATCCGGACCCTCGGAGCGGCGCCGCATAAGGGTTTCACTCTCACGAGCGGGAGTCGGTCCGAACCGTCCAACTCCGGCGCACGGCGCCGTGTTCCGGAGTGTAGGCCATTGTTTCTCTTGCAGTGAAAAATGCGTTCACACACCAGCTGTCCGGCGAGAGTTGGTGAATTGCAAGAGAAATGAAGGGGTCGAGAGTGACCGTGGCATGCGCTCCGCGGTGGCGTTACCGGTATCGGACACGATGCACAGAGTTCGGTGACCAATAAAATAGTATCGGCCGAGCCACGAGACGGGGTCGGCGGGCGGATGAACGGGGGACGCGACACCGGATACGAGTCGTCGTCGCGTTACGGGTCGTCGTCGCGCCACGTGTCGACGACTTCGATGACGTAGTGGCCGTCCTCCTGGAGCGAGATGATACACTCCTGACGGTCGTACAGTTCCATCAGATTGAGTTCGTACTGGCCGGGTTCGAGGATCTTGATGCTCTCGAACTGATCGTTGAGTTCGGCACGCAGATCCGCGATGTCCGGCGAGTCGTCGGCGTTCGAGGCGTCCGGTGGAATCGCCTGCGCGGCGTCGTCGGCCGACGGTGGAGGCGACGAAACCGCGTCGAGTTCGTCGCGGGTGACCACGTCGCGGCGCGCGTCCGCCTGCGCCGTATCCTCCGACTCGTCGAGGACGCTCGGATCCGACTCCGCCTCGATGTAGTCGGTGTCGGCGGATCGCGGCCGCTCGGACGCCTCGGCGTCCGATCGATCCGGAGACGGCGTCGAATCGGTCGGCAACGCGTCGTCGGGTGGGGGCGATGCGGTGTCGGTGGGAGAGGGCGACGCGGTGTCGGCGGGCGCACTCGGCGCGTCGGCCGTCGCGGTGTCGGCGGGGCCACTCGACGCCTCAGTGGCCTCGTCAGTCGAAGACGTGTCGTCCCCGAGCGTCGGCGTCGGCGTCGCGGAGTCGGGCTTGAACTGGAACTTGTTCCCGCCGCAGTCGGGACACCCCGAGAGCATCTCCTTGGAACCGTCGGGAAACACCCGCTCGCAGTTCGTGCACTGGTGGGGCATGGCTACTTGCGCGAGACGAGCGCGCTGATGAGGTTCTCGTCCTTGTGGAGCGTCTGGATCTGGTTGGCCGGGCCGATGACGGTGAGTTTCTTCGTCGACTCCCGGCCCATCAGGCGGTCGAGGAAGCTTCGGTCCGCCGTCTCGGACCGGGGGTACGTCTCGATTTCGATCCCGTTGAACTCGTCGGGACTGATCTCGGTCATCGTCACCTCGATGAGCTTCGACTCCTCGTCGGGGGAGAGCCCCTCCTCCAGGATGACGATGTTGCCCTCGCGGACGCCGTCGAGGATGAGCCGGATCTTCTCCATGCTCGCCATCCCCTCCATCCGGGCGCCGCTGATGAGATCGATCTGCACGCCGTCGTCGACGTCGGTTGGAGTGGCTTCAGGCATCCCCATCACCCGAAGTACTCCGCGATCTTGTCGTACACTTCATCCATGTTGTCGCCTTCGAGCGCCGACAGGGGGATCGTCTGGTGCTGGGGGAAGGCGTTCTCGATCTGTTTGATGTTCGAATCCTCGAGGTCCGTCTTGTTCGCGAGGATGAGCACCGGTAGATCCTGACTCTCGATGATTCCGATGAGCATCGTGTTCACCTGAGTGAACGGGTCCTCGGTGCTGTCGAGGACGTAGATGACGCCGTCGACGTCCTCGCGAAGCCAGTGCATCGCCTCGGCGACGCCCTCCGTCGCCTCGCGGGAGCGGCGGACAGCGTCCTCCTCGTCGATGTCGTGTTCGAGGAACTCCTTGTAGTCGACTTTCGTCGTGACCCCCGGTGTGTCGACGATGTCGATGGTGACGGTGCGACCGTTGCGTTCGATTTCGACGTTCTCCTTGCGCCGGGCTCGACGGGTCTCGTGGGGGACGTGGCTCTCCGGGCCGATGGCGTCGCCCGTCCAGTCGCGCGCGATTCGGTTCGCGAGCGTCGTCTTCCCGGCGTTCGGCGGGCCGTAGATCCCGATCCGCTTGGGATCGCTGGCCGAGAACAGTCGTTCTGTAACTCGTGCGATGCTGTCTCTGAGTCCTGTGAGCAGTCCCATCCTATCCTCCCGCACCTCCCGTCTATCGCCGCGAGAGGGGCGTATGCGGGATGAAGGTCACGCCGTTCACTTAAGTGTGCGTCAGACAACCATAAGGATCCTGTCAGTAGTTGTCGAGGTGTGGAGGGACGGCGTCGAGTGGGACGCGCGGACGGAACACACACGAGAACGCCGACAAGGCGGGGTGGCGACGAGGTGGGCGTCGGCGAGGCTGGGTGGCGAAGAGGCTGGGCGTCGACGTGAGGACACCAGAGCGGGACGGCCGAGAAGGAGACGGCGGGAACGGACACGCCGGGCCGATGCCCCGCCCCCCACCCCTTCGTTTCGAGTGGAACACGGTAGTGGTGTGGTGGCGACGAGACGGTGTCGCCAGTTTCGAGGCTAGTTCACCCAACATCCCCGGTGAAATAATCTCTTTTACTGCAGTGCGGGTATTGTTTTGGCTATTGTATATTATAGCTTTGCATCGCTAGAGTAGGGTGCGACCCCTCCCCCACCCCTCCACATCGCGTTCCACTCGAAACGAAGGGGTGGGGGGGTTGGGTCAGCGGTCGTGCCGCCGGATCGTCGGCCGGACCGACCGCCGGCTTCGTCGAACCATCGATGTGCGAAGTCTCCGGCGCCGTGTGGTCCGATTCTCCGGCACACCCCGGGCCGTCACCGTCCGAGGGGAAGGTTTTTCTACCACCTCCTCCTCTGTTTCCCCTGGATCATCTCGACGCGCTGGAACGACACCAGGGGTGGGGGCAATCGAGTTTCCGAGGCAGGTCGTGCGTCTTCCACTCGAAACGACGGGGTTTCAACGAATGGATTCGAACGACACACCGCCCGACGATCACGCCGACGCCGATCGACCCGAAGATCGGAGTTCGGGCCGAGAGTTCCACGACGCCCCGTCCCGTGATCGAACGACCGACATTTCCCGCGACGTCGACATCGACGACGTCCTCGACGAGGACGACGATGACGACAGTCAGGGGTTGTTCGACGACCTTCTCTCCGGCGAACCCATCTTCGAGAACAAGGAAGTCCTCCGTCCGTCCTACACGCCACACGAACTCCCGCATCGTAACGAACAGATCAACCAGATGGCGACCATCCTCGTCTCGGCGCTCCGGGGCGACACCCCATCCAACATCCTCATCTACGGGAAGACGGGGACGGGCAAGACGGCGAGCGCGAAGTTCGTCAGCAAGGAACTCGAATCCACGTCCCAGAAGTACGATGTCCCCTGTGAGGTCGAGTACATAAACTGCGAAGTGACGGACACGCAGTATCGCGTGCTCGCCCAACTCGCGAACAAGTTCATCGAGAAGAATCAGGTCGTCATCGACGACCGACTCGACGACCTGACCGATCTCCGGGCATCGGTCGTCGACGGCGAGGCGACGATCGCCGACGCTCCCTTCGACTCCGTCGACGCCCTCGACGAGCGGATCGAGTCGCTCGAAGCCGACCGCGAGGAGATGGAACCCGTTCCCATGACGGGGTGGCCGACCGACCGCGTGTATAGCTCCTTTTTCGAAGCGGTCGACTACCACGAACGCGTCGTCGTCATCATGCTCGACGAAATCGACAAACTCGTCGAGAAATCCGGCGACGACACCCTCTACAACCTCTCGCGGATGAACTCCGAACTGGACAACTCCCGCATCTCGATCATGGGCATCTCGAACGACCTGAAGTTCACCGACTTCCTCGACCCCCGGGTAAAATCGAGCCTCGGCGAGGAGGAGATCGTCTTCCCGCCGTACGACGCCAACCAGCTGCGCGACATCCTCCAGCATCGCGCCGACGTGGCGTTCAAGCGCGCCGCCCTCACCGAGGACGTCATCCCGCTCTGTGCCGCCTTCGCCGCGCAGGAACACGGTGACGCCCGCCGGGCACTCGACCTCCTCCGGACCGCCGGCGAACTCGCCGAGCGCGGACAGGCCGACACCGTCGAGGAGGAACACGTCCGGCAGGCCCAGGACAAGATCGAACTGGACCGGGTCGTCGAGGTAGTACGCACCCTCCCGACCCAGTCGAAGATCGTCCTCTTCGCGATCATCCTCCTCGAGAAAAACGGCGTCCACAACATCAACACGGGCGAGGTGTACAACATCTACAAGCGTCTGTGTGAGGAGATCGACGCCGACGTGCTCACGCAGCGCCGCGTCACCGACCTCATCTCCGAACTCGACATGCTCGGCATCGTCAACGCCGTCGTCGTGAGCAAGGGCCGGTACGGCCGCACCAAGGAGATCAGCCTCTCGGTGCCCGTCGAGGAGACGGAGGCCGTCCTCCTCTCGGACTCCCGACTGGGCGACATCGAAAACGCCCAGCCGTTCGTTCAGGCGCGGTTCGACAACTGAGCGGGCTGGCCGGCACGACGGACGGCCCTCCTCCGACCGACGCGTCGTGACCGTAACCTACGATCCTGCCATCGTGGCGGCTTCGGTCGCTGACGGCGCCAGCGACGGGACCGCGTCCGGTGCCGACCGGGCCGCCGTCCGGCCGGCCGCCGGCGAGTCGGTCGGACGTTCGACGACGAGACTCGTCCGTGGCGTCGTATCGAGGACGACGCCCGAGACCCCGAGTCGAACCCACCCGAGATACGGGATTCTGACCCGCGCGGTGCCGACGACCCACTCGGGTTTGACGGGTTCGCTGATGCCGTTCACCTGATCGTACTGGCCGTTGGCGTCGCCTTTCGTCACGAACCCGGCGTTCGGCGCGGGGCAGTTGTGCATCTCCGCGCAGTTGTTCGCGCTCACGTAGTCGGGGTTGGCTTTGTCGTACCAGTTCTCTCCCTCGGCGACCCAGAACTGCGCCCGGTGGATCACCGGCGGCCCGGCATCCCTGGGGTTGTCGTAGACGATCACCGAGCCGTGTGCGCCGAACTTCCAGTAGCCGGTGTCGCGCGCCACGTCACGAGTGACGACGCCCGTCCCCTCGTGGGCGGCGTCGGGGGCAAACCGACCGGTGTCGGTGATGAAGACCAGATCTCCCCTGTACATGTGCGGTTCCATACTCCCGCTCTCGACGGCGACCATCGGCGGCCACACGCCGCTGATCGTGAAGAGGAGGATGCCGATGACGACGACGGCACCGACGCTCAGTCCCGTCTCCCGGACGACCAGTAGGGGGCCGTCGGTCGCTGTCCGGATGCGATGGAGGAGTCCGCCTGCAGCGTCCTGCGCACCGTCGCCCTCGCTACGAGTCGCGATCCGGCTTCCGTCCCGCGAACCGTCGTCACCCGTGGGACCGTTTTCGGTGGGGTTGGAGCCGTCGTCGGTGGGGTTGGAGCCGTCGTCGGGAGGCCGGGGACCGTCGTCGGCACTCATCGGTTTCCGTTTGCCGCCGTCCGGGTTGAAGGTTCTGGACTTCCGGCATCCTTTTGCCCGCACCAGCCGACCCTCCCGTGTGCCTCTGGAGACGCCCGCACGCATCGCTCGCGAACTCGCCCGCCGCGGCTACAACGCCGAACGCGAGGCCGTGACGCTTCTCGCGGGCGCCGACGAGCCGGCGACGGCCCTCGACACTGCCGTCGAGGCGGCGCCCGACGACGCTCTCCGTCTCACTGCGGACCACGTTCGAACGGCGCTCTCCACCGACGCCGCGACGCCCTCGACGATCGATGCGTCGCCCTCCACGGATCCCGACTCACCCGACGCCACTGCTTCTGACGCGACCGGCGACACTTCTCCCGACGACACCACCGCTACCTCTCCGACCGACACGACCCCCACCGAACACCCCTCCGTTTCAACTGCAACCTCCCCCCCATCGTCGGGGACTCAACGAACCGATGTTCCAGTTGAAACGAAGGGGTCGGCGGAGAGCGACACTACGCCGGATGCCACGGGCGACCTGGCGCCGTCGTCGCGGCGGACGACCGACCGCGGGCCGGCGGTCGACCGCTCCGTCGATGTCGCAGGTGACGTGACCGGTCGAAGTACGGGGACCGGCGAGTACGGGGATTTCGTCTCCGTCTTTCGCGACCGATACGAGAAGCTCTCCGGAAAACTCCGAGGCCGGGTCAACCACCGTCCGTCGTCAGCCGTCGCGGACATGCCCGGTGGGAGCGACGTGGCGATGATCGGCCTCGTCAACGACGTGCGGTCCTCGGCGAACGGCCATTGGATCATCGAACTCGAGGACACGACCGGCACGTTCCCCTGTCTGATCACGAAGGATCGCGACATCGCCGGCCTCGTCGACGAACTCCTGTTGGACGAGTGTGTCGCCATCGAAGGAACGCTCTCCGACGACGCGGGCATCGTCTTCGTCGACGCGCTTCACTTCCCCGACGTGCCTCGGACGTACCAACCGTCGACGGCGGACCGCCACGTGCAGGCGGCGCTCATCTCCGACGTTCACGTCGGGAGCCAGGAGTTCATGGCCGACGCGTGGCACCGCTTCGCCGACTGGCTCCACACCGACGAGGCCGAGTCCGTCGAGTATCTCCTCATCGCCGGCGACATGGTCGAGGGTGTCGGCGTCTACCCCGATCAGGACGAGGAACTCGACATCGTCGACATCTACGAGCAGTACGACCGGTTCTCGGAGTATCTCAAGGAGGTACCCGGCGACCTCGAAATCGTGATGATCCCGGGTAACCACGACGCCGTCCGCCTCGCGGAGCCCCAACCCGGCTTCGACGAGGAACTCCGAGAACTCATGTCCGCACACGACCCACGGATCGTCGGCAACCCCGCGACGGTCACCGTCGAGGGCGTCTCCATCCTGATGTACCACGGCGTCTCCCTCGACGAGGTGATCGCCGAACTGCCGGAGGGGAAAGCGAGTTACGACCATCCACACCGGGCGATGTACCACCTCCTCAAGAAGCGCCACGTCGCGCCGAAGTACGGCGGCCACATGCGTCTCGCGCCCGAGGAGAAGGACTACCTCGTCATCGAGAACGTCCCCGACGTGTTCCACACGGGCCACGTCCACAAACTGGGGTACGGCAAGTACCACAACGTCCTCGCGGTCAACAGCGGGTGCTGGCAGGCACAGACGGCGTTCCAGAAGAGCGTCAACATCGACCCCGACGCCGGCTTCGCGCCCATCGTCGACCTCGACACGCTGGATCTGACCGTCCGCAAGTTCGCTTAACTGGGATCGAGCCGGTACCGGATGGTCGGCCGGCCGTCGAACTCCGGTCCCGTCCCGTCCCGTTCGAAGCCGGCCGCCGCGGCCGCCTCCTGCACCGCGTCGTCGCCGTCGAGGGCGAGCAGTTCGACGTTCAGCCCCTCCGCGGTCGCGAACCGAACGGGTTCGCCGAGCAGTCGCTCACACGCCACGGCCGTCCCCGCCAGTTGTGTGACGTGGACCGTCCCGTTTCGAACATCGAAACTGACGAATCCGGCCACGTCCCGCCCCTCCTCGTCGGTCGTATCGGCGTTTGGACCCGCAGCCGTCGCCTCCCGATCCGCGACCCGGACCGTCCGGTCGTGGATCAGGTTGCGGACCACGTCCGCCGGCACGTCCGCGATGGCCGAGAGCGCGTCGGCGTCGGCCTCGACCGCGTCGCGCACTTCCATACCTGCCCGTACTCGCGGCAGCCGTTTAAACGCTCGCTCCGGATGGACGGGTCGTGTTCAGATAAGCCAGCAAAACTGGGACCACCTCGAAAGCCCCCGGCGTCTCGGCTCCCGGGACTCGCTGCGCTCCTCACTCCGTTGCGGTGCTTACGTCGTCCGGGTACGCCGAGACGCCGGCCCCTTTCAGTCCCGCCCAGCGGCGGCCGACTGGCCAGCCGATGCGGGCGGGACTGAAAGGGGCGACTCGCTGGAGGAAGGCGGCCGACGCAAGCACGCGACCGCAGGGAGCGCGCGCAGCGAGGCCCCCGACTCCAGCGAGTCGGGGCTTTCGAGGTGTCTACAACTCCATCGCTCTAATCTGAACAGTACCGGATGGACGACAGTCAGGCGCGTGGCTCCGGACGGACGTGTGCGCCCACGCCCCTGCGCTTCATCCACCGCGTCCGCCCTCCGCGTGACGAGTGAACACAGTTATTACCGTTCATCTCGCTACCACCGGCCATGCCTGGATATCCGTCTGACCACATGGAGGGCCCCCGATGCGCGTAGTCGCGAAGTTCGGTGGGACGTCGCTCGGGAGCGGCGACCGCATCGAACGCGCCGCCGACACGGTCGCCAAAGCGGTCGAAGAGGGGCACGAAATCGCCATCGTCGCGAGCGCGATGGGGTCGACGACCGACGAACTGCTGGAGGAGATCACCTTCGACGCGGACGACTCCGACCGCGCCGAAATCGTCAGCATGGGCGAGCGAACGAGCGTCAGGATGCTCAAGGCGGCGCTCGGCTCCCGCGGTGTCAACGCCACCTTCGTCGAACCCGGGAGCGACGTGTGGCCGATCATCACCGACGAGTACGGCGAGGTCGACGCCGAGGAGACGCTGAAGCGTGCACAGTCGCTCGCCGACGACCTCGACAACGTCGTCCCCGTCATCACCGGCTTCCTCGCCCAGACCATCGACGGCAAAGTGACGACGCTCGGACGCGGCGGGAGCGACACCACCGCGGTCATGCTCGGCAAGTTCATGGACGCCGACGAGGTGGTCATCGTGACCGACGTGGAAGGCGTCATGACCGGCGACCCGCGGGTCGTCGAAGGGGCCCGCAACGTCGGCCACATCACCGTCGACGAACTCCGGAACCTCTCCTTCCGCGGCGCCGAGGTGGTCGCCCCGAGCGCCCTCTCCTACAAGGACGAGGACCTCGTGGTCCGCGTCGTCCACTACCAACACGGTGACCTGCTGACCGGCGGTACGAAAATCGAGGGCCAGTTCCAGAACCTCATCGACATGCAGGACGAACCCCTCGCCTGCATCACCGTCGCCGGTCGCGCACTACGCAACCGTCCGGGCATCCTCGCCGACCTCGCGCAGGCGCTCCGGAGCGAGGACATCAACATCGACGCCGTCGCCAGCGGCATGGACTCGGTCACCTTCTACGTCAACCACGACCTCGCCGAGGACGCGGAGTACATCCTCCACGAACAGGTCGTCGACGACGAGACGCTCTCCTCCGTGACGGTGGAGAGCCAGTTCGCCGTCATCCGCGTCACGGGCGGCGAACTCCCGAACCGTCCCGGCATCATCCTCGACATCGTCCAGCCCGTCTCCGAGGCCGGCATCAACATCCACGACCTCATCACCTCCGCCACCTCCGTCGCCATCTTCGTCAACTGGGACGATCGCGAGCGGACGCTCGAAATCGTCCAGGAACAGACGATCTGACTCGGTTTCTCACTCTCACTCCGCCCGCTTGCTCCGCGACGCCACCACGTCCAGCCCCGGGCTGTAGTGATACACTGGGTCCGCGTCGGGTCGCGCGAAGCCGTTCGCCGACAGCAGCGTGTTCGTCTCGACGTCGGCGTCGGCCGGGTACAGCGTCCAGGGATCGTGGCCGACGTCCGTGTACCGGAGCGACCCGTCCGGTGCTTCGGTGTAGAAGCGGTAGCGCTCGACGAGGAACTCGGCGAGGGGATCGTCGGGCGCCGCGAACGGATCGCCGGTCGGCCAGTACGTCCCCTCGTACGCCGCGGGTCGCGCCCCTGGGTGGCGGCGACGACTCCTGAATCGAACCCGCCCGTCGGTCCCCGAGAGCGAGATTCGCGCGTAGTAGTACGGCAGATGCTGGAAGAGGCGCGCGGCGATCACGCTGGTCACTCCCTGCGCGTCGAGGCTGAAGAAGTAGACGCTCGGCACGCCGTCCCGCGTCACGTACGTTCGGAGGTTCAGTTCGGGGAGCCGAACCCCGAGGGACGCGGGTAGTCCTTTCGGCCGGACGGCGACGTTCGTAAAGGGCACCACGGAGAGCCACGCCGACCCGTCGTGCGTGTCGGGACTCAACCCGTCGGGGAGGTGGGCGTCCATCACGCTCGGCTCGACGCGCCAGTTCTCGAACAGCAGGTGCCGCCACCCCATCTCCAGCGGGAGAACCATAGCCGGCCTTCGGCCGCCGGCACCAAACCCCTTCCGCCGCCCGGTTCCGTCGCTCGAATCGAGCCCCGACCGACGCCTCAGCGCCCTTCCAGAAGTCGCGTCCCGATCCGATCGGGGAGGCCCGCCCCCTCCACGGCCGCGATGACCGCGTCCACGTCGTACGTCACCCGGTGCTCCTCGACGGTCACCGCGCTGCCGCCCGATCCCTCGCTCAGTTCGACCACCGCGTAGCCCGCCCGAGGGTCGCCGTCACGCGGTTGGCCGACGCTCCCCGGGTTCATCACCACGCCATCGTCGAAGACGCGGTGGCCCTGGACGTGGGTGTGGCCCGTGATCAGCAGGTCCTCGCCCCGCAACATCCGCGGCGAGAACTCCTCGGGGTAGGTGTAGCGGTCCGGGTCGTCGGGGTGGCCGTGGACGAGTTTCACTCGGCCGTCGGCGACGGTCCGCTTGGACGGCAAGTCGGCCACCCACGACAGGGCGTCCTCGTCCAGTTCCGCCTGTGCGTGCTCGACGCCCGCCGTCGCCATCGCGTTGAACCGGAAGGGCGTCTCGACAGCGACGGCCCGGTCGTGGTTGCCCATCACCGTCGGAATGGCGCGCTCCCGCACCGTCGCAACGCAGTCGGCCGGCCACGGGTTGTAGCCGACCACGTCGCCGGCACAGACTATCCCATCCACCGCCGGCATGTCGTCGAGAACGGCTTCGAGGGCGATCCGATTGGCGTGGATGTCGGAGATGACGCCGAGTCGCATGGGCTCGATTGCGTCCACGTGCGGTTAGGCCTTGTCGTGGCACCGACCCAACGCTTACCCCGCCAGTCGGCGTGGACGGCACCGTGACCGTCCCCGATCTGATCCCCTCCACCGCTTCCGACCTCGACAGCCGTATCGTCCGCACGGATCTCGGCATCGCCTGCGCGACGGTCGTCACCGCAACACTGCTCTCGGCCACTGCCAGCGCCCTTCTCCCGGTCGGCTGGTGGTTCGTCCCGCTCGTGGCGCTCGGCTGGGCGCTCTTGACTGCCGCCTCGGATCGCTACCGTGCCGGTATCTACGCCCTGTTCGGCGTCGGTGCCCTCGCCATGCTCGGCATCGTCTGGTGGGTCGCGAACGGCTCCGACCCCCTCCCGATGGTGCCGCTTTTGCTCTACGGTCTCGGTCTCGGCTCCGCCGCTAACCGTCTCCTGTTCGGTGTGATTCGGCCGGTCCCCGCGTTCCGCCGGGAGCGGGAGTAGTCCTAGTCGTTGACGATAGCCGTCGTCACGCCGTCGTCGACGGCGACGCCCGCCGCACACACCGCGTGTTCGAAGTCGAGAGCGTACGCCTTGCGGGCCGCCGCCTCGGCCTCGGCCGCCCCGAAGTCGAACGCCCGCGGCCGGTCCTCCTCGTAGGTGGCGACCAGCGTCGGCTCCGTCACTTCCTCGACGAGCAGTGCGTCCCGGCGGACGATACCCACCGTCGCCGTGTCCGCTCCGACGACCCCCGCGATCCGGGGCGTGTCGTAGTCGTCCTTCTCGTAGTCCAGCGACAGCAGCGCCGTCGCCAGCGCGTCGCGGGCGGGGTAGCCCATATCCAACTTCTCGGTCACGGGATCGACGTGGGAGCCGTTACCGAGCACCGCGCGTCCCTCGCTCTCACGGACGCAGTTGTACGCGATGTAGGGGTTGTCCGTCTCCGGCGCGTCCGGCGTCGGGGTGACGGTCAGGGTTCCCTCGCGGTCGACGATCCGGCGGTTCGGAAACGACCGGGACGAGACGCGGTAGGCGCCCACACCCGGGCCGACGACGATGAAGCGGCCGACGTACATACCTCTATCCACGCACCGAACGCCGAATGTAGGTGTCGGTTCGTCGCGCCCGAGCCACGTCCTCTTTAGCGCCCGCGCCTGTTGACGGTGTATGACCGACGCCACGCTCACTGGCTGGCCCGCTATCGGCTCGCTCGCGGCCGGCGTCGGCACCCTCGCGCTCGCCCGCTTCGTCGCTCGCTACCGGGGGCAGCCCGGGGTGACGTGGTTTCTCGGCGTCCTCGCGGCGCAGGCGCTGTGGTGTTTCGCCTACGGCGTCGGCCTGTTCGTCTTCGATCCGACGCTCCGCGTCGTCTTCGAGGCCGTCGTCTGGGTCGGCATCGTCTGGACCGGCCTTACCTTCCTCGCCTTCGCGCTGTCGTACACCGGCCGGGGCGACGTGGTCGCCAGCCCCGCGTTCGGCGTCGCCGCCGTCTTCGGCGCCGTCGCGTCCCTCCTCGCCGTCACGAACCCGCTTCACGGGCTGTTCTGGACCGACTTCCGCCTCGACCCCGTCTTCGGCGTCGCGACCGTCACGTACACGCTCCGGCCGCTGGCGTATCTGACCATCGGGGTGGCGACGCTCGCCGTCGTCGCCGGCGTCGTCCTCCTCGTCGACACCTTCCTCAACTACGGCCCGCTGTATCGCCGGGAGACGGCCGCCGTCGCCGTGAGCGCCCTGCCACCCGGACTCGCCCTCCTCGGCTGGGCCGGCGGCGTCGGCCCCGTGCCGCAGCTCAACCTCGCGCCGGTCATGTTCGTCCCGCACGTCGCGCTCGACGCCTACGCCTTCGGGCGCGCCGAACTGTTCGAACGCAACCCGACGACCGTCCGCGCGGCGGAGCGCACGGCCATCGACGACCTCGCCGACCCCATCGTCATCGCCGACCGCGAGGGACGGATCGTCCGGCTCAACGCCGCGGCCCGCGAGGCGTTCGTCGACGGCGGGCCGTCGTCCCCGAACGAGGCCGTGCTCGACCGACCCGTCGAGGCGCTCCTCGGCGTCGACCTCGCCTTCGACGGCGAGAACGACACGTTCGAGTACCGCACCGCCGGCGAGCGCCGGACGTACGCGGTGTCGGTGTCGCCGCTCGCCGATCCGAGCGAGACGCACGTCGGCTGGACGGTCGTCTGCTCCGACGTGACGGCACAGGAACGCCGCCGCCAGCAACTCGAAGTGTTCAACCGCGTCCTCAGACACAACCTCCGGAACGACGCCGGCGTCGTCCACGGCTACGCCGACTTCCTCGTCGACCGACTGGACGACGACGAACTCCGGCGCATGGCCGACGCCATCGAGCGTCGATCGGCCGCCCTCGAATCCCTCGGCGAGAAGGCTCGGACGGTCGAGACGCTCCTCGACGGCGAGCCACGGGCGGAGCTGTCGGTCGGCTCGCTCGTCGAACGCGTCGTCGCCGACGCCCGGGACGCGTCGCCCGACGCCGACGTCCACCTCGACGTTCGTGTCGACGTCACCGCGCCGCTCCGCGAACGCACGCTCGAAGCAGCCGTCGAGAACCTCGTCGAGAACGCGGTCCGCCACCACGACGGCGACGGCGTCGAACGGGCTGACGGCGGCGCGTGGGTGCAGGTGACCGTCGCGCACGACGCCGCCGGAACACTCGTCGTCGATGTCGCCGACGACGGTCCGGGCATTCCCGCGGCCGAACTCGACGCCATCGAGGCCGGCGAGGAGACCGACCTCCAGCACGGCTCCGGCCTCGGTCTCTGGGTCGTCCACTGGGCGGTCACGATGCTCGGCGGCGACGTCGCGTACGCCGACCGGGAGCCACGCGGCACCGTCGCGACCCTCCGGGTTCCGATCGAGGCGTGACGCTCGCTCACGCTGCGACGCCCGGCACCGGATCGCGTACGAATCGGTGTCACTGTGTACCGGTGGTCCGCCGGACCGTCTCGGTCGAATCCCCCGGCCGTATCGCACCACTCGGGATACCCCAGAGCGCGGCGGTGATCTCGATACGGATGCCCGAAGGCGTCGAAGACGCCGTCGATCCGCATTGTCGACAGGCGTTCGAAGCCACTGAGCGACTCCAGGCGCTCCTCGTGTGTCACGGCGACCGCGCCGTAGCCGAGGGCACCCAGCGGCGACACGTCGCTGACGCGTTCGGAACGCCCGACGACGAGGTCTGTCAGGCGCAACGCGAGGATGTGTCGGGGTTGCCGCCGCTCGAACGGACCGGCAACGGCCACCCCCAAAGAGCCTTGACTGCGCCGCCCCATCTAGCGCCCGTGATCGACCCGGCCGACTACGACCCACGGGAGCTACGGTCGCTCGCCGACGTCGACGACCCGGAGATAGGCGTCAGTCTCCCACGCGTGGACGGGTCGGACTACCGGCCGGCGGCGGTGGACGAGCCCTCCCACGAGCAGTGCGAGCTGTTGGTCGCCATCGGCGGCGTCGACCCCGAGGCACTGGGCGAGCGGCCGTATCTCCCCACGTTTCCGGACGTGCCCGACGGCCGGCGCGTCGGCCGCGACTGGATCGTCTACCTCGTGCGGACGGCGGGCGAACGGGCGGCCCGCGACGCAATCGCCCGGTATCGGGCGCTCGGCTGGCTGGGCGAGGACACTGCGGCGACGCTCGACGCCCGGATCGACGACGCGGTGGCCGTGTTGGACCCGGGCGACGGTGAACTCGACCGCGCGGACCACCTGCTGAGCTTCGCGCACGTCGTCCGGCTGCTCGGCATCGAGACGCGGTAACCCGCTCGGTGCTCGGACTTCGCAACACTCATATGCGACTCGCGGGTATAGGGTGATGACTCCACGACGGAGTCGGACAGTCCCATGGGGTAGCGGCCAATCCTGAAGCCTTCTGGGGGCTTCGACCCAGGTTCGAATCCTGGTGGGACTATTCTCCCCGACGTTCGGATCGTCGAGTCACGCGATTCCTGTCCGAGCGTCCTCGACGGTCGTCGACCGATTCGATCACGTCCTTGTCACTAGCTATCTCTCTCGTTTCTCCCCGCCGGCGTGGTCACCGACGTAAGAACTATCATTTTGGTGTGGCAACGTTTCAGTGCCGTGAACGTGAGGATGCCCCCGTCCCAGGCAGGAGCGTACGATGGTTTCTCCGTATGACGTCCTGATGGTGGATCAGGACGCGAGTGACGACGAAATTGAGAGTGCCTACCGCGAGCGATTGAAGGACGTTCACCCTGACCAAGGTGGATCGGCCGCCGAATTTCGGCTCGTGCAGTCGGCGTACGAGGAAATCCAGACCGGCGTTGCCGAGCGTGGTGGCGCAACCAGCGATTCGCTAACCTGCGCCCGGTGTGACTCGGAGATACGGAATCCTGCTACAGCCACTTACGAGGAAGCGTCCGACCGCATCTTCTGTTCGGACTGCGTCGTCGAAACGCGCTGTGAGGTGTGCGAAACGACTCTCACGCTGACGGCCGACCAGTACGCCGAGATCGACGGAACTCCCGTCTGTGAGTCGTGTGGGCCAGCGGCGCAGTGTTCGAAATGTGGTACTGTATTCGAGCGTGACGAGGCCATTCGCTGGGAGCGTACCGGTGAGATCCTGTGCCCCGACTGTCTCATCGAGACGAACTGTGCACGCTGTGGTAGAGCGCTTACGCTGACTGCCGACCGATTTCTGGCCCTCGAGGGTGAGCCGGTGTGCCAGTCGTGTACCAGAAGTACCATTCGGTGTGATATGTGTGTAAGCGTGTTCGATCAGGAGGATGCGATCCGCTGGGAACGCACCGATGGTGTTCTCTGCCCGGACTGTGTCGTCGAGACGGCCTGCGTGTCCTGTGGGACAGGGCTCACGCTCACGGAGAAGCGGTTCGCCGACCTTGACGGCAGCCCGGTGTGTGCGGCGTGTGCCGAGGACGACGACCGAACGAGTGCCGACACCGGGGGGTCGTGGTGGCCGTATCTCGTCGGCGTGATCGTCCTCGGTGTGGGACTCGCGCTCGTGTACGTCTCGATGCAGTCGGGTGGCATCTCCGAGAGCGCCACGGGCGAACTGGCCGGCGCCCTGCTTAGTCCGGGGTTGCTATACTTGCTCTGGCGTCACTCCGGCTGACAGCAGTCCTCTCTCCCGCGACATCTCGAGAACCGAGAATCGTCCCGAGTAGCTCGGCGTTCACGTTGTCCCGCCGCCGGACTCACGACATCGCTGTCACACACGATCCACCAGACCCAAGTGTGTCAAACACTAACACGAACGCGGGCTATGCACGTGCCCGTTGTCCGTACGGACCGATCGGCGTTCGATCGCATCCGCGACGCCATCCTCAACCGGGAGGACCCCGAAGACGAGAAGCCGACTGGGCCGGGCGCGCCGACACCGGGTTGAGCGCCGGGTCCCCCGTCGTCCCGCAGGGCCGACGATTTCACGCTCGCCACTTTCCTACCGCCCGTACCGGAGGTACGAGTACCCGAGGAATCCGAGCACCGTCCCGACGACGATGCCGCCGAGGAAGCCGGGCGGCCCGGCGACCGACCGGAGGGCCAGGCCGACGAGAACCCCGACGATGGCACTACCCACTACGACGAAGAAGCCAGTTTGCCAGTCCTCGATCAGGTCGACGACGCTCCGGTCGGCCATAGGCTGCCTTCCGCAGCGCGGGTGAATAAGTGTCCGCCTCGTCAGTTCCCGCTACTCTGAGTCGGAAGCTTCGGGATGAGCCACGAGAGGAACGCGTCCGGGCTCCGGGTCTGTGTCCAGACGGTTCCCTCGCCGCTGAACTCACAGACGAGGCCTTCGCCGCTGAACAGCGTCGACTTGAGCCCGCCGACGCGGCGGACCTCGAAATCGAGCGTCTCCTCGAACGCGACGACGTGGCCGGTGTCGACGATACGCGTCTCGCCGGGTGCGACGTGGTGTTCGTCGATGGCGCCGTAACTGGAGACGAAGGCCGGCCCCGTCCCTGACAGCTTGAGCAGGAAGAGTCCTTCACCGCCGAAGAACGTCTTGCCACCCCCAAACTTCGTGTCGACCTCGATGCTCGGGTCCGAGGCGATGAAGGAGGTGGACTGGACGAACAGCGTCTCGTCGTCGAGCCGGTGATACTGCACGTCGCCCGACAGCGCCGGGGCCAGACTGAGTTCGCTCGCGCCGTTCGCGGTGAAGGTGTTCATGAAGAACGACTCGCCGCCGAACACCGACCGCGAGAGCGACTTCAACAGGCCTCCTTCGGCCTGCGTCTCCACGTCGATGTCGCCGGTGTAGCTCACCATCGCGCCGCCTTCGGCGCGCACCGACTCGCCGGCGTCGAGCGAGAGCGTGAGTTGGGCGTACGAGGGCCGGTGGGTGATCTCGTGGTCCATACGGGGCGTTCGACGAGCTGACACATAGGTGTGGTGCCGGACGACGATTCCGGCGCCCGTACCACTATATTCCTCCGGCGTGAGCCCTCGCCAGCATGCGGACACCCTCCCGCCGCGCCGTCCTCGGCGCCATCGGCCTCGCCGCAACCGGCGGCGTGGCCGGCTGTCTCGATTCGTCCGCCGCCGGCCGCATCGACGACGACGGGCTCCCGGCGTCGGCCGTCGCCACGGCGTCGTTCCGGAGTGGCCTCCACCGGCGCGGCGTCTCCCCCGACGAGACGGTGCCCGACGAGCCACAGGTCGAGTGGACCGTCCGCGGCGTGAACACGGGGGATCACACGGCAGCGAAGGCGAGCCCCGTCGCGACGCCCGACGGCGACGTCGTGGTCCCCGGCGACACCGGCGAGGTGCAGCGGGTGACGCCGGGCGGCGACGCCGTCTGGACCGCCGCCGTCGAGGCGTCGACGCGGGGCATCCACGGGACGCCCGTCGTCGTCAATGGGACGGTGTACGTCGGCGCCTACGACGGCGCGCTCTACGCCTTCGACCTCGACACCGGCGAGCGGTTCTGGCGGCGAAAACTCGGCGACGCTATCGGATCGAGTCCGGGCTATCACGACGGCGTCGTCTACATCGCCGTCGAGTATTACGCACCCAGTGGCGCGATGTTCGGCGTCGACGCCGTCACCGGTGAGGTGGTCTGGGAGGATCGGCGGCCGACGGACCACCCGCACTCGACCGCCGCGATAGACCGCGAGGCCGGTCGGCTCGTCGTCGGATCGAACGACGGCCGGCTGTACGCGTGGACATATCCGAATCTGACGTTCGCGTGGTCGTTCGAGACCGGCGACGCGATCAAGGGGCCCATCGCAACCTACGACGGGAGCGCCGTCTTCGGTTCCTGGGACGAACACGTCTACCGGGTCGCCCTCGACGACGGGGCCGAGGAGTGGGCCGTGGAGACGGGGGGGATGGTGATGTCCGGCCCGGCGGTCGAGGCGGTGACCGACACCGTCTACGTCGGGAGCCACGACTCGCGGCTCCGCGCGCTCGACGCCGCGACCGGCGACGCGCGGTGGACGTTCGACACCGACGGGTGGATCATCGGCTGTCCGACCGTCGCCGGCGACGCCGTCCTCGTCGGCTCGTACGACCGACACTGTTACGCGCTGGAGAAGGGAACGGGCGAGGAGCGCTGGGCGGTCGCTGGCGTCGGCGACGTGACCAGCGCGCCGACGGTCCTCGACGGCGCCGTCTACTTCACCGATCGGGCGTCCGCGGCGCATCTCGACGGTTCCGGCGGGCCGACGGGCGGGCTGTACAAGGTCGTGGACGCCGGGGACGGGTGAGCGGTGCCGGGGTGGTGCACCGACACCGGACGGAGGGCCTAAGAGTCCGACGGGCCTACCGCCCCCAATGAGTGAGGCACTGCTGATCGTCGCGCACGGGTCACATCTAAACCCGAAGTCGAGTACGCCGGCACAGGACCACGCCGACGCCATCCGGGTTGCGGGCGCGGTCGACGAGGTCCGCGAGGCCTACTGGAAGGAGGAACCGTCGCTCCGCAACGCCTTCCGGACGGTGACGGGCGACGAGGTGTACGTCGTCCCGCTCTTTATCAGCGAGGGCTACTTCACCGAGGAGGTGATCCCCCGCGAACTCCGCCTCGACTTCGACCCCGACGACTGGAATTCCGACGGCACGAGCGCCGACGTCGCCACCTGCATCCCGACCGATGTCGACAAGACCGTTCATTACTGCGGCCCAGTCGGCACCCACGACGCGATGACGGACGTGATCGTTCGCCGGGCGGAGACGGTGACGGAGGACCCCGACGTGGGTCCGGGCGTGGGGCTGGCGGTCGTCGGCCACGGCACCAAACGCAACGAGAACTCGGCGAAGGCGGTGGAGTACCACGCCGACCGGGTGCGCGACCGTGGCCGATTCGCCGAGGTCCGGGCGCTGTTCATGGACGAGGAGCCGGAGGTCGACGACGTGACCGACTTCTTCGAGAGCGAGGACATCGTCGTCGTCCCCCTCTTTATCGCCGACGGCTACCACACGCAAGAGGACATCCCGGCAGATATGGGCCTCACCGACGACGGCCGCGACGGCTACGCGGTCCCGACGCGCGTCGACGGGCACGACATCTGGTACGCCGGTGCCATCGGGACGGAGTCGCTCATGGCCGACGTGATCCTCGAACGGGCGGCCGATGCGGGGGCCGACGTGACGACGCACGACTCGACGGCGGCGCTCGCCGACGGTGACTGAGATGTCGGAGACGGACGACCGACCGACGCCGGCCGAGGCCCTGCGCGAGGCGGCAACCGACGGCGTCGATTTCGACGGCCTCAGGGTGACCCGGGACGCCGACGGCTTTCACCTCGCGGTGCCCGGGGCGAGGTACGAGGGCCTCTCGGCCGACGAGTTCGCCGAGGCAGTCGAGCGTCACTGCGCGTACGCGGAGAACTGGCTCTTCTGGCACCAGTACGCGCCACAGCACCCCCCCGAGTGGGCGTTCCTCCGGTGGGTCGAGCACGCGGACGAGGTGTCCGTTCCCGAGCGTCACGACCGCATCCGCCACAGCGACGGCGGCCTCTCCCGCGAGTGGGGACAACTCGCCGTTTCGGTGCGCGCCGTCGAGGACGGCCGTCGCCGCTACGACCTGCGACACGTCGACGAGGCGGACGTCGACCGCGACGCGCTGACGACGTACACCGATCCCTACGAGGCCCGCCGTCTGCGAAAGACGGACGACGACGGCGACTACCGGCCGCTGTCGACGGCGCCCACGCTGGCCCACGGGTGGGCGTTCGCCGACCTCGATCCGGACGCCGTCGTTCGGGCGGTCGAGGGGTTCTACCCCGCGACTATCGTCAACTGGCACCGCGAACGCGAAGGGAATCTCGACGTGACCCACTGGCACGAGGCCGTCTCGCGCCAGACGGGCATCTACGGCGTCGTGCGGACGTGGGACCGGGACGAGGGTCACGACCACGTGAACTGGGTTGCCGAGGCCTGCTGTGCCGACTCCCAGTGTCTCAAGCGCCGGGAGTGGGCGTACGACGATGAGACGCCCCTCGACGTGGATGGTGGCGCTGGCGTCTTCCCGTGTCGGGAGCCCTGTTCGATGGTCGTCGCCACGGCGCGCACGTGGACCAGACTCGAATCCGAGCAGCCACGCACCTACGAGTTCGACCTGACGCCGAGCGAGAAAGAACAGATCGAGCAGCTCATCGACGCCGTCGCCGACGGTCGCGTCGACGAGATCCGCGATGGCGATACGAGTGACGGCGCCAACCGCTACCGGGCGCGGTTCCTGCGGGCGAAACTGTTCGACGAGCAGGGGAATCTGTGTGGGGTGCCGACGGACGGGCCCGACGCGTAGCGCCCTTATGAACGAGCGGTTAGCATATGACGAACCATAATTACGACACCCGCAACGATTTATATCGTGATGCCCAACAGTCGGTTGTCTAATGACGGACGACTCACCCTCCTCCGGTACGGGGGACGCGGACTATGGCGAAGGAGGTAGCGACGCGCTGACTGACGGCGGTGAAGCGATCCGGCACACGAACAAGTCGAACCGGGACTGGTGGCCCGACCAGTTGGACCTGGACATTCTCGACCAACACATCGGTGATGTCGGGCCGATGGACGAGGACTTCGACTACGCGGAGGCGTTCGAGCAACTCGACTTCGAGGCCGTGAAGGCGGACCTCGAAGAACTGATGACGTCGTCGCAGGACTGGTGGCCGGCCGACTACGGTCACTACGGACCGCTGTTCATCCGGATGGCGTGGCACAGCGCCGGCACGTACCGCTCCAAGGACGGCCGCGGCGGCGCCTCCGGCGGTCACCAGCGCCTCCCGCCCGTCAACAGCTGGCCGGACAACGTCAACCTCGACAAGGCACGCCGTCTGCTCTGGCCGGTCAAGCAGAAGTACGGCAAGAAGCTCTCCTGGGCCGACCTGATCGTCCTCGCCGGGAACGTCGCCCTGGAGTCGATGGGCTTCGAGACGTTCGGCTTCGCCGGCGGCCGCGCGGACGACTTCGAGGGCGACGACGCCGTCGACTGGGGACCCGAAGAGGACTGGGAGACGACCTCGGCCGAGCGATTCGACGACGAGGGTCGTCTCCGCCACCCGCTCGGCAACACCGTGATGGGCCTCATCTACGTGAACCCCGAGGGGCCGAACGGCGAACCCGACCTCGAAGGCTCCGCGAAGAACATCCGCGATACGTTCAGCCACATGGCGATGAACGACAAGGAGACGGTCGCGCTCATCGCCGGCGGCCACACCTTCGGGAAGGTCCACGGCGCCGACTCCGGTGACAACCTCGGCCCCGAGCCCGAAGCCGCCCCCATCGAGGAGCAGGGTCTCGGCTGGGAGAACGAGTTCGGCGAGGGCAAAGGTCCCGACACGATCACCAGCGGCATCGAGGGGCCGTGGACCAGCGCGCCGACCCAGTGGGACATGGGCTACGTCGACAACCTGCTCGACTACGAGTGGGAAGCCCACATCGGTCCCGGCGGCGCGTGGCAGTGGCGGCCGGCCGGCGACGGGCCGGGGGCCGACATCCCCGACGCCGTCCCGGACGCCCACATCCCGGACGAGTTCGTCGACCCGATGATGCTCACGACCGACGTGGCGCTGAAGGAGGATCCGGACTTCCGGGCGGTCCTCGAGGAGTTCCAGGAAGACCCCGCGGAGTTCCAGGAAGCCTTCGCAAAGGCGTGGTACAAGCTCATCCACCGCGACATGGGCCCGCCCGAACGGTTCCTCGGTCCCGAGGTGCCCGAGGAGACGATGCTCTGGCAGGACCCCCTGCCGGACGCCGACTACGACGTCGTCGGCGAGGACGAGGTCGCCGAACTCGAAGGGTTGATCGCCGACGCCGACCTCTCCATCGCCGAGCGCGTCAAGACGGCGTGGGCGTCGGCGTCGACGTTCCGCCACAGCGACAAGCGCGGGGGCGCGAACGGCGCCCGCATCCGCCTCGAACCCCAGCGGAGCTGGGAGGTCAACGAGCCCGAACAGCTCGAAACCGTGCTGGCGGCCTACGAGGCGATTCAGGCGGAGTTCAACGACGCCCGCGAGGACGACGTGCGGGTCTCGCTCGCCGATCTGATCGTCCTCGGCGGCAACCTCGCCGTCGAGCAGGCGGCCGCCGCCGCTGGCTACGACATCGATATCCCGTTCGAACCCGGGCGGACGGACGCCACGCAGGAAGGGACCGACGTCGACTCCTTCGAGGTGCTCGAACCGGACGCGGACGGCTTCCGCAACTACCTCGGCGGCGAGTACGAGCCGACGCCGGAGGAACTGCTGATCGACAAGGCCGAACTGCTGGGCCTGACGGCCTCCGAGATGACGGTGCTGGTCGGCGGCATGCGCACGCTGGGGGCGACCTACGGCGACACCGATCGGGGCGTCCTCACCGACGACCCCGAGACGCTGACCAACGACTTCTTCCACAACCTGCTCGGCATGGACGACGAGTGGGTGTCCGTCTCCGACGACGACCGGATCTTCGAGATCCGCGACCGCGAGACGGGCGAGGCCAAGTGGGAGGCGACCCGCTTCGACCTGATCTTCGGCTCGAACTCCCGGCTCCGCGCCGTCTCGGAAGTCTACGGCGCCGACGACGGCGAGGAGCAGTTCGTCCAGGACTTCGCCGACGCGTGGCACAAAGTGATGACCAACGACCGGTTCGACCTGGAGTAACCGCACCGCGTCGCTGATCCGGTGCGGACCGAACCGGACCGGAGCGTATTCCCCGCTCGCTCTCCTACCGCGGCATCGATGGTCTCCAAGCGCGCCGACGACGTGACCCCCTTCATCGCGATGGACGTGCTCGAACGGGCGAACGAACGGGACGACGTGGTGCATCTGGAGGTTGGCGAACCGGACTTCGCGCCGCCGGAGCGCGTGGTCGAGACGGCCGTCGACTCGCTCCGGGCCGGCAACACGAACTACACCGCTGCGCGAGGCAAACCGGAACTCCGTCGCGCGATCGCCGCCCACTACGACCGCGAGTACGGCGTCTCGATCGATCCCGAACGGGTCGTCGTCACGCCCGGCACCTCGCCCGCCCTCTGGCTCTCGATGGCCGCCCTCGTCGACCCCGGCGAGGAGGTGGTCCTCACCGACCCCCACTACGCCTGCTACCCCAACTTCGTGCGGACGGTCGAAGGCCGGGTCCGGACGGTGCCGCTCCGCGCGAGCGAGGGGTTCCAGCCCCGAGTCGCCGACTTCGAGACCGCCGTCTCCGACGACACGCGCGCGTTGTTGCTCAACTCCCCCGCCAACCCGACCGGTGCGGTGATGGACGGCGAGACACTCGCCGAACTGGCCGACGTGGCGGCCGCCCACGACGCCACGCCCGTCGTCGACGAGGTGTATCACGGCCTCTCGTACGACGTGGCCGAACACACGATGCTCGAATACACGGACGACGCGTTCGTTCTCAACGGCTTCTCCAAGCGGTTCGCCATGACCGGGTGGCGGCTCGGCTGGGTGATCGTCCCGCCGGACTACGTCGACGCGGTGAACCGCCTCGCCCAGAACGTGCTCATCTGTGCCCCGAACTTCGTGCAGGACGCGGGCGTCGCCGCGCTTTCGACGCCGTCCGACCGCCTCGACGAGATCCGCGAGACGTACCGCGAGCGCCGCGATCTGCTGGTCGACGCCGTCGAGGGCTGGGGGCTCGACCTGGGCTACACGCCACAGGGTGCGTACTACCTGCTGGCGGACGTGAGCGACCTGCCGGGCGACGCCCTCGACGTGGCCGACCTGTTTCTGGACGCGGGCGTCGCCGTCACGCCCGGCGTCGACTTCGGCGACGAGGCGGCCGACTACCTCCGCTTCTCCTACGCGACGGACGCCGAGGCCATCGAGACGGCTATCGAGCGAATCGACCGACTGCTGGCGACGGTCGAGCGTCGGTAGTCACTCTTCGCGCTCGCGTCCCGCCGCCACCTCGAACAGCTGCTCCACGTCGTCGGCGTACAAATAGTCACGGTCCCTGCTGTGCCGCGTCCGTGACGCCGGTGATCTCGAACCGCGCCCCGCCCGCCTCGCTCTCGCCGACGCTGATCGACCAGCCGTGGGCCTCGACGACTTCGGCGACGATGGCGAGGCCGAAGCCGGTCCCGTCCGGCGCAGTCGAGTAGCCGCTCTCGAAGACGTCCGTTCGCCTCGACTCGGGAATGCCGGGCCCGTCGTCGGCGACGTAGAAGCCGTCGTCGAGGTCGCCGACGGTGATCGTCACGTCGGCCTCCGGCCGACTGCTCGTGGAACCATGTTCCACGCTGTTCTGCAACAGGTTCTCCAGCAGGTGCTGGAGTCGCCCCGGATCGGCGCGGATCGTCCGCTCCGTCTCGACGACGAGTTCCGCCGCGCCCGTCTCGACGTTGTGCCAGCATCCCTCGACCACGTCCGCCAGCGCGACGGATTCGATCTCGTTCACCCGCTCGCCCTCGCGCGCGAGTCGCAACAGATCCGCGATCAGTTCGTCCATCCGGTCGAGCGCGCGTGCCGCGGCGTCGAGATCCTCGCTGTCGAACACCTCCCGCGCGAGTTCGAGTCTGCCCGCGGCCACGTTGAGCGGGTTCTGGAGGTCGTGGGAGACGACGCTGACGAACTCCTCGAGGCGCTCGTTCTGGCGCTCGAGTTCCCGTTCGCGCGCTCGACGCTCGGTGACGTCCGTCGCGACGCCGATCACGCCCGTGACGCGCCCGCCTTCGACGACCGGTTGGTAGGCGGTTTCGAAGACCCGCCCCTCGATCCGTTCGACGATGCTGACCTCCTCGCCGTCGAGTGCGCGCTCGATCGCCGCGGTCACGTCGGGGTAGTCCGCGTACAGATCGAACGCCGACTGGCCGACCACCTCGCTGGACTCCCACCCGAGCGCCTCGAGGCCCCGCCCCTCGGACAGCCTGAACACGCCGTCGGCGTCGAGGGCAAAGAGGACGACCGGCACGTTCGAGACGACCGTATCGAGTTGCTCCTTCGTGGCTTCGAGCGTCCGCTCCCGCTCGGTCCGTTCCGTGATGTCCCGCATCGTGATGACGACGGCGGTCGGCTCGCCCCCGCCGAACACCGGCGAGAACTGGTACTCGAGCACCACCTCCCCCATACTGGCGTCGACGCGGAGTTCGATGCGCTCGGGCGCGTCGACGGGCGGCGTGGCGTCGAACGCGCGTTCGAGCGCCCGTTCGAACCGTGCGACGCCGTCGATCTCGGCGACGAACTCCCTGGCGAGGCGGACGATCGGTTCCCCGACGATGTCGTCGGTCGACGCGCCCGCGTAGCGGCGTCCCGTTTCGTTGACGTACTCGACGATCCAGTCGTCGTCGATGACGAGCGCGATGTCGTCGATCGTCTCGACGATGGTTTCGTACCGCTCCAGTTCCCGTTCGCGCGCCTTCCGCTCGGAGATGTCCCGGCTGATGACGACGAAACGCTCCTCGCCCACCAGATCGAGCCGCTGGATGTGGACTTCGACCGGGAAGGTCGACCCGTCTCGGCACTGGTAGACGCCGTCCAGTCGGCGTCTGTCGCCGACCGACATCTCGTCCCAGAGCGCCCGGGCCTCCGCCGGGTCGATCCGCGTGTCGATGTCCCACACCTTCATCTCGGTGAGCTCCGACGCGTCGTATCCGAGCCGCTCGCAGAGCTGTGGATTCGGCTCGATGATGTTGCCCTCGGTGTCGTGGACGTTGATCATGTCGGGCGAGTTCTCGAAGAGCGCTTCCAGCCGGGCCGTGCTCCGTTCGAGCTGTTGCTCGCGTTCGGCTCGCTCGGTCACGTCTTGGAACTGCGAGAAGATGGCGGCCACCTCGCCGTCGCCGGCTTCGCCGGCTGCCTGGGGGGTCTCCGATCCCCCGCTGTCGTCGGCCTGCGGCCGACTGCCCGTGGAGCTATGCTCCACGCTGTCGTCGTCGGTCACGACCCAGTTGTGCCACTCGCAGACGATCACGTCGCCGTCGGCACGGACGTTCTCGTTGACGTGCTGGTAGCCCCCGCGGTTCTGCAACAGCGCGTCGACGACGTTTCCAACCGCCGTCGTCTCCGACTCGGGGACGATCCGTTCCCACGACGCGCCGCGCAGGTCGGCCTCGTCGTAGCCGAGGATCTCCTCCGCGGCGTCGTTGAGCCGCACCACTTCACACGCCTCGTTCCACTCGATGACGCCGAGGGGCGACTGTTCGAAGAACAGCGAGAGGCGACGCTGGCTGGATTCGAGCGCCCGCTTCGAGCGGTACTGTTCGACGGCGTTCGTGATCCGATTGGCGAGGACGGTGTACTGGCCGAGGCCACGCCCTTTCTCCAGATACTCCGTTACCCCGGCCGAGATCGCCTCGCTGGCCACCTCCTCGCTCCCCTTGCCGGTAAAGAGGACGAACGGCAGGGCCGGCTGCTGCTCGCGAACGGCTTCGAGAAACTCGATCCCGTTTCGGCCGGGCATGTCGTAGTCGGAGACGACGCAGTCGACCGACTCGGTGAGCCGATCGAGTCCCTCGGCGGCGTTCGTCGCCGTCTCGACCGAGAGCCGGTCGTCTTCGCGTTCGAGTGCGTCTGCGGTGAGGTCGGTGAAATCCGGCTCGTCGTCCACGTGCAGGACCCGGATCTGCTCGCTCATTCCCTCGCGCTTCAGGCCCCGGTGGACAAAGCAGTTCCGCCGGTCCCGTAGGTCGTGTTCAGATAAGCCAGCCAGACTGAAACCACCTCGAAAGCCCCGCCTCGCTGGAGTCGGGGGTAGCGAGGCGGCACAGCCGCCTCGGACACGCGCACGGCGGAGC